>OCZT010000145.1_pt1 | contig 65349 bp, 72 predicted proteins | sample 1539031 | NCBI WGS metagenome assembly OCZT01 (sample SAMEA3539308, study PRJEB22396) | soil metagenome | biome: tundra; feature: field; material: soil | place: USA | collected 2010-05 | depth 0.15 m
CGATCTTTTTCTCCAGAGGAAATGGAAGAATTTGATGCGCGGACGAAACGGTTTTTAAAAAGTGCCATAGGTAAAGATCTTGCGCCAACATATGTTGCAGAGCATAAAATAGACGGTTTGAAGATTGTCATTGAATATGAAAAGGGATTTTTGAAACAAGCCGCAACTCGTGGTGATGGAAAAGTGGGTGAGGATGTGACTGAAAACGTGAGAACTATAGAGTCGGTACCACTCAAGCTTACTGAGCCTGTTTCTCTTATCGTCGAAGGGGAAGTGTGGATGGCAAAAAGCCAGCTTGCGGAGCTTAATAAAAAGCGAAAGAAGGATGGGCTTGAACCATTTGCAAATCCACGAAACTTGGCAGCAGGGTCTATCCGTCAGCTTGATCCGAAAATCGTCGCGGAACGAAAACTTCAGACATATATATACTATATAGCCCAATATGAAGGGAAAGAATCGGGTAGGTATTTTAAAACGCAGGCAGAGTCTCTTGAGACATTGAAACGACTCGGTTTTAAAGTAAATCCATATTTTAAGCATTGCGCGTCCATGACCGAGGTGATCACATATTGGCGCGAATGGCAAAAGAAAATGCCAAAACAGGACTATCTTGCGGATGGTGTTGTTGTTAAAGTTGATGAGCTTGAATATCAGACCGCACTTGGATATACGGGAAAAGCTCCACGGTGGGGAATCGCGTTTAAATTTCCTGCAGAGCAGGTAACGACGGTTGTTGAAGATATCGTTCTTCAGATTGGACGTACAGGTGTCGTCACTCCGGTGGCACACTTGCGTCCAGTATCTGTTGCGGGTTCAACTGTGTCGCGTGCGACACTTCATAATGAGGATGAAATAAAACGCCTTGACGTGCGTATTGGCGACACTGTGATTTTGCAAAAAGCAGGCGATGTCATCCCTGATATTGTTTCAGTTGTTCTTCCTCTACGCCCAAAGGCTTCAAAAGCCTATGTCTTTCCAACGCACGTGCCGGAGTGTGGAGGCGTGGGTGCCGATGCTGGCCGTATCGAGCGCATCCCTGGACAGGTGGCGTGGCGATGCGTCTTTGCTGGTTCATTTGAACAACAGAAGCGTCGTTTCTACCATTTTGTTTCAAAAAAATGTTTTGATATTGATGGACTTGGCCCAAAAATTATTGACGTACTTCTCGAACAAAATCTCATTTCGACCTTCGACGATATTTTTACACTAAAACGCGGGGATTTGCTTTTGTTGCCACGTTTCGCCGAAAAATCAGTAGACAATCTGCTTGTGTCGATAGAAAAAGGACGACGCGTCGCACTTCCTCGCCTCATCGCGGCACTTTCTATTCCTCAGGTTGGTGAAGAGACATCTTTCGACCTTGCAAAACATTTTGGCACAATTGAAAAAATAGCCGAGGCAACATACGAAGAGCTCGAGTCTATTTATGGCGTCGGTCCTGTAGTTGCGCGTGCGGTGTTTGATTGGTTCCGTGTTTCGGCGAATAAAAAACTTGTTTCAAATCTTCTCAAGCACCTCAATGTCGAGAAAATTAAAAAAATAGAGTCGGTGATCGTCGGAAAAACGTTTGTTTTTACGGGTACACTGCCAACCTTGGAGCGCACAGCAGGAGAGGAGGTGGTTCGCAATCTCGGCGGCGATGTTTCAAGCTCTGTTTCCAAAAAAACTGACTTTGTTGTGGCTGGAGAAAATGCAGGGTCAAAGCTCGCGAAAGCAGAAGAACTTGGGGTAAAAGTCATTTCTGAAGATGAGTTTTTTGCCCTTATTGGAAAAAAATAGGCATATTGTGCTACAATTTCGCCATGATTACCGTAACTGATATAGAAAAGCTTGCAACGCTTGCCCGCGTGGAAGTTGGCGATGCTGAAAAAGCCCAGCTTGTAAAAGAGATTGATTCCATTTTGGCGTATGTGGATACCATTAAAAAAGCGAGTGTTGATACGTCTTCTCCAGAAGGTAGGCTTGGCGCTGTTCGAAACATAGCACGTCCCGACATTGCTATCGCGACAAGCGAAGAAGACCGAGAGAGGATTCTCGCGGAAGCTCCTGACCGGGTTGGAAGTTTTGTCGCTGTAAAGAAAATTCTCTAAGAATAAAAAACAAATGAAAGCAATCGACCTAAAAACACTGACCATAAAAAAAGCCCACGATGCGATGGTTCGCGGAGATTTTACTGCAGTTGATCTTGCAACAGCCACGCTTGAGCAGGCAAAAAAAGTAAATCCAGAGATAAACGCATATCTTGAAATCTACTCGGATGGTATTGAACAAGCAAAAAAAGCCGATGAACTTTTTAAAGCAGGGAAGGCAGATATTTTGACGGGCATTCCTTTTGCAATAAAAGATAATATTTTAATAAAAGGCAGGATAGCGAGCGCCGCCTCAAAAATACTTGAAAAATATCGTGCAACATACAATGCTACTGCAATAGAGCGATTGACAAAGGCTGCTGCTGGCGCACCTGTGTTTATCGGCCGAGCAAATATGGACGAGTTTGCCATGGGAGGCTCTACAGAGAACTCCGCTTTTGGCGTGACAAAAAACCCTTGGGATACGTCGCGTGTTGCCGGTGGCTCCTCGGGCGGCTCGGCGGCGGCTATTTCCATGGATGGTGCCCTCGCCGCCCTAGGCTCCGATACAGGAGGCTCTATACGCCAGCCCGCAAGCTTCAATGGTCTCGTCGGCTTGAAGCCAACCTATGGTGCGGTATCCCGCTACGGTGTCATGGCTATGGGTTCGTCCCTTGACCAGATCGGCCCATTAGCAAAAACAGTAGAAGACGCTGAAATTATTTTTAATGCCATTCGAGGAACCGACCCAAAAGATTCGACAACTATTTCAGAAAAAACATATTCACCAGGACGGGTGGGTAAGACAAAGCCAGTTATTGGAATTATGAATTTTGAAGACGGAAAAGGTCTTGATACAAGCGTCGTTAAAAATTTTAAGGAAACAGTAGAGAAATTCAAAACGCTTGGTTATGAAATAAAGCCAGTTACTATTCCAAACATCGATCACTCTCTCGCTGTCTACTATATCGTCATGCCTGCTGAGGTATCTTCAAATCTCGCTCGTTTTGATGGCGTAAAATACGGCTTTCATAAGGATGGTGCAACAGGCATAGAGGATTATTTCAAAACACGCGGTGCTGGTTTCGGAAAGGAAGTTCGCCGCCGAGTTCTTCTCGGTACCTATGTTTTGTCTTCAGGATATTATGATGCCTACTACAACCGCGCAAATGAAGTCCGTCGCACGATAACCGAAGGGTTCCAAAAAGCGTTTGAAAGTGTGGATATTATCATGACGCCGACAACTCCATCTCCCGCATTTAAAATTGGTGAAAAAATCTCTGATCCTATCGCTATGTATCTTGAGGATATCTTTACTGTGACCGCAAATCTCACCGGTATGCCCGCGATGTCTATCCCAAGCGGTTTTGCAGACGCTCCCGCTGGTAAAAAGCTTCCTCTTGGTATTCAGCTCACCGGCCGACACGGAGATGAAAAGACTCTTTTTGAGGTGGGGAAGGATTTTCTTGGTGAGACAGTATAAGGTATACTATGGCTATAAATAGTTAGTATTATATGGCTGAAAAAATCGACAAAAAAGACGATAAAAAAAAGGACAAAAAAGAAGGTGGTGGGGGAATGGAAGCGTGGGAAATCGCTGCCGGCATTATAATTATTTTTATTCTTTTTTATATAGTTGGCGGCCTCACAAGCTACATTCCGGTATACAACGAAATCGTTGCCTTTTTTACGAAACACTCATCATCTGTCTCGGCACTTTCTTCTTCGGTTTCAAATGATACAAAATCAATCATCGGTTTTCTTGTTGGACTTTCAATCCCGGTTTCGTTGGTGTTCTTTATCGGCATCATTATTTCCGTCGAGCGTCTAAAAAATATTCGTGCGAAAGAGCATATCATTTTTAATACACCAGTTGAACAAGCGTATGACGCTACTGCAAAAGGTGATCCTGAGCTTTCAAATCGATGGAAAAGAATACTTGAGCTCGTGTCGTCAACAAATGAAAATGACCAGAGACAGGCGATCATTCAGGCGGATATTATTCTTGACGATATCTTAAATAGAATGGGATATTCTGGTGATGGTATCGGCGAGAAGCTAAAGGGTGTGGATAGAGGGGATTTTAAAACACTTGATCAAGCATGGGATGCGCACAAAGTCCGAAATATGATTGCCCACGAAGGTCCAGATTTCAAGCTAAGTCAGCACGAGGCAAAGCGAGTAATCAACCTATTCCAGCAGGTTTTTGAGGAGTTTTTCTATATTTAGCTTTATTTTAAGCCTTCATGAAAAGGGTAGCCTTTGCTTTTCTAGTATATCGTGATACTATAAAGATTCCCCAAATAGCGGGGTAGAGCAACGGTAGCTCGTCAGGCTCATAACCTGAAGATTGCCGGTTCGATTCCGGCCTCCGCAACACGCAAGAGTAATATCGCAAAAAGTGGCGCTTCGTGCCATTTTTTGTTATATTTTGCTCACGGCGAAAAACCGAATGTCGGGGTAGCTCAGTTGGTAGAGCACAGGACTCATAAGCCTGGGGTCGTGGGTTCGATCCCCACCTCCGACACATTTTGAATTTCTCTTGATAGAGACCTTTTTATTTGTTTTGTATGTATAGTGTATAATACTGTCACATGCCGATTAAAAAAGAATTCGATAAAACTTTTTTTAAAAAGTGGTCACCCGACATGGCCTATATTCTTGGTTTTCTCTTTGCGGACGGAAATATTATAAAGACAAAAAGAAACACTCATTTCGTGGCGTTGTATACAGCAGATTATCATTTATTATTTTCCATGAGACGGAGGATGGGTTCAGATCATAAGATTTCAGAACGAACATCAGACACAGGCTCGGTATATGTAGTCCAAATAGGAAGCAGGGAACTTTTCGATGATTTAATTAGATTAGGACTTACACCAAATAAGGCACGGAGAATGCAGTTACCAAAAATTCCCAAAAAATATGTCGGCGATTTTGTTAGGGGCTATTTTGATGGTGACGGATGTATATGGAGCGGTTTGACTCATGCACAACGTAGACGGCAGACAGATGCACTCCTACTTTCTTTCACGAGCGCATCACATTATTTTTTATCTGGACTTCTGGATCTACTAAAAGCTCGCGGAATTCTCGGAGGATCATTATTTCGATCAAAGAAGGGGAATTTTAGTCGATTATCGTTTAGTACCCTCGACTCTTTAAAAATTTATAAAATCATGTATAATGAGCCGACTGAGCTTTTTCTTCCTAGAAAGAAGCTCGTTTTTGAGAATTTTATACAAATGCGCCCGTAGTTTAGCTGGTTTAAAACAATCCCCTGTCACGGGATAGACCGTGGGTTCGAGTCCCATCGGGCGCGCAGAAAAAACTGAGCATAGGCTCAGTTTTTTAGTGCCCGCGAGAAACGAAGTCTCGAGAGGGACTCGAAAATAATGATAAAAAGTTCACGGATATGTTGGACTTGGACTATGATATAATTCAACTATGAAAAATAATACAAGTTCTGTTTTAGTTGCAATTGTAATTATTGTTGTAATTCTATTAGTCGGTATCTTTTTGTATTACCAAGGTAATTCTTCAAAAAATACGCAAGTAAATAATTATTACCCCTCAGCAAATCAGGATGAAGTTATAGATACTCCAGTCGCAAACCCCACGACTAGTGGAACACAAATTCCAACGGTGGCTATTTTTACTGGAAAAGATTCTTTTAAAAATATTGTTATGGGCGATGGCCCTATTCCAGACATAATTGCCAATGCTCAAGTTTTTAAAATGTCTATCAAGAACTTTACATATGTTGATAGTTCTACAGGAAAAACACTTCAGGGTAATTTACCAGCAACTTCCGAAGTAGTATGGACCAATACTGACAGTATGGCTCATACAGTTACTTTTGATAATGGAATGGCCGATAGCGGTCCTATCCAACCAGGAAAAACTTTTGCTTTTTATTTCACTAAACCAGGGACTTATACATATCACTGCACCATTCATCCGAACATGAAAGGAAGCATTACTCTAAGATAGTCGCCTATAGTTGTTCCAACTTCGTCCACTAATTCGTACCAAAAAATAGGAAAACTATACTGTTCCCTGGGAGAAAGAGTCCATTCTTGTTATTTAGATTGAAAATATTCTATAAATAGATTATTCTTACTGAATTGCTTTGAAAATTCAAAGTACGGTTGAAAATTTTGTCTCGCTACGCGATCAAAATCTTTCGATCCGAATTTTCTTAGATAGAAAATTCGCCGTTGTAGCTGTTTTGGTAGTTTGAACGCAAAGTGATAAGCCGTTGTAGCTGTTTTGGTAGTTTGAACGCAAAGTGATAAGCCGTTGTAGCTCAGTTGGTAGAGCACGTCATTGGTGGGTCGTAACCCCTGCCCACGTACTTGGTAACATATACGTGAATCCCGAATAACGGTTAATACCCTCGAACTAGCAAATGTTTAGAGGAAGAGACCGTGGCGATATTTATACATATTAGCCCGAACGACTGACAAGGGTTTCCTTTTGTGGATTAGCATAAAAGGAGAAAGATACAGTCTAGTCCTCCCGTAAGGTGAGGTGTAAACGAATGACGAGGTCTTCGGTTCAATCCCGAACAACGGCTCTGATTTTTGGTTTAGCAAAAATCACGTCGAGAGAATTTTCTTGGGTTACCAAGAAAATTTCGAGACAAATTTTTGATAGCCAGCAAGATTTTGCTGTGTGTACTAGATGCGATATACTTGTCTCCATGATTATTGTTGGCATTACCGGCACACCCGGCTCTGGAAAAACTGAATTCGCAACATACCTTACTAAAAAAGGATTTGCTCACCTTTCTGCCCGTGCTTTTCTCATCCGTGAAGCGTCAAAAATACACACTGACCTTACTCGCGAGCGCCTTCTCAGTGTCGCCAACAAACTTCGAAAAGAACATTCTCCCTCATACGTCATCGAGAGTCTTTTTAAAGAAGCGCAGGAGCTTTCTCGTACTAAGGGAAAAAATTGCATTCTTGAATCGATCCGTACTCCTGGTGAAGTCGACTATTTAAAATCCGAAAGCAAAAAAAATCAGGATTCAACATTTTTCCTCGTTGCTATTGATGCTGATAGGGAAATTCGATACAAAAGGATCAAAGCAAGAAACAGCGAGACGGACCACGTATCGCTCGAACGGTTTATTGAAGACGAAACAAAAGAGATGCAGGCAAAGGAGCCGCATGAGGCAAATATTAGCGAGTGTATACGGCGTGCAGACCATACTATTGTCAATAACGGAACTATTGAGGATTTACATCATAAAATCGAGCTCTTTTTAAAGAGAGTTGCGTAGGGTTGATTTTATTCAGTTTTGTGTTATAATTCCGCTCAGATGAAACCTACCCATAGTTATTCGAAGTGGCAGTGGATTGGCTGGCCGTTTATCGTCGCCGTCATCTACTTTGCCGTCATCTGGAAAACATTCAGTGATATTGGCGTAACATTGCCGCCGCACTGAAATCATCAAATCAACAGTCCCTTTCAACGCCGTTCCTTGTGAACGGCTTTTTTATGGTATATAGTTTACCCACATATTTTTACACATTCATGAAACCCTACGATCATTTGAAAATAGAGGCCACGTGGCAAAAAGCCTGGGCATCGAAAAAGCTCGATAAAGCAAAAGATCCTTCCAAAAAAGGGCCACAGCAGAAAAAGTTTTTTGCGTTAATTGAATTTCCGTACCCTTCAGGTGCAGGGCTTCATACCGGACACATTCGCAGCAATACTGCGATGGATATTATTGCTCGTAAACGTCGCAGGGAAGGCTTCAACGTTCTTTACCCAATAGGTTGGGACGCATTCGGTTTGCCGACTGAAAATTACGCAATTAAGACCGGTATTCAACCCGCTGTTGTTACAAAACAAAATACCGACACATTTCGTCGCCAGCTCAAATCCCTCGGCTTTTCTTTTGATTGGTCGCGGGAGATTGATACAACCGATCCAAAATATTACAGATGGACGCAATGGATTTTCTTACGTTTCTTGAAAGAGGGTCTCGCATACAAGAAGAAAATGACAATCAACTGGTGTCCAAAGGATTTGATTGGTCTTGCAAATGAAGAAGTTGTGGATGGTAAGTGCGAACGTTGTGGTACGCCCGTGGAAAAACGAGAAAAAGAACAGTGGATGCTTGCCATCACAAAATACGCTGAACGCCTTTACAAAGATCTCGACGATGTCGACTACCTTCCACAAATAAAAACTCAGCAGAGAAATTGGATTGGCAAAAGTGAAGGTGCGGAAATTGATTTCGTCGTCAATTCTGATAAAAAAATAAAAATATTTACCACAAGACCGGATACTATTTTCGGCGTGACGTATATTGTCCTTGCTCCGGAACACGACTATGTAAAAGAGCTCCTCTCGTCTGGATCTGCCGTTGCGCTTTCAAATAAAATTGACGTCGAGACGTATGTAAAAGCAGCCAAGGCAAAATCCGACATTATCCGAACTGATGCAACAGCAGAAAAAACCGGCGTTGAGCTAAAAGGGGTTTCCGCAATAAACCCCGCTACGAATGAAAGTGTTCCAGTCTGGGTCGCTGATTATGTTCTTGCTGACTATGGAACGGGAGCTGTCATGGCGGTACCGGCGCACGATGAACGTGATTTTGAATTCGCAAAGAAATACAAGTTATCTTCAAAGGAGGTTGTTATTCCACATGTTGTTGACCACGTTAATCCTCCTCATCCTGACAAGCCCTCAAAAATTAGAGAAAATGTGCACGCTATTGTTTTTGATCCTCGCACTAAGACATATTTAATTATACGCAATAAAAAATTTGGGTGGGATACTGTTGTCATCGGAGGTATTGAAAATGGAGAAGATGCTATTGTAGCAGCAAAGAGGGAGGTTATGGAGGAAACTGGATATACTGATATCGAATACAAGCGCACACTCGGAGGCCCTATTAGAGCTGAATATTTTGCCAAGCACAAAAATGAAAACAGGACTGCGATTACCTCTGGCGTGTATTTTGAATTGAAAAGCGATACACGCGTTCCTATTTTAGATGGGGAAGATAAAGGAAATGAAATTCTTTGGGTAAAAGCTGATGATTTTGTCCCAGGCAAAATGGTAAATTCAGAATTACCCGAATGGCTTGTGCGTATAAAAGCGCAAAAAGATATTGCATATACGGGACAAGGAATACTTATCCATTCCGGAAAATTTAATGATAAAAATTCAGAATCGGTCAAAAAAGAAATCACTTCTTTTGTCGGGGGGGCGTGGGTGACAAAATACAAGCTTCGCGATTGGATATTTTCCCGCCAGCGCTATTGGGGTGAGCCGATTCCTGTGGTGCACTGTGAAAAATGCGGCATCGTACCTGTGCCCGAGAAAAATCTACCCGTCAAGCTTCCGAAAGTAAAAAATTATAAACCAACAGAAAACGGCGAATCTCCACTCGCGGCAATTTTAAGCTGGGTCAATACAAAATGTCCGAAATGTAAAGGTAAGGCAAAACGTGAGACTGATACAATGCCAAATTGGGCTGGTTCAAGCTGGTACTATCTCCGCTACACCGATCCAAAAAATAAGAAAGCGTTTGCAGCTCCTGAAAAATTAAAATATTGGACACCTGTCGATTGGTACAATGGCGGCATGGAGCACACGACGCTCCACCTTCTCTATTCGCGTTTCTGGCATAAGTTCCTTTTTGATCAAGGGCTCGTACCGACAGCAGAGCCATACAAAAAGCGCACTGCACACGGTCTGATCCTCGCTGAGGGGGGAATAAAGATGAGTAAAAGTCTTGGTAACGTTGTTGGTCCCGATAGTATTGTTAAAAATGTTGGTGCGGACTCCTTGCGGCTTTACGAAATGTTCATGGGTCCATTTGAACAGGCGATTTCCTGGGATGAAAATGGCATCGTAGGCTGTCGTCGCTTTATCGAAAAAGTGTGGAGACTTCAGGAAAAGGTTTCAACCAAAGCGGCAAAAGTAGATATGCTTATCCACAAGACAATTAAAAAAGTCTCTGAGGATATTGAAGCGATGCGATTCAACACAGCAGTTTCTGCCCTCATGATCGCCGTCAACGAACTTGAAAAAATGCCGGCGATCCGATCTGAAGATTACGTGGCTATTCTTCATCTTCTCGCACCGTTTGCTCCGCACGTGACTGAAGAGCTTTGGCGAACAGTAGTAGGGGAAAAAAAGTCGATCCACACTATCCCATGGCCTCTATTTGACCCAGAAAAAATAAAGGAAACATCAGTGCGGATTGCTATTCAGATAAACGGCAAAACAAGAGCAAGTCTCGAAGCGAATCCAGACATTTCCGAAGGGGAATTGTATGAAAAGGCCGTAGCTCTTGACGAAATTAATAAATGGGTGTATGGTAATCACATTAAAAAACAGGTGTATGTCAAGGGGAGATTACTTAATATCGTCGTTGATTTGACTGATAATTTGACTTCCAGACAACAAAGTGATACAAATAAAGGGTAAAAATTATACAAATCATATGGCAACTATTCAATTCAAGCCTAAGCAGTCAACTAAGCGTCTTCTCGCCGTCCTTCCGGACCGCGCACGTGATGTATTGACGTCACGATACGGACTTGGAAAAGCGACCGTAAAGATGACCCTCGATGCTATCGGCAAAACGTATGGCATTACACGAGAACGTGTCCGTCAGATTGAAAACTATGCTCTTGCAAACATTCGAAAGTCGGATGCATATAAAGCCGAGGCGGGAACTTTCAAGGAGCTTGAAAATCTCCTCCATTCTCTCGGTGGAATTGTTGTCGAAGATGATTTTCTCGAATCAGTCTCAAAAGATGTAAGCACACAGAACAACGTCAACTTTCTCCTTGTTCTCGGCGACACATTTAAAAAGCGAAAAGAAGACGATGAATTCAAACATCGATGGCATGTCAATGAAGAGCTTGCAAAGCAAGTCGAAGGTTCACTTCGAAAGCTTTATGGCAGCTTGAATGATCAGGATCTTCTTCCTGAATCTGAAATGGTAAATACATTTCTTTGTCATCTCGAAAGCGTTTCTGAAAAATACAAAAATCAAGAGGTTGTCCGACGATGGCTCTCCCTTTCAAAGAAAGTTGGAAAGAACGCAGTTGGGGATTGGGGCGTTGCACATTCATCAAATATAAAAACAAAGGGTATGCGAGACTACGCATTCCTCGTCATCCGAAAGCATGGTTCACCTATCCACTTCCGTGAAGTTGCACGACAGATCGGTGAGGTTTTCAAAAAGAAGGCTCACGTCGCAACAACTCACAATGAACTCATCAAAGACCCTCGTTTTGTTCTCGTTGGTCGCGGACTCTACGCACTCGCAGAATGGGGATATATGAGCGGAGTGGTCAAGGACGTTATTCGAAAGATTATCGACAAAAATGGACCACTTACGAAAGAGCAGATTATCGAAAAAGTCTTGAAGGAACGATATGTTAAGGAAAATACTATCCTCGTCAACCTCCAGAACCATAAATATTTTAAGAAAGATAAAGAAAGCCGTTATCACAACGTAAATGAAAAGGTAGCTGTCACTGCATAGGACACAAAAAACACCCCTACGGGTGTTTTTTGTTTGGGCTGCTTTCGTGTATACTTATTTCATATGCAAATCGATCCTGTAATGCTCAATCAAGTCATCCAGACAACCATCGCGATCTCTCCGATCATGCTTGCTATTTGCCTCTTCTTTATTTTCTGGCCGCTCTGGGTCAGATATGTCCGGGCTGAGAATTTTTTTAAGGAAAAATACGTCCTTCTCGAAATAAAACTTCCAAAGGAAACAGTGAAGTCTCCTGCAGCGATGGAGCTTTTCTTGACAGCACTTCACCAGACCGGAGGCGAAGCGACATTCATAGATAAATACTGGAATGGTAAAGTTCGTGCGTGGTTCTCGCTTGAAATGGTTTCAATCGAGGGGCAGGTGCATTTTTTCATTTGGACAAGGGCTGGACTTAGGAATTTTCTTGAGTCGAGCCTCTACGCACAATTTCCCGGCATTGAAGTCCACGAAGCGCCCGATGATTATGCAAAATCCGTTCATTACGATCCAAAAGAAATGGCTATGTGGGGATGCGAATTTAAATATGCAAAGAAAAATCCATACCCAATAAAAACATACGTTGACTATGGTCTCGACAAGGATCCAAAAGAAGAATACAAAGTTGACCCCCTCGCCCCACTTCTTGAATTTTTGGGCAGTATGGGAGCAAATCAACAGATGTGGATTCAAATCATCATTCGTGCGCACAAGGACGACGCGAGGAAGCCTGGGCATTTGTTTAAAATGCATGATACCTACAAAGTCGACGCTGAAGCTGAGATAAATAAACTACTCATGCGCGATCCAAAAACAAAAGGATCCGCAGCCGTAAACAAAGAAGGTAAACCGATGATCACCACCATCTCTCCTGGCGAGCGGGAGATAGTGGAGGCTATAGAGCGTGCTATGACAAAGCCTGCCTATGATGTCGGTATTCGTGGTATATATATGGCAAAAAAAGATTTCTTTGTAGGAACAAACATTCCCGGCCTCCTAGGTTCATTTAAACAGTTTGGTTCAGATAGTCTAAATGCGATTAGACTTAATACTGGCGTGTGGAGCCCGTCTATTGGTGAACCATGGCAAGACTATAAAGAAATTCGCCAAAACAGAATGCGCAAATTTTTACTTGAAATGTACAAGCGTCGTTCGTTTTTTTTCCATCCCTATATTGGCACACCAATGGTCATGAATTCTGAAGAAGTTGCGACAATATTCCACTTCCCAGGTCAGGTCGCAGCTACACCTACATTGAAGCGAATCACATCAAAGAAGGGCGAGCCACCTGCAAATCTTCCTATCTAATTATAAAATCCTTTTACGATGCCCCCCTCCCAATCTCTTTATTTTAGAATCGTCACAGCCCTTGCTTCTGCTGCGCTTATTTCGGCTGCGTATGTGGGCGTAAATTCCTTTGCACCAAAAGATTTTATACCAGGAACGATCGTGCACGTGGAAAAGAGCAGTTCACTTGGGACTACGGCAACTATCTTGGCAAAAGATCACGTCATCAAATCCGCATTTTTCTTTAAGGTCTTGGCAACCCTTCGTGGGGCTCGACATGGAATAGCTGCGGGGGATTATCTTTTTAAAACAGCACCTTTTTCTTGGACAGTTGCGGGAAGGCTTGTGAGGGGGGATCAAGGTCTTGATCCAATCAAAGTGACTTTACCGGAAGGGCTTACTGTCCATGCGATGGGCGACGTTCTTGCAAAAAATATTAAGGGGTTTGATGAAAAAACATTTCTTTCACTTGCACACCTCGACCGAGTAGCCTCTTCCTCGGAGGGGTATCTTTTTCCAGACACATATCTTTTTTATCCAAATGTAACTGCGCAAAAAGTTTTCTCAACGCTTCGCGATACTTTTAATCAAAAAATAAAAATACTTGATGTTCCAACACGTACGATTCCCAAAACTCATAGTGTAAAGGACGTTGTTACTCTCGCTTCAATCGTTGAAAAAGAAGCAAGTGTAATGTCCGACCGACGCATCGTCGCAGGTATTTTATGGAAGCGTCTTGCTGCGGGAAGGGCACTCCAAGTCGACCCTCCATTTGCATATATTTTAGGAAAGTCGAGCGACGAGCTCACCCTCCAGGATTTGCAGGTTGATTCACCATACAATACATATAAAAATAAAGGTTTGCCACCAACGCCGATAGACAACCCCGGCATCGAAGCGATGACAGCTGCTATCTCACCGACAGAGACAGCCTATTGGTTTTATTTAAGCGATAAAAAAGGGAATATGCATTATGCTGTTACATACGATGGGCATCTTGCGAACCGGGCGCAGTATTTGGGGAAATAAAAACCACTCACGAGGAGTGGTTTGTTGCCATCGGCTGTTTATGCCCATGAAGGAATCATTGGATTTTTTGTGAAAACACAAGAGGGTTTTGAAGGACTCGTAATCCCGTGTTGTTTTTTTGACAAGGCGACAATCCTTATGTGGTTTGCACGCACACTACGAACTGTTTCCCTTGAGATTTCAATAGGAACTGTTGTGGAATGTTTGGTATATGCCATAAAATAATCTAAAGGAATAGTACCATCTTAATAAAGGAAGTCAAAATTTTCTTTAAAAATAAATAATAGGAAATTCTTCCTTAACTTTTTTTCGAAGATTATGCGTATTACCATGACTAAGTAATCCGAGATATGATGCCACTGTCGATTCAGTTTGTTTTTGTCTTAAATTTCTAAACATTCGCTTTTTTGTAGATGTTCTCGGCACTCGATGGTGAGGAAAATGTACCCAGCCGAGAAAATCAACGCCAGATGCGATTGTTTTTATAAAAACTTTGTCCGGATGAAGCGATAGCTTAAGTTTTGTTTCAAGATACGCAGATATTTTTGGCAAAATCCCTTCCAGGTATTCTTTGCTCTCATGTAAGATCACGAAATCATCTGCGTATCGGATATAGTGTGTGATTTTCATTTCTCGCTTCAGAAAATGATCAAATTCGTTCATATAGATGTTCACTAGAAGCTGACTGGTGAGGTTGCCGAGTGGTAAACCGACACCAGGCCTATCTTTTGTATTGAAACTTCCGATAACCTCTTCCAAAAGTTGAACGACATTCTCATCTCCAACACGCCATTTTAAAATATTCTTCAAAATTGTATGGTCGATGTTCGCAAAGAATTTTCTGATGTCGTATTTCAATACCCAGACTGTCCGGGTATGATTTCGGGAGACTTTCTGAGCATATTCTCGGAAGCGGTTTATAGCCCGATGCGTGCCTTTAGTATATCTGCAGGAATAGGAGTCAAAAATAAATTTTGGATCGAAGCGGGGGTATAGAATTCGATAAATGGCATGATGCAACAATCTGTCTCGAACAGCAGCTTTGTGAATATCACGTGGTTTCGGATCATTGATCCGGAAAGCTTTGTAGGGGCCGTGCCGGTAATTTTTATTTACGAGCTCGCGGTGAAGAGATAAAATATTATCAGTCAGATGAAGGGAAAATTCCTCAACATCTTTACGTCTCCGTTTGTCTTTTAGAAATTCTCTCCAAGCAGTGAGTAAATTTTCTATAGAAATGATATCATTATAGATATGACACAACCGCATTTTCCTCTCTCTCTCCTAATTCCGCTTCGATCTTGAATCGAATCAAAGAGGGATATTTGATTTGGGTTATTATTGTTCCTCATATTGCTAAAGGAGCCCGATATACTCTAGGCTCTCGAATTGAAAATAAATTTCTTGATTTACTTGAATTAACATACATTGCTTATTTTACCGAAAAAGAAAGGAAAGAGGAAAAGATAACTGATTGCATTTTAGTTTTAGACACACTCAAATTTTTAGTCTCAGTTGCATGGGAAGGAAAACTGATTTCAAACAAACAATGCGGGGATGTTTCTCTAAAGCTCGAAGAGGTGGGTAAAATGTTTGGTGGCTGGAAGAAGAACGTGGCGAATCCTGAAAAGAAAAACCGCGGCATGTAAGCCACGGAAAGAAAATAGTTTCGGAGACGGAAAACAAACGTGTTGTTCGGATTCCAATCGTTGCCGGGTTTCGCCCAATTGTTGTTCAACCACAAGCCATCGCCATTGCGTTCCAGATTGAAAACGTTCGGGTTGCCATCGGAGTCGGTGTTTGTGTGGTGCGTCATCTATACCACCATCCATCTAGTCTGCGCATAGCAGAAAGAGATCAGACTGTATTTTATTCGCGATCGAAAATCAACCAGCGCACCACACCAAGTATTTTCTTTTTTATTGACTGGCATGTAAATCCTCCACAGAAAGCCGTAACCATCTATGCTCTCAATTAACATGAGCCGGAAGGGTCTTGAAAAGCCTCATTCAGTAGAATGACCCACTGGGCTAGCCGTTCAATGTAACCGATCTAAAATCAGTATAGCAAAATTTTCTCGTCGTTACAGGAACCCCTTTATTAAAAAATGAATTTTTGCTAAAGTAGCAGTATGGAAAGACACCCGTTACACCTCAAAGATTCTGAATTACAAACATCCCCTGAAGTACAAGAGGCTGTTGTACGTGAAGAACAGAAGACAGGCGAAAAGCTACCTAATGACCCTACTGATCGTATTGAGGCTTACATGGATCGTCTCGAGAACATTTTTCTCAATCCGGATGAACGAAAACGCGGGCGCAATCTCGAAATATTTCGGGACAAAATATACGATGCTTTCATCATAAAACGTGATAATTTTCCAGAAAGTTATTTTGACCTCCAAAAGCGTGTAGCACGAGAACGGGGGCAAGCAGTGGAAGAAATTCCAGAAAGTGTCCGTGAACAAATGAAGGATGTGGCGATTGAAGATCAAAGATCGTCGCTCAATGCATGGATGGACTACCTCACTTCGGAGGATGCGGTATATCCCGCATGGTTCAAATATTTTGTTTGGAAAAATATTACAAAACTTTCACAGTTTGACAAGGAACGTGGTGAATTCAAAAAGCGTACAGATAGTACAGTTGCGCCATATCCTGATATTTATCGCGAACCACTTGCACAGATTGCTGATATTTACGAGAAAGTAAAGGCAGATAATAAAAATCTCAAAGGACCGGAAATTAGAGAGGCATTCTCCAAAAAATTCCCAACCCTTTATGCTGAACTTATCCAAAAGTCTCTCGCTGCTTCGATGGAAAACCGCGAAGAAGTTAAAGGTACATGGGTAAAATATGAGCAAAAGAACGATGGAGATGCTGAAAAACTTTTCCAATCTCTTGAAGGAAAAGGTACCGGTTGGTGTACGGCAGGACATTCTACAGCAAAGACACAGATAGAAAGCGGAGATTTTTATGTGTATTACACCAATGACTCAAGCGGTGAACCGACGCAGCCTCGTATTGCGATCCGTATGGACGGAGACAACCGCATCGGCGAAGTGAGAGGTATTCTTCCACATCAGGGTGTGGAACCAGTTATGCAGGAAGCTCTTGACAGCAAGCTTTCGGAATTCGGAGGAGAAGCAGATGCTTATCGCAAGAAAAGCGAGGATATGCGGATACTTACCGCTCTTGAGAAAAAGCGTGAGAATGATGAACCGTTCACCAAGGACGATCTAGTTTTGCTGTACGAAATTAACGGGACTATTGAAGGCTTCGGATATCAGAAAGACCCTCGTATTAATGAATTGCGTCAGGGTAGAAATACTGAGGAAGATATGCTTATTATGTTTGAGTGTGCCAGAGAACAAGTCGCTCACGTGCCAAGCCAAATAAACGAAAACACCAAAGCGTATATCGGTCAGCTTGAACCGGGTATATTTCAGAAATTGCCAGAGGGTCTCGAACATGTGTATACATCATTTCCCGATAAAAAAATCCGCAAAGAAAATGTCGAAATCGGAGGCAAATCAGCTGAGCAACTCGTATCTGAAATGGAAGTGGCCGGCATCAACATTTCCGACTACGCAAAGTCGATGCTGAAAAACCGTGAATTCGTACCCGGCAAGAATCCGGAGGAAGCGACACTTATCCGATTGACCATCGCCGATCTTGGATTTAAGAGCAGTGCCACCACTGATCAAATTTATGAGCGTGCACAAATTCTCGGGCTAGAACTATGTCCAGCCGACACAGGCCCCAACTATCGTTTGAAGTATCATAACCAGCCATTAAATGAATGGATTTATATTGGAATGAAACAGATCTCCGACTCCGCTGGCAACCCGGACGTTTTCGATCTGGGACGCCGTGGCGTTGGCTTGTGGTTGATCAGCAATTGGGCGGGACCCGGCGACGTTTGGATTCCGGACGACACGTTTGTTTTCCGTCTCCGCAAGGTTAAAACTTAAACCCTTTATTTCTTTGTTTTGATTTTTTTGCTTTGGTTCTTGGGTACTTTGATCTTTTGTATTTGCTTGCGAAGCAAGCTCGCGCCGATTTTTATGAATATTAAATCAAATATATAGAAATAAAAAAACCCGCCGTCACAAATGTGACGTGCGGGTTTTGAACTGCTTTTTCGGTAAGATTTTTGAATGTGGGCGATGCTTTTTCAAAATGCCGGTGGCTTCGAGTCCGGCGGTGTAGGAACCTCCACGTATCGTAGAAGGGAATTCCTGTTTTGGAGATTTAAGAATCTCAAGGAGCGAAGCTTCCAATTTTGGGGGTTCGGCTATCGGTGGAGTTGGACGTTCATCAATAATGACAATGACCTGGCCACCGTTCAAACCACCAGAACGCTCGATGCGCTCCACAAGGAGCGAAAGAAACCTTGTTTCAGTCGCACTCTGACCGACACCGATAATGGCTATGTTTTTCATATGTGTAAAGATCCAGACGCAGACACAGTATCATATATTTATGATATAGTCAAGTGTACTGTCTTGCATTCGCTCCGTATACTACCTGCATGGCTAAAAAGGCTCTAAAAACCAAAGCGACAAAGAAGGCACATATAAAAAAGCGTGTCTTTGTTGGCATGTCAGGCGGAGTGGACAGCTCGGTGTCCGCAGCTTTACTCGTGAAGGCAAATTACGATGTGACTGGCGTGTTTATAAAAGTTTGGCAACCTGAAAAAGAAATTTCCGGAATGCGCTGTACGTGGCGCGAAGATAGGCTCGATGCGATGCGCGTCGCGGCACAGCTTGGAATACAATTCATAACCCTCGACCTTGAAGCAGAATATAAGCGAGAGGTTGTGGATTATATGATTGCAGAATACAAGGCGGGCCGGACTCCAAACCCAGATGTTATGTGCAATAAATACGTAAAGTTTGGCGGATTTTTTGATTGGGCAATGAAGCAGGATGCGGATTTTGTGGCGACAGGGCATTATGCTCAGGTAAACAAAAGAGGCGAGCTTCTTGCAGGTGAAGACGACAATAAAGACCAATCATATTTTCTCTGGACGCTCACGCGTGAGCAGCTTTCAAAAACACTTTTTCCAGTGGGCGCAATAGAAAAGCCGGAAGTAAGAAAGCTTGCAAAAAAGTTCAAGCTTTCGACTGCAGAAAAAAAAGATAGCCAAGGGCTTTGCTTTATAGGCAAAATCGACGTAAAAGAATTTTTGAAACAGTATATTAAAACATCGGAAGGTTGTGTGTTGGATATTTCCGGAAAGAAAATCGGTACGCATGACGGCGCATTCTTTTTTACTATAGGCGAGCGTCGAGGATTCACTATCGATAGCACACACAAAACGCCGCACGACGAGGCATATTATGTTGTGGCAAAAGATATTCTGAAAAACACCATAACAGTATCCCACAAAGCATCTGACGGCAGCCTCCCAAACGGGATACGAAAAGTATTACTATCAAACATAAATTTAACATGTATCGACTTGCCAAAATCAGGTCTTTTTGCTCGTGCTCGCTACCGTGCACCACTTTCAAAAATTTCCATTCTGAATATAAATGAAAAACAAAAAACAGCCGAGATTGAATTTGAGGATCCGCAGTACACGCTTTCCCCAGGTCAGTCGCTCGTCATATACCATGGAGATATTTGTGTGGGTGGGGGTATCCTCCAGTAAGGCTATGATATACTTTTGTCATGGATCCAGAAAAATCAAAAATATACATTACTAAAGCAGATGGAACAAAAGAGCCGTTCGACAGAAATAAGCTTATCGGTTCACTTACGAATTCAGGTGGTTCGCCGGAAATCATTGAACGCATCGTAAAGCATGTTGAAGACGAAGTCAGAAGCCTCGAAGAAAGAGGTAAGAAAGAACCGACTTCGGCAGACATATATCATCATGCGTTTGAGCTTCTTCGAAAAGATTCGCTTCCTGCTGCGACGAGGTATTCGCTTCGAAAAGCTTTGATCGAACTTGGACCAAACGGCTTTCCTTTTGAACGTTTTGTTGCTGATATATTTAAGGTCTGGAAATACGAGACGCTTACTGATCAGGTTGTGCACGGACATTGTGTCGATCATGAAGTTGACGTTGTCGCATGGAATCCCGAAAAGCTCGTCATGGTCGAGGCAAAATTTCACAATGAATTTGGCCTCAAGTCCGACATCAAGGTAGCTCTCTATGTGAAAGCGAGAATGGATGATATACGGGCAGCCGGTGCGACGTTTGACTATGGCGGTAAGCCTCGTGCAATGGACGAAGGTTGGCTTGTCACCAATACAAAGTTTACGGATCAGGCGATAAAATACGGCGAATGCGCAGGTCTTACTATGGTTGGATGGAATTATCCCCGACACAACAATCTACACGATCTTATCGAACAAGCAAGACTTCATCCGTTTACCTGCCTTGCAACTCTTTCAAATGTCCATAAAAAAAATCTCTTGACTGCGGGGGTTTTGCTTTGTCGGGAAATCACTCCAAAAGTCCTAAAACAGGCTGGTCTTGAAGATGAAAAAATAGATACTGTCATGGCGGAAGTCGACCAGGTCTGCGGGGCGTAATTAAAATAGGGCATAAATAAAACACAAAACCACTGCTATCTCTAGTTGTTTTAAATGCTAAATATGCTAGAATTTTTCTACCACTAGCCGCCAATTGTTGGCAACCGAGGAAACCACCGTAAAGGTGGTTTCCGTTTATATGAGGTTATTTGTGTACTGCCTAATTATTTGAAAATCTTGGTAGGGAACAGTTCCAATGTATCTTAGTAACCTCTTACTACTAAGTAAACGTAGTTGTGATATACAGGCTGTTTGCTGCCCGTTGTTTGAATTAAAAGAATATTCATAATTACTTTTTTCCCGAGACGTTTGGCTGCTAAGTGGTATTGCCCAAAAAGTTTTATTTCCAAATTTTCTAAAGATAACCACAGGTCTTTCAAAATATTCATGTTTTCCGTCTTCCTCATGTCCTATATTACAACCAAGAGAACACCACCATATATCACGTTCGTGGTATGTTCGGTTATCATGTCTTGAATTGATCATTTCTTTCCTGAAACCCCATTTCTTAAAACTTTTTGTATCCTCTTTTTCCATGGGGTGATGATACCCTAAGAAGAATTAAGAAAAACAAAAGAAAAGTTAAAATTTTGATAAAATACCAAAAAGTGAAATAAATCATTTTGAAACTATCCCCATTTCTGCTACTATGTCGGGTATGACATTAGCTGAGATTCGTGCAAAATTTATCACTTTCTACGAGAAAAACGGCCACACTGCGATACCGTCGGCTTCTCTCGTACCTGAAAATGACCCCACGACGCTTTTTACAGGTTCTGGAATGCAGCCCCTTGTCCCATATCTTCTTGGACAAAAGCATCCATCTGGCATTCGACTCGTAAATTCACAAAAATCATTTCGAACGGTTGATATTGACGATGTCGGCGACAATCGTCACACCACTTTTTTTGAAATGCTTGGCAACTGGTCACTCGGCGATTATTTTAAAAAAGAACAGCTTCCTTGGGTTTTCGCTTTTTTGACTGATGAAATTGGCCTCGATCCCAAAAAAATATATGTCACCGCTTTTATTGGCGATGAAAAAAATGGCATTCCAAAAGACACCGAAGCCGAACTTATTTGGAAAGGTCTTTTTGCAAAAAAGGGAATTGAAGCAACTGCTGTTGATATTGGTAGCGAAGCTCATGGTGGAGAAATCGGTATGCAAGGAGGTAGAATTTTTTACTATGATGTAAAGAAAAATTGGTGGTCGCGCTCAGGTGTTCCTGACAATATGCCAGCAGGAGAACCAGGTGGTCCCGACTCCGAGCTATTTTATGAATTTGATTTTGTCGAGCACAATCCAAAGTTTGGCATGCACTGCCATCCAAATTGTGACTGTGGGCGGTATATCGAAATCGGCAACTCTGTCTTCATGCAGTATACAAAAAACCAAGCAGGGAAATTTGACCTTCTTTCCCAAAAAAATGTTGATTTCGGTGGTGGTCTTGAGCGTATTGCCATGGCAAGCATCAATAAGCCTGATATTTTCGCTATAGATGTTTTTGCGGATCTTATTGCAGTGCTAGAGAAAAAAAGTGGCAAAGCGTATCGCAATCCTGATGGCAAGGAAAATGAATACACTGCTGCTTTTCGAGTGGTTGCCGATCATATTCGTTCATCGGTATTTTTGATTGGTGATGGCGTATTTCCTTCAAACAGTGAACGTGGATATTTTGTCCGTCGCTTGCTTCGCCGGGCAATCCGCTATTGGGATAGACTCGGTATTGCTGAGGGAGGTATTGCTGAGACTGTCGGCGCATTTCTTGAAAGCTATAAAAACGCCTATCCTGATACCTATGCAAAACGTGATGAAATCAAAGCTATTATCGCCGCCGAAGAGAATAAATTTAGGAAAACGCTTGCACTCGGCCTCAAAGAGTTTGAAAAAACCGCAGCTTCCGGCATCGACGCTTTTATGCTTTTTTCAAGCTATGGGTTTCCGCTTGAATTGACACTCGAATTGGCAAAGGAAAAAAATATTTCGATCGACACGGACGCTTTTAATACTGAATTTAAAAAACACCAAGATCTCTCCCGTGCCGGTTCTGAAAAAAAGTTTAAAGGCGGCCTTTCGGATACGAGCGACATGTCGCTTCGATATCACACAGCAACACATCTTTTAAATGCTGCATTGCGTCAGGTATTAGGAACTCATGTCGGACAAAAGGGAAGCAACATCACTCCTGAGCGTCTTCGTTTTGATTTTTCCCATGGAGCAAAAATGTCCGATGAGGAAAAGAAGCGTGTTGAAGATATTGTAAATGATGCTATAGACCTCGCCCTTCCTGTCACCTTCCGTGAGATGCCAAAGGCTGAAGCAGAAAAATTTGGTGCTATTCATGCATTCGGAGAAAAATATGGCGACATTGTTAAAGTCTATACCGTCGGCGACGAATCAGCTCCTTTTAGTATGGAATTCTGCGGTGGCCCTCATGTTTCAAATACCCGAGAACTTGCTGGGCCAGAAGGCAAAGCCCGTTTCAAGATTCAAAAAGAAGAAGCGGTTTCTCAGGGTGTACGCAGAATAAAGGCTGTCCTCGCCTAGTCACGCCTGCCTATAGTCAGATAATTTAATAGTATGGTATAATTTTCCCATGGATCTTTCCCTTATTATTGACATTGAAAGTGGACACGTGCGAGCGGCCCTCGCCGTATTAAAATTGTCAAAGGAAAACGAATGGATCGGCACTCCCCGCCACATTCTCTACTCAGTCTCAGTGCCCATCTCCAGGACGCCCCATACCGTACATGAGCATTTATTGATCGAAATGGGTAGATCCCTTTCAAAAGCCGTTGAAACCGCCTTTAAAGAAGGCTTGAGAAAGATCCCAAAAGGAAAAATAACCTCAATTCACTACGTTCTTTCATCCCCGTGGATTGTTACAAAGACTCGCTGCGTTAAGGTTAATTACCCAAAGAAAACAGCCGTCACAAAAAAGACTATTGAAAAGATAGTTGAAGCAGAACGCATCGAGCTTCAAAATGCTTTTATTCCAAACGATGTCGCTGGCATGGTCTATGACCTCACCTGTATCGAGCAGAAAATATTTGAAATAAAACTGGATGGGTATCCTGTAGTGCATCTTGCCGCGACGAATGCGGGGAAAACAAAGCCTTCATCGAAGCATATTCCAAAAAAGGCGAGTGAACTCGAGGTTTCTTTTGCTGTGACGATGTCTTCGGTGGGTATTGTGAATCAGGTCCAGGCTATTGTCGAAAAAGTTGTTCGTGTAAAAGACCAGGCTTTTCATTCCGCACTCCTTCTATTGTTTGCAAGCGTAAGAAATGTTTTTGACGATGCAAAAGACTATATTGTCGCGCATGTCCATGGTGAAGTTTCTGATATTATCTTAGTTAACAACAACATATATTCTCTTATCGCATCATTTCCGTTTGGAACGTCAACATTTCTTCGAAAATCATCACAAGCTACCGATGAGTCAGAGCGTCTTATGCAATCAATGCTCGCGCTGCACACATCTTCGTCGCTCCACGGGGATCATCATGAAAAAGTTTCAAAGGCAATAGACCCCGTCATTCGTTCATGGTCCACAGACCTTATGAGTACGATTTCTGGTGCTCGTGCAGGGAAGTCGCCTTTTCCAAATACAATTTTTCTTTTTGCGAAGGATTACCACAGCCATTTTGAGCGCGCACTTCGCGATGTCGCTGGTAGTATGAAGCTCGACATTGTTCCATTTAAATACGAGACACTTCTCGACATGTATGCACTTGCCTTAGAACAAATACAACACCATGAGTGATCGAAAAAAAGTCTTTGACATGAATCCAAAAGCTCGGAAAATCCCTTCTAGGGAGGCGGTTTTTCCTACCCGAAAAAAGGCTGCTGTAAAAGTTGTATCGAAACCAACCCCAAAACCTGCTCCAAAAAATACGGTAAAACCAACGCCAAAAGTTCGTTATTTTTCGACTCTTGAGAAAAAACCAAAAACAAAAAGCAATAAGAAAATGCTTATTGCTATCGCTAGTATCTGTCTTATTATTATCGGTTTTTCTATCGCATGGGTCCGTGCAACTGCCACCATAGTGGTTGTTCCAAAAACTCAAGATTTTTCGCTATTAACTATGCCTTTTACAGCGTTTAAAGATGCCACATCGACCGATGCACTATCTTATGAAGTTATCGATATAAAAGACGAGCAGCATATCCTCGCTCCTGCAACAAGCGGTCCCAGCGTTCAAGTAAAAGCGAAGGGTACTGTAATTATCTATAATGATTTTAGTCCCCAGCCTATTAAAATAGTGCAAGGTACACGTCTCTCAAATACTGTTGGAAAGATATACTTGACTACAACCACATTGACTGTCCCTGGATACACCACCGCAACACTCAAAAATGGAATAAAAGGCAAAGTTGCCGGAAGCTCATCGGTTGTCGTCGTCGCTTCGGCTGCAGGACCTGATTATAATATTGACCCGACCGATCTCACTGGGGATTTTAAGGTGGTGGCATACAAAGGTACTCCAAAATTTGACGATATATACGGACGTCTAAATCTAACCACCTCTATTTCCGGAGGATTTATAGGTCAGAAACAAATAATAGCCACATCGACGTTGGCTCAAGGGTACGCTCTCGCAGAGAAAACCGTTCAAGAGAGACTTGTCACTAAAGCAAAAGCTTCAATCCCAGCGGGGTATATTCTTTTTGATGGTGCATATTCGGTTGACTACACAACACTGAGCCCATCAGCTTCTTCCTCAACAATTCAAAACGCATCTTCCGCTGATATTGGCGTGACCGCACATTTCCACGGCATTCTTTTTAAAAAACATGATCTCTCTCAAGCAATAGCGCGCACAAAAAAAATAGACATCAATGCATTTTTTTCAGATGGACAATATAATGAAAAAAATATGGAGTCGCTCATGTTCAACATAACAAATCAAAAAACATTTTCATTTACAAATGGTGCACCGATTTCTTTTGCCCTTTCGGGGAGCTTTAGGGCAGTAGGTTTTCTTGATTCAAGCGACCTCGTCAAGCGTATTTTAGGCAAAGATAGGCCTCAAAGTAAGGTTATTTTCGATGGGTATGGTTCAATTTCTGAAATCCATGCTACAATAAGCCCGTTCTGGAGATTCACATTTCCGGATTCACCTAATAAAATAACAGTGACTCAAAAAGAGTAGCTTTTAATGTCGATAGCGTATGTTAAATCGCCGCGCTATTGACTTTTACCCGCTATTTTTGCTATGATGCTCTGACGTGCCAAACGGCGCAAATTGACGTAATAATGGACCCAATCAACAAAACCAAAAGCAATGTCTTGACCGGAGTCGGTATCGTCACTGAGACGCTGCCAAATACTCTATTTAGGGTAAAGCTAGACGGTGCTGTTTCAAGCGAGGAAGGGAAAGACGAAACTATCCTCGCATATTTAGCAGGAAAAATGCGAATGCATCACATACGTGTCATGATCGGCGACCGAGTTGAGCTTGCCCTTGATTCATATGGTGGGCGAGCGCGAATTACAAAAAGACTTTAAAAAAAATGAAAGTAAAAGCATCAGTAAAAAAGATTTGTCCAAAGTGTAGCGTTGTCCGTCGAAAGGGCTATGTTTACGTTGTTTGCACATCAAACCCTCGCCATAAGCAGCGACAGGGCTAATTATTTTAATATTTATTACACATGCGTATCCTCGGTATTACAATTCCAGACAATAAACAAATTGAGATCGCACTCACGACTCTTTATGGCGTAGGCCGACCCCGTGCCCGCTTTATTCTCGCAAAGGCAAAGGTGTCTCCTACGGTTCTCGCAAAAGACATCTCTGTTGAGCAGGAAAACGATATCAGAAAGATCATCGAGAGCTTCCGAATCGAAGGAGACCTCAAGCGCGAAGTTGCTTCAAATATCAAGAGACTTAAAGACATAAAGACCTACCGAGGTAGCCGACACGCAAAACGTCTCCCCGTTCGAGGTCAGCGAACAAAGACAAATTCACGAACACTCAGAGGAAACGTTCGAAAGACTATGGGTTCAGGACGAAAGAAAGAAGAAAAAACATAAAATAAATACAAATGGGAAAAAGACAAATTAAAACAGAAGAAGGAAAAGGTGATGCAAAAGCGGCTCCAAAAGCTGCCGCTGCTTCTACTCAGCAAGCAAGCAGCAAAAAGCGTCTCGACGTGGGGGTTTTGTACGTTCAATCTACATACAACAACACTAAACTTCTTCTTACTGATACAAAAGGGAATGCCATCGCCGCATCTTCAGCTGGAGCTCTTGGATTTAAGGGTGCAAAGAAGGGAACTCCTTTTGCGGCCGCAAAGGTAGGTGAAACACTTGCTGCAAAGGCAAAGATCCTTGGACTCAAGGAAATTTCAGTTGTAGTCAAGGGTGTAGGCTCAGGCCGCGAATCTTCAATCCGCGGTTTTGTTTCTCTCGGAGTAACTATTTCTTCAATCAAAGATGCAACTCCTGTGCCTTTCAACGGTCCTAAGCCTCGAAAGCCAAGACGAGTATAATTAATTTTTACACATATATATGATTATTGGACCACGATACAAAATAGCACGCCGACTCGGAGTACCAGTGTTTGAGAAAACTCAGACGCAAAAGTACGCTGCGCGATACGGTGCAGGTGCAACTGGAGGTAAAAGCGCAGGCCGCCCTCGAGCAAAGAGCGACTACGGTCTTGGTATGCTTGAAAAGCAAAAGGCACGCATGAGCTACGGTGTTGCTGGAAAGCAGTTCACAAACTACGTGAAAGCAGCTATGGCAGCAAAGGGTAATTCTTCTGAATTTTTGATACGAAGCCTTGAGTCACGTCTCGATAATGTTGCCCTCCGAGGAGGTTTTGCTCCTACACGCCAGGCCGCTCGCCAGATGGTTTCTCATGGCCACCTTATGGTAAATAGCATTATCGTCACCATTCCTTCATATAAAGTATCCGTTGGTGACATTATTTCCATCCGAGAAGGAAGCAAAAAGAAAGTTATATTCGACACTCTCGAAGAACGATTTAAGACTGTAAAGATTCCTGCATGGCTGAAACTCTCCGCCGAAAAGAAAGAAGTCACCGTCGATGGCATCCCTTCCGCACAGCAGTCCGAGCTTCTGTTCAACGTAGCAGCGGTGCTTGAATTTTATAGCCGATAGTATTATTCGTAATTTAATAATAAACACATGTCTCAACACAATATTTTGCTTCCATCAAAGCCAAAGATCATCCGTGAAGAAGGAAACACGGGTATATATGAAATTGACGGACTTTATCCTGGATACGGACATACGCTTGGAAACTCCCTACGCCGAATCATCCTCTCTTCTATTCCTGGAGCCGCAGTTACAAAGGTAAAGATTAAGGGTATTGAGCATGAATTTTCATCAATCGCAGGCGTCAAAGAAGACGTTATCACTATTCTTTTGAATTTGAAGAAGCTTCGCGTAAAGATGATTACCGATGAATCACAGACATTGTCTATAAAGGCAAAGGGCGTAAAGAAGATTTCAGCAAAGGACATCGAAGTCCCTGGCCAAGTTGAGATTTTGAACTCAGACCTTCATATTGCTGATTTGACAGACAAGGGTGCAGATTTCGATATCGAGATTACCGTTGAAAAAGGCCTTGGATATGTTCCAAAGGAAGTTATCCACAAGGACCGCGTTGAGATCGGTGCTATCAGTCTCGATGCGACATTTTCTCCTATTCACCGAGTAAATTACGAAGTTGAACATATGCGAGTTGGAGATCGAACAGACTTCAATCGTATTCGAATCACTATCGAAACAGATGGAACACTTACTCCAAAGCAAGCTCTCGAAGATTCTATTTCTCTTATGATCCAGCAGCTAAAGGCAATTGTCGGCTGGAAAGAAGAAGAGGTTATCGAAGTTGCTGACGAAGCAAAAGCAGAATCTGAAGATGGCGAGGATGCTTCTCCAAAGAAAGAGCTCGATGTTGAGTTTATGAAGACACGCATAGACGCAATCGGTCTTTCTCCACGAAGCGTAAAAGCTCTTACAACCGCAAATATCCGAACAGTCGGAGGCCTTGCCCGAAAGAAAGAAGTCGACATCCTTGATATCGACGGTCTTGGCTCAAAGGGAATCCAGGAAATAAAGAAGGTCCTTTCCGGATACGGCATATTACTTAAATAATTACCATGAATCATCACAGCAAGAAAAGAAAATTCGGCCTTGAAAAAAACCAGCGAAACGCGCTCGTCCGTTCGCTTGCCCGAAACCTTGTGCTTCACGAAAGCATAATCACGACAACAGCAAAGGCAAAGGAGATCCGTCCTTTCGTCGAAAAGCTTGTCACAAAGGCAAAGACAGGAACACTAGCAGCACGACGAGATATTATCGTCCGCATCGGTGGAGAAAAGGAAGCAAAGATTCTCATTGAGACAATTGCTCCAAAGTACGCTGGCCGAAATGGAGGATATCTTCGCATTGCAAAGCTTCCGGCTCGAAAGCTTGACGCGGCACCGATGGCTGTGATTGAATTTGTAAAATAATAATTACCATGACGAAACATACAATAGACGCACAAGGAAAGAAATTGGGACGAGTCGCAAGCCAAGCGGCGTCCCTTCTCATGGGTAAGACTCTTGTCACCTACGCTCGAAACAAGGCTCCTGATGTAAAGGTTAGTATCATAAACTGCGCAAAAGCAGCAATTGATTCAAAAAAGAAAGATGAAAAGATTTACGTTACCTTTACCGGATTCCGAGGTGGAATCAACCACGAAAAGCTCGGTGCTCTTGTAGCCCGAAAGGGTACAGGCGAAGCTTTCAAGCGAGCTGTATACCGCATGCTCCCTTCAAATAGCCTTCGAAAGACCATGATGAAGAATTTAACAATAAGCGAATAGCCGCCAATCCATATTATTATGTCAACAACCCATTCAACAACTGAACGATACATCGAAACCGTAGGTCGCCGAAAGACCGCGAGCGCACGAGTTCGAATTACTCCAGCAACAAAGTCTTCTTATGTAATAAACGACAAGGAGCTTGCAGTCTATTTTCCAACAACAGACCTACAGCAGATTGTTACTGATGCTATTACGGCATCAAAGATCGCTGCTAAGTTTAAGGTTACTGTCGTCGTAAAGGGTGGCGGTATTCATGGCCAAGCAGAGGCCGTTCGACACGGTATTGCCCGCGGTTTGAATGAATACGACATTCAGCTCCGAGGTCTTTTGAAGAAAGCCGGTTTCTTGAAGCGAGATCCACGAGCAAAAGAGCGCCGAAAATTCGGTCTCAAAAAAGCTCGAAAGGCTCCACAGTGGTCAAAGCGATAGTCACAAAAAACTGCCAGCAAAAATGCTGGCGGTTTTTTATTGCAAAAATCATAACCTACCGTATACTGTGTGTACTATGAATGAAGAGGATACAAAAAATAGCACATCTGATGACGTCACAATCGAGGCCGATGCGGATCTCGATGACTCTGTCGTTGCGGAAGAAGCCGCTGCAGAAACCATAAAAAAGCTTCGTGAAAAGCTCAAAAAAGCCCTTGCCGAAAAGCAGGAATATCTCACCGGTTGGCAGAAAGACAAAGCAGAGTTTTTAAATGCCAGAAAGCGCGACGAAGCCGCAAATCGCGAAATGATAAAGTTCTCAAATGAAAGTTTAATAGCCGAGCTTATCCCAGTTCTCGACAGTTTCAACATGGCTTTTTCAAACAAAGAAGCATGGGAAAAAGTAGATAAGAATTGGCGTACCGGTGTTGAGTATATTTCAAATCAGCTCAAGAAAATCCTCGACGAGAACGGTCTCAAAGAGATTGACCCCACGGGCCTCAAATTTGACCCTATGCGAGACGAAGCAGCGGAATATGAGCCAGTGACGGATGAATCAAAAGACCACACCGTAACGACGGTTATTACAAAAGGGTATTCATATCATGGTCGCGTTATAAAAGCACCAAAGGTGAAGGTTGGCGAATTCAAAAAGGCTGAATAATCAAAATTGTCGCATGTACATAAAAGTCCGCGTGAAGGTAGACCAAAAAAAGGAAGTTATAAAAGAACAGTCACCGGATCACTTTGAAGTTTCTCTAAAAGAGCCGGCTGAGCGGAATCTTGCAAATTCGCGAGTTATAGAAATTTTCCGAGAAAAATACCCTGACGTAGATGTGCGTATTGTAAGCGGACACCATTCACCATCGAAAATAATTTCTGTTGATGTGGATTGATTGAATAAAATAATAAAAAAACCGCACTTTTGAAGCGCGGTAACCACTGCGTGGTTATTATTGATCCCTAAACACCACGAAAGTTCCGTTGGTGGTAAAAAGGTCGTTGGGTATTGTTGAAAGGTCAATCGGGACATTGTATCCCGTATACCACTTGTCTTTTCCGGCGGTGTTTTTTGCCGAAAAGATTGCTACCACATCGAGATTTGTATTTTCTCGGTTAAACGATGCGATGAGGTCCAACGCATCCGTGCCTTCTTTGTTGAAAAAGTAGAGGCCGTGGCCCAGCGGAATCACCTGGCTGTTTTTGATGAGCGCTGTGGTGAATGTTGCGCGGATGCCTTCAAGTGCCGGTGGGTTGACCAGCGCTTCGGTAATGGCATTGAGGTTTTTTTCTTGCTTGGCTTGTTTGACTTGCTGATCAATTTTCTGATCAATTTTTGCCTTCTCTTTCATTTCATTTTGTGCCTTGATTGCCTCCGCTTTTCTTTTTACGGCGGCAAGAGCAGGGAGTAGCAGACCTGCGAGGATTGCAATAATTACGATGACAATGACGAGTTCAATGAGCTCAAACCCCTTGGAATTACTGGCTATTTTGATTTTCATAAGGAGAACAGAGTGTTTTTCTTGTATGAAATTAGCATATATTAAAGATGTTGTCAAGTAAAAAATAAAACCCGCAACCTTTCGGCGCGGGTTTGACTGACGAGGGGTCTTTAGGATGACGCTAGCTTAGCGATCCTTGAAGATGACGAACATTCCATTTGTGATGAACAGTGCATCAGGAAACGGCAGTGATTGTATTTCGACATTGCAGGCGGTATACCACTTGCTTTTGCCAAAACTGTTTTTCGCCGAAAATGTCGCAACCATTTCGAGGTTGGTATTTTCTCGGCAAAACGATGCGACTGAATCGAGAGCCTCGACTTCTTCTTTGTTGAAAAAGTAGAGGCCGTGGCCCAGCGGGATAATCTGGCCATTTTTTGACAAGGCGGTATTGAATACCACCCGAAGCGACTCAACCGTTTCCGGCTGGACGAACACTTCGGTAAGGGCGTTTGCGGTTTTTTGCTGGTCCATTTTTTCTTTGAGCTTTTGCTGGGCAGTTTCCGCTTCCTTGACTTGGCGTTGTTGGTCTGCCAGTCCTTGCCTATGTGCACTTATTGTGCACGACCCCACTACGCCGATAATGCCAAGGATTGCGACGACGGTGATGAGTTCCATAATAGTGAATGCTTTTTTCATATTCCTTTTTATTTTCGTGTTGAGGTTGAAGGTGTCGGAATTAGCGGTCACGAAAGATGGCAAACACTCCATTTGAGACGTTGAGTGCATTCGGGAAGTATCGCAGATCAAGTGAAGCATTTCCGGTATACCATGGGTTTGAAAAATTCTCTCGTGCAGAGAGAACCGTAACAAACACCAGGTTTGTATGTTCCCGGAGATACGAGGACATGGCATCAAGTGCGTCCCCGTCATTCTCGGCGAAAAAATAAAGACCACGGCCGAGACAAACAACCTTGTTGTTCTGGGACAGCTCGGTGGTGAGCTTTATCTGCATCGTTTTTTCGTCGAGTGCAGTGCCTCCGTCCGCCGCAAGAGCATTGGTGCTTTGCGGGGGATCCGGAACCTGTGCCGTTGAATTTGTGGCAGAACCGGTCCCTGTGTCGTTGCTTTGATTGGACCTGTTTTCTTCTTTGCATCCAGTCATGAGGACCATGCAAACAATGGCTATAAACCAAGGTTTATTCGTAATTTTCATAGATCAGTTTTCCTTTCTGACAAGACATTAACACGTTTATATACTATATGTCAAGTTTTTGATTCCTAAAAAAATGCTATACTAGAACCCTAAAAGAAGTAGTAGCCGTCAAAATATATGCTTATAACTTCATCAAACAACGGCATATACGAAAAGGTAGTCCGTTCAAAAACCGGCCAGCTTTTCCGCGTCTACTTTACCGTTGTAAATGACGCCGGAGTCCTCCGTGGCCGTGTACTCTCGATGGAGCCTATTCTTGGATTAACAACGACAAATCTCTCAGGCACCGTAACCTCGTCTCATTCATGTCATGCAGTTTTCTTGCCCGCATCAGTTGAAGCAGATATCACCAAAGCAACCGTACGATTTTTTGAAACATATGACTCAGGGATAGTCTCACCCCTCGACTTTTTCATGAGCCAACCGACGCGCGCGCCAAGTTTTATTTAAATTGTGTGCCATGCGCATCTCGCGCTTACTTTTTGTACCGCACTTTTTAGCAGTTTAACTTAATCTTATTTATCTATGTCAAAAATAATTGGAATTGACCTCGGAACAACAAATTCCGCGGTGGCAGTGATGGAAGCCGGAGAACCAAAGATTCTCGAGAATGCAGAGGGTGCTCGTACGACACCGTCTATTCTCGCTCAATCAAAAACAGGCGAGCGACTTGTCGGACTTTTGGCAAAGCGCCAAGGGGTGACAAATCCAAAAAACACAATTTATCAAATCAAGCGATTCATCGGACACAATTTCGACGAGCCTGCAGTCCAGAAAGACAAAGCATCAGTACCGTTTGAAATGCAGAAATCTGCAAACGGAGGCATTGAAGTAAAAATGGCAGACAAATGGTATCGACCAGAAGAGATTTCAGCCATGATCCTTCAGAAATTGAAAGCAGATGCCGAGGCTCGTCTTGGAGAAAAGATTACTGAAGCAGTTATTACCGTCCCTGCATACTTCAACGATGCCCAGCGACAAGCAACAAAAGATGCTGGAAAAATTGCAGGCCTTGATGTAAAGCGAATCATAAATGAGCCGACAGCTGCAGCACTTGCATACGGCTTCAACAAAAATAAAAATGAAAAGATTGTCGTCTTCGATTTCGGTGGAGGAACATTCGATATTTCAGTTCTTGAAGTGGGTGATGGTGTTGTAGAGGTTCGCTCAACAGATGGGGATGCGCACCTCGGAGGTAAGGATATTGACCAAAAAGTTATCAATTGGCTTGCAGATGAATTTAAAAAACAGTCAGGTATCGACGTTCGAAACGATACTCTTGCACTCCAGCGACTTGACGAAGCTGCAGAAAAAGCGAAAATCGAGCTTTCAACCGCTGCGCAAACTGAAATAAATATTCCGTTCATTACTTCCGGTGCAAATGGCCCTCAACACTTGCTTATCACGATGACTCGGGCAAAGCTCGAAGAGCTTACTCAGGAATTTATTGATCGTGCACTCATGATCACCAAGCGTGCAATGGAGGCGTCTCCGTTTAAGATTGATCAGATCAATGAAATAGTTATGGTCGGAGGTCAGACACGAATGCCTGCTATGCAAAAGGCAGTGAAAGACTACTTTGGTAAAGATCTTCATATGGGCGTAAACCCAGATGAGGTGGTTGCGGTAGGTGCTGCTATTCAAGGAGGTATTCTCGGTGGTGATGTCAAAGACATTCTCTTACTCGATGTTATTCCACTATCTCTCGGCATCGAGACTATGGGTGGTGTCGGTACAAAGCTTATCGAAAAGAACACAACTATTCCTTCAAGCAAATCACAGGTCTTCTCTACAGCTGCTGACAATCAAACAGAAGTGACTATCCATGTGGTTCAAGGTGAACGACCAATGGCTTCGGATAACAAGTCACTTGGACAGTTTAATCTCGGTGGTATTTCTCCAGCTCCACGAGGTATGCCACAGATTGAGGTTACGTTTGATGTTGATGCAAACGGTATCTTGAATGTGAGCGCAAAGGATAAGGCAACAGGTAAATCAAATTCTATCAAGATCACTGCTTCAAGCGGCTTGAGCAAGGAAGAAGTCGAAAAAATGAAAGCTGACGCCGCAAAAAACGAAGCGGAAGATATGAAAAAGAAGGAGATTGTTGAAGTAAAAAATCTCGCAGAGCAGCTTATCTACACGACAGAGAAAGCACTCAAAGATGCGGGCGATAAAGTTCCCGCAGATCTCAAGAAAACTATCGATGAAAAAGTTGTTGCGGTAAAGGCTGCAAAAGACGCTCCAACAACAGATTTGATGGTGATTAAGTCTGCGACCGAAGCGCTTTCAACTGAAATCCAGAAAATCGGACAGTACATGCAGCAAAATCAGCAGCAGGGTGCGGGTGCACAAGGTGCCGCGGGAGCTGGAGCTGATGCGAGTGCGGGCGCAAACAGCGCCGGAAATGCTGGTGGTCCTACTGGTGCAGAAGGGGATGTAAAGGACGCAGAGTTTAAGGAGAAGAAATAGCAAAGAAGAGGCGAAAATGGATGGGAAATACCTCGGAGGTTATCACCCCAAGAAACAGAATCTTAACATGTTAAGTTTGTCTCTAGGTGATAGGTTCTTACCCCCCCCAGTCCCTTCTCAGAATGATATTCGAAAAAAAGCTTAAAATAAAAAAGACCTCCCGAGTTTTCCTGAGTAACAGCATTAGGCTGGCTCGGGAAAACAAACGGGGGCCTTTGAAGACTTACATATAATTATTAAAAAATGTCCAAAGACTACTACAAAATCCTCGGTGTCGAGAAAAACGCATCACAGGATGACATAAAGAAAGCTTTTCGAAAGGTGGCGCACGAGCATCACCCCGACAAAAAGAGTGGCAATGAAGCTAAATTCAAAGAAGCGAATGAAGCGTATTCAGTGTTGTCCGATGCACAAAAACGTCAGCAGTACGATACGTTTGGATCAACTGGCCCAGGTGGATCGGGTTTCAATGGCGCAGGAGCTGACGGCTTTGGTGGCCAGGGCGGCTTCGGTGGTTTTGACTTTTCTCAATTTACGCGTCAGGGCGGCTTTGGTGGCCAGGGTGGTAATAGCCAGAGTTTTGAATTCGATCTCGGCGATATTTTTGGCGAGTTTTTTGGTGGTGGTAATGGCGGTAGACGTCGTGCTCGAAAAGGTGCAAATATCACTGTCGATGCTGAGCTTTCATTTAAAGATTCGATTTTTGGACTTGAAAGAGAAATCTCAGTAAATGGTGAAAAACTTGTGGTAAAAATTCCAGCTGGTATTGAAAACGGCCAGGGATTACGTGTGGCAGAAAAAGGGGAAGTTGGCGAAGCGGGTCGGGGTGATCTTATTGTCCGTGTTTGGGTAAAAGACCAGACAAATTTCAGAAAAGAGGGGGTCAATTTGATCATGGAACTTTCCATTAAGCTTACAATGGCGCTTGCGGGGGGCACACTCACACTTGAAACTCTCGATGGTGCTATCGAGCTTAAAATTCCTGCCGGTACAAGTCACGGTGAGATTCTCCGTGTTCGGGGGAAAGGAGTGCCGTACGAAAGCGGCCGGGGAGTTTTTGGTGGAGCAAGTCAATCAAAACGTGGGGACCTTCTCATAGTAACTCACGTCGATATGCCAAAAAAATTGAGCAAAGCAGCAGCAAAACTTATTGAAGAGCTTAAAAAAGAGGGTATTTAAAACTGGATCGATGGCTTTAGGTATCAGTTAAATAGCAATTAAAAAAACCGCATTCACCTGAATGCGGTTTTGACGTTTGAAACGTCACGATTTTTTGCCGTCCTTGTGAAAGGCGGTGGCGAGTTCCTTGCGTCGCCGTGGATCCGTTTTTGGGTATTGCGGATCGAGCTTGGCCAGGGTATCTATGATCGCCGATGCAACGACGAGCCGGGCGAACCACTTGTGGTCGGCCGGCACGACATACCACGGTGCCCGTTTGTGGGCCGTGTGTTGGATCGTGCTTTCGTATGCCCGCTGGTATTGATTCCAGTAGCTGCGCTCTTGGATATCTGATTCGGTGAACTTCCAGTTCTTTTTCGGAATTGAGACGCGTTCCATGAACCGGCGCTGCTGCTCTTTCTTCGACACATGGAGGAAGAATTTGATGACAGCAAAGCCGTTTCTGGAGAGGTAGCGCTCAAAAGCGCGGATATCCTGGAAACGTTGTTTCCAGACGTCCTTTGTGATGAGTTCGCCGGGGATTTTCTGTTTTTGCAGAATTTCCGGATGCACGCGCACGACGAGGGTTTCCTCGTAGTAGCTTCGGTTAAAAATACCGATGCGGCCGCGCAGTGGAAGGCACTTCGTGCAACGTCGCAGGAAATCCTCATCAAGCTCTTCTTGCGAAGGAGCCTTGAAAGAGAATACCTGGCAGCCCTGGGGATTTACCCCGGACATAACATGCTTGATCGTGCTGTCTTTACCTGCGGCGTCCATGGCTTGGAAGATGATGACGAGGCCCCGTTTTCCTTCGGCGTAGAGGCGTTCCTGGAATTCTTCAAGCACCAGGAGGTCTTTTTGGAGAAGCCGCTTGGCTTTCTGTTTGCCTTTTTTGCCGAAATGGGCGGTTGTTTCAGGGCTGAAATCGCGGAGGTGAAACGTGTCACCTTCAACGATGCGAAACGGCCTCGCTAGATTGCGGGCCCTTTCAAGGGTATGTTTTTTCATATATAGAGCGTATTTCTCAAGCTATACTGCCATAATATGAAAATTTGTCAAGGTAGCACTTAAGATTCTGTCTGGTCGGGTTTTATGGCCATAACCAGTGTACTATACGACATAGGAAGCCTATTAATCGAGTCCGTATTGTCTCTTTCTCCGGTGGAAACATTCTCCTAAACAGCGTCATAAAATAACAGTCCTTTCTACTGCAAGTGTATCAGACCGAGATGAAATTTTAATAAAGAAAGGTTAAAGTTTTGATAAAATTTTGCTATACTCTATCTATGCCATTTCTCGTTAAACAAGAACACTTTGAAGGTCCGCTCGACCTTCTTTTGTCGCTTATTGAAAAACGAAAACTTTTCATAAATGATATCGCCCTTGCGAAAGTAACGGATGATTTTATTGAACATGTTAAAAACATAGGTCAATTTCCCATGGCTGATTCGGCAAATTTTATTCTTATCGCATCAACACTCCTTCTTATTAAATCGAAATCCCTTTTGCCGACACTTGACCTTACCGGCGAAGAGGAGCAAGGAATCCACGACCTCGAAACACGCCTCAAGATATACCAGGAAATAAAAAATGCTGGCGTACATGTGAAAGCGCTCTTCGGCAAAGATATCATATTTCAACCGTCGCAGAACCGCCCAATTCCTGTTGTCTTTTCTCCCGATGCAGCTATGACCTCCCCAAACATACTGCAGGCTATTTTAAATGTCATTCGAGCGTTACCTAAAAAGGAATTGTTGCCGAAGGTTATCGTCGAAAAAGTTATTAGTCTTGAGGAAATGATAGGGAATCTAACTGAGCGTGTCACAAAAAGCCTCCGTATGAGCTTTAGGGATTTTACCGGCGCATCTGGCAGCTCCGGTTTTAAAGAAAAAAAAGTGCATGTTATCGTCAGTTTCCTTGCCATGCTTGAGCTTGTGAAGCAGGGGATTATTCATGTGACACAAGAAAGCGCCGGTGGAGATATTCAGATGGAGACAAAAGAAGTCGGCGTGCCGCATTACGGGTAATCATTTATGACTGTAGACAAAAAATACATTCCACTCGATAAATCATGGATAATCCGAATGGGTATACTTGATATTGTGCATGGCAAGGATGACATAATTAATTTTCTCTCGACACAAAAAAATCTTTCTGACGACTTACTCGCACTTAAACGTGCTGCAGAAACATGGTCGGGTAATTCGCCGATAGACGTCGGTGAATCTGGTACTTTGTATAGGCTTCTCAAATTTGCTTCTTGGAAGCGAAGGTTGAATAAACAGTTTATCATCAGTGGTACTTTAAAAAATCGCACAATTACAGATAATCCAAACATAGTCGATTTGCCTATTTCCGAACTCTTGAAACTCGATAACCATACTTCACAATGGGCGACAGCTTCTATCCTTTTAGGTAATCCGGAAAAGATAGCAGTACAGCCGTATAAGCTTAAATTAAGCTATGAAGCCGTCGAACACTGGAAACAGGCCAGGGAAAAAGGAAAGTCGTGGCTGCCGCGTTATGACGCGACGATTATTTTGCAGGCGGAAACATTTCTCGATCTTCTCAAAAATAAAAAGCCGATTTTTCTGCCTGAACAATCCGAAGATTATTGTTTTGCATATGCATTTGGGTATATAACCGCAGAGGAAGGTGAGGCCCGATGGCCGAGCTTGCGTGGACATGAAAGCGATCGCATTCAAGAGATGACGGTAATACTTGACCGGGCGCATAAGGGGTTGGGTATTCCGTCAAAGGATCACCGTGTAGTCCAAGCGATTACCATGTGGTGTTTGGTGAATGGAAGGAAACCGAATATTTTATTTCCCGCAGCGGTAAACAAAAGCTGGCCACAATTTTGGGATTTTATCGCCGCGTATTGTGATATACTTTAATTTATAATTCATACGAAATGACTTTAGATGCTCAAATTGAAGCAATTCTTTTTTGGAAGGCCGAGCCTGTATCGGTAAAAAGGCTTTCTGAAATACTCGAAAAAAGCGAAGAAGATATTCGCGCGGCTATTTTGTCTCTAAAAACAGCCCTTCAAAACAGAGGCCTTACCCTTATAGAGCTCGATAATGAAGTAACTCTCGGTACCGCAAAGGAGATATCGGGACGTATTGAAAAACTGACAAAAGACGAGCTTATTAAAGATCTCGGTAAATCCGGTATAGAGACTCTCTCTATTGTTCTCTATCAAGGACCTATTTTGCGTTCAGAAATAGACTATATCCGCGGCGTAAATTCCCAGTTCATCATGCGCAATCTCCTCGTGAGGGGGCTTGTTGAAAAGGTCGAAAATCCGAATGACCGTCGAAGCTTTCTCTATAAGCCGACACTTGAACTTCTCGCACACCTTGGCGTATCTGCTCTCGCAGATCTTCCTGATTACGAAAATGTCCGAAAAAATATAGAAGCATTTAAAAACGCCGCGAAAGAGGGCGAACCAGCGAATGAAGAGCAAAAAAATTGATAGGATATTTTTAATATCTGTCGCCGTACTTGCGTGCGGTGGTTTCTTCATATTTACGTCGGCATCGCTTGGGCTTCTTGCTCAAACTAAAACTCCGTTCGGCTCAGTCACTGCGATCCAGGCGATAAGTCTTGTCTTTGGATTTATTATGTTTTATGTGGCGTCAAAAATTCCCTACAAATTTTTGGGGAAGTACTCGCTTTATATTTTCATCGCAGCTATTGCGGTGAACTGTCTTCTTTTTATTCCTTCCTTGACTATAAACCATGGTGGTGCGGGTAGATGGATAGATTTACATATCTTTACGTTTCAACCATCTGAATTGTTAAAAATAGCTTTCATTATTTATTTCTCCGCATGGCTTGCACAAATTAAAGAAAAAGTTGCTACGTTTAAATTTGGTATTATGCCGTATCTCGTTATTGTTGGAATCCTCGCTATTCTTTTGCTTGCTCAATCGGATACGTTTACTTTGGGCGTTATTATCGTTACTGGAGCCGCGATGCTTATCGCGAGCGGTGCAAAATGGAGTCATATTATTATCGTTGCTCTTGTGGGTGCAATGGCTCTCGGTACGGTTGCATATGTGAGGCCTTATGCCCGTCAGCGTGTCGTGACTTTTTTAAATCCCGCCGCAGACCCCATGGGCGCAGGTTACCAGATACAGCAATCACTCATCGCCGTGGGTTCCGGAGGGCTTATCGGTCGAGGCTATGGTCAGAGCGTGCAAAAATTCGGCTATTTACCGCAACCTATCGATGACTCGATTTTTGCAGTGCAGGCCGAAGAATTCGGCTTTGTGGGGAGCGTCGTCCTTATTGGAATTTTTCTCCTTTTTGTATTTCGCTCGTTTAAAATCGCTGTACGGGCTCCGGACCAATGGAGTCGCATGTACGTACTCGGCCTTTCGACTCTTATCCTCGTCGAATCCTACACAAACATAGCAGCCATGCTTGGCCTTGTGCCACTTTCCGGTAAGCCGCTTCTTTTTGTTTCCCATGGAGGTACCGCGCTCATCATCATCCTTGCCGCCGTGGGCGTGATAGCCAACATTTCAAAATTTAAGAAAAAGTAGGGGGATATGCTATAATTTTCAATCATGAAGATTCTTTTTACAGGAGGCGGTACAGGAGGGCATTTTTACCCGATTATTGCCGTGGCTGAAGCTGTCCGCGAAGAAGCAAAGCAAAAAAAAGTGCTTATGCCTGAAATGTGGTATATGGCACCGACAAAATACAATCCGCGCGCTCTTTTCGATAATGACCTGACATTTGTCCGAGTGCCAGCAGGGAAGATACGCCGATATTTTTCTGTCTTAAATTTCACCGATCTTTTTAAGACAGCCTACGGTATAATTGTCGCTTTCTTTTCAATGTTTGACATATACCCTGATATTGTTTTCGGAAAGGGAGGATATGCAAGCTTCCCTGGTCTTTTGGCTGCACGAATTCTGCGGATTCCAGTCATAATCCACGAGTCCGATAGTCATCCAGGAAGAGTAAACATGTGGGCTGCTAAATTTGCAAAAAAAATCGCAGTCTCATACCCTGACGCTGCGCAATATTTTCCAAAAGACAAAGTCGCATTTACCGGAAATCCGATTCGCAAAGAGATCACAATACCGCTCTCAAACGGCGCGCGAGATTATCTCAAGCTCGAAGAAAACGTTCCCGTCATATTTATCATTGGGGGCTCTCAAGGATCTGAATTCATCAACAACGTCATTATGGACGCAGCGCCCGAGCTTATAAAAAATGTTCAAATCATTCACCAGACTGGCCGAAAGAATTTCAAAGAAATAAATCAGACGATGTCGTATCTTTTAAAAGACAATCAATTTTCAAATCGCTACAAACCCTTTGATTATTTGGATAATCTTGCAATGCGTATGTCTGCAGGTGTGGCAAGTGTTATTGTTTCTCGGGGAGGGTCATCGATATTTGAAATAGCTGCATGGGACATACCATCTATCATCATTCCTCTCAATAAAGAGATTAGTCATGACCAAACTGAAAATGCATTTGCATATGCTCGGTCAGGAGCATGCACTGTCATCGAGGAACACAACTTGACAACCCACATTTTAATAGCTGAAATAGAGCGAATTGTCAGCAATCAAAACATCAGGGAAAAAATGAAAAGGGGAGCTAAAACGTTCGCCCGTTTGGATAGTGCACAGGAGATTGCTCGCGTTATTCTTGAACTCGCCCTCGAGCACGAATAGCCTTATTTCCCAGAGGCGGTATACTTATATCCGGCTCTTTTATCGTCTATTATTAGTTTAACTTTAAACAAAACTATGGAAACGCAAAGTGGCATCAAATCATGGCAGTGGATTGTGACAGTCATTGTCATCATCCTCATCATCATTCTCGGCGTGTACTGGTTCTCTGGTTCAAGCACGGCTCCCGCACCAGTAGCGAATGAAAATACTCCAGCCGTTGATAATAGTACCTCTTCGATCAATAACGGCATCCTTGTTACAGACCAATATCCTGGTGATGTTGTGAATATTTCTTCCGTCCAGCTCGCAAAGCCCGGCTTTGTAGTTATCAAAAAGGATGCATCGGGTCTCCCTGGTGCAGTCATTGGATCCGCAGCGTTTGCTGCTGGAATACATCCAGGACAGGTCAACCTTACCCAATCAATGGTTGATGGATCGGTGTACTACGCAGCTCTCTACTCTGACGTAAACGGAAACGGAACATATGATGCAGCGACGGATGTAGCCGTCAAAGATGTAAATGGAAAGGATATTATGAAGACATTCCGTGCAACTTCAAGCGTACAGGAAGTAAAAGGTTAGTTTTGTTGTCGATTAAATGATAAAATGATGGCGTGAAAAGATTCACGCCATTGTTTTTTTACCTATATACAGGCGCTCTATTCTTATGTGTATTTGGAATATTAAATTTTGTGCGTGCTAGTACGGCTTCCGACCTTCAATCAAAAATTGATGATAGGAATACCTCTATTGCGAGCCTTGAAAAGGAAATACAAGCGTATCAGGTGCAGATAGATGCACTTGGCCAAAAATCAGTCTCACTTAAAAATACACTCGCTGGACTTGATATTTCAAAGAAAAAACTCGAAGCAAGCCTTGCATTGACCCAAAACAAAATTGCAGCAACAAATCTTCAAATTCGCCAGCTCTCATCAGATATCGGTGTTACGCAAGATTCGATAGAAGGGGATAGAGGGAAAATTGGAGACGCAATGACGCTTATTTACGAACGGGATTCACAAAGCATGCCCGAGCTTGTCTTGTCATCCCAGTCGCTTTCACAAGCGTGGGATTATGTATCGAACCTCGTCGCTTTTGAGGAATCTGTCCGCGGGCATGTTCTTGATCTCGGCACAGCAAAAACGAGACTCGAAAAAAACAAAACACTGACTGAAAATAAAAAAGCTCAGCTTGTTTCGCTCAATAAAGACCTCACTGCGCAGCGTAAGCTTATTGTCGATACGACGAATCAAAAAAATGCGCTTCTTGGCCAAACAAAAGATACTGAAGCAAATTATAAAAAAATCCTTGCGGACAAAGTGGCAAAGAAACTTGCATTCGAGCAGGAAATTTCAGCATATGAAGACCAACTTCATCTCACTGTTAATGCGGGTGATATCCCAGCAGCTCGTCCGGGTGTCTTGCACTATCCGCTCGACCACATTGTCATTACGCAATATTTTGGTAATACTGATTTTGCCACAAAAAACCCGCAGATATACAACGGCCATGGACATACAGGAGTTGATTTCGCGGCAAGTATCGGTACACCGATTAAGTCTGCGCTCGACGGCACTGTTGTCGGTGTAGGTAATACTGACCTTATTCCAGGCTGCTATTCATATGGCAAATGGGTTATGGTTCGTCATAACGACGGTCTTTCAACCCTATATGCCCACCTGTCACTTCCGACGGTCACAGGAGGTCAAGTGGTCTCTACGGGGCAGGTGATAGGGTATAGCGGGGCAACAGGATATGCCACAGGTCCACACCTTCACTTTAGTGTGTATGCGACAGAGGGTGTACGCATCACGACATTTACGACCAGTAAAAATTGCAGAAATGCAGTTATTCCGCTCGCTGACCCGAAGGCATATTTAAATCCACTGTCATATCTTTGATTCAAGAAGCGCCAATGATATACTTATGCGTATGAAAAGAAATAATGGGAATAGGGGAATCGTCAAGACCATCGTTATTATCGTCATCGCTTTTCTTATCTTAAGTTATTACGGATTTGACTTGAGGAAGTCTGTCGAGTCCCCAACCACGAAAAGTAATTTTGCTTACGCAACAAGCGCGGTCGTCTATGTGTGGGATAATTACCTCAAAGCTCCGGCAACTAAAGTCTATAATCTTTTTATAAACATGATATTGACCCATTCTATTGCAGAGTTACAAAATATAAAATTGGGGCAATTGCCAACGGTCAACGTACAGTCGTATCTTCAATTCCCAACCGCGCCATCAACTCAGTGACCGTTACAAACTCATATCCTTCCGCCCGAAGCCCGTCGATGACGGGCTTTATTGCGTCTATTGTATTTTGGCGGGGATAATTTATATGAGTGTCCCGGCCGTCATGAAGAAGGATTATGGAACCAGGTTTTAAACCTTTACGTATACGGTCAATAATATTGCTTGTTGAAATGTGTTCTGCATCCCAATCGTCTGTGTCGATATCCCAGAGGATTGTCCGGTAGCCTTTGGCCTTAAGTACATCTGTCATTGTTTGTGAGAGCGAGCCATATGGCGGTCTATATAGTGTCGGGTGTGCAGTATTACCAGAATTGCCCCCTGTGTTTCTACCGGCAGCTTTTATAATCGCATTTTCGGCCATATCCACATCGCTTGAAAAGTCCACAGAAGTTTCATCTGCAAGACCTCTCGAATGCCCATAGCTGTGGTTGCCGACATCATCATGGTCAGCATACATACGCTTCACAAGATCAGGAAATTTTTCGGCATTTTTACCGATGAGAAAAAAAGTAGCTGGCGCATGTTCTGATTCAAGTATCGAGAGGATTTTTTCGGTAGAAGTGCCGTAGGGACCATCATCAAAGGTCAATGCTACGAGTTTTGGGGTGTTTGAGACGGTAGTAGTAGATGTAGTTGTGGCAGATGTAATTTTTGGTCCGTCAGGGTCGACAGTCCAAAGCGAAGATACATATGCCGGAATAGCTTGACCAATATCATGCTTGATCAAATTGAAATCAATATCGAATAGTAGTGGAGGTAAAAACATTAGAGATAGTATAGCAGAAAACCCCGCCGACATTGCTGTCGGCGGGGTGCATTTAAGTGCTTTCGAAATCAGAACGCAGCATTTACGGTCAAAGCTTGTAAGCCGTGACCTATAGTAGCTGAGCCAGGATCCGAAGGGGATGTTCCATAGTGGATACTTGTGATGCTTGCTGTTTTGAATCCAGCAACACCATTTGTGCTTGCAACAAATCCACTGTAGGTGAATGTTCGTGAAAGTCCGGCCGGTATGACACAGGTTGTGCCGGTGTCACCGTTGTATTCTGCCGGATTAGCCGAAGCTAGTCCCAATCTGAGCACCAACCCAGACGTATTTGTCATAGTGATGCCTATGGTTGGATCTTTACTAAAGAATGCGTCAGTGTCACTGACATTTTCAAGAGTAAAGCCGAAGGTTACGGTGTAGCCCGTAGTCATACCATCGGGAGGAAGCATAGAGCCCAGGCTTGCGTTCAAGTTTACGGCAAACACAGACTGTGCAGAGAACGTAACATTGTTTGCAGTGTTGGTCGAAGCAATAACCGGAAGAGTCGCAAATGATCCATCTACGACTTCAGGATTACTGTTCGCAACGTTCGAGGTGATCAATGTTACCGAGGCGATTGTGTCGTCGAGAACATTTTCACTGTCAGGATTTACATCAGCAACAATTGAGATTGGTGCGAATGTATCAGCCGCCAACCCCACAGTCATATTTTTAAAGACGATTGTAGCCGATGTTGGACTATTTGAGACGACTGATTGAGCTGAATAGGTCAAGCTTCCACTCTGCAGTTTAACGTTTGCAAAGAGGCTCGTGCAGTCCGTGCCGGACGTGGTTACATTGATGTTCAAACTGTATAGTGTTGCCGGTGTTCCTTGTGATTTGACACGAAAGATACCAAGCAAAACATTTGCAGTCTGAACAACTTTTGAAATCACCTGCACTCGGGTAAGTGGAGTTGCCGGATCGAGTGATACAGTGACGACTTTAGTAGCTTGCGCCGATGTTCTGTAAAACAGATGATCTTGATAGGGGAAGTTCGTGTAGCTATAGCTACCAGAGCTATTGCCCTTCAAAAGAGTCAAATCTTGCCAATCAGACAGATTGGTCGAGGTTTGAATCATGTAGCCGGTGTATGGAAGACCTTGGAAGGCGATCACGTCTGCCGGAATTCGGCTAAAGGTAAGCGTCTGCGAAAAGCTGTTTGAAGTCAGTGATAGAAGCAACGTTGCGGCCGCCACAATAATGAGTAGTATATTTTTCGTATAATCCTTTCCGTTCCACTCAAGGAACCTTGTTTGTTGTTGTTTTTAATTTACTAAGACTAACTCCTATTTTACTACATATTTAGTATAATGTCAAATTCGAGTATTCTATTAGGGGAGCCCTATATAGTATACTTATTACGTCGCAAAAGATATATTGTCCGACCCAACATAGATATAAAGAATACATCTTCCCCAAGTACCCGTGATGCACGTTATTTTAAACTAAGTAAGATAGTTGAGTAGATTTTCTTTAAATATTTCTTCTTGCAAGACAAAGATATTTTCCGAAAGTGCATTTTGTTTGTTTAGTATGAGATTATCGATATCATTCTGCTTAATGTCTTTATTGCCAACAAGTACAAAAAACACCTTAAAAGGTAAATTTAAATAGCGCTTCCCTTTTATTCTAATTACGGACCCTAATGATAATATGTCTTGGGCATAAAATATATCAATCACAATACCTCCTTCACTTGTATGTTTTCGATAAATAAAAAAATCACAGCATATATTTCCTGGTCTAATGATCTTGTGTTCATGAACTTTGATTTCATCGAGCCTTGATATAAGAAAATTGTAAAATTCTTCCTCATAAAGCATAGCTTTAGAGTGAGTTTTTTTGGCTATATTTGAACGGTATTCTCCCTTTGTAAAATTTTTTACATCTCCTATATTTAGTTCATTTCTAATCTTTTCGAGTCCACCGAAAGCCCTTTGAATAGTTCTGGCAGACGGTAGGAATTCAAATTGGTCAAAATCATGCGCTGTTGGGTAACGGCTATGAATTTTAAAAAAATATAAAATCCCCTTTCGAATTTCTTCGAGAGTCCAGGCTTCAGCACCACCTACTTTCTTTTTCTTAAGATTTTTTGGGTCGTCAATCATATTACTCATAGTAATACTATGGAAATATATGTCCATACACAAAAATAAACCCCATGCTATTATTAATCCAATAAATAAAATTCCGTATATACTTTTATGTATCACAAACAGCTCGTCAGACATGTTACCTCAAAAATTCAGGCTGGAGTTCCAAATGAACAAATTCAGGAGGAACTTGTTAATGATGGTTGGACCACGGACGATATTAAAGAAGCATTCTACTATAGTGCCTATCCTGAGAAAATAAACGGATTCTCCCCTATTCGAGCCCTTCACTCTGAAGTCCCGACATATATCACCGTCCTTCTATTGGGTGTTGTAATAACTGTGTTTGTTGTTTCTTTTTTATTTTTTAGAAATACGACGTTAAGTTACAGTATTAGCTTGCCTGCTGTGCCTGAACCCAATCGCGTGACATTTACATATGGAGTGCAACCTGCATTATCAGACCCTGATTTTTTTGGAAAAGTGAAACAGCAGTTTGTGAACGATAAAGCTGATTTCATTGAAGCGGACCTATCAGCGATGACACTTCAGGTCTATAAAGCCGGGGAACTTTCATTCGAAGTGCCGATCAACAGTAAAGGTCATGAAGGTTCGTGGTGGGAGACTCCAGCCGGACTTTATAAAATTAGCAGTAAAGAAAAAGCGCATTTTTCAGGCATGGGTCATGTGTGGATGCCGTGGAGTATGAATTTTCAGGGAAATTTTTATATTCATGGAAGGACATACTATCCAGACGGTACATTGACATCGAAGACGTACACGGGAGGTTGTATTCGCCTGGACACAGATAACGCTCAAAAGGTCTATGACGCTGTCGACAACGGAACACCTGTGCTTGTCTTCGAACACAGTTTTTCACCTGACACTTTTACCTATACAGACACAGTTCCTTCTTTGTCCGCGCCAATTTATTTATCTGCAGACATAAAAAACAATCATGTGTTTACGAGTAAGGGTGCTACAACAGAAGTGCCGATAGCTTCTATTACAAAACTCATGACAGCGCTCATCACAACGGAGTATATAAATCTTGATAATATTGCTACCGTTCCAAAAGAGGCTATTGTCTATACTTCAAAAGCTCGGCTCAAGCCAGGGGCGCAATTTTCGGTCTACCAGCTCCTTTTCCCTCTTCTTATGGAGTCTTCAAATGAATCTGCAGAGACGATTGCCCGATATTATGGACGCGATAGTTTTATAAAACACATGAATGAAAAAGCGGCTTCAATAGGTATGTCGCACACTGTTTTTGTCGATCCGTCTGGGGCAGGTGAAGGAAATATTTCGACAGCGGAGGATTTGTTTGCCCTTGCGAAATATATCTATAACAATAGAAGTTTTATTTTCAACATCACATCGGGAAAGGTTAAAGGCAGTGCATATGGATCCAGTGGTTTTTCTGATCTAGGCAATTTCAATGATTTCCTCGACAATCAGTATTTCTTTGGAGGAAAAAATGGAAAGACTACAGCCGCCGCCGAGACAAACGTATCTGTCTTCGAATTCCCCGTCGGAGATTCTACGAGACCAGTTGTCACTATCGTCCTCAAATCTCCAAATGAAAAAGTCGACGCTGAAACACTCCTCGAGTATACACTTAATCATTTTAGGTAGGCGGTGTAGACTTAGGCAATAAAAAAGTGATAAAGAGAGGTCATAAAAAAGAAAACCGCCTGCCCTATTTACATAGGACATGCGGTCTTGGGTGCTTGGGGTGCTTCTTGTGCCCTCACACTTCTTCAAGTGTTTCAGCGAATTCTTTGACGTGGCCGTGACGCCAGTCTTTCTGTCTTGGCCGAAGTCTGCGAAGGACTTTGTGCCGCTTGTGCTTTTCGAAGATGCGGACGACGTGACCGGCAATAATGGTGCCATAAAGGTCAATGCCGTCTTCCCTTTCAAGGTGCCTCATTTCAACGATAACGATAGGTCGGCCGATTTTTGCGGCCTGTGTTGTCCAGATGCGTTTTTTGGTTAACTCTTCCTCGTTACGGTTTACGGTGAGGTCAATGCCGACGACGATGTTTCTCGTCATGACAAATGCATCCATACCATAATGGTCGAGCGTTGTTCCAACAGCCGCGTATATGCCAAGGTCATGGCCAAGCGAGGCGGGGATACGTTCGATGATGGAGAGATAGAGAAGGTTTGCGGCGATTGTGTGTGGCCGAAACGGATCCCATCTAAATTTCTCCCACTGTGCCTCTTTGACTTGCCTGATGGCTCCAAAGAATTGGTCTTTGTGCACAAGCATCGTCTGGGGCTCACAGTCGTGCGAAGGAACCCGCGCACGATCACCAAAAAAACAGACTTCGAAGTCTGTCCCCGTATTTACTACCCTGTTGTCGAATCTCAATTAAATCAACTCCTTTCTTTTGAAGAATATACATTTTAATTCGTATTCTGTCAATATTTTCGTAATGGTGCCACTATAAAAACGAGACCCATTTCTGAGCCTCGTTTTTATAGTATGCCGTGTGTATTCATTGTATTAACGGACGGCTACTTGAGTATTGAGAGTATTGTTCCAACACTTCTGGGAAGCGCTCCAGGGAGCGGCACCTTCATTTTCATAAAGGTATCGTCCGTATGCAACATTTCCTTCAACGGTCGTGATATCGTACCCGAGCTTTTTTGCACGCTCAAGGTGATATGTCTCATTGATCTGCATGACGCCGATGTCAGCCTTGTTTACGTTGCCGTGGACGAGGTTGCCGTCTTTGTCATACTGGCGGAAGCCTGATTCACATCGAGCAATCTCGATGAGAAGAGGTTCGTCGGCATAGTAATTTTTCACATATGCCATAATTGCCTTTGGATCGTTGATTCCCTGCTGGTCTATAGTCTGGGAAACGATTGATGTTGATGATGATGTTGTCGAAGCGGTAGAAGTGCTTTCTTGGGCATGTACGGGACCGTACATTGACGAGATAATCAGTGCTGCACTTGATATTAGTTCAATCATATAATTTAAAATGAGGTACATTAAAATACCTCATTTAGGTGGTATATACTATCATATTAGACATCTAAAGTCAAGCTTTATCACATGATTTTGGACTATGTCAAATGCTAGAGTAGCCTTATTTTCCAACGTATTTTGTGTTTTAAAAGTGACGGTTCTATTGCTAATTTATGATAAATATAGTATAGTATTAACCAATGAACGACAAAAATGAATGTATGCCCCCTTATATTTACGATACGCCTGTAGGGGTGATTCAAAAAGAAGGCGAATTTTTCCGTGGAATGGCAACTCGCGACAAAAATAGGCCTATGATTATACGTGTTATAGCTGTTCTTTTTGCATTGCTCTTTTTTATAATCCCCGGGCTTGTTGTCTCGCTGTTTACAATTGCCCTTTTTATATCAGAGCCATCATACTTTGTGATTCTCCCCGCCCTCTTCTCTATTCTATGGCTTTCTGCTGGATCTGTGACCATATATAGTAATATTAGAAGCTAAATCTTGCATTTTTTTAGGCCTTACGCTATACTCTTACTCTAAATTTAATACAACTATGGCAACAAAAAAGTCAGGCGGAACAACAAAAAACGGAAGAGATTCAGGCCCAAAATACCTGGGTGTGAAGGTTAACCATGGCGACATGGCACAAGCGGGTTCTATTATCGTTCGACAACGAGGAACTGACGTCTTACCAGGAAAAAATATTGGTATGGGTAAAGACCACACTCTTTTCGCTCTCAAGGCTGGAAAGGTAGAGTTCGGCACAAAGCGAAAGGTTCATTTCGACAATACGATCATGCGAAAGAAGATCGTCCACGTTATCGTCTAATTAATCCAGAATACAAACAAAAAGAGCTCCCTTAAGGGAGCTCTTTTATTATTGTTGCTACTTAGCTTTAACAGAAAGAGTAAATTTCACCCTCTTATCTTTAATCTGCACTTCAATCTTGTGCTCCCCGGTTTCTTTGACCGGCTTATCGAGAAGAATAAACTCTGGTGCTATCTGAAGACGTGTCTGAGCTGCAATTGCAGGGATAATCTCAGCTTTATGAATACCCGCAAAAAGGTGGCCTTTTTCGTTTGCCTTTTCGGTCATTGTTATCGTGATACCCTCGATCTCTTTCAAGTTTTTAAGCATGAGCTCTTCGTGGACTTTACGCTCGCCGTCCATTTTTGCCTTTTCAAGCTCAATGCGCTTTACGGCCGAGGATGTCGCGGCTATAGCCACGCCCTTTGGAATAAGCATATTGAGGGCATATCCATCAGCGATGTTTTTTGTTTCGTATTTTTTGCCGACACCCGGAACGTCTTTAAGGAATATTATTTTCATGATTTTATTATATTATGGCTTTGCTTGTAGAATTTCAACTGCTTTGTTCATCTGCGCGTCGATGTGGTTTTTTATCTGATCGTCGGTTACTTTTACCTCAACATCTGGATCGAGACCATCGTGGGAGAGGTTGTGGCCGTTTGGAGTGAGCCATCGTGCGACGGTGACCTTAAGCGAAGTATCAGCGGTGATTGGAATAAGCTCCTGAACTGAGCCTTTTCCAAAGGTTTTCGTTCCGACAATCTGGGCAATACCGTGTTCACGGAGGGCTCCAGCGAGAATTTCTGCTGCAGAAGCTGAGCCGCCGTCGGCGAGGATGAGCATTTGAAGGTTGTTGTTGAATACCGTACGGCCTTTGCTTCGGAATACCTGCGATTCTTGTTTTCCACCAAAGTCCTCGGTCACCACAACATCACCCGTGGGGAGGAACCAGCTTGCCATGTCTACCGCTGCGTCGAGGTATCCTCCGGGATTGCCGCGAAGGTCGAGGACGAGCTTGTGTGCGCCGGAATCAACAAAACTTCGAAGGGACTGACGGAAGAGATTTGGTGATTCTGCTGTAAAGCTGAAAAGATGGATGACAAAGACACTTTGAGTACTTGTGCCGATGGTTTTTGTCTCGATTGTCGGTATTTCGATAGTGTCGCGGATAATATCTCTTTCAATCAAGCCGTTTGTCCCAGGTCTCGCAATCATGAGTTTTACCGTGCTTCCCTTTGGACCGCGGATGATTCGCACGGCTTCGTTGACGGTTAGATTTGTAGTATCTTTACCGTTGATTTTTATGATCAGGTCACCGCTTCTGACATCTGCTTTTTCTGCGGGGCTGTTTTTAAGAGGTGTAACGACAGTTAGAACTTTGTCTTTGACGTCTATTTCCATACCAACACCTTCGAAGTTTCCAGCAATATCGCTCTGGAACATTTTCGCTTCCTCAGGGGGGAAGAACATTGTGTAGGGGTCACCGGTGCTTTCCGCGAGGCCTTTTATGGCGCCGTATACTTTGTCTTGGGGTGTTGAAGAGGCTGCAGCGACGTATTTTTGATCAAGAAGTCTCCATACTTTCCAGAATGATGAGAATTTTTCATCTGATATAAGCTGTGTTTCTGTAGGAGAGTTTTTAAGTCCCGCATCAAGAGATGCATGCATGCCGACATTTCGCCCGGAATAGAAGGCTATGATAAGGGCAATAACCAAAAGCACAGCTACCGACAGTTTTTTTCTGTTGTTTTTTATCTCTTGTATGTTGATATTCATCGGGACATTATATCAAATGACAAAAGTATTGAAAGTAGATATACTAGTTACACCATGATACACACACGAAATTATAATAATCTTGTCTGGATAGATGTTGAGTCCCCTACCCGCGAAGAAGTGACGGGTCTTGTTAGAAGTCACGGATTACACCCTCTTGTTGGCGAAGGTATGCTCACGGCGACAGCAAAGCCACGAATTGAATATCACGAAGGATATATTTACCTCGTTCTTCATATTCCGCTTCGTACAAAAATCGGTGACAAATACGTTGTCACTCAAAAAGAGATTGATTTTGTCATTGGAAAGGAGTTTATCATCACTACAAAATACGACACTATCGAGCCGCTTCAAAATTTCTCCAAAATATTTGAAACTGATTCGATTATAGACAAGGAAAGCATCGGCGAGCACGCTGGCTTCATCTTTTACTACATGATGAAAAAGCTCTACGCCCATATGGTCAACGATCTCGAAAGCATGAAAGACGCTCTTATTTTTGCCGAGACAAATGTCTTCACAGGCAACGAAAAAAATATGGTGTTTGTTCTTTCAAACCTTTCTCGTGAGCTTATCGATCTCAAGCAGATCGGACGTCTTCATAAAGATGTGCTCGAATCCCTCGCTCCTGTCGTTCACGAATTTTTCGGCGAGGATTTTCATTTCTATATGAATGATATTTTGAAAGAATACGAAAAAATCCATGAATTGAGCGCAAATAACCGTGAGCTTTTGAGCGAACTTCGCGAGACAAACGACTCTCTTCTCACAACCAAGCAAAACGAAATCATGAAGATTTTGACTATTGTTGCAGCGATCATATTCCCTCTCACCCTTATCGAGGGTCTATTTTCTTCTCAAGTCGAAGATATGCCAGTCCTTCTTGTGGTCATGATAGTTGTTGCAGTCGGTTTGACAGGCTATTTTAAATATAAAAAGTGGTTCTAATCTACTATGAATCCCATTTTTCTCCACAATTCACTCACAAACAAAAAAGAGAAATTTTCTCCTGCAAAACGAACACTTGGAAAAAAAGTGTCGATGTATCATTGTGGCCCGACGGTGTATGACTATGCACACATAGGTAACCTTCGTTCGTATGTGTTTTCGGATATGTTACGACGGACGTTTGAATACAATGGGTATAAGGTAAAGCAGGTCATAAATATCACGGATGTTGGGCATTTGGTGACTGATAGCGATGATGGCGAAGACAAAATGACCAAGGCGCTTAAACGTGAAAATAAGCCTCTTACCTTGGCTTCTATGCATGAGATAGCAACAAAATACAGCGACGCTTTTGTTTCCGATCTAAAGGATTTAAATATTGAGTTGCCATATGCAATGCCCCGCGCGAGCGATCATATAAAAGAAGATATTGAACTTATCCAAAAACTTTTCAAAAAAGGTATCGCATACAAAACAAGCGACGGAGTGTATTTTGATATTGCAAAATTTCCTTCGTATGGCGAGCTTGGAAATATAAAAGCTACTATGCAGACAAGTATTGAAGGCGGAGAGCGAATGGGTCGTATAGAGACAAATCCTGAAAAGCACAATGCCGCTGATTTTGCCCTTTGGAAATTTGATTCAAAAGTCGGATGGGACAGTCCTTTTGGAAAAGGCTTTCCCGGGTGGCATATTGAGTGTTCGGCGATGGCTCGGGAATTTTTGGGGCAGCCTTTTGATATTCACACAGGAGGTATTGACCATATTCCAGTTCACCACAACAACGAAATCGCTCAATCAGAAGCCGCATATGGAAAACCTCTGGCAAAATACTGGCTTCACAATGGGCATATTTTGGTCAATGGCGAGAAAATAGCAAAGTCAGCTGGGAACGGCATCATCTTGGCGGATCTTAAAGAAAAGCTCGTATCCCCTATCGCGTATCGATACTGGCTCCTCACTTCTCACTATCGTACCCAAGCGAATTTCTCATATGAAGCTGCAATGGCTGCGCAGACTGCCTTATTTAAACTTTGTGAAGAAATAATTACTTGGATGGGAGATGTGGGTGAAGTGAAAAAATTCGGTAAACCAAATAAAAAATATCAAGCTGAATTTCTCGCGAATATAAACGATGATTTAAATACTGCGGCAGCAATCGCTGTGCTTTGGACTGTTGTAAGAGACGCCTCACTTCCTCCAGTTGAAAAGCTCGCTACTATTCTTGATTTCGATAAAGTGCTCGGGCTGCATCTTTCCGAGCTCGCTCCTGTGCCTGTGCGAGAAGTGCCTCCAGAAGTAGTTGCACTAGCCGACGCTCGCGAAGAAGCCCGTAAAGCAAAGGATTTTGTCCAAGCCGACGCTCTTCGCGCTGAAATCGAGTCTAGAGGATTTACCGTAAAAGATACAGCTGGCGGGCCTAAGATTGAGGAAATATAAGCTCAGCGCGGCTATTTTTTTGCGGCCTCCCCTAGGGCACCCTCTTTTGTAGGCATACTTAACATGTTAAGTATGCCTCTGGATGAGAGGTTCTTACCCCCCCTTTTTTTTTATTTTTTACCCATTCTACTTCCGCATACTTTTTAAAAGTAAAAAAGCCGTCACACGTGGTGACGGCTCAAAAAGTCTATTGTTTTCACGAATCTTTTTGTTGTGCACAGCTTATAAACAGGTTTATCCGATTTTAGTACTATTTTAGTATTTCTTTATTATTCCTTTATCGTGTAAAATTGCTCCATGGCAACAGCATCACCTTATTTCAAAGCAAAAGATCTTCGCATTCCTCCACAAAGTTTGGAGGCTGAAAAAGCGATGCTTGGTTCGATCATGATTCGTCCCGAGATGATGCATGAAGTTGTTGATGTTATAAATGAAAGCTCGTTCTACTCCGACCGACATCGCATGATCTGGGTCACCATGCTCGAGCTTCACAGCAAGGCGAACCCGATCGATCTCCTTTCCCTCTCGGCACGTCTTCGCGAAAAAAGTCTTCTAGAGCAAGCGGGCGGTATGAGCTATCTTACTGAGCTTGTCCACGGCGTACCTTCTTCAAGTAATGCAAAATATTACGCTGAGATTGTTCAGAAAAAGAACATTATGCGCAATTTGATTTCAGCGTCTGAACACATTGCCGAGCTTGGTTTTAGCGAAGAGACGGATATTGAAGAAATTCTCGACCAAGCTGAAAAGCGTATTTTCCAAGTAACAAACTTGAGCGGTTCACATAAGTTTGTTGAGCTTAAAGACACACTTGTTGAAGCGTGGGATCGTATTGACCATCTTCACAAAACTTCCGGTGAACTTCGTGGTGTACCGACTGGTTTCAAAGACCTCGACAATAAACTTGCCGGTTTACAAAAATCCGACCTCATCATTCTTGCCGCACGACCTTCGATGGGTAAGACTTCCCTTGCTCTCGACATTGCCCGCCGTGCCGCAACAATCCACAATGTTCCTGTAGGTATCTTTTCTCTTGAAATGAGCTCGCAGCAGCTTGTCGACCGTATGCTCTCTGCAGAGTCACAAGTTGATTCATGGAAATTGCGAACAGGCCAAAACCTCTCTATTGAGCATGATTTCAGTGCTATCCGTACTGCCATGGAGCGCCTTTCCCGTGCACCTATTTATATAGACGACCAGCCTGGGAATAACATTTTGAAGATGCGTGCAGTGGCGCGTCGCCTAAAGAGCGAGAAGGGCCTCGGGCTTATTATTGTGGACTATCTCCAGCTTATGGTGCCTACCCAGAGCCGCAATTCCGACAACGTTGTCCAGCAAGTGACTGAGATCTCCCGTTCGCTTAAAAACCTTGCCCGTGAGCTCGACGTGCCTGTGCTCGCTCTTTCCCAGCTTTCCCGTGCGGTGGAGCAGCGTGGTGGTAAGCCTCGACTTTCCGACCTCCGAGATTCTGGTTCTATTGAGCAGGATGCCGATGTTGTTATTTTCATCCACCGTGAAGCAAATGACGAAGGTGGAGGTAAAAAACAAGAAACCGAGATTCTCATCGAAAAGCATCGAAATGGTCCTACTGGTGTCGCGAAGCTTTACTTCGACCAGCAAAAGACAACATTCCTCGATCTCGAAAAGAGCGACTTTGGTGGTTTCTGATTTTTTCCCGATTTTGCTATATAATTAGGCGGCAATGGATTCCCTTCACAAACTCATCGAACATTTTGCCGAATTTCCGGGTATCGGACCGCGCCAAGCTCGTCGTTTCGCTTATTTTCTATTGACCAAAAATCCAGTGTATCTTTCCGAGCTTTCACGGCTCATTTCAGAGATTAGAAAGGATATTCATGTGTGCTCGTCTTGCTTTCGTTTTTACACATCTCGGGGTTCGGCTAAAACATGCTCTATTTGCTCGGATGATTCTCGTGACACAACCCAGCTTATGATTGTCGCCCGGGATATCGACCTTGAAGCAATTGAAAAAAGTAAAGCGTATAGTGGGACGTATTTTGTCCTCGGTGGTACCGTGCCGATTCTCGACAAAGCACCGGAGACACGCGTACGTGTGAAGGAGCTTGTTGCCTATGTTGGGTCGCGTCCCCAGATCAAAGAAATCGTCTTGTCACTCAATGCAAATCCAGAGGGCGAACATACCGCTGATTATATTAAAAGTGTATTAAAGGAAATTACAACAAAAGCAGACATGAAAATCTCCCTTCTCGGCCGAGGTCTTTCGACTGGCGCAGAGCTTGAATATGTGGATTCAGATACGATTGAGAATGCGTTGAAGAATAGAGCATAAAGACAAAACAGTATCTCTTTTGTAAAGAACCAGTGTCCTGGCTTACTAGCCAGGCACTTACCTCTCAAAGCCAAGCTTTTCCGAGAGTTTCTTTACAAAAGAGATACTGTTTTGTTGTAAAAAGACAGAGAAACTGAAGTAAGAAAAAACATCTTATTTAAAAGAAACTCTCGGAGTCGCGAAGGCGACGAGAGGTAAGCGGATGGTCAGTAGACCAGAACGCTGGTTCTTTTAAATAAGATGTTTTTTCTTACTTCAGTGAATCGATCTTTACTTGATAGAAAGGCTGTCGATGTCCGTTTTTCTTGAAGTATCGGCTCTTTTGCTTGTATTTAATAACGTCAATCTTTGCGGCTCGGCCGATCTTTGTGATGGTAGCCTTTACCTTTGCACCAGAGATGTAAGGAGTTCCGATAGTAGTGTCTTTGCCATTGTCTACAAGCAAGACGTGTTCGAAAACGACAGCGTCGCCTTCTTTATATTCGCCAGCAAGCTTCTCAATCTTGACTTCTTCGCCAACTGAGACTTTATATTGCTTTCCGCCTGTTTGTATGACTGCAAATTCCATAGTGGGATAATAATATACTATTGTGTATAAAATGCAAGCCCCGCGTGCTTTTCAAGCCTGTTGAAGCGTAATTCTGCTCTTTTGAATGACCTTGCGGTGATAACTGCCAGCTTGTCGACTTCCTGCTCGATTTTCTCTTCAAGTTCAGTGTGTACGACATCAATCTTGTGTTCAAGTATGTTGAATCTTTTGTTTGTTTCAATCATCTGCGATTCAAGCTTTGCAACAGATTGATTGGTCGTAATGGCCATATCAAGAAGTTTCTCAAGTCGCGCATCATTTTTCTCAAACCGCTTGTCTATTTGCAAAAATCTCTGATCAATCTGTTCAAACCGCTTATCAATCTGTTCAAACTTTTTGTCCACAGTCTCAAACCGCTTCTCGAATTTTTGATCGAGCGATATGATCCTTTGTTCTATTGAATCAAGTGTTGCCATATAAGTATGAGAAAGTATATCGACACAGGGAAAAAATACAATAGAAAAAACCGCGAAAAAACACAAAAACTTTATCAAAATTTTATCTCTACAAAACTACTCTTCAGTCTCTGGCTTTTCTACTGTTAGCGCCTCTATACCAGGAGCACTTCCCGCTATGCGGAGCACGTCTTTGTCAATCTTTTTGAGTTCTTTTCCGGAGTTGTTGTAGTGGTTTACGACGGTTGCGAGGGACGTACCAAGCTTGCCGTGATATTCCTCATATTTTTTAATGTGGGTACCAAGCTGCTCTACATGCTTTACGATGTCTTTTGCCGTCTCCTCTATTTGCATTGCTTTAAGGCCTTGGAGGACGGTCTGAAGGTATGCGAGGAAGGATGTCGGTGAGACGATAATAACCTTGTACTTGCTTGCCGCGCGCTGGATGAGGTTGTCGGTTTCGTCGGCAACCATGCCGATTTTATTCACAAGGAGGTCATAGTAAATAGCTTCATGTGGAATGAACATGAAAGCAAAATCCATAGTGTTCTCTGAGGGGCGTATGTACTTTGATGTTTCCTGGATGCGGAGCTTGAGGTCATTTACAAAAGCCTTCTCGAGCTTCTCCTTTTCGGCAGGATTTTTTTCCTCAACGAGTTTATTGTAATTTTCAAGCGAAAACTTTGAGTCTATGGGGATGACTTTATCTTTTACAAACACAGCAGAGTCCACGATTTCGCCGTTTTTAAAGGCATATTGCATTTGGTATTGGCCTGGCGCGAGGACGTTTTTCAAAAGCGTTTCAAGGTAGTATTCACCGAGAATACCGCGATGTTTTGGGTTTTTCAAAATATCCTGGAGGCTTTGGAGCTGGTCAGCAAAAGAAACAACTTGGCGGTTTGTCTCATCGAGTTTGGTAAGACCCTGCGTCACTTCGCGAATAAGGTTTGCGGACTCGGAAAGCTGAACACGCATGGACTCCTGAGTGCTTTTTGACGATTCGTGGATTTTTGTATCAACGGTTTTGGTGAGATCACCTACTTTGCGGTCGACGGTACGGGAAAGCTCGTGCATGTTTGTGTTCATCTGCTCGAGGACCATTTTCATGCCGGCACTGTCTTTTGCAAGGCTATCCGCGAGATTGTTTTCGTCACTAGGCTTTTTTGCTTTACCCAACATGACGACGATAAGAGCGACGTTTATAGCAAAAGCGAGTGCGACAAGAACAATGAGGATTGTATTCATAATTATGTATATTTTATGCTATTATATCACAATGATACACGAACAAATAAAAAACCAGATTAAGGATGCGATGCGGGCAAAAGATGCCGTGCGTCTCGAGGTTCTCCGCGGACTTTCTGCCCTTTTCTCAAACGAACTCATTGCAAAGCAGGTAAAAGGAGATGTTCCTACAACAGTTACCCTTTTGGCAGATGAAGACGTCCTCGTGCTTATCCGACGAAGCGTTAAACAAAGAAAAGATTCAATCGAACAATTTGAAAAAGGCGGCCGACCTGAGCTTGCAGAAAAAGAGCGTTCCGAGCTTGTTATTCTCGAGAGCTTTCTTCCTCAGCAGATGAGCAAAGAAGAAGTTCAGAAATTTGTGGAATCAAAAATTGTCGGGCAGACTATTGATAAGACAAAACTCGGTCAATTCATCGGACAGATTATGAAGGACCTTAAAGGCAAGGCCGACGGTGCACTTGTGAAGACGGTAGTTGAAAATCTCTTAAAATAGGCTGTTTTTTCGCCTTACATCGCTAGAATTCAAGAGGTCATATTGACTTTATATATAAATGTTCTATAATTAGTGCAGCTAGATTTAGCTGTTTGAAACCAACCATACCCACCACCCAAACCAAAAGAGAAAGGCATTATATTATGTCAGAAACTATTCCCATGCCTCGGACGGAGGCAGAGTGGCAAGCCTTAAACAAGCTTGTCTTTGAGCGTAATGCCGGGTATGACTCCCGGACTGGACGCATCATCCAACCTTCGGAAATGGAAGAAATCATCGCCGCGGAAAATGCAGCACAGTCGAAAACCGATCCGTGTATTTTTACGCCGATCTTTCGGGTGCTCGCAGAGCTTCGGGATTTCCAAAAGACGCGGACAAAAGTCATCTGCACGTTCACCGACGCTCCGGTTGTGCCGCTGCAGATCAGGTTCCTTAATCAGTTGAACTGACTTGACCTATGCCCTCGTATGAGCCACCCTCGGCATTTACGAAGCAGGATGAATTTTGGAAATGGACTCCACCTGAGCCTGACGGTTCTGGGAGTTACAATTTCATAAATTTCATGCTGCGTCGGGAAATGCTTATGGAAAAGAACGAGGACCGTTTCAGGGCACAGCAGGCCCAACGGGACTTTCACAAAAATCTTGTTCCGGACACAAGTCCGAAGGCAAGCATGCGGAATTTTGAACGAGTGAAGGCTATATATGCGCGACATGGTAAACGATTTCGCCCAGGCTTCACCCACAACCCGTCGTAACATGCAGTATGCATGCCGGCGGGTTTTTTTTATTTAATTTTTTTAATTTGACTTCCCTTCCCATTTGCTATAAAAATAAGCAAGATAATACATATGAATACACATCCTACGGACCTTGAAAAAGTAGAAGCATGCTTTCTGGGTGTCCAGATTGGCGACGCGCTTGGTATGCCGGTAGAAACAATGAAGCACGAGGAAATCATGGCGTTGAATGACGGCCGTGGAGTCATCGGCTTCATGGATCCGGTTCAACGTAAGATCCCGGAAATGGCAGTCCTTAAGGCGAAGCAAGCGACCGATGATTGGCAGCTTACGCAGGTGGTTTTTGAGTCCTTGATCGCGTGCGATGACTTCAGTGTCGAAGACTGTGCTGAAAGGCATGTCAACGCACTCGAAGTAAGCACATTTGGGTGGGGCAAGACTACCCAACGCAGTATCGAAGAGATACGGGACAAAAAGAGGGATCCTGTCCTGACCATACCCACTTTTGGAAATGGGAAATCAGGATCGGGCAACGGCATCATCATGAAAGTCTCGCCTCTTGCGATAGTTGCTGCACGGAATCACTTGAGGAACAAGAAGAATCATACGGAAAGCATTGAATGGCTTTCCAAATCATGTATGAATCTTTGTTTCATCACGCACCCCGACCCGCGGGCTGGATATGCGGCATTTGCTGTTGCACTTGTCATATATCAGTCCATCTTGAATCGTGGGTCGATTGCTGGTATGGAGGCATCTGGCCTTACCCCCTTCGTTATTTCAAAAGTGAAGGAATTGGAACGCACACATGCGGGTCTTCGATACAATCCCGATACGGTTTCAGGACGACTCGAGCGCATACTAAGCGTTTACAAAGACCCAGATCTTATGCGTGAAGCTACAGGCTGTGGCTTTACCGCTATGGATACTGCTGCGTTTACCATCGGAACTTTTTTTCGTCATCCTCGTGATTTCAAAAAAGGGCTTCTCGAAGCCGTGAATGCTGGCGGTGATACTGATACCAATGCGTCTATTGTTGGCGCTATGATCGGTGCCAATGTTGGGATTGCAGGCATTCCTGTTGAATGGGTCAATGACATCGGCAGCCAGAGAGCGTTGTCCATGGCCAAACACCTTTGGGAAGTGGAATAGCGCTGCATAGCGTTTTTGGTTTTAACCAAAAGGAGGATCATCGCGATCCCCCTTTTTTATTTACCCGGCCACGCTTCAATAATAAGTGGATTTTTTTGCGCGGCCGTTTTTTTATTTGATTGAAGCTCTGACCAGACTTCTTCGGTGATGTATGGCATAAATGGATGAAGGGCCTTAACACTCTCAGTCAAAATATGGAGAATTGTCCACTGAGCGGAGAGCTTTGTTGTGGGGTCAATCGGCACTATTTTTGAAGGATCTTTTTCGAAAGGGTTGCCGATTGCAGACTTGCTTTCCTCAATTATCTTGTCTGCAAATGTATGCCAGAAGTAGTGGTAGAGCTTTTCAGCGGCAAGATAGTAGCGGAAATTGTCCATATCGGTAGTGATGTCGGCCAGTGTTGAATTGAGCTCGGCGATACGTGCTTCATCTGCCGCGACAATCTTTGGTTTTTTAAGTAAATCTTCTGGTGCAGCATCCGCGACTGAAGTGAGAACAAATCGCGTCGCATTCCAGATTTTATTTGCAAAGTTTTTATAGGCTTTTATTTTGTCTTCCTGCAAAGAGATCTCACTACCGGGTGTGTTTCCAACAACAAGACCGATACGCAGTGCATCCGTACCGAATTTTGCAATAATATCAAGCGGGTTGACTACGTTACCCTTGCTCTTGCTCATTTTTTTACCATGAGCGTCATTTACCATGCCATGAAGATACACATCTTTAAATGGTTCCTTCCCTGTGAGATATAGGCCGAAAATAACCATACGAGGAATCCATTTGAAAATAAGGTCAGATCCTGTTTCCATAACATCGGTTGGATAATATGTTTTAAAATCTAATGAATCAGGATATCCAAGTGCCACAAGTGGCCACTGGCCGGAAGAAAACCAAGTGTCAAAAGTATCGGTGTCTTTTACGATAGTATCTTTGTTTTCAGGTGTATTTGTCGCGTTACATTTTGGACATGTAGAAATAGTGTCATCTATGTCAACAAAATATTCTTTACATCCGTTACAGAATTTTGCTGGTACAGGAATACCCCATACAATTTGGCGAGAAATATTCCAATCAATTGTATTTTCCATCCAATAATTAAAAATCTTTCTAAAATTATCTGGAACAAATGAGACTTTTTCCTCAGCAACCGCTTGAAGGGCTTTTTCAGCGAGCGGCTGCATCTTTACAAACCACTGCGCTTTAATCTGAGGTTCAATGACCGTCCCGCATTTATAGCAACACGGCACGCTGTGTACATAGTTTTCATCAACTTTTTCAAGGAGTCCTTTCGCAGCAAGTTTTTCGATAATTTTTGGTCGAGCTTCGGCGATCTTTAATCCAGCAAATTCACCAGCAATTGGAAGAAGTTTTCCTCTCCAATCAATAATTTGTTCACGATCAAGCTTGTGCCGTTCTGCAATTTCAAAGTCAATCCCACTATGCCATGGTGTAATGGTCATGACACCGGTACCAAACTCCATGTCGATAGCCTCATCCTTAATAACGGTTGCGGTAATCGGGCCATTAATCCATTCGAGATCTATTTTTTGCCCATGCGAATAATTGGCATAGCGCTTATCTTCAGGGTGCATGACAACATACTTATCTCCGAACTTTGTCTCGGGTCGAGCGGTGGCAATAGTAAAAGGTCCATACTTTAGATAGTAAAAAGCATCTTTTTGCTCTTTGTTTTCAGTTTCAACATCTGATAAAGATGTCTGGTGTTTTGAACACCAATTTACGATGCGTGAACCCCGATATACTAAACCATCGTCAAACAATTTTTTGAAGGTTCGCTGAACTTCTTTTACAACTTTTTCATCAAGTGTGAATTTGTTTCGTGACCAGTCGCATGAAGCACCCATCTTTTTTATTTCTCCCTCAATATTTTTTTTATTTTCAAGTGTGAAAGCCATAATTTCACGGTAAAGGTCTTGCGGGTCCATTTTGAAACGAGAGCGCCCCTCTTTTTCAAGCTTTTTTTCATACACAACCTGTGTTTCAAAACCAGCATGATCTGTTCCGGGTACCCAGAGAGCTCGGTATCCCTGCATTCTCTTGTAACGAATCATAATATCTTCCAATGTCATAGCGAGGGCGTGGCCAGCATGAATATGGCCATTTGCATTGAGTGGAGGCATGATAACTGTAAATGGCTTTGTAAAACGTGGATTCCCCTCCGTATCCTCGCCTTGACCCTTTGGTAAATTATCCGGATTGAAATATCCAGAATCAAGCCACATTTTGTATATGCGGTCTTCAGTTTCGTTTGGGTTGTAGGGCTTCAAAAATTTTTCGTTCATCGTTTCGTTTATTTGATGGGTTGCTCTTCGTCTGTGTCGACAACCTCGTATCGTGTCCTCTTATAATAGTGTTTTGATTCTTTTGTAATTGCGAGAATTCCGATGGCTACGACGTATGACGCACTTACAACGGCGGGCATGTGGTAGTCAGTGTGTTCAACTATTGAAATCCCAAGAATTCCAAAGACGAGTATTGTCCAAAGGATGATATAGAGTTCACCTGGATGTATCATCGTGTGGCTATCATGCCATCGCCTGAATTCCTTTTCTGCGCTATATACAGCAAGTACCGCGTCATATATGACTGCTATTGGCAAGAGGATGTCGCGTGCGTCGAGGGAATTATTCGTATGAAAATCATAGAGTATTGCCGCAAAGAAGATGACTGTCCAGACGTTGGTGAGATTTCTCCAAAATGTTGTGCTGCTTAATATTTTCATGTTCTTTTTTCAAAAACATTTTATCATTTGTCTGCCAAAAAAGCCAGATATGACTTTGTTTTATTTCCTCCACGGGCTTGACATATTCTATTTAAGAGGTGTAGAATCATGCGCAGATAGAACGTTCATGTATATGGGCGCTCTCCACAGAAAACCACAAAAAAATACGAAAGATAAACGTTTATTATGAGTGCGAAAAAAGCAGATTCCACAGTTCCGGCGAAGACCACAAATGGAGTTTCGATCCCCACCCTCATCGCGGCCGACCCCCAAAAAGCCAAGCAATATAGGGCTGGTTGGCTATTCGGCAGAAAAAAATTGCCTCGGGCTGAATTGAAAAAATGGCTCGAGGCCGTCGGTCCGAAAATGGATGCCATGCCGCGCGACCTCCACAAACGCAAGGATCTCTACGTTGAGTGCCCTTTTGCTTGGGGTTATTTCGATGCCTGCAACACCGAGCGGATTCACTGTTCAGACACGCCCAAAAACGAATGTGCTTGTCTGAGCCTCATTGACTGTGTCGAAAAGGTCGGCATTTTGAACGGCACCATTCGCGGAATTCCGACATTCTGCTTCCACGATCCCGAGCCGGCAGAAAGGATCAAAGTGATCCCCGCGCCGCTCCGTGCCCTGGCCGTTGCCGATGACGTGATCAACGAGGTCATTGGTCACGAAGTCAAACACGAGCTGCGGCAGCGGATCATCGCCGCCGGCAAGGGTGACGAGCTGGATTAATCAGATCTTTCCACAAACACAAACCGGTCAGCGATGCCCGGTTTTTTTAATTCCCAGGAAACCCCGCACGATGCATTCTCGGCCCAGGGAGTGCGGGGAT
>OCZT010000146.1_pt1 | contig 65114 bp, 69 predicted proteins | sample 1539031 | NCBI WGS metagenome assembly OCZT01 (sample SAMEA3539308, study PRJEB22396) | soil metagenome | biome: tundra; feature: field; material: soil | place: USA | collected 2010-05 | depth 0.15 m
AGGGAGTGCTTGACGCCCAAAATCGACGGCTGCCAAGACAACCGCGCCACGAGTGACGACGAACCACTGTCAACCGCGCCGTCGGGATTGATTCAACGCAAGGGAATCAGTGATTCCTTACTCCGATGAGTTCGCCAACTCCTCGAAACGAAAGCAGGTGGTTAGATGGTCGTTCACCAGACCAGCCGCCTGCATGAACGCGTAACAGATGGTCGGGCCGACAAATTTGAATCCCCGCTTCTTTAGATCCTTGCTCATGACTTCGGCCACGGGACTCTTCGCCGGAACCTGACTCGTCTCGGTCCAGGCGTTCAACGTTGGTCGGCCATTGACGAACTGCCACAGGTACGTATCCAGGGAGCCAAACTCCTGTTGTACCGTGATCGCGGATCGGGCGTTGGTGATAGTGGCGGCCAGTTTTTGCCGGTTGCGAATGATCTCTGCGTTCGTGACCAGTCGTTCCAGATCTCGGTCGCCGTACTTCGCGATTTTTGAAAGATCGAAGCCCTCCAGGGCCTTTTCGAAGTTTTCGCGTTTCTTTAAGACGATGCGCCAGCTGAGGCCCGCCTGCATGGCGTCGAGCACCATGAACTCAAACAGTTTCTCGTCGTCGTGCACGGGCACTCCCCACTCCGTGTCGTGATAGGCGATCATTAGCGGATCACTTCCCACCCAGCTGCAACGTTGGTCGTCCATGACTGGCCATCGTAGGACTAGGGAGTATCACTCAAGCGTTCCGCTCCTCGATCCGACGCACTGAACGCCGTAGTAGCGCCTCTTTACTGGCGTCGGGGTTGCCCAGTCGCCGTGAAGAGATTGAAGGCTTAACGGCGAGTAGGCGTGTGAGGGAGCGAGGCATCCACCAACTGAGTCTCCCGAATAACACGACCATCGATGGAACAAACAGTGCCCGGATGATCGTGGCGTCGAGGAGTACCAGCACGGCACCGTGACCGTCGTAGTGCGGCGCCGTAAAGATCGAACCATCGCTCTCCGCGAGCAAGAACTCCCTCTCGTCGAGTTCGCAAAAGACCACCAACACCTCGACGTCGCCAATGTTGGCCTTCGAACTGTCGCGTGCGCCCCACGACCGGCAGAAACCCTTAGCGCGCACCTTGAGAGCGGGGGTTCCGTGCGAAGTCGACACCGTGACCTCTGGCAGGTCCGCGCACAGACGGACGACGTCATCGAACGTGGCCGTCTGACCCCACTTTGAGGTAAATGATGCGCCGATCGTAGCGCAGGGCTCGAAATCGACACGATGAAGCCTCGTGGAGGTGTCAGCGTGTTCAATCAGTGTTTCTACGTTACATTGGCCAGTCAGCAAGAACCCATGGCGCAATATCGGTTTGCCACCCCGCCGAGATACGCTCACCTTGATTCCATTGGACCTCTCTTAGAAATGGCGAGCCCGACGGGCGCTGTGCGGCAAAACCCGACAAGATATTCGTGCGCAACGTGAGCGAATCTACCTAGACCATTGGGAGCCGCATAGTGACGAATCGGCGAGAAACACAAATACAACGGCGCCCGTCTTCAAGAGGACTCCGACTGACTGGCATTGTCCTATGTTTTGTGCTTCTCGACGGCCTAATGAGCAGCGTCGCGAGCGCGCAAGGTTCCGGACCGAGCGTGCCTTTCGCGAGCGCGCCCTCATCGTCGTGCAGAGCGTCAGCAGTCCGGGAAACCACTTCAACGAACCAGCCGAGTTACGGGCCGGGGACCATCGTGAAGATGACGGCGTCGATCCGCAACACTTCTGATCGCGCGTGCCGCGTGATAGTTGGTGGGACGTCCCCGTCGTTCTCCGTCACGAACTCGAGTGGCGCCAAAGTGTGGGGCACGTGCAACGCCGACGTCCCACCCGAAGCGTGCCCGCTGTATCTCATAGATGAAATCCTCAAACCAGGTCACACGTACTCGAAAACAGAGTCGTGGGACCAACTCTCGGGCACACCGTCGACGCCTGCGTCCGCGGGCGCCTACAAACTCACGACGAACTTCAACGGTGTCGCCGGCCACGCCTCAACCGGTTTCAAGTTGACGACGGCCTCGTCGGCGACGACGGTCACCGTCACGCAGGTCGACAGCGGCCGCCAGTACACCTTGCACCTAGGTGATCACCTGGTGGTCCGTCTCACGGGTCCGTCGATCTATACCTGGACGGCGTCGCAATCATCGAACCAGGCCATACTTCAACGCATAACAAGTTCGCCCGGCAGTACCTCCATCACCACCTTCGTCGCGGAAACGAACGGCGACGTGAGAGTGACGGCGACGGACAACCCCAACTGTTACCCTCAGTGTCTTCCGCCAAGTCGCTTGTTCGAACTGAGCGTATCGGTGGTCGGATAGTTCTGATCAAGTCGAGACGACACATCAAGGCCAGCGTCCGGAAAAGGTGCCCTACGTGAATCCAACTGATCTTCAGTCACGCGAAGCCACCAATAGAGAATGTTGCGTCTGATACTGCGCGAAGGTGCCCGGTGCGGCCACGACGACGTCCAAGAAATTCAAGACAAGGACGCCTAAACTTGGGTGGTGGCGAAAGTCGTCGGTATCGGTGGAGTGTTCCTACGTGCGCGCGACTCCGAAGCGCTTCGAGCTTGGTACGAAGCAGCACTCGGCATCGAATTCGATGGCGACAGCGGCGTGCGGTTCGACCAAGTCGGGGATCACGCCTATCTCGTCTTCAGCCTCTTTCCCCACTCCAGTACGTACATTGGTAATCCCGAACAACAGACGGCAATGCTCAACTTCATCGTCAGGGACCTGGACGGCATGGTCGAGCGATTGGCCGAACTCGGCGTAGCGACTGAGCCCATCGACGACGAGCCCTACGGCAGATTCTCTTGGGCCACCGACCCCGAAGGCAATCGCTTTGAACTATGGGAGCCACTGCCGGACTGACCTTCGATACAGGGACGGTCGCGGCTCCAGTTTTTCTAACTATCAAAGAGCCCCATCTCGGCGACTTGGCCGACCTGCGGCACGGGAGAACGATGAGTCCGTCTATCGCCTGCCACCACTTCGGGCCCATAGAGCCCGGCAGGCTCTGAATGCGTAGGTCAAATTTAGGCCACGACCCGTAAATCCTGACCGGAGATACGCTTGGCTACCTTGGCGCACACCTATGACTTCGATCGCTGACGTCCTTGGAGGCCGGTATCACCTCGTCCGTTTGCTCGGTCGAGGGGGCATGTCCGACGTCTACGAGGCGATTGATGATCGCAGCGGCAATACCGTCGCGTTGAAGATCGTGCGCTCGGGCGATCCCGAGTTCGCTCGACGTCTGACCCAGGAAGCTCGTGCTCTCGAGAGTTTTGAACACCCCGGACTCATTCAACTGCTCGACACCGGGCTCGCCGGTGACGACGCCTACCTCGTCATGGAGTTCATCGACGGTCCTACGCTCGCCGAAACGCTGAAAAGTGGACCACTCGGTGCTCCGGCGACCGCGCAACTCGGCGCGAGAATGGCCGAAGCGCTGGCGTACGTGCACGATCGGGGCATCGTGCACCGTGACGTGAAGCCCTCCAATGTCCTGCGATCGGCCAAGGGTGAGGCGTGGCTCGGGGACTTTGGCATCGCGCAACTCCACGACGCGACCACGATCACCGCGGCGGGGAGCACGTTGGGGACCGTTCGCTATATGGCGCCAGAACAACTCGAAGGTCACCACGTCGGGCCCAGCGCCGATATCTGGTCGCTGGGCATTGTCTTGCTCGAGTGCCTGACGGGTCGTCGCGTCTACGAGGGCTCACCGAGTGAGGTGGTCGCGCGCCGATTGGCCGGTCCCGTGCCGCTGCCGGACGATCTACCCGTGCCGTGGAAGCTGCTCTTGAACGGAATGCTCGACCGCCGAGCCGACCAACGCCTGGACGGCGCCCAAGTCGCGGCTCTTCTCGCGACGTCGGCGTACTCGGCGCCGTGGCAACCATCGGACGCCGACGTCACCCAACGACTCTCGCCCGTGACGCCCCACGACCTCACGGCCGTCATGCCCGGGATGGTCGCCCCCGTCGCGGTCGATGGCGACCACACTCTGATTGCGACGCCTCCGCGGCACGCGGCCACAAAGCGCCGAGCCCGGCCGCGGTGGCTCGTACCCTACGGTGTCGTCGCCGTCGCCGCTCTGTGTCTTGGCCTCATCTTCTGGTTCGTATCGAACCCCACGAACGACGCCCCGACACCGACTACCCATCCCACGACAACCCATCCGCCGACCACAACTACATCGACGACGACTTTGCCTTCAACCTCAAGTGCGTTGGCGGCCCTGGTGAGCGACGTGGCGACAGGCAAGTCAGCAGGCAGCGTCGACCCGGCCTCTGGACAAAGTGTCTCCCAACAGGCCGAGCAGGCACTCATTGACGCCGCGTCGGGCAATCTAAGTAAGGCCGCGAACGATCTTCAACAAGCGGCAACGACGATTGCCAACGGCACTCAGAGTGGCGTGATCACCGAGAGTGAAGACGTTACCCTTCAGCACGATCTCTCGGTCCTCGCCAGCGCACTCGGCGTGAGCGCTCCGAGCACCACCACCACGACCACGACTTCACCGGGGCCGCCCAACGGGAACGGCCACGGTCACGATCACGGTAAAGGGCCGGGCCACTGAGTGGCGCTCGACACGAGAAGTGGCGCGTTCGAACCCGATACTGGAATCTAACCATCCAAGTAGGGGACGATCTCTTACAGGTCGGGCAGGCCGAAGTCGAGGCTGGGAATGTCAGTGCCCCCGTCGATCTCGAGCACCTTGCCGGTCAGGAAGGCACCAGCTGGCGACGCGAGGTAGATAACGCCGGCGGCTATCTCCTCGGGGTCGGCAATACGGTGCAGCGGGGTGAGGTCTTCCATCATCGACTTGAGTTCGGGCATCGTGGTCACAATCTCGAGTGCCGAGGTCGCGGTCGATCCCGCGGCAATGGCGTTGACACGAATTCGTGGCGCGAGGTCCTTTGCGATCAGTTCCGTGTAGTGCGAGAGGGCGGCCTTCACGGCGCCGTAGGCGGCGTAGCCGCGACCGGCGACGCGCCCCATCACCGAGGTGATGTTGATGATGACGCCTCCGCCGTGTTCCAGCATCAGCGGCACGGCCGCGAGATTAAGGGCGTGCGCCGTCGTGACGTTGAAGTGGAAGGCCTCTTCGAGGTACTCCGGCGTCGTGTCGAAGAACGGAAGTGGAATCGCGCCACCGACGTTGTTGACGACGACGTCGAGTCGCCCGAACTCGCGTTGCGCTGCCGCGGCGAGCGAGCGAACCACGGCGAGGTCGGCGAGGTCGCCGGCCACTGAGATCGCGCGTCGACCCGTAGCCGCGACGAGGTCCGCCACCGTGTCGAGGTCACTCTGGGTCCTGGAAGAGATGACGACGTCAGCGCCGCACTCGGCGAGCGCCACTGCACTCGCGGCACCGATGCCTCGACCGGCACCGGTAATGATGGCAACCTGGCCGTCGAGGCGAAAAAGATCGAGAATCATACGTTGCTCCCAGAGGTCGTCGTTAGCGCCAGGTTATTCGTCGCGTCGTGGGCTCGGCGATTCGAGATCGTGAATTGAAACGCCGATCTGCCGACTTCGAAGACTGTTCAAAGTCCGTCGACAACCTCCGTACGCAGTCACTACTTCTCGGCGGCGCCCCAGTAATCAGGATTCTGTTTTGACGCGTTGAGCGCGTCCTTGCTTTCGAATCCCGGCGCCAACGACGCAGCGCTTCCTGCCAACACCTCATGATGGTCAATGTTGAGCAGTCGTATCCAACTCTGCTGGCCCATGGTTAGCGCGACGAAGCACGCGAGCTCGACCAACTCTTCCTCGGAGAAGTGAGCCCGCAGTCGTTCCCAGAAACTGTCGTCGGGGTCCAGTCGCCACGTGATCGCTTCGGCGTACGCGAGCGCGGCACGCTCTCGCTCCGAGTAGCTATCTGACGTCTCAAAGTTGAGGAGCTCGTCAAGTTTTCCCTCAGAGATACCGGCGAGTTGAGCGGCTTCGCTGCGCTGATTGCCGCAGTACTCGCACTTCACTGATCGAGAGACGTAGACGCGACACAGTTCCTTGATCGAATGATCCACGACACCGTTACGAAAGAGTCGGTCCCACGACTGGTCAAAGGCCCAGAACGCCGCCGGGGAGTGAGCTCGAATAGCGGAACTCTCTGGCCGGGGAGTTCCCTCGGCGGCGCATCGATTCATGACCGCCATCATCGGACTGTCCATCTCCGCGAGTGGAAAGTACGAGATTCTCTGAGTTCTTTCGGCCATATTTTCTCTCTCCTTCGCGCGCGACTCTCAAGATGATACGGAGGTTACCTGGCTCGTTCGCACTTAAGTCGCGTCATCGCTCGACTCGTCGTGACGCTGACCGAGGTGCTGACCTATCGCGATGCGATACTTACGGACTGTCCAGGACTATTCGACAACGCCGCTGTCCATCAAACTCGGAATTAAAGAAGATTCGACACTGGCGCTCCTCTACGCTCCAAAGTCCTGCTCCCTAGAGATCCCTTCCCGCGTCGACGTCAAACTAATAGCGCAGGGCCACGTTGACGTCGTCGTCGCGTTCTTTACAAGAACTTCAGTTATCGAGGGCCAACTCGAGACGTTGGGTCAGATGATCTCTCCAGATGGTTCTCCATGGATTACGTGGCCCAAACGATCGTCGAACGATAAACGACCAAAGTTAAGGACGGATTTTTAGAATCGGAAGACCACCGACTCGGAACTTTTTTGTCTTCTCAAGGCATCACGCCCTCTTCAAGACGGACGATTCAACGTGGGAAGCTGTCGGCTTCGTTCAGGGCCGCTGGGCCAGCAGTGCGACACCGTCGCCCGTGAGGTCGGAGTACGCGCCCTTGCGTCCCGACATCCCCAGGACTATGGAATACATGGGGCCGGAAACTTCAGGTCCCTCGCCGTGACTCCAATCCGTGTCAGTGGCCTGAAGTCGTAGTCCCGCCACGCGTCGCTTGGCGCCGATCAGAAGATTGGAGTTCTTCCAGCTGTCAGCGACCGCCACTAAGGCCGCCGTCGCCGGCGAATGTGTCAGACCCAAAGGTCGGCGGATATCCGCGCCGTGCACCACGATCTCGCCGAGCATTGCCACCACCGGAGCGGGCGGGTGGTTCGTGGTTGTCGTTCGAGCTCCGAGGCGACGAATCAGTTCATTGGGACCGGCGGCAGCGTTCTTCTTGGCGTCGCGGTCCGCGAAGACGTTGAACTTAAAACCCGCCATCGCCAGATCTTTGAAGAAGTTGGCCGGTGTCTGTTCCGCGGCGGCGACGACGTGTCCGGCGAGCTCTTGAACTGACCAGCCACCACACCAAGACTCAGTAGCCCACTGTTCGGGCAAAAGACCAGTCCAGGTGTCGACCATCTGAATACGCTCGACGTGGATATGTTGCCAGACTTCATTGGATTTCATGATCGCTTCCGTGTCTATTCAATTCGAGTAACCACCTTCGCCAAACTCGCGACCTGGTGGCGTACGGTCAACGTCGCACCCTGTGACGATACTGATCTTGTGACCAGGTTAGACCCGCGCAGTCCCGCCACGTTGACCCAGGCCTACACCTTCGCCCTGGATCGCACACCGGCGCAGATCTTGGCGTTGCGCAGCCATATCGGTGGATCACGGTTTGCCTACAACGCACTGCTCGCGTGAACAGTTTCGTCGAGGAACTACTGTCGTCGAGTTCGTAGGAAGAAGGGATGTCACGAGACACTCAGCACCGAACGGCTGAGGGCACCGAGATCTGATCCCTCTGTAGCAGTGGACCACTAGACACCTTTCTCTCTGTTTACACTGAGGGTGAGTGGACGGCGAATCGGGTGGTGGCGATGAATCCAAAGGTTCTTAGTGTTCTCGTATTGCTAGGTGGATCCCTGTTGCTCACGGCGTGCGGGTCAGGTCCAAAGACAGCGTCAACCTCGACCACCACCACGGGCGTCACGCAAAATCTTGTCCTCACGCCCGCCGTGCGAAAGAGCCTCCTCGACGCCGCGGCGGCGTATCACCAGCTCCCGGCGTCGGACTACGTGGGTCTGAGACCTGGCACCATCTACTACGCCTTCGATCCGGCGACGAACTCCTACTACGCCGCGGCCGGACTTAACGCCAGTCCCCACTCGGTGCAGGCCCAAGTCGGCACGCAAGACGACGGCGCGTACAACCTGTTTTTGAGAGCCGCGAGTATCAAGACGTGGACGGTGTACGACGACGGGCTCGGCGGAGTTCAAGGCACGGAGTGTCCCCTGACAATCCCTCGCGCGGTTCTCAAGGTCTGGAACTGGAAAGCGAAGAGCTGTTTTCCACCCTCTTGAGGGCCGCCCCAAGATCACCACACGTACCGTGCGGATGTCGCCTCGTACTTGGCATCCCTAACGCGAAGGCAACCAGTTAGAAGTAATGTCTCCGGCCGCCGACCGCGTGACCCAGTGCTCCGAGAATCCAGAGGACCAGACCGATGATGAGGATCAAGACCCCCAGCGTCCAGAGAATGGCGATGCCCGTGAGAAAGCCAATGATGAGCAACACGATGCCGAACATGATCATGGGGCCTCCAATGACGCCGATTCACTTGCTACATTTCTAAATCAATCAAACCGAGTCGTCAAGGACAATATTGACCAACAAGTCTGAGAAGAGCGTCGGGTTGATGTACCGGACGATCCTTCGTGAGATCGCCACGGAACATCTCGCTTTCACGGGCCAAGGGTCATCTACCCCCTACTAGGTGCCTTCCAAAGAGGTAACGGCCAAGGGCTTTCGTCGAGAACAGATTTCTCTATCTGACGAGCGGCTTCGATCATCGTCCACTCGCTGTGGGGACGGCCAACGATGGCCAAGCCCACCGGGAGTCCGTGGACGAGTCCGATGGGTAAGCACATGATCGGCCAACCGGCAATCGCTGGCGCCATCGTGGCGGGACTCGCGGGTCCCGGATGGCCACCCACGGTGAGGTCGCTCTTCCAACTCGGTCCGTACGCCGGCGCGATGACGACGTCGACGCCCTCGAGACCTGGCGTGAGGCACGTATCCACGGCCCAGGCGAGATTTCTCCTTCGCGCTTCGGCGTAATTCGGACCACCGCGACCCCCGCTCTGGACGGCGGCGATGAAGTTCTCGTGCCCGAAGAAGAACTGTTCTCGTTCGCGGTTCTCGTCCTCGTACGCAATGACGTCTTCGAGCGACTTGACGCCACGGCCCGGTCGATCTAGTAGGTACGCGTTCAAGTCGTCGTACAACTCACCAAAGAGAACAGCCTCTTCGTCACTTCCTTCTTCTTCACCCGGCAGCGCCAGTTCGCGCTCGGTGATGGCCAGACCACCGGCTCGAAGAGTCCGAACGACGTGGTCAAAGAGTTCATCGGTTTGGGGGTGTCCCGTCCGCCAGTTCGACGCGACGACGAACGTCGGCGACGCCGTCTCGTTGGGCGGAGCGCTCTGCGCGAGGACGCCGTAGAGCAGCGCCACGTCACCAACACTTCGTCCCATGGGACCGGGACTGTCTTGGCTCGAACTGATCGGCACCACGTACTTCGTGGGCACGTGGCCCACGGTGGGCTTAAGACCAACGACGCCATTCACCGACGCGGGGCAAACGATCGAACCGTCGGTCTCGGTGCCTACCGCGAGTGGTGCGAGTCCGGCCGCGAGTGCGGCGCCGGAGCCCGAAGACGATCCACCGGCGGAACGATCGAGTGCCCACGGGTTGGCGACGAGACCTCCGCTCGCGGAGTAGCCACTCGTCGAACGCGCAGAGCGAATATTCGCCCACTCGCTGAGATTCGTACTGGCGAGAACGATCGCTCCCGCTTCGCGCAGTCGCGTCACCAACGTGGCGTCACGACTCGTTCGACCGAGCAGTGACGTTGATCCCGCAACTCCCGGCAGTCCCAGTGCTTCGATGTTGTCTTTGATCAGCACCGGCACCCCGTGAAGGGCGCCGCGCGTGATTCCCTTCGAGCGTTCGTCGTCGCGTGCGATCGCCACCTCGCGCGCGTCGGCACTGATCGCGGCGACCGCGTTCAGTGCGATGGTGGTACTCGGCGCGTCGATGGACGCGATGCGCTCAAGACAGTTGTCGACGAGTTCAACTGACGTCAGGGAGCCTTTAGCCAATTGTCGCGCAATCTCTTCAGCCGGAAGCATCGCAAGTTGCGCGCTCGATTCGTGCGGTTCAGTCATGGTGAAACTCTAGAAGGACACGCGACGATCGCCCACGCTCTCTACGAGTCTCACTTTTGTCCTCGACAGTGAACGAGGTGGAGCAAGAACGAACGAGACTGCAAAGAGCGGCATGGAGTATGTGGCCCCAACGATGAACTCGCCTCAAACGAAGTCAGGGGTGGCGGAGATGGTATTATCTCGTGAGAACCGGTCCATCAAAGTCGACCGAGCGGTTCTGCGGGGGCTGGAGTTTCGAGTTGAGAGCGTCCCCGGGCGCGGAGTGACTGGGAGGTCAGCGTGCGAAAGATGATGGCCGTTGGATTAGTCGCCGCCTCGTTGGGACTGGCGTCGTGTGGGGCCAAGGCTTCCCTGGACCAAACAGTTTCCTCACTCGGCGCGTCACCGGACCTGCAGATGCACTTCACCGGCACGGTCTCAGGACCGGGAACCGCCAAGGACCAGAGCGCGCTAAACGCCCTATCTATCGACATGAACTACTCGAATCCCACGGGTGCCGCGCTCTCACAGTCCAACGGAACGGCGAACGCCGAGATTATTGTCAACACCGGAACTCAACCGCTGGCTGACGTCCGGGTGGTCGACTCCAACGTCTACGTGTTGATCAATGTCTCGGCCGTCACCAACATCCCTGGCGTCAATCTGCCGGCCACTGAGGTCACTTCACTCCAACTCCTTCTGGGAGGACGTTGGTTCGAGTTCCCGAAGAGCCTTCTCGACACGCTGGCCCCCACCCCCTCGGCGACGGCCGAGGCCCAGTCCGTAAAGGACGCCGCGGCGGCGCGAGCAATATTCGACGAACTTTCCAACCTCATCGCGACCACGACCTACACGACGTTGCCAGGCGGAGGGTACTCACAGACCGGAACGCTGTTGTCCGTCGCGAAGGCCGTACTTCCGACGATCGAAAGTCTGAGCGGCCGCCAGATTCCCACCACTTCTATCGAGGGTACGTACACGCTCACCGTCACGGGGTCGGGTTCCACCGCCACCGGAGGTTCAATTACCATCAACGGTCCGAGCAGCGTCACGGGCGGGGGGAACGCCAGCGTTGGGCTTACGGCCACCGTCGCGCACGCCAGCGACAGCATCAACGCGCCCACGGGCGCCACCGTCATAACGCAGTCGCTCTTGAAGGGTCTGATCTCGCAAGCGGGCTAAATCCCCGCATCCCAACCGGGCGCAAAACTGGACGCTCATTATTCCGTCCTTAACACGAGGAAGAATGTCCGAGAGGGCGTTTGCGTTGAGCGGAGCCACGAACCGTCCTCACGAGTACTCGGTCGATAATCTGGCCCCGTGAAGCGTGTCGTCATCGCCGGGCTAGTCACAATCGCCTACGCGTGGTGGCTGACGGCGGTTGCTCCCTTTACCTGGCTTTCGTACACCTTGATCGCGCTGCCCTCTCTCATGGCGATCGGCCTCTACGTCGTTTTGGGCGCCTACTCGCCTCGACGAGCAGATATTGCGGTGTACTACCGGTCACGATCTCAAAACGCCTCGCTGTCGAGCGTCACGCCGTGGCTTATCGTGCTCTTGGGTGCCGTGATTCTCGAAACCGTTGGTCTCGCGCTCGGTGGTCGTTCCAAGGCCGTACCCACGCTCAGCACCGCCGTCGACGATCTACTGGTCACGCACGAGGGGCGAGCGCTCCTCTTCGTGGCGTGGCTGCTCGTGGGGGTGGCGCCACTGTGGCGACTCTGGCAACAGCACCCGCCAAGATCGCCCTGACGTGTACGGAACCGTTGGCTGGCTTTTCTTACTCGTTGTCGGCGTCCTCGTTGAGATCCTCGCCCGACGCGAGCCATCGAGAATCTCGACGTCGTCTCAATTTGGCGCGTTGCTGGCCTCGCGAGTGGCTGGTCGCGTGCTCTTAACGCTGCTCTGGCTCTTTATCGGGCTGCATCTCTTCGCGCGCTACACGATTCCAGGCCACTAGCTTGAGAGTCTCGGCGCTCAGTTCACTTTCGACGGTCTCAATCATCGTAGAACTTACGAAAGAGCTCGATGAGCGTATCGAGTGCCGGTCGTTGTTACGTGGTCTCGCGACTGGCCGCCGTGTCGCCAGGACGTTAGATTCGATCTATGCCCATTACGCCCGATACCAAGGACTGGACCTGGGTCCTCGAACGGCCCTGTGAAGCGTGCGGCTTTAACGCCCAGGAGTACCCACCGGAGACCTTTAGTCGAACCATTCGCGAGAACGCGGCGAAGTGGATTCCCGTCCTGGAACGTGACGGCGCCGCTGTTCGACCGAGTGACGATCGGTGGTCGGCCCTCGAGTACGCCTGTCACGTGCGTGACGTCTATCGGGTCTTCGACGAACGACTTCGCTTGATGCTCGAAGAAGACGGGCCCGTCTTTCAAAACTGGGATCAGGACGAAACCGCCATCGAGGAACGCTACGAACTTCAAATGCCGGCCATCGTGAGCGGGGAACTCCTCGACGCCGCCGGTGCGTACGCCGACCGATTCGACTCCGTTGAGCCGACGCAGTGGGATCGGCCCGGAACTCGTTCCAACGGCAGCCACTTCACGGTGCAGTCCCTTGGCACCTACGGCTTGCACGACCCGATGCATCACCTGTGGGATGTTGGAACATTTTGAAGAAGCGCAGTGGCGGGTTCGAGCGAGCGAGCGACCGAGCGAATCGCTGCTGCAATGGTTATGTGCGAGGATGCTCTAATGGGTTCTTCCGGAGATAGACCAAGAAAAACGAGGCGCCGCCTGGCCAAGGTGCCCCGGGGAGCGGAAGCCAACAACATTCAACTCGCCGGACTGACGAACAGCACTCACAGTGTCCACGGTTCACGCTTGGATCACGACGCGGCTCACGGACGAAGCGAAAACGTCGGCAGGTTTGGCCGATTCTTCTTGTGGCTCTTAGGCCGACGACGCAAGGATCCGGAGTCCAACTGATTCGCGTATGACGCCGCCTCTTGTCGTCGTTCTCATCTCCGCGGTGGCCTGCACCTTCGCGTGGATCGCGTCGCTCGTTTCCGGTGACACTTCCTGGGTCGATCGAAGTTGGTCGATCGTGCCCGTGATCTACCTCTGGGTGTTCGCGGCGTACGCGGGACTGTCTAACGCGCGCCTCGACGTTATGGCGATCGTCGTGACCTTCTGGGGCGCGCGCCTCACCTACAACTTCGCTCGCAAGGGCGGCTACTCGGGTGTCGAAGACTACCGGTGGCCCGTGCTTCGAGCCAGCATGCGTCCCTGGCAGTTCCAGCTCTTCAACTTCTTCTTCATCGTCATCTACCAAAACGTGCTTCTCGTACTCATCACGTTGCCCGCGTACACGGCGTACGAGGACCGCGCCCGGACGCCCTACGGCGCACTCGACGTACTACTGGGCGTTCTCTTCATTGCGTGCACGATTGGCGAGACGATCGCGGACCAGCAGCAGTGGGACTTCCAGACACGTAAACGCCTCGAGATCGACAGTGGCCATACTCCTTACCAGCAGTTCGTCGAGACCGGCCTCTTTCGCTACTCGCGCCACCCCAACTACTTCTTTGAACTGGCGCAGTGGTGGATTGTGTTCCTCATGAGCGCCGTTGCGGCGGGATCGGTCGTGCAGTGGACGATCCTCGGAGCGGTGTTGTTGACCTTGCTCTTCGTCGGCTCGACGAAGTTCACCGAGAAGATCACCCTCTCGCGGTACCCCGAGTACGCCGACTACCAGCGTCGAACGTCGCCGGTCGTGCCGTGGATTCCCCGTCGTGGCGACGTTGACGTAGCCACGCCCTAGGCCGACTTCACGATCCCGTCCACTTGCGAAGTTCGTCTTCGAAGGGGTCAAGACCCATGGGCCCGAGCGCGAGGGCGTAGGCGTGGAACCTCTTCAGTGAAAAGTCGGCGCCCAGGCGCGTCTTGGCCTCTTCGCGCGACCTCATCCAGGTCCGCTCGCCCACCTTGTAGGAGATCGCCTGGGCCGGCCATCCGAGATAGCGCTCGACTTCGGAGACCGACATCTCGTGGTTTTGAATCGCCATCTCATCTAAGACCGCGACCGCCATCTCCGCGGTCCAGACCTTGCCCGAGCAGTCGCCGAGATCGCCGAGCACGCCCAGATCATCGGGGGCACGAAGTTGAAGGTGCAAACCAATGTCGACCATCACGCGCGCCGCGCGCAGCGCCTGGCACGCGAGGAAACCCAACTCGTCGCCGAGGTCGTCGAAGAACCCCAACTCGTCCATCAGTCGCTCGGCGTAGAGGGCCCACCCTTCGCCGTAGCCGCTCGTCCACGCTTCGAGGCGATGGAAACGACTCTGGCGGTCCGCCTCGATGATGGACGTCGCGCACTGGAGATGGTGGCCCGGTACCCCCTCGTGATACCAAGTGGTCGCGTGGCTCCACCACGAAAACGTCGTGGCGCCAAGGGTTGGAAACCACGTCGTACCCGGTCGAGAGAGATCTTCGCTGGGCGCGATGTAGTACGGCGCGGCCGCGGAACCTTCGGGCGCGAGGCGAGCGTCGCAGAAACGAATTCGTGGGTCGATGTCGAAGTGAACACCGTCGAGCTTCTCGACGGCCTGCTCGGTGAAGAAGATGAGACGCCTCAGCAGTTCGTCGGTGCCCTCGATGGCGCGGGCCGGGTCGCGGTCGAGCTGCTCGGCCACTTCGACGAGGCTCTTCGCCTCAGGCGCGAGTTCCGCCGCGATCTCCCACATTCGCGCGTTGATGCGGCGAAGATCGGCGTAACCCCAGGCGTAGAGTTCGTCGAAGTCGAGCACCGCGCCATTCCAGTACTGGCTCCACGCACGGTAGCGCTCGAGGCCACAGGCGTCGTGCTCATTCGCCCGCGGCGCCAAGTCTTCAATCATCCACGTCGACAGCTCTCCGCACGCGGCGTCGGCGTCGCGCGCCCAGGTGATGAGGTCGCTGCCGTCGGCGGCGTCGGGGGCCACGCGCACCACGAAGTTGAGGTACGTACCGGACGCGTACGTCGCGGCTTGCTCACCAATGCCCAGGATGTGACGACGCGACGGAAGTTGACCACTCGTGGCCAACTCGTCCAGAGTGCGTCGCCAACTCTCCAAGGCGGGTCGAACTTGGCGCAGTCGTCGGGCGATGACCTCGAGACCGCTCGCCGAGTCTGTTTTCATCAACTCAAAGACTTGACGGATCTCGGAAAGTGGAGAGGTGAGGACCGAAAAGACGCGAACCGACTCTCCCGATTCGAGCAGACCCAAGCGCGCGTTTAAGCGCTCCTCGAGTACGGCGAAGGCGACGCGATCAATCTCGTCGACGGGCGCGAGCGTCGCCAACGTGTCGAGGAACTCCTTTACCTTTGCAATGTCCGAACGGGTGCGTTCGGGCGAGAAGTCCGGCAAGAGGTGGTCGTACTCCCAGATTCCAGAGTTCGTGGCGAAGATCGGATCAGCGGCGGCGTCGCGCTCGACCACGTCATTGGCGAAGGAAAAGATGTCCGAGCGATGTACGGCGGTAGTCACGTCAGCCTCCGTTGGTTGCAGTGTCTGGGATCGTCAACTCACACGGTACCAAGGTCCTCGTCGCCTTATCGAGGAGGCGTCTCACTGGCCCTTCAGCCAGTCGCGACCCATGAAGCGATCACTCTCGCCACTCAGAACGCGCAGCGCCTGGAGCAGATTTCGTTTTTTCGCTTGGTCGGACTTGAGCCCGGCGAAGTAGTGCAGAACTTCCTTTTGCCGACTCGCCGTGAGGTTGTTCCAATTGGTCAGAGCCACCGGACTACGTTCGAGGGCCTCTTGGAACCATTCGGGAGAGTCGTGCAGAGGACCGTTGCGGTACGTGGCGTCGAAACTCAACGTCACCGTCACCACGTCGTTGACCTTGACGCGAGCCGCCTTGCGCATCCCCCCGTGGAGATAGAGGTAGAACTCGCCACTGCCCGTGGGCATCATGTTCGTTCGCCACGGCGTGTCCGGCGTGGCGTTCAACTTGACCAGTACGGGCATCGGCCTTCGCCAGCCGGGTCTTAACGTTTGCGCCTGCTGGGCGTTCACCAGCACGTAGGGATTGGCCCCAACTATTTGAACTTCAGCGGTGAACGCGAGAGGCGCGCGTGTTCGTCTGCTCTCGATCACGCGTCGAGGCCGCCCCACGACCATCGGGGCAACGTCATCCCCGTCGGCACGGCCGACCCGTCGGGCGAATACGAATGCACTTCGCGAGTGGCCCACTCCATGTACTCGTGAAGGACACGACGAAACTCTGCGTCGCTCGGAAGTCCGGCGTCGTCCACCGCCTGGTCGAAGCAGGTGACGAATCGAGTGGGCATGTCGTCACTAGCCCCCGTTTCGGCGTGCAGCAGCAGCATCTCGGTGTGCCCGTCATCCAACGCTGAGTACGACGCGGGGCCACCAAAGACCTCGCCGAGGTACGACGCGAGACGTGCGAGGTGCTCGGGATTCATGTCGTGAGAGAACGGGTGATTTAACACCGGGTCCGCCAGACATCGCTCGTGCAGCGCCGCCGTGAGCGCGGTGAAGGCCTCTTCCCCGCCGGCGTAGTCAAAGACAGTCGGTCGTTCCTCCACAACAACAACCCCCCACTTCGTTAGTCGTCAATTGTTACGGAGGTCCCCGGTTGGATCATCGAGCCCGCCGGACACCACCACGTCATTACTTCTAGTGCGATACGGCCGGCCACGACGGCCGGATCGGACTGCGCGAGTTCGCGCGCTCGTTCGATCGATCCCACGTTATAGATACTGAGACCACGCAGCGATTCGTCGGGTTGATCGAGCACTGGTCCCGAGGTCAACGCGTATCCCTCTTGGCGCATGCGTTCGAGGAACGCCGTGCGCTCACGCTGGATGCGCTCGAGGGTCTCGTCGTCGTAGTTTGTCGGACTCGTGGGTCTGCGGAGTAGGACCAACTCGAAAGCTTCTAATTGCACTCGACCTCCAGTGCTTGATTGCAATATTTCGCATCATTTCACAGTTATCGAAAGCCGCGGCGATCGACAACGCTGCTCGGTCGTCGAACTGGTCGATCTATCGAAGGAGTTGGTAGAAAAAGTCGATTACTGGCTGGTCAAACCCGGGGAAACTTAAAATCTCCGTACCGAGAGATCACGAGATGGCTGCGGCCCCGCGTAGCGTACGTCCAACCAGTGCGGCACGTGACGTAGGGCGTAGGGCAACGTAGGAGCCGGCTCGCGACTCCACCCGGCCCAGAAAACTGCTGGACCGGGTGGAGTTGATGACTCGAACGGCGCGGTTGCTCAACTTAAGAGTTGACCAGTACGCGCTCCGCTTCGTGGTGAAGCGCGAGCTCCTTATCTCCGGGAGTGCGTCGAGCGTGCCAGAAGCCGAGAGCTACCAGCAGGGCCATGAGTGCGGCCAGAACGAAGGACGCAATAGCAGCCCACAGGGCAATGAGTCCGAACTGGGAGAAGGCGTACGCCTCGAGCAACAGTCCACGAAGTGTGGTGCCCTGGAACGACGTCTGGACTTCCGCGCTCAGTGCGGTGTTGGTCGGGTTGGCCCGTGAGGCCGCACTGACCGCCGCGTAGACACCTTTGTAGGGCATCTCGGAAAGGTGCACGGCGATGAAGTGATCGGCGTAAGCCTCGGCTTGCGTGCCGGTGGTGAGGGGCTGACCCGCGTACTTTTGAAGGTAGGGAATCATTCCGGGGGTTACCTCGGTACCAGCCTTCGCCTGAGCGAATGCCGCCTTCGAGGGGAACACGATGGCTTGGCGCGCCAACTGACTGTGAACGCTCGAGCTGGTGAATCCGTAGCCCCAAGTTAAGAGACCACCCGCCACCAAAAGCATGACGACGATTAACAGTCCGCCCGCGCTGGCGAGGACATCGAACATTTTACGTTGCATTATTTCACTCCTTCATATAAGCCCCTTATGCAGTGTGGACCAACAACCGGTCGATGAAATAGGGGCGAACGTCACCATTAGTGGGGACCTTCGTCCCTAGCGCCGCGAACGTTGCTCGCGACATACTCAGAACATGGCTCCCGTGACCACCGGACTCGCTTGTATTCAGTTCCCTCGCCGCACCAAGCGAGAATGGCGTTTCGATCGTCGAACCCCGACGCCCGGTCGACGCACTCGCGACGGCGGCGACGAAGTCGAACCCACGTTCAGCCATGACCTTTCGCAACATTCAATGAAAAAAGTAGAACGAGGTACGCCATGAAAGCACTCGTCTATGAGGGACCCGGATCCAAGTCCTGGAAAGAAGTCCCCGATCCGAAGCTTGAGGCCGATACCGACGCCATCGTTCGAGTGAGCGTCACCACGATCTGCGGCACCGACCTGCACATCTTGAAGGGCGACACGCCCGAAGTTACGGCCGGACGTATTCTCGGTCACGAAGCCGTTGGCACGGTGGAGCAAGTGGGATCGGGAGTGAAGACCCTCGCGGTTGGTGATCACGTACTCGTGTCCTGCGTTTCGGCGTGCGGAGCCTGTCGATTCTGCCGCGAAGGTCGCTACGGACAGTGCCTCGGCGGCGGCGGTTGGATTCTCGGCCACCTCATCGACGGCACGCAAGCGGAACTTGTCCGCGTGCCCTTCGCCGATACGTCAACGTATCCGGTGCCCAAGGGAGTCGGCGACGAGGAGATCCTGATGTTGGCGGACATTCTGCCAACCGCCTACGAAGTCGGCGTCCTCAACGGCCACGTGCAACCCGGCGACACCATCGCCGTGGTGGGCGCGGGACCCATCGGGCTTTCGGCCATCACATGCGCCAAACTGTTCTCGCCCAGCAGCATCATCGCCATCGATCTCGCCGACGCCCGCCTCGACGCCGCCAAGCGATTCGGGGCCGACCAGACGTTCAACAACAGCAACGCGGACGCGGTGGCGTTCATCCAAAGTTTGACCAACGGCCTCGGCGTGGACGTTGCCATTGAGGCCGTCGGCGTACCAGCTTCCTTCGAACTCTGTACGGCGTTGGTGCGCCCCGGGGGTCACGTGGCCAACATTGGCGTGCACGGCAAGCCCGCGACGTTGCACCTCGAGTCCCTGTGGATCCGCGACGTAACGATCACGATGGGACTGGTCGATACTTACTCGACCCCGACGCTGTTGAAGTTGGTCACGTCGCGCCAAGTGGACGCCACTCCGTTCGTCACCCACCACTTCGACTTGAACGACATTATTTCCGCCTACGACGTGTTCGCGCGAGCGGCCGAAACGGGCGCCCTCAAAGTCGTTCTGACGCGATGAGTGATGATCGAAACGCGGCGGTCAAACGGACTGACCAAAGATGTCGGTGACGAGATAGAGAACGCCGAGCCAAGGGGTAAGAGCAGCGCGTCGATCTACGCCGATCTGCTCACGAGCGCTCTCGCCAGCTGGGAGGGCGAGTTCAGTGGTGGCGTCCTGTTCGATCACGTTATCGCGTGTCGTATGGAGATGCTCAGCTCGGCTCCCGCGCCCGGAGAGAACGCCTACCTAACGCTGGCGAGGGATATTGCCTACGACCGCGCTTTGATTAAACTCTGCGCGAAGAATGGCATCGACGCCCGGGCAGTGGACTTTGCGCACCCGAGCGAGGAGCGAAGTCGACTCGAACGAGCCCTCGCCGATCACGGCGTCAACCTCACGGCCATCGCCCGACAGTTTCACGGATAGCCTTGCGACGTTTCGGGGTCCGTGGCGCCATGTTTTAGTTTGGTGGCGAAAATGGCGGCCTCGGTGCGATTGTTCATCTGGAGTTTGGTCAAGAGTCCCGTCATATAGTTCTTCACGGTCTTCTCCGAGAGGAACATCGACTCGGCGATCTGACGGTTCGTCAGGCCCTGCGCGATGAAGTCCAAGAGACGCAGTTCTTGGGGCGAAAGTAGATCGAGCGAAGTGAGCGCCTTCGGCGGATTGGCGATGCGCTCCACCACGCGGGCAACGGCCCGGGGATCCATGAGCGACGCGCCACCGGCCACCTTCTTCACGTCGTCAATGAGGTCGCGGGCTTTGATCTGTTTGAGGACGTATCCGGCCGCCCCGGCCATCACGCTGGCGTAGAGCGCTTCATCGTCGGAGAAGCTGGTCAGCATCAGACAAGTGATTTCGGGATAATTGGATCGAATTTCGCGACAGACCTCAATCCCACTCCCGTCATCGAGGCGCACGTCCAAGATGGCGACGTCGGGCTTGGTTAAGGGGATGCGCGTGAGGGCTTCGGCCACGGTGGCCGCCTGGCCCACGACTTCGATGTCGTCGTCGATCTCGAGAAAGTTGCGGATGCCTTCACGCACCATCTCGTGGTCGTCGAGGAGGAAGACGCGTATGGTCATAAGTCCATTGTGTCAGTATTCACCTCACGCTCCGTAATCAGAGAAACATCGCCGCGGCGACTGGCCCCGTGGCGATGTGTACCATCAGAGCCGTGGAGCGAGGTGGTGGTTGACGGTGAAGCGACGGGCGCCAGCGCCCTTAGCGAGCAGGATCTTCTGCTCGACGTTCGGATCAAGGGCGAACTGGAACGTGACCGCCCGCGAGAGAACCTGACCGGTGTGGGAGATGAGCGGTGTCGTCGGTCGTGGAGCCACTGACTTCAGTATTGAAACTGGCTGTGACACGCGCCGGGACGAGACTGGGTTGATGGGAACCTCCAAGAACAACGTCGTCGCGCAAGTCGCCGAGATCGTGAGTGCGGTTCCGGGGAAGAAGGGCCGAGGAATTCGCGTCGCCATAGACGGCCGTGACGCAGCGGGCAAGACTACCTTCACGGACCAACTCGACTCCCGCCGGATCAATCACCGTTCCTCTTGCCGGGAACTAGCTCGCCGTCTGGACCAACGCGAGCGGCGACGCACCGACGCCAATACTTATGACGGGATGATCCGCCGGAGTGAGCCAACGCATCACGCGATTTAACTCGTTCTCGGAAATGGCCACGCATCCCTCGGTCGCGGCGCCAAAGCTGACGTGGAGGAAAAATCCACTCCCCGCGCCTTTGATGACGGGATCGGTGTTGTCGTTGATCACGACCGCGTGCGCGTAGGCACGGCCCGAGTAGTACAGGTTCTCGGAGTCACCACCCGGTGAGACCGGACTCTTCACGTGATGGTTGTAGAGCCGAGTAGCCGGATTCTCATCCCACCAATCGTCGGGACCCGCTCGAAAGTAGGGCAACTTGGTCCCGTTGTTGGGTTCGTTGCCAAAGGCTCTGGTCAGCGTGAAGATCCCGGCGCGTGTTCGACCGAGACCCTCTCTCGTGGGACCCACGCCGTGTTGGCCCACGAACGCGATGAAGGGTCCAAAGACCTGAACGTACCGACCATCGCTCTGGAGTTTCCAAGCTCTGAGAACCGCCGACTTCGATCGAGCGTTGGCCGCCTGCACCGTGATCACCTGGCCCGGTGGTTGCGCCGCGTCAGCGCGTGACGACGGCACATTGAGTAACGTGCCCGTGGCGACGACGAGGGCGAGTCCGATGATGAGCCTTTTCACCGAGGCCAAACGTTTCACGAGCGCCGCCTCATCCAAAGTTGATCTCGCCGCCTCAATGGTTCAACAGAGCTTTCACGTGAGCCACCGTTGAATCAACGGCGGGCCACGGCGCGTCGCCCTCGCCTATCAACAGTCCGAACTCGGTGCAGCACAGTCCGATAACGTCACCGCCGCGCGATCGGCAGCTCTGGGCGATGTCCATGAACGCCTTTCGCGACGAATCCGTGACGACGCCCTGGGTTAGTTCGTCGTAGATCATTCCTTGAAGAATGTCGATCTGTTCGGCGACGGGCTTTACGACCGTCACGCCCGCCCGCTCTAAGTGCGACGAGTAAAAGTCACCCTCCATCACGTACTTGGTGCCCAACAGCGACATCGACGACGCGCCGAGGGCCTTCATCTCGGTGACCAACGCGTCACGGACATCAACGACGGGAATCGAGACCGCGTTCGCCACGTCGTCGAAGTTCTTGTGCATGGTGTTCGCACAGATCGCGAGCACCGTGGCGCCACCGGACTCCAGACGCTTCGCGGAGTCCGCGAGAATTCGTCCCAAGGACTTCCAGTCTCCTACGGCCTGGTACGTCACAATCTCACAGAAGTCGAGCGAGTCAATGAGCAGCGCCGGCTGCTTCCACGCGCCGTGTTCCTGCGCGGTCATTTTGTTCAGCAACGAGTAGTACGAGGCCGTTGACTCCCACGACAGTCCGCCGATGAGCCCAATTCGCTTCATGGCTAACCACCCTACCTAGTGACCTAAAACGTAAGACCACGTACGAGCGTCATTACGAACGCGCCGACGACACTCGCGAGTGTTGGGCGCTTCGAACAGTCGGCAACTTCACCGAGGGAATGGTCTTTGGAACGTCACACCCTTCGTGAGTTCCGATACAACACAACACTGAGTCTGAGTCTCAGTCGGACGACCGCGAAACCTTGCGGGTGAGATCGACTCACTCGTAGCTCGAGGCCGTGGCCTCGTTGTAACTACTCAAGACGGTGACGCCCGATCCATTGACGACACGGATACCGGTTATCTGATGCAGAGAGACAGCACAGGCCATGGTGGCGTCGACGGGCTTGCCGTTAATGCTCCGGTACGTGCCCGCGGTCCACCACGTTCCCTTGGCGGTCTTCATCGACACCGTGTAGACCTCGCCACCGGGGAGACCCCGTTCACGTAGGTCCACGGAAGTGCCCCAGTTCTGTTCAATCAACACCGCGTTGGCTTTGGCGGACGTCGAACCTTGCAGTGCGAACGTTCGTTCAACTGGTTTGGTGGGCGTGGCGTCACCCGCAAAGACGATTACCAGAATCAACGCCACCGCGATCGCGCCCAACGTGCCAATGCCCGCCACCATCACTCGTTGTCGGCGTCGTTGCAGCGCGGCGGCACTTCGAAGGTCGCCGAGCACCCGATTCGCCAGTTCGAAGGGTACCGAAGCGGTGGGCTCCACGTTCGAGGGGTCGACGAACCTGAGCGTGGAGAAAGTCTCCGCCATCTCGCTCGCCAAGGCTCGACACTCGGCGCAGCCGTCAAGGTGCGCAAGGAGACCCGTCGTCTCGTCAACGGGGAGGTCGCCAAAAACGTGCATCGCGATGACCTCGTGCCACCGCTCGCATCCGTGTTCAGTCATTGGTCCCACCCCGCTTCTTCCATCAAGAGTCGCAACATTCGAAGCGCGTAGAAAGCGCGGCTGCGAACTGTCCCTTCGGCAAGCCCGAAGAGCTCGGCGACCTCTTTGCCGCTTCGACCATTGAAGTAGAGCTCGGTGACGACCATTCGATGTTCGGGGTCCAATCGTTTGAGTGCCGATTCCATCTGCCATCCGATCATGGCCTTTTCGACGTGGTCTTCGATGCTGGGTTCGATTCCTTGGTCGAGCGGGAACGTCCGCGTCTTCGTCTGCTGGATGCTGACGTCCAGAATTACCCGGCGCTCTATGGTGAAGAGCCACGTTCGTAGCGAACCGAGCGTCGAATCGAATCGAGACCTCGAGCGCCACGCCCTCGAGAACGTCTCTTGCACGACGTCTTCGGCGCTCTCGGTGGAGTTCAGCGATCGCCGAGCGAACCCGAACAACTCGCCGCCGTGCGCGAGAAACGCCTCACGCAGACTCGTTTCATCCACTACATCGGGACCGCTCTCGCGACCAGCTCTCTTCCACGCCATTCGATCACGGCGATCGCCTGCCACGTCAGTCGCAGCTATCCGTGTCGAATGGGTGGAGGAGTGAATCGACGCACCATTCTCAGGCGTGAGATTGGGTCGCGTCGACATATCTAGTAGCCGTACCCGCCCCCGCCCGTCGTCGTCGTCGTCGACGAGGACTTGAAAAAAGTTGCGCCGGCGGTGCTCGCCTTGGCCCTTATGAGGTACCACGTCCCGCCGTCAGCGGTGATGCCCTCGCCGTTTGACTGGAGCTTGCCGCTATCGCCCTGGTACGTGTACACCGGGTACGAGTTGAACGTGACTTGGTTCATGGACTTGCTTCGCGTGACGAAGCCAATCTTGCCCTTGACGCCGGCGCCGAGAGCAACTGTCTTAACCGAGGTCTTCACGAGCACGGGAAACCACGTCGACAGACACGATGACGTGCACTTGAGTTTCATTCCCTTTTCCGAACTCAGAACGTACAGCGTCCGAGAGGAGTGATTGACCAACGCACTCGAGAACCCCGTCACGTTGGCCGACTTCAAAACCGGCGACGACGCCCCGTAGGCGCCCACCATTGGCGCGAGCAACACGGCGCTCGCGGCGAACGCCGCGACACCAAATCGAGATCCTCGGGAACGCAACACGCTTCGCGGGGTCGGCTTCGTCTCTATCTTGGTCATTCGATGACTCCTTCGGTTCTCGCACTGCCTTGAAACAGCGTCGTACCAATGAATACCGAAGAGACGGCCCAGATGTTCAAACGAATTCGAAAACCTTACGAATCTCCAGTATCGGCGCTACTTTCTAGGACACTCGAGGGCTCAATACTCAGTAGTGAACCGAACTATCAGTGGCTCACGTTGCCTTGAAGTGAGGGTTGTAGATGAAACCGACGATCGATCCGTCGGGAGTTTGCACCGTCGCGGTGATGATGCCGTCACCGACGTCCGTCGCGGGAGCGTGCTCTGAGGCGCCCGCGCTCAGTGCCGCCTCGACGGCGCTGGCGACGTCGTCGACTCCCCAATAGGTCAGAGCGCCCAACGCCGGGTCCCCGTCGGGTAGCAGCCCGAGTTCGTAGCCCCCCGGATTGAAACCAACGTAGAACGGCTCATCGAAGTACGGTGGCGTACCCAGGAACTCGGTCCACCACAACTTCGAGGCCCCCAACTCCGGTGCCGGGTAGATGACGGTACGTAGACCAAGTAGACGTGTGCGCACGGTTGCCTGTTTAGCACTCGCGTGACAAAGTTGAAAGGGTGAGTATCCGACCTCTCGAACACTTCTCGTGGAGGGCTTTGAAGCCCGGCCAACGTCCCTGTCCGGTGGCGAGAACGCCTCACCGTAAAGTTCGCTGGGCCAGATTACGAGATCACTTCGCCGATTAAAATTGATTCGTGGAACCACCCAAGGTCATTCTCTACTACGGCTTCACGCCGCTTAGTGACCTTGAGGCCGTGCGACTCTGGCAACGAGAACTCTGCGAGCGCCTCGAACTCAAGGGGCGGATCCTCCTTTCGACGCACGGCATCAACGGCACGCTCGGCGGAGGCATGTCGGCCCTGGCGACGTACATCAGCCGCACCAAGGAGTACCCCGGGTTTAAGAAGATTGACTTCAAGTGGTCCGACGGCACGGGCCACGACTTTCCCCGCCTGCGGGTGCGCGTTCGCGACGAAATCGTCACCTTTGGCGCGCCCGGTGAACTCGAAGTGGATGATCGTGGCGTTGTGGGCGGCGGCGTACGTCTCAAACCACGAGAGGTGAACGAGCTGGTCGAAGAGCGCGGCGACGACGTCGTGTTTTTTGACGCGCGCAACGCCTTTGAAGCAAAGATCGGTCGGTTCAAGAACGCCGTCGTACCAGAAGTGAAGGCGACGCGCGACTTCGTCGGCGAGTTCGACAGTGGAAAGTTCGACCACTTGAAGGACCGGCCGATCGTGACGTACTGCACGGGAGGCGTTCGTTGCGAAGTGCTCTCGTCGGTCATGAAGAAGCGCGGATTCCACGAGGTCTATCAACTCGACGGTGGCATCGTGCGTTACGGCGAAGAGTTCGGGGACAAGGGACTCTGGGAAGGTTCCCTCTATCTCTTTGATTCACGAATGAACCATGAGTTCAGTGACGAGTCCAAGACACTGGGTCAGTGTGAACGCTGTTTCTCTCCGACCAGCAAGTTCTATAACTGCGCCAATCTCGCTTGTCGAAAACTCATCTTGCTCTGCGCGACGTGTAAGGCGGACAACGTTTCGACGAACTGCTCACCCCAACATCAACTGCTCTGATTAGGCGAAGAATTAAAACTGACCCTCGCGGTACCTACCCGGCGACACTCGGCTTCGATACTCACGCGCGGCGTGACGCCCCAGTGACTCGCCATCAACGAAGCGCCGCGTTACTGATCGGATTAACTGACGTCACGGTATGCCGTTTCGCATTACGAGGTGACCGCGCCTACCGCGTAGTCAGCGTCGACGGCGCTCTCGACCGCGCGAACGGCGATCGGTGTCCTTGTGAGAACGCCGAGCTCGCGGTTGTACACGAGTGACGATACCGAGAAGTTCTCACTTCCGATGAACGCGGTGCCACCCGTCGCCGTGCAGTCCGCGCAGATGACCTTGGCGTGGATGTAGATCTGCGATTCCCTGAGCGTCGAAACCCTTACGCCGGCTCCTTCCATCTGGGTGAGTGCCGCCTTCCACTCCGACGAGTACGTCATCACTACCTTTACGACGACGCCTCGTTTGGCGGCCGCCATCATCGCTCCTTCAATGGTCGCGTTATCCATCTCTTCGTTCTCAACGAGAAGGGTCTTCTTCGCCGAAGCGATCAAGTTAACGAGCGCTGACGTGGAGCCCGGGCTCCACACGAGACCCCCCGCCCTCTTCGGCGCGGCGTTGTGGTGCGAGAAGTCGACGTCAAAGGTCGAAGAGATCGCCGCGACGTCGAGAGGTCTCGTGTCCTCAACCCAGAAGTCCCTCGTCGAGGAGTAGTCACCAGTGACGAGATTGCCCGTGCCGACGTAGGCGACCCTCCTGTCGATGACGACGTACTTCGCGTGAAAGATCGTTCCCGATGGTGCCCACGCGACGTGCACGGCACCGGCTTCGAGGAGCGACGCCGCGACCGCGTTGTCGGTTCGCCCGTAGTAGGCGGCGTTTAGAAGCACGCGCACAATAAGTCCGTCACGGGCCTTAGCGATCAGATCGTTCTCGAGGGTCGTATCGGAGAGTTCGTACATTGAGACGTAGATCGTCCGACGGGCCTGATTGATGGCGCCATCGAGAAATCCGTAGCCCGACGAGGGCTCCGTCCATACTTTCGCCACCACCGAAACGGGTACGGGGCCGCTCGCGCTCGCGTCGAGCGCGAGAAAAACCGAGCCGGCGAGAACGGTACTCGCCACGAGCGCTACGAACGTTCTCTTCACTCTTTCGAGGTTAGAACTGCGGTGTTTCATGGCACGGTGCGTTTCGCGTCGTCACTCCCCGACCGAGCCACCCGCTAGCTCTACGACAATGTCGAGATGACCGAGGTGTCGCGCGTACTCCTGAAGCAAGTGGAACAAGACGCGCTCGAGTGTCGGCGACGAGGCACCGTCCCACCGAGGGCCGGGGATACCGAGGGCGTCAAGGTCGTTGCTCTCAATGACTCTCCGACTTCGCGCACCCTGGTCGAGCAGCGCACCGAGCAGCTCGTCTCGTGTTTCACTCTCGTCGACGAACCAACGCTCGTCTCGTCGATCTCCCCAGGGATCTTCAACACTGAGACCCTCGAAGCCCCACTCCAGCCACCTCATTTCGACGAAGGCCAGGTGCTTAACGAGCTCGAGTGGCGTCCAACCCGATGAAAGTCGACTACGGCGCAGTTCGGTTTCGGGAAGCTGCTCGACGCGTGCGATGACTCCGGAACGAAAGTAGTCAAGGTAGCTCACGAAAACCTCGGTTCGAGACGAGCGGGGAACTGTCGGACCTGGGAACTCCTCTTCCATTGGCGTAAGTATTACGCAGAGCTTCGCCGCTCGACCCAGATGAGCCGTGCCGCCTCGAGTGAGAGGGTGAGCGGCTCGCCCGCGACGACTAGGGCCACGTCGTTGGGCCCGAGGTCTGATTCAACGAGCTTTACCTCACTGCCCTCTTTGATGGAGTGTTCGGCGAGCACCGACAACAGCGCCGGCGCTTCGTGTTCAGCCACTTCGGAGATTCGCCGCACGGTAGCCGGCGTATCCAGTTCCAAGTCCCCGAGCGCCATGAGCACGCCGTAGGGCGCGTCGCGTCCGGGTATGACGTTGCCGTGTGGACAGGTTGCCGGTGAACCCGTCGACAGATCAATCTGGTCAACGACGACGTCGGAAACCGCCGAGGAGATACGATCGGCCTCGACGTCGGCCATCGCCCAGTCAAAACCGAGCACGTCGGTGAGCCACCGTTCGAGTATTCGGTGACGGCGTACCAGTCCCGTCGCCGTACTTTCACCACTTTCGGTTAAGGTCACGCTGCGATCAGTTCCGATCTCCACCCAACCGTCGCGCTTTAGTCGAACCAGCGCGTCACTCACCGTCGGCGCACTCACCGAGAGCCAGTACGCCAAGCGACTCGGTCGAACGACCTCGCCTTCGGCGGCGATGTAGTGAATCGCTTCGAGATATTTATCGACCGTCGCCGTGTGAGGACTCGACATCTAGGCCGCGCCCACGCTGAAACGAGAAGGGGCCGCCAGTGGATCGAGAGAGGTTATGAAACAAAGGCTGAAGGGTCCTAGAGGTCTCATTTAGGTGAGGCTAACCAAAGCCAAGTTCGCAGTCAAAGATGGGCGCCCAAGCCACTCATCGCGTCACGAACTGATCGAGGTCCGTCGCACGAATCGCCCCATGAAGCGTCGGTGCGACGAAGGACAGTGAAAGACACACTGACAACTTCGATCGTCGTCGGGTAGCGGGGTAGAGGGAATTGGTGGGTTGTGCGCGCAGAAACGGAAGTCTATACTTGCTTGTAAGCAAGCAACTACATTCACTGTAAGGGAGCGCGTTTCAATGTCGCAAATGAAAGAAATGCACCGCGATCGTTACAAGTGGATCGCCCTCACGAATACCACGTTGGGCGTGTTCATGGCGGTCATCAACTCTTCGATCATCTTGATCTCACTCCCCGCAATCTTTCGCGGTATCGGTATCAATCCCCTCTCGCCGGGCAACGTGGGCTACCTGCTCTGGTTGCTGATGGGATACCTGCTCGTCACCGCCGTTCTCGTCATTAGTCTCGGCCGACTGGGTGACATCGTGGGACGTGTTCGTATCTTCAACTTGGGATTCTTGGTGTTCACGATCGCCTCGGTCTTGCTGGCGATCGACCCCCTTCGCGGCAGTTCGGGGGCACTCTGGCTCGTGTTATGGCGTCTCGTCCAGGGCGTTGGCGGCGCGATGCTCTTCGCTAACTCGGCCGCCATTCTCGTGGACGCGTTCCCCTCTAATCAGCGCGGTCTCGCGATGGGCGTCAATCAGGTCGCCGCTATTGGCGGGTCGTTCGTGGGACTCATCGCCGGCGGACTGCTCTCGATTATCGATTGGCGACTGGTCTTTTGGGTCTCGGTACCCTTCGGCCTCATTGGCACGGTGTGGAGCTATATGAGCCTTCGCGACAACGGCATTCGCACCCACGCGAAGATCGACTGGTGGGGCAACATCACCTTCGCGGTGGGACTCACGGCGCTCCTGGTGGGCATCGTCTACGGCATCGAGCCCTACGGCGTGCACTCCATGGGTTGGACTTCGCCCTTAGTCTTGACCTCGTTCTTGATCGCGGCGGTTTTTCTCGTGGCCTTCTTCATCATTGAGACCAAGGCCTTGGCGCCGATGTTTAACATTCAACTCTTCAAGATTCGCGCCTTCTTCATGGGTAGCGCCGCCGGACTGCTCGCCGCCATCGCGCGCGGCGGGTTGCAGTTCATGCTGATCATCTGGCTGCAGGGAATTTGGCTACCGCTGCACGGTTACAACTACGCCGACACGCCCCTGTGGGCCGGCATTTTCCTCTTGCCACTCACGGTGGGCTTCATGATCGCGGGGCCGATCTCGGGCTACCTCTCGGACCGACACGGCGCGCGCATTCTCTCCACGACGGGACTCAGCGTCTTCGCGCTCAGCTTCGTCGGTCTACTCCTCGTGCCCACGAACTTCTCGTACTGGATCTTCGCCGTCCTCATCTTCATCAACGGCGTGGGTGGCGGAATGTTCTCGGCGCCGAACTCGGCGGCGATCATGAACTCGGTCCCGGCCAACGAACGCGGCGGAGCGGCCGGTATTCAAGCGGCCTTCATGAACACGGGAATGGTGCTCTCCATTGGCATCTTCTTCTCGCTCATGATCGTCGGGCTCACGAGCACGCTGCCCAAGGCCATGTTCAAGGGCCTCACTTCGCACGGCGTCAGCCTCGCGCAGGCCCACACCGTCGCCAACCTGCCCGCCGTCGGAAGTCTCTTCTCGTCGTTCTTGGGATTTAATCCCCTGAAGAGCCTGCTCGGATCGAGAGCACTCACGCACGTGTCGAACGCCCAGTGGTTGAAGTTGACCGGCAAGAAATTCTTCCCCGACCTCATTCAGAGTCCCTTTCACCACGGACTGATCATCGTTTTCGTGGTGGCGATCCTGCTCTCGGTCGTGGGGGCCCTCTTCTCGGCGCTGCGCGGTGAGCGATTTATCTCCCAACAAGAGTCCATGGCCAAGCACGCGGGTGACCTCGCCGAAAGCTCGGGCGCGGTGCCGGGTGAGATTGCGTACGAGTCGGAGGTCGTTCGATGACCTCGCTCGAACTCCCGACCCAGACCGGGACCAGCGCGGTGCGACTGCGCATGGCGCTCGTTCGCCTCGCACGAACTATCCGCCGGCACAGCGGACAGAGCCTTACGCCCTCGCAGATCTCCGCGCTCGCCACGGTCGAAGAGTACGGACCCATGCGCATCAGTACGCTCGCTGCGCACGAGTCGATGGGGGCACCGGCGGCGACGCGCGTCGTGGCGAGCTTGGAAGAACAACAGCTCTTTGAGCGCCGCGACGACCCCGAAGACAAGCGGGCCTGTCTCGTCGATCTGAGCGACATCGGCCGAACGGTGTTGGCCGAGCTCTGGAGCGAACGAACCATTGGACTCAGTTCGCGACTCGATCGACTGAGCGCCAAGGAGCGCGCCACCATCGACGCCGCTCTACCGGCGTTGGAGAAACTGGTGCGCGACAACTAGTGACGAGTGGAACGCTCGAACCGTTGGGCTAGGCCAGGGCCGCGTCCAGGGTGATGGTCGTTCCCGTCAGCGCTTTACTGACCGGACAGCCCAATTTGGCGTCGTTGGCGGCTTTGACGAAACCTTCCTCGTCGAGACCGTCAACCTTGCCGCGCACGTGGATCGCGATGTCGTGAATGCGAAATCCCCCCGCGGGGTCGGGTCCGAGTCTGACCTCGACGTCGACGACGAGCGACTGGGGCGTACCTCCGGCCGCGGCGACGCCGGCCGAAAGGGCCATCGAGAAACACGCGGCGTGCGCCGCGGCGATCAACTCTTCGGGACTCGTCGTGCCGTCCGCTTCTTCCGCCGTTCGCTTCGGAAACGAAACGTCAAAGGTGGCCAGACCACTGCTCACTAGTTCAACTTTTCCGGATCCGTCTTGAAGACCATCCGTCCACGTGGTACGTGCCTTACGTGTTGGCATTTTTCACTCCTCCTGCGTAGCTCTCGCTAGGCATCCTAGGTTCCCTTGTTGGACGAGGCCAATGGGACCGTGAGGAAGAAAAGCGAGCGCCGAAGATTGCTTCTGGCTTCGACGAGAACTCTGCGTGCCGAGCGGTGACGTAGTGAACTCTTGACCGACTCAGTGATTGGTACGAGACTGTCCCCATGTCGAGCGAAGAGATTGACGCGTACCTCGCGACCCTCGACGAGCCGCAACGATCGACCTTGGCGGAACTACGTCGGACCATTATGGAAATCGCTCCCGACGCGGAACAGATCATCTCCTACGGCATGCCGGCCTTCCGAGTGGAGGGCCAAGTGATCGGAGGTTTCGCGGCGTACAAGCAACACCTCAGTTACTTCCCCCACAGTGGGTCGGTACTACCTGAGTTAAAGGCCGACGTTAAAAAGTACGCAACGTCGAAGGGGACTCTTCGCTTCGCCCTCGACACGCCGCTGCCCAAACCACTCGTGAAACAACTGCTCAAGGTTCGAATGGATCAAGCGTTCAGTAACGAGCGTCACAAACGCTGACGAGCACGAGAGCCCTAGAAAGGTATCGCTCGTACCTCGGTCCAGCTTTGATCGAACTGAGGATGTTCCACCTGATTCCGTCTTCGGGAACCTCCGCCCCAGATCAGCCACTGAGTCAATGGCGCGACTTTCCACGATTGGCCCGGCAAAAACCTGAAATTCGAGTTTCCAGCGCTTGTCCTACGGGGAGACGAGCGGGAGGTCTCCGTTGCCCACGTCGCACTGGGGCGTCACGGCCTCGCGCGACCGCTCATTTGTCGACAAGCCTGACGATCGTCACGGCTTCACACCCGTTGATCGCGGATTGGGGACGCTCAGCGAAGAATCGGTCGGACTGCAGTGGTTACGCGAATCCGGGAGGCCAGGACTACATAAAATGTCTACTTCTGGTGAGTATGAATAGGCATACTACCTAGTCACCCGGTATTTAACAGGATTATCAACCGCTGCCTTGTTTTCGAGCAATTCTGGCTCCTAGGCTCTTACCTGGCAGTAACGACTGCTTCAGCGTCGCCCCACAGAGCAGTGGAAAAGGTGACCCAACAAATTGCGCCCCTTGGTGGGTCTCCATTTAACTCGCCAACGTTCGTGCTGTTCGCCAGCGACTCGTCGCTCGACAGCGTTTCGGACCAGGTGCGTAGATCGAGGAGATAGCCGTGCGAAGGATTCTGCTCGCTTTGCTGCTAGCGCTGGTCACCCCACTAGTCCTGCTGACGCCACCCGCCAGTGCCGCGGCCGTCGCCAAGCCCGCCACGCTCGTCATTCAGCCAGCTCACTTGGTCGTCAACCCCGTCGCGCACGCTTTGGTGGTAGACGCGGTGTCCGTTGGGGTCAGCGTCCGCGAACTACGGGCCGAATGGCAAAACGTCGCCGTCTGCGAGGTGGGCGGCAACTGGTCCATGACCGGGGCCCTCTATTCGGGCATTGGCTTCTTGAACGCCACGTGGAATCAGTACGGCGGCACCCGCTACGCCCCGCTGGCTGGCGAAGCGTCCGTGGTCCAGCAGATCATCATCGGCATGAGGGTGACTCACGGTTCGGTCCCTGATCAGAACGGTTGCTCTTCTACGGGCTGGTAGCAACAGCGGTCACCGACGTCGCCGCTGCCTGCGCCAACGTACCGGTGAGCCCGGTTTCTCTCGGACAAGCTCGGGCTCGCGGTGCGACCGCCACCAGGGCAGCGACCCCCCGCCAAGATGGGAATCTTGGGGACACTACGATTCCTCTCATGAGACATCGCCAATGGAAGCGCAGTGCCGTCGGGTGGTTTGTCTTCTCCACTATCGCCGCCACCTCCGTTGGCATCATCCCGACGTCGTTGGCGTCGGCAACTTCGAGTGCCCTCGAGTTCAATTCACCATCCGGACTGGCCTTTGGCGGCGGTCACCTCTGGGTGACCAACGAGGCGGGCAACTCCGTTTCCGAGATCAATCCGTCGAGCGGTTCGTGGATCACCACCTTGCGGTCAAGCAACTACGGATTCAACCGACCGACGGCGATCACCCGCTCAGGAGCGGACCTGTTCATTGCGAACGCGGTCGGCTCCGTTAGCGAGATTCGCGCCGACAACGGTGCTTTGGTGCGGGTCATCTCTGGTCCGCAGTTCCGCTTCGTCGACCCGGTGGCGATCGAGGCGACCGGGCGCACGATCTTGGTGCTCAACGCCGGTCGGTCTAACGGCGCGGGATCGATCACGGTGATCAGTACCCGCACCGGCTCGCTGCTGCGCACGGTGTCGGGCTCCCGCTTCGCCTTCGCGGATCCCGTGGCGCTCGCGGTGTCTGGTCCCAACGTTTTCGTCGCCGACAAGGGCAACAACTCCATGACCGAAGTCAGCATCGCCCGTGGCCGATTGGTTCGGGTCGTCTCGCAGCAAGGGCTGAGTGCTCCCGACGGGATCGCCGTCGGAGCTGGCCACGTCTGGGTGTCCGATAGCGCGAGCAACGCGGCCACCGAGATCGCATTGGCCACGGGCGCCGTGATTGCTACCGAGACCGACTCGAACGGTAGTTATGGATTCGGATCCCCATCGGCGGTGATCGGGTCTGGCGGCAACATCTTTATTGCCAGTCCGTTTGGTGCCAGTCCCATGGTGACCAAATTGTCGGCCTCGAACGGTCAGCCGAGTTGGTATATGTGCAACACCAACGGCCCGTACTACTTCAGTCTGCTCTCAGCTTTCGCCGTCTCCGGCAGTAATCTCTGGGTGGCCAGCCGGTCCGGCGCCAACAGCCAGACCCCGGGTGCCCTCACGGGATCACTCACCGAACTGTCCACCGGGGACGGCTCGCTGATCACCACCTTGCCGTCATCCACGAATCCAGCCCCCACGACCACGTCGACTACGACCACCACGACGACACTGCCCTAAGTGTCTTGGACCCGACGAAACGGGTCCGTTACGAAACTACGAACAGACACGAGATAAGAGATCGGGCGAAAAGTTCGCTCAGGCCACTCGATTGCGTTGCGTGGGCGCCGCGCACTCACGACAGAGCACCACCGACGAGCGCGACTCCTTCTTGGGATCGGGCGCGCGAAGGATGCGAACGACGCCACTGGAGCGACACTGACGCTGGTGCCAGCACGAATGGCGCGCGCACCCACAGGCCCCCGAGGCGGGCGAGCGCGACGCTTTCACCGACAAAGAGTCGCCAACTGATGAGAAGGGAGGTACATCGCTCACGGACATCTCCTCGTCTCTTTACAGTAGAAAGTTTACCGAAGATGCATTACCAAACATGTCTTTCACGGGCAAACCTTGCGTGTAGTGACGAAGGTTGTTCCACTTCGGGGCTTCGTCGAATGATCCCACTGGCGAGAAAGTAGATGTCAACAATCTCTTCCGGGCAAGTTGTGTCGTGTAGAACCTGAACACCGGTGCGGAGACTCAAGATGTCTAAGACCCCGGTACCGTCTGAAAGGCAAACCCACGTCACCAGGACGTAGCCGAGGTACTATCGATGACATTGATGGAGGGCCGGGACATTCGACGTCGGGAACCTGCGAACGATACTGCTGAACACGGCTTCGCGATGATTGCAACGTTGATCGTTGTTCTGATTCTCGCCATACTTGTCGCGCTCACCTTGTCTCTCAGTGGTGGCAACACTCCTAAGAGTTCCGGAAACGCGACGCTACGAACCACGACCACGATTCCAAAGAGCATTGCGGCTGGAGCTCAACAGGCAACAGTCGCGGCGTGTGAGGCCAACTTCGAAACCGTTCGCACCGCTCTTGCAACCTATCGGGCGCTTAACGGCGTTAATCCTCCAGCCGGCACAGCTTGGGCGACTTCAGCGGCAAACGGTGGACCGCTTCTCACAGCGTGGCCATCCAACGCGAAGTCCTACGCAATCACCTGGAACGGATTGACTCTCGACGTGGTACCCGCCAAAGGCGTAGCTTCCCACGGTTCGTTCGGCACCGCGTCCCCTCTGACAGGGTGCTTAGCGGCCTAGCCAAGTGGTTGCGTGCCTTGGAGAAGTCAACCTTCACACGTGCCACCTGTGTCTATCCGCGACTCTGACGTAGGCCAGAACGGCAGTGGGATCAATTCCGAGCCACCGCTCTCCAACGAGGCTGGTGCTGCTTCGGGGCTTCGTCGAATGATCCCACCCGCGAGAAAGTGGTCGGAGGTGGCTTCGCGCTAGCTCGGATCGGCGAATCGTGCGACGGTAAAAGCGATCGTCGTCGGCACACTAAGGGCGAAGACCACCAGCATCAGCGTGACGATGACCAGTGACGAACCCCGAGTGTGATCGTGAACAAAGGCGAACTCGATCATCCCCGCGGTAATGACGTAGGCCAGCAGCGACCACTTGAAGACGACGCCGAACGTCGCCCACGCGAAACCTTTGATTCGAAAGAGCAGTCCCGCGGCGACGACGAGCAGAATGATCGCTCCACAGAGAAGCGTCGTGGCGAAACCGAGCGGCGCCACACGAGGGGCGTACGAGGCGAGCACGATGCCGCCCACAATGACGAGACCGAGTGCTCCGGAACTGAGCCACCCGATCGGAGGAACGGGACGATCGCCGGTGTCAACGGGCGAAGAAGAACTCGTCACACTCATCGCGATCCCAGTCTCGTCATGATAATCAACGTCGCGATCTGCATGATGCCCGTGATGCCCGCGGTGTAGATAAAGCGCTTCATCAATCGTCCGATTCGTTCGCCGTTAGGAACGGGTTTATTCATCTCGTACAACACGGCAATATTCGCCGGTTCGAGAACACCGAGCGCGATAACGGCCATGACGCCCACGACACAGAACGACACGATCAGCCAGGCGTGATTGGGACTGGTGGCGACGAGGTTACCCGCCTCCCGCGCCACCTGAAAGCCCGTGGCGAGCGTCATCATCACGACCGTCGGCATGATGATCACCATCTTGGGCATGAATCGAACAGCGAACTCCGCGCGAGCGGGAATTGAGAGCCGTCCGAGAATCGGACCGATGACCAGCCCCACGAAGAGATCGATCCCCGTCCAGAGACCGCCGCCGACGACGTGGTTGAACATCAGTCCCCACTGCCAGTTAAAGCCGATTGACAGCGCCACAAAAATGACGGCGAGCGCGGCGACGGGAAGCCCGCGCAGGGGCACGACTTGGATTTTTGGGCGCTCGGGCGCGGGCGCGGGTTGCCTCAGCGCGTTTAGCATCGTCTCTTCGCTCACGGTCCTCCCAGTGATCTCGTTGCGAGGATTTCTCTCAGCGTTCAACGTACACGCTTCATCTCGGTCACGTCCACCACTTCGGGCAGCTTCTCGACGTTCAAGAGGAAAAATGAGATCCCGGGCAGGGCTGGTGTCTCCTCTGACATGATGAAGACATGACCACATTTACTAGCCACGAAGATGGAATGCCTTGCTGGGTCGACGTCATGGTCGACTCCGAAGAACAGCATCACGACCTACGCGCCTTTCTCAGCGCCCTCTTTGACTGGACGTGGACCCTCGGCGGACCCGAGATGGGTTACTACTCGATCGCGTCGATGAACGATGCTCCCGTTATGGGACTCGGCCGGAACGAGGGAGCGAAGGGTACGGCGACCACGTACCTTACGACGTCGGACATTCACGCCGCCGTGCAACGAGGGACCGACCTCGGGGCCACCTCGGTGATGCCGGCGACCCAGGTCATGGACCTGGGTCACATGGCCATGATGATTGACCCGACGGGTGCGTCGGTCGGACTCTGGCAACCGGGGACCTTTCACGGCTTTGGCGTCCAGTACGAAGAGAACGCGCCCGGTTGGTTCGACCACGTCTCGTCCGACCCCCAGAAAGCTGGGGAGTTCTACGCGGGTCTCACCGGGCACCAACTCAACTCCCTCGAAGGTGACATGCGGATTCTGCAAAACGGCGAGCAGTGGTTCGCGAGCCTTTCCAACTTGGCGCCCGGCGAGGGACCGCAGTGGAAGCCCATCTTCGTCGTGGACTCCCTCGAGCGAATTCACGAGGTGGTGCCGCGCCACGGCGGCGCGATACTCCTCGCGGAGATGCCGGTGCCGGGAAGCGCGATCTGCGTCTTCACTGAGCCGGTGAACGGAACGTCGATGACCGTGATGCGTGGTGGCCAACATCCCGACTGATTCGAAGTCGGAAACGATCAACCACTTACTTCTGGGCGGCTCCACGGCTTCCTTTGCTAACTTTCGGCTATGACCACTGCCACGTTTTCTGTCGCCGCCCTGGACTGCCCCGATCCCCTCGAGCTCGCGAAGTTCTACGCGGCACTGACCGGTCTCGAGGTCGAACCACTGGGTGACGTGCCCCCGGCGGACGTCACGTGGATTGAACTTCTCAACGAGGGTCAGGCCACGATCGGTTTTCAGAAGATCCCTTCGTACGTCGCGCCCACGTGGCCCGAAGGACCGCCGCCCCAGCAGCTGCACCTTGATTTTTCGGTCGACGATCTCGACAAGGGCGAGGCGCACGCGCTGAAACTTGGCGCGACCAAGGCCGAGTTCCAGCCGGGCGAGAGTTTTCGAGTCTTCCTCGATCCCGTGGGTCACCCGTTTTGTCTGGTCCTGCGAAGCGACACTTAACGCGGCGAACAACTGATTTCTCCTTTTAGAGACGCGAGGAACAACGGATAGACTGACACTTCGCGTCTCGAGGTCTTGATCTTGAGAACACCGAGGACCTGTGGTGCAGCTCGGAGTGCACGCCGCCCTGTCAAGGCGGAGGTCGCGGGTTCAAATCCCGTCAGGTCCGCTCGACACCCGAAAGGGTGACGAGGTTAGGTCGAGTAGCTCAGTTGGTAGAGCGCGCGCCTGAAAAGCGTGAGGTCACCGGATCGACGCCGGTCTCGACCACCATCGATTTGCGGCGAGGGGTCGACGTCGCGTCGTCTTTTAATCAACCGGCAACTGGTGAAACGCGAACTTTCGAGTGGTGACGACTGGTGGTCTGTCGCCACTGGCCCACGACGCGCAGCGCGCCACTTTTCGCGTGCACCTTGGTCACGCCCACTCGCTTTAACGTCGACACGAGTCCTAAAGAGTCAATGCGGGCTACGACGTTCGAGCCCTCCAAGCGAGCCACGAGGTAGAGACTGACTTCGCGACGATGACGCGGGGAAAAGACCTCCGAACGGTACACGTAGTGGGCGGTAACGAGTTCTTCGGCGCTTTCCATTCTGGAAACTTAGAGATGGCCTGTGACGTCAACGCGTGTAACAATGCACAAGAACCATGTCGAACGCTGCCCTTCCCCTCATCACGCCCGCCTTTGCCGATCAACCCTCGGACGTCGCGTGGCCCAGCACCGAGTGGCCCCGTGGCTCACACGCACGACAATCCCAGCTCAACGCCGCCGTCGACGAGGTGTTCACGCGAGACGAACTCGCCCTCACCAACGCCGTCGTCGTGGTGCAAGGTGGGCACGTCGTCGTCGAACGCTACGCCGGCGTGAGGGAGTTCTTCGATCGACCCGCGGAGCCCATTACCGCCTCGAGCCCGCTGCTGTCCTGGTCGATGGCGAAGTCGATGTTGCACATGATCATGGGCACTCTCGTTGACACGGGGCGTCTCGACCCCGACCAACTGGCCCCGGTACCCGAATGGAGCGAGGAAGACGATCCCCGACACCAGATTCGACTGCGCGACCTCCTCGCCATGCGTGACGGCCTGGCCTTCGTCGAAGAGTACGAAATTGGCCAGACCAGTCACGTGATCGAGATGCTATTTGGCGAAGGTAAGGACGACGTGGCGGGCTTCACCGCGCGACTTCCGCTCGCCCACGCGCCCGGGACCTTCTTTAACTACTCCAGTGGCACGTCCAACGTGCTCAGTCGCGTCGTCGCCGACGTCGTGGGCTACGGCGACGAGTACCGCGACTATCTCAGCACCCACCTCTTCGGGCCGCTCGGTATGCGAAGCGCCGAGGCGACCTTCGATCCGACGGGTGTCTTCGTCGCCTCGAGCTTCGTGCACGCCACCGCGCTCGACTTCGCGAAGTTTGGTCTGCTCTATCTTCGAGGCGGCCGGTGGAACGACGAGCAACTCATCTCGAGAGAGTGGGCCTCGACCGCCCAAGTGCCCTTCAGCATTGACGAGGAGAGCGGGGACTACTACTCGTGGCAGTGGTGGGTGACCGGCGACGAGTACGGCACCTACTGGGCCAGCGGCTACGAGGGCCAGATGATCAGCGTGGTACCCGCGCTCGACGCGTTAGTACTTCGCTTCGGTCACACCTCGGCGGACAACTACCCCGCACTCAGCGCGTGGCGAAGTCGAGTCCTCGACGTCCTTCGTAAGCGCTAAGCGCCCTCGTAGGGAAAACCCAAGTCGAGAGCGCTGAAGAGGGCTTGAAATTTCAGCCCTTCTTTGGCCGTCATCGCCGCGGCCGTGCCGCCGCGATCGACGACCGCGAGTATCAAGACGACCTCGGCGCCGACTTCTTGGGCCACGTGCACGGCCTCTAAGAGACTGGTTCCGCGCGTGACGGTGTCTTCCGTGATGACGACCCGATCGCCGCGGCGAAGCACGCCCGCGATACGACCGCCCGCGCCGTGATCCTTCACTTCCTTTCGTACGCTGAAAGCGCTTAAGGCCCGGCCCTGCGCGGCCGCGACGCCAGCCGTGATGAAACTCACGCCGTCGGCGCCCATGGTGAGTCCCCCGATCGCCGTGGCGTCCGCGGGAATCGCGTCGAGCACCAAGGTCGCGAGGTCGTGCATCACTTCGGGCGCGCAGATGGTCTGCTTCGCGTCAATGAACCACGACGATGTTCGACCGGACTTCAGGGTGAACTCCCCTCGACGAACTGAGTACTCGAGCAGATGCTCTCGTACGCGCTCGCGGGGACCACTCACGTCAGGATCACGTCCTTCGTGCCGGAACGAACGTCGCCGACGATGGACGCCCCCAGCCCGAGTGCGCGCGACAAGGTCACCGCCGCCTCGGCGGCACTGGCGTCGATGGCTACGACCATGCCGAGCCCACAGTTGAAGACCCGTACCATTTCGTCGGCGCTCACGGGGCCCCGACGCTGGATCTCGTAGAAGATCTCCGGCGTCGGAAAACTCTCCATGTCAATGACCGCGTCCATGTCGTCGGGGAGAAGGCGCGCGACGTTGCCGACGATGCCCCCACCGGTCACGTGGGCGCAGGCGTGCACGCGGGCGCCCAGGTCTTGGCGCAGCGCCGACACGCACGGCGCGTAGATGACCGACGGCACCAGGAGTTCTTCGCCGAGGGTGCGCGCCGCGTTCTTGAAGGCCGACTGGTGCAACGACGCCGCGCTCGTCACCAACACTTCGCGCGCGAGCGAGTAGCCGTTCGACCTCAGTCCCGGGGAGTGAAGGCCCACGAGCGCGTCGCCCACGCGCACGCGCTGGGCGGAGAGAATCTCGCGACTCTCGACGACGCCGAGGGCGAAGCCCGCGACGTCGAGATCGTCGGACCTCATGACGCCACCGTGTTCGGCCGTTTCACCCCCGAGGAGGGCCGCCCCCGCCTGGCGACAACCTTCCGCGATGCCCGCCACCAACACCTCGAGCTGTTCGGGGTTTACGGAACCGACGGCCACGTAGTCGAGGACGAAGAGCGGCTCCGCGCCCAGACACGCCAAGTCGTCGACCAGCATGGCGACGAGATCGACGCCCACGGTGTCGTAGCGTCCCATGAGACGCGCCACCTCGAGCTTGGTTCCCACGCCGTCGGCCGAGGCGACGAGTACGGGCTCGTCGAACTTCAACGAATCGAGCGCGAAGAGTCCCGCGAATCCTCCGATACCGCCCACGACGCCTGGGCGGTACGTGCTCTCGACGCTGGACTTGAATCGCTGGACAACCTTGTCACCAGCTTCAATCGACACTCCCGCGTCGGCGTAGGTTCTCGCGCCAACGACCTCGAGAAGTCGACTCACCAGCGGCCACCGACCGCGCCCAGGGTTACCGGAATCGGCGCCGGGTACGCGCCGGTGAGACAGGCGTCACAACACTCGCCGTCCAAGTGAATCGCCGCGCGAAGATTCGCGAGCGTAATGAACTCGAGCGAGTCCGAGCCGATGAAGTCGTTCATCTCTTGTATCGAGTGGTTCGCCGCTAAGAGTTCGTCGCGATTGGGCGTGTCGATGCCGTAGTAGCACGGCCACATGAAGGGCGGCGACGAGATACGCAGGTGCACCTCTTTGGCACCCGCGTCTCGGAGCATCCCCACCAGCGCCTTCGTGGTCGTGCCGCGCACGATGGAGTCGTCCACGACGATGAGTCGCTGGCCTTCGATGTTCTCGCGCAGCGGGTTGAGCTTGCGACGAACGTTCTTCGTGCGCTCGTTTTGATCGGGCGAGATGAACGTTCGCCCGATGTAGCGATTCTTTACCAGTCCCTGGCCAAAGGGAATCCCCGACGCTTTGGCGTACCCTTCGGCCGCTGGGACCCCCGAGTCGGGCACGCCCATGACGAGATCGGCGTCGACGTTGGACTGTTGGGCGAGCAACTCACCCATGCGCCGACGCGTGGAGTGGACCTGATGACCCATGAGGTAGGCGTCGGGACGCGCGAAGTAGACGAACTCGAAGATGCACAGCTTCGACTTGCCCTCGGCGGGTTCGAGCAGTTGTTGGGACGCGACACCGTCTTTGGTGATTGTCACCATCTCGCCGGGCGAGATCTCGCGAATGAACGTCGCACCAATGGCGTCGAGCGCGGGCGACTCCGAAGCCACGACCCAACCTTCCGGCGCGTCGTTAGTGCCGAGTCGACCGAGACAGAGTGGTCGAAAGCCGTAGGGATCTCGAACGGCGTGGACCTCGTTGGCTTCGAGAATCACCATCGAGAAGGCGCCCTCGACGCGCCCGAGGACCAGCGAGAGCGCGTCACTCAGCGAGGCGCCGCCTTCGACCTCGCGCGCCAAGAGCTCGGCGACGAGGTCCGAGTCCGACAGCATCGAGGTGTACTCGATGTCCGCCACGGCGGCCAGCGCCGTCGTGTTGGTGAGATTGCCGTTGTGCGCGAGCGCGAAGCCCGACACGCCGGCCGAACGGTAGACGGGCTGCGCCGCGGTCCAGTTCGCCGAACCCGAGGTGGAGTAGCGCGTGTGACCAATGACGAGGGATCCACCGAGCGCGCGAAGGGTCGACTCCACGAAGACGTGACTGACCAGACCGTTGTCCTTGACGACCGTTATCTGCTGGTTCTGAAACGTCGCCATGCCGGCCGACTCCTGACCGCGATGCTGCAGGGCGAAGAGGGCGTCGTAACAGAGGTAGGCGACGTCACGATCTGGGGCCACAATCCCCACGACGCCGCAGGCTTCTTTCATGTGCCTTCCACGTTAGGGGTCAATGGGGTGGCGGGCACCCGTTCAGTCTCGCACAGGGCCCCGGGTCTGTCTTTCACATTTACTACGCTACGTCGATGATTGATCTGCACACGCACTCAACGTTCTCTGACGGTTCCGACACGCCCGACGGCCTGGCGGCGAAGGCGCACCAGATCGGGCTCAGGGCGATGGCCCTGACCGATCACGACACCACCGCCAGCCACGACGAGATGGTCCGCGCGTGCGATCACTACGCCATCGAGCTCGTCGCGGGCGTGGAAGTCTCGCTGCGCGACAACGCGTTTCCGATGCAACGAGGAGGTCAGAGCGTTCCGCGAAACGTCCACGTCCTGGCCTACTTCTTACCCCTCAACGAGGAGCATCCACTCCAGAGGGAACTCGCGACGCTGCGACACGACCGCGACGTCAGAAATCGCGAACTCGTCATCCTCTTGCAGGAGAAGGGTTTCGATCGTCTGACGTTGGCGTATCTAACGCAGCTATCGGGCAACGTCGACTCCATCGGACGACCCCACTTCGCCAGAGCGATGTTCGAACTGCACCCCGAGATCGTCGGTGAACGAACCGACGACAGTTGGAACCGGATCTTCGTTGACTGGCTCGGTAACACGGGTCGGGCCTATATTCCCAAGACCAGCATGCCCATCGAGCAGTTCGTGGGCGCCGCCCAGGGCTCGGGCACGGTGTTCTCCATTGCCCACCCGCTGGTCAACTACGTCAACGACCTCTCCGATAACGCCATCGAGGCGACCATGCCTCGGGTCATGGCGTCACTTCGCGAACGAGGTTTTCGAGGGATCGAGGCCTACTACGGGGGCACGAACCAGGCGACTAGGTCGCTCATGGTGAAGCTCACCCGCGACGCGGGCATGATCCCCACGGGTGGATCGGACTACCACGGTCACTACAAGGAAGACGTGTCGTTGGGCGTCGGGCGGGCGGGCGATCTGCGCGTGCCCGACGAGATCCTCGACGAACTGAAAGCCGCTCGCTAGTTCAACGCGCCGAGCGCCTCTTCGAGAGCGTCGCGGCGCCGCGACGCGATCTGCGTCACCGAAAGATCGATCATTGAGCCGACGCGAAGTCGCTCACCTTGAGTGACGCCGAGTCGCGTCGTCAACACGCCCGCCGCGTGGGCGCGCTCCTCAAAGGCCTCGACGTCGCTCGTCGCCATGACGAAGCGACCAGGAAACTCACTGAACAGTTCGCCGTGTCCGTCGAGTTCGACGACCTCGGCGCCCACGCCCGTCGCCGCCACCATCTCGGCGAGCGCGGTCGCGAGACCGCCGCCACTGACGTCGTGCACGGCCGTCACGTCACTCGCCGCGCCCGCACAGATAGATCCGATCTCCGCGACGACGAAGTCCAGGGTCAAGAACAACGCCACGCGATCGACGCCCTCGATGACGCCGCCGCGCCGGCCCCGCTTCGTGGCCCACCTCGAACCACCGAGGGGAAAGGGTCGCTCGCCGTAGGCGCGCCGGGCGCCGACGAGCACGAGCGCGTTACCTTCGCGCCAGTTCCAACCCGGCGGCGGCGCGACGAGTTGGTCAACCACGCCGAGTAGACCGATCACCGGCGTGGGGTCGATGTCGCCGCCGCCACTTTCGTTGTAGAGCGACACGTTGCCCCCGATGACGGGAATCTCCAAGGCGACACAAGCGTCGGCCATCCCGTCGATCGACTCCGAGAGTTGCCACATCACCTCGGGATGTTCGGGGTTACCGAAGTTGAGACAGTTCACGACGGCTTTGGGCTTCGCGCCGACGCAGGCGAGATTAGCGACGCCTTCCATGACGGTGAGTGCCGTGCCGTTTCGAGGGTCGAGCGCGCACCACCGGGGATTCGAATCGGTCGAGAGCGCGATGCCCCGCGTCGAGCTCGGCACTCCCGGCCCCGCGAGTCGCAGCAGCGCCGCGTCGCGGCCCGGACCCACGACCGTATTCAAGAACAACTGCGAGTCGTACTGTCGGTAGACCCACGCCGGGTCGACGAGCAGATCAAGCAGGTCGTCGTTTGGTGAACCGACGGGCTCATCGAACGTTGGATCGTCCGCGCGAACTTGGTCGAGGGTCGAGGGGCGTTCGCGGGGCCGGTCGTAGAGCGGGGCCTCATCAGCGAGGGCCGAGGCGGGAACTTCCGCGAGTACCTCGCCGTCGAAGCCGTTACGGATGCGCAACATCCCTTGCGTCGTGCCATCTCCACGACTCAGTGGCGCCACCACGCGGCCAACGACGGTGGCGCGGACTTCCCACTTGTCACAGAGCGCACTGACGGCGTCCAGGTTCTCGGGCGTGATGATCGCCAGCATTCGTTCCTGACTCTCGGAGGTCATGATTTCAAAGGGAACCAGACCGGGCTCGCGTAGCGGCACGGCCGTCACGTCGACGTCCATTCCCACGCCGCCGCGCGCCGCGGTCTCGCTCGTCGCGCACACCAGTCCCGCACCACCGAGGTCTTGGATACCCACGACCAAGCCACCATCCAGCAGTTCCAGGCAGGCCTCGATGAGGCGCTTCTCCTCGTAGGGGTCGCCGACCTGCACGCTCGGACGCTTCGCGTCGTCGATCGACGCGGCACCGTCCTCACCCGAGAACCCCGCCGACGCGAGCACCGACACCCCACCAATGCCGTCACGCCCCGTGCGCGAGCCGAGGAGCACCGCGAGGTTGCCCACACCCGACGCGACGCCGAGCACCAGGCGCTCCTTGGGTAACGCCCCCACACAGAGCACGTTCACGAGCGGGTTCGATCGGTAACAGTCGTCGAAGGTCAACTCCCCGCCAATCGTCGGCACGCCCACGGAGTTGCCGTAGCCCGAGATGCCCGACACCACCCCTTCGACGAGCCAACGCTGTCGCGCGTCCGTGAGCTCGCCGAAGAAGAGTGGATCCATGACGGCCAGGGGACGAGCGCCCATCGTGAACACGTCGCGCAAGATCCCCCCGACGCCCGTGGCGGCACCCTGGTAGGGCTCGATGGCCGAGGGGTGGTTGTGACTCTCGATGCGTATCGCGACCGCGATGCCGTCGCCCGCGTCGATAACGCCGGCGTTCTCGCCGGGCCCGACGAGCACGTGCGGCGCGGTCGTGGGTAGTCGTCGCAGGTGCAGCCGCGACGACTTGTACGAACAGTGCTCTGACCACATCACGCCAAAGAGCGCGAGTTCTAGGTGATTGGGATCGCGGCCGAGGACTGTTTTGATGTCGTCCAACTCGTCGTCGCTCAACCCGAGAGCTCGGTGAAGGCTCTGGGGAGGGCTACTCACGTAACCAAACTACTGGCCGATGAAGAGTCTCTCGGCGCCCGGCGATCACGCGGCGACGTTGGCCGCGACAAAACTTTCGAGTAGCACGCGCCCGTCGGCGCTGCCGAGCAGCGTCGACATCGCGCGCTCCGGGTGGGGCATGAGACCGACCACGTTGCCGCGCTCGTTCGCGAGTCCCGCGATGTCGGCCCTTGAGCCGTTGGGATTCTCCTTGTAGCGAAGGACGACCTGGCCACTATCGAGCACTCTCTTCAACGTCTCGTCGTCACAGGTGTACGAGCCCGAGAAGTGGTTAATCGGAATAACGAGCTCTTGTCCGATCACCGCCCCCGACGTCAGAACCGAGTTGTTCGACGTGACGACGACGGTCGTGGGTTGAGAGAGAAACGTCAGTCCGATGTTTTTTTGTAACGCGCCGGGCAAGAGTCCGGCCTCGGTGAGCACCTGGAAACCGTTACAGATGCCGAGCACCGGTCCCCCGTCGTGGGCGAAGCGGCTCACCGCCTCCATGACGGGTGAGAAACGCGCGAGCGCGCCGGGGCGAAGGTAGTCACCGTGCGCGAAGCCGCCGGGCAAGATGACGCCGTCAAAGCCCGAAAGATCGGTCGTCGAGTGCCACACCAGCTCGGCTTTCGCGCCGAGAGCGTTCATGGCGGCGGCGGCGTCGTACTCACAGTTCGACCCGGGAAAGACGACGACGCCAACGCGATTCACGTGGCGACCCTTTCGCCAAGACGCGCCGCGGCGTCTTCGATCACGGGATTCGAGAGAAGGCGCTCGGCGAGCATCGTCGCCTTTTCCAACGCGGCCGCTTCGCTCTCGGCGTCGATGGTCATGCGAAAGGACTTGCCGGCCTTGACGTTGGAAACACCACTAAAACCCAGGGCCGGCAGGGCTCTTTCGATGGTGGCGCCCTCGGGATCGGCGATGCCTCGACGAAGCGTGACGTCCACAATCACGAAGTAGTTCACTACTAGAAACCGTACCAGTCAACGAGTAGTTGTCCGGTAATTCGCTCGTAGGCGGCGACGTAGCGCGCCGACGTGACGCGCACGATCTCTTCGGGTACCGGAGGTGGTGGTGGCGTGCGATTCCACGACGTACTCGTCAACCAATCTCGAAACGGCTGCTTGTCGAACGCCGGCGGCACTTCGCCGGCGCGAACCTCATCGGCCGGCCAAATGCGCGACGAGTCCGGGGTCAGTACCTCGTCACAGACCACCATTTCCCCGTCCACGAACCCGAGTTCGAACTTGGAGTCGGCGAGAACGAGGCCCACGTCCTCGAATTCTCTTGACGCGCGCGTAAAGAGGTCCAGGCACAGCGCCTGGGCCTCCTCGAGACGAGCGGGGCCCACGATCAGCGCCGCCGCGTCGAGATTGATGTTGAGATCGTGGCCCGACTCGGCTTTCGTCGAGGGCGTGAAGATCGGCTCGGGAAAGGGATCCGTCAAACGAAGGCCCCTCGGCGCGGGCATGTCGTGGACCGTTCCGCGCTCGATGTACTCGTCGTAGGCCTGACCGGCGAGACGAGCGCGCACGATGCACTCGAGGGGCAGCATCTCTGCCTTTCGCACCAACATCGTTCGACCGTGAAGACGGCGCTGACGAAGGAAACCGCCGACGACACCGTCGATCTCGTCGGGGTCGCAGGTCACGAGGGCGCTGGGCACGTCGGCGGCGAACACGCGGGTCCAGTAGTTCGTCAATCCCGTGAGCACGCGTCCCTTTTCGGGAATAGGTTCGTTCATGACGACGTCAAAGGCACTCAGACGGTCCGAAGCGACCATCAAGAGGTGCGCGTCGTCGACCTCGTAGAGGTCGCGCACCTTGCCCGAGTAGAGGTGCGTCAGTCCGAGTTCGCTCACGCGCGCCACGTCAGGGCGTCCACGACGCGGCGCCGATGAACTAAGAGTCGATCGAGGTCAAAGGCCCGCGCCAACGCGTCGTCGCTCAAGGTGACCTCGTCGCTGTTCTCGATGACGTCGCGAAAGTTGCGCCGTTCTTCAATCGTGGTGCGAGCCGCCGCCTGCACCACGCGATACGCGTCGTCGCGCGACACTCCCGACTCCACGAGCGCCAGCAACACCGACTGAGAAAAGACCAGGCCGAGCGACGCTTCGGTGAGGTTAAAGAGCGCGCGATCGGGGTGTAGCACGAGACCGTCCGCGAGCCACGTGGCCTTTCGAAGCATGTAGACCGTCAACTGCAGCGCGTCGGGCAGAATCACGCGCTCGACGCTCGAGTGCGAGATGTCGCGCTCGTGCCAGAGGGCCACGTCCTCGAGGCCGGCCTGGAGATAACCGCGCAGAACCCGCGCGAGACCACCGATTCGCTCGGCGACGACGGGGTTGCGCTTGTGGGGCATGGCCGACGAACCCTTCTGTCCCGGCGCGAAGGGCTCTTCGACTTCGCCGACCTCGCTTCTAGCCAAGTGGCGAACTTCGAGGGCGAACTGCTCCATGGACGTGCCGAGCGCCGCGCAGGCGTAGAGAACTTGCGCGTGGCGATCGCGCGCAATCACCTGGGTCGCTGGTACCGGCGTGAGGCCCAGGTGCGCACAGACGTAGGTCTCGACCGCGGGGTCAATGTTCGAGAACGTGCCCACGGCGCCGCTCAACTTGCCGACGGCAATGGCCGTACGCGCCTGTCGTGCCCGTTCCAGATCGCGCTCCACCTGCAGAGCGAAGAGCGCGAACTTCGCGCCGTAGGTCGTCGGCTCCGCGTGCATCCCGTGGGTACGTCCCACGATCGGTACGTCGACGCTCTCGATCGCGCGACGAGTCAGCGCGTCGCGCAAGTTCGTCGTCTCGGCGATGACGATGTCCATCGCCGCCGTCAACGTTGAACAGAGCGCCGTGTCCACCACGTCCGACGAGGTCAGTCCGAAGTGCACCCAGGCGCCCTCGGGCATGCCAATACGGTCCTGGACGATATCCACGAAGGCGGCCGTGTCGTGGTGGGTGACCTCTTCGCGCTGATTCACCGCCTCCACGAACGCCGCGTCCACGACGGGGCGACGCTTTCGAAGAGTGGCCGCGTCTTTCGCCGGTACGACACCGAGTTCGACCAGTGCTTCGGCGGCGAGTAGTTCGACTTCGAGCATGGTGTCAAAGCGGTGCTCGTCACTAAAGAGCGCCGCCACGTCCTTGGGTGCGTACCTCGGAATCACTGTTCTCCCTCTGACGCCGACTTCGCGATATCACTACGTCGAACGCTTCCCTCAAAGGTTACGAGAGCCGCGCCGTCGTAGGCGCGACGACGCGCCTCGCCCACGCTGGCGCCGAGTCCCGTCACCGCCAGCACCCGTCCGCCACTCGTCACGAACTGACCATCGTCGTTGCGCGCGGTGCCGGCGTGAAAGATAATCACGTTCTCGTTGGGTACCGCGAGCTGGCCGTCGGGCCCGAGTCCGTGAATCACGTCGCCCGACCTCGGACTTTGGGGGTAGCCCCGCGAAGCCAGCACCACCGTGACGGCGGCGCCCGACGGCCTCGCACTCGCGCCCTCCAGTCGCCCCTCGGCGACGCGCAGCAGCAGGTCGTAGAGTCCGTCGCCGTAGAGGGGCACCAGCACTTCCGTCTCGGGGTCGCCAAAGCGCACGTTGTACTCGAGCAACTTTGGCCCCGACGGGGTCAACATGATCCCGGCGTAGAGGACGCCGCGAAAGTCAATGCCGCGCCGTTGGAGTTCAGCGAGCGTGGGGTGGATGGCGAGTCTCATCACGTCGTCACGCTGCGACGCGGACATTGACGACATCGGGGCGTACGCGCCCATGCCCCCGGTGTTCGCGCCCTGGTCGTTGTCGCCCACGCGTTTGAAGTCCTGGGCCGGAAGAAGCGCGAGGACGCTGGTGCCGTCACACAACACGTGAAAGGAACACTCCTCACCGTCAAGACCCTCCTCGATCACGACGGTGGTGCCCGCCGCGCCAAAGGACGCGCCGCTCAACTTGTCGTGCACGTCAAGGCGCGCTTCCTCGAGGTCGTTCGTAACGAGAACTCCTTTGCCAGCGGCGAGCCCGTCCGTCTTGATGACGTAGGGCGGACTCATCGTGGCTAAGAAGGTAAGCGCCGCCTCTTCGTCACCAAAGGCGCCGTACGCGGCGCTCGGAACACCGGCCGCGGCGAAGAACTCCTTCATGAAGGCCTTCGAACCTTCGAGCTTCGCTCCGTCGACGCCGGGACCAACGACACTTTTCCCTTGGGCGCGCAGTTGGTCGGCGAGGCCGTCGACGAGGGGCCGTTCGGGACCGATGACGAAGAGGTCCGCGTCGAGTTCACTCGCTGGCGTGTTCACGCAGGTAAGTCCGTGCGCGGCGATGCCCGCGTTACCGGGCGTCACAATGACGTCAGTGCTTTTCGCCAGCGCCCACGCCAGGGCGTGCTCGCGCGCACCCGAACCCACCACGACGCAGCGCCTCACGCGGGTCGAACGAACTGCTCTCGTCCTGGGCCCACGCTCACCACCGAAATGGCGACGCCGATGGTCTCTTCCAGGAATTTCACGTAACTCTTTGCGGCGCTGGGCAGCTGTTCGTACTTGGTCGCGGTGGTGATGTCGCTCTTCCATCCGGGCAGCGTTTCGTAGAGCGGCGTCACCTCGAACAGCACCGACTGGTGGTAGGGCGGATGGTCGTAGCGCACGCCGTTCGCCTCGTAGCCCACGCAGACCTTGATCTCGTCGAGAGTGTCGAGGACGTCGATTTTGGTGAGGGCGATCTCGCTGAGCGAGTTAAGGCGCGCGGCCTGACGGGCCATGACCGCGTCGAACCAGCCGACGCGCCGACGACGTCCCGTGTTCGTGCCGAATTCGTGACCGCGTTCCACGAGGAGTTCGCTGACGTCGCCGTCGAGTTCGGTCGGAAACGGCCCCGCGCCGACACGCGTCACGTAGGCCTTGGCGATACCGACGACGTCGGTAATGTCGCGCGGTCCGAGTCCCGATCCCGTGCAGGCCCCGCCGGCGATGGGGTTCGACGACGTGACAAAGGGGTAGGTGCCGTGATCGAGATCGAGGAACGTGGCCTGGGCACTCTCGAGAAGTATTCGCTGGCCCTGGGCGAGCGCGTCGTGCACGATGGCCACGGTGTCGCCAATCATGGGCGCGATTCTTGGTGCCAGCTCGCCGAGGTACCTCGACGCGATGTCGTCGGCACTCATCGCGGGACGGTTGTAGATCTTCGTGAGTATCAGGTTCTTCTCGTGCAGGACGACCTTTAGCTTCTCGCGAAAGATCTTGGGATCGAGGAGGTCTTGGACGCGAAGCCCAACGCGCGAGGACTTATCGGCGTACGCGGGGCCGATGCCGCGCTTGGTCGTGCCGAGCGCGTTCTTGCCCAAAAAGCGCTCAGTCAATCGATCGAGCTCTGGGTGGTACGGCATGATGAGGTGCGCGTTGCCCGAAACGACGAGACGCGACGGGTCGACGCCTCTCGCGCTCAGTGAGTCGTACTCGGCGAGCAAGACCGCCGGATCGACCACGACGCCGTTGCCAATGACCGGCGTGATGTGCGGATAGAGCACGCCCGAGGGCACCAGTTGCAGGGCGAAGGCTTCACCGTTCACCACGATGCGGTGTCCCGCGTTGTGACCACCCTGGTAGCGAACGACCACGTCCATGTCACGAGCGAGAAGGTCGACCGTCCTACCTTTGCCCTCGTCACCCCACTGGGTTCCGACCACGACGGTTGCGGGCACTTAACTCCTCCGAGACGGCCTCGTTGCACGTAAAGCCTACCGTAGAGAAAATGATGGTCCGTCACTGACGTCGCCGACGTTGAAACGCCAACAGTGGTTGGTGACCTTGTTCCATCGTTCTTCGAACATTACGGTGGGGAGATAAATTTATTGATCTCTGACCGTTCGAAGACACGCGCGCAGTTGCGACTCTGGCTAGGAGTTGTCATGACCGTCGTGGTGGGACTTGGCGTCTTCGTTGCGCCGACGGCGGCGATTGCGTCGCCGACACACGCTTCGACACCCTCTTACTACATCAGTCTCGGTGACTCGTTGGCAGAGGGTCTGCAGCCTCCTCCGGCCGTCGACACGAACGGCTCGGAGACGTTGCACGGTTACAGCGACCAAGTGGTCACTGACGTCGCCTCAAAAATCAAGCTCACCTTGGTAAACCTCGGTTGCGGCGGTGCGACGACGACGTCAATCCTCACCAGCGTCGGTTGCAAAGGCGGAGAAGCCAACAACGCTCCACCGTACCCGTCCGAAACACAAGCCGGCGCCGCTCTCAGTTTCATTAGCGCCCACCCTGGTCAAGTAAAACTGATCAGTATCTCTATTGGCGCCAACGACTACGCCAACTGTTTGAATTTGGCGTCTCCCGTCTCGTGTGTGGCCGCCGCAATGCGCACCATGGAATCAAACATCAAGACCCTTGCCGGTCAGCTCCGTGCGGCGGTTGGTCCATCGGTCGCCATTGTCGCCGTCACCGATGTCGACAGCGACATCGTGCATTGGCTGCACGGCGGGGCCTCGGGCAAGGCAAGCGCGAAGCAATGGATCGCGGAGTTTCGCAACATAATTACTCCCACGCTCGCCGCGGGGTACGCACCGTCGAAAGTGACGTTGGTCAACATCTTCGCGGATTTTGATACCTACGTACCGTTGATCAAGTTGGTGAAGTGCGCACCGTACGGAAAGATTCCCTTTGCGGTGGCGCGGGAATGCCAACTGACGTGGATCTGCGTCACCAACAATGGAAATCAGCACCCAACCAGCGCTGGCTACGCCTTGATGGCGAAGGAGATTACGAAGGCCTATCTGAAACTTCTCGGCTGACCACAACTCTTAGGGAGTCAGTCGCCTAGTGCAAGGTAATGACCCCGTCCACGGCGTCCACACTGATCGTGTCCCCGTCTTTGAACTCGCCCTGTAAGACGGCGAGGGCCAGGGGGTCTTCCAGGCGACGTTGGATGACTCGCTTCAGTGGGCGCGCGCCGTACACCGGGTCGTAGCCCTCGGCCGCGAGTGCCGCGGCCGCGGCCGGCGTCACGTCAAGGTTGAGCCGACGAGCCGCGAGGCGCTCACGCAGTCGCTCGAGTTGGATACCCACGATGACGGCCAGGTCACGTTCGTCCAAGGAACGAAAGCGGATGATGTCGTCGACGCGATTGATGAACTCCGGTCGGAAGAACTCCTGCGGGTCGCCCGGCAAGTTACTCGTCATGATCAAGACCACGTTCGTGAAGTTCACCGTGCGACCCTGACCGTCGGTAAGTCGCCCGTCGTCGAGAACCTGGAGCAAGATGTTGTAGACGTCCGGGTGCGCCTTTTCGATCTCGTCCAACAAAACGACCGCGTAGGGACGGCGACGAACCGCTTCGGTGAGTTGTCCGCCCTCTTCGTAGCCGACGTACCCGGGCGGCGCGCCCATCAGGCGACTCACGGCGAACTTCTCCATGTACTCGCTCATATCGAGACGCACCATGGCGTGCTCGTCGTCGAAGAGATACTCCGCGAGCGCCCTCGCCAGTTCGGTCTTGCCAACGCCCGTGGGACCGAGAAAGAGGAATGAGCCAATGGGTCGATTCGGGTCCGAGAGTCCGGCGCGCGAACGACGAATGGCGTTGGCGACCGCGGTCACGGCTTCGTCTTGGCCAACGACGCGCGTGTGCAGTAGCTCCTCCATGTGAACCAACTTGTCGAGCTCCCCCTCCAGCAGTTTCGTCACGGGCACCCCCGTCCATCGACTGACGACGTCGGCGATGTCTTCGGCGTCGACCTCTTCTTTCAAAAAGGCTCCGTGGGACTGGAGCTCCTCGAGCTCGCCCGTCGCTTGATCGATCGTGCGCTCGAGTTCGGGGATGGTGCCGTAGCGAAGGACCGCGGCACCGTTGAGATCGCCCTGTCGTTCGAGACGTTCGGCCTCGGCGCGGCGATCCTCATGCTCCTGCTTCGCGGTTTGAATCTTGGTGATCGCCTGGCGCTCAGCCTGCCAGCGGGCCGCCAGTTCGTCGGACTCTTCTTTCAGCGCGGCGTACTCTTCTTCCAACTTCTTTCGACGCTCGAGGGAGCCCTGGTCGGTCTCGTTCTCGAGCGCGACGCGCTCGATGTCGAGTTGACGCATTCGACGGATCAACACGTCGAGTTCGGTGGGCATCGAGTCGATTTCGATTCGCAACTTCGACGCGGCCTCGTCCATCAGGTCGATCGCCTTGTCGGGCAGGAAGCGATTCGCCACGTAGCGATCCGACAACGTGGCCGCGGCGACGAGCGCGGCGTCTTGGATGCGCACACCGTGGTGCACTTCGTAGCGTTCCTTGAGCCCGCGCAGGATCGCGATCGTGTCCGGCACCGAGGGTTCACCCACGTAGACCTGCGCGAAGCGTCGCTCGAGGGCGGCGTCCTTCTCGATGTACTGGCGATACTCGTCGAGGGTCGTGGCGCCGATCATTCGTAGTTCCCCTCGCGCGAGGAGGGGCTTGATCATGTTGCTCGCGTCCATCGCGCCCTCGCTCGCGCCGGCGCCCACGATCGTGTGCAACTCGTCAATAAAGGTGATGACGTCGCCCTGCGCGTCTTGAATCTCCTTCAGCACCGCCTTCAAACGTTCCTCGAACTCGCCGCGATACTTCGCACCGGCCACCATCGAAGCGACGTCGAGGGCGATCAGTCTTCGATCGCGCAGCGACTCGGGCACGTCGCCTTCCACGATCCGTTGCGCCAAGCCTTCAACGATGGCCGTCTTGCCGACGCCCGGCTCGCCAATGAGGACCGGGTTGTTCTTGGTGCGCCGCGACAGGACTTGGATCACTCGGCGAATCTCGTCGTCTCGCCCGATGACCGGGTCCAACTTGCCGACTCTCGCGAGCGCCGTCAAGTCGCGACCGTACTTCTCCAGCGATTGAAACGTCGCTTCGGGATCCTCTGACGTGATGCGCGTCGAACCGCGAATCCCGCGCAGTGCTTGGAGCAGCGCGTCACGCGTCGTGCCGAGCTCGTGAGCCCACGTGACGAGCACGTGATCGACCGAGAGATACTCGTCGCCGAGTTCTTGGCGAAGTTCGTCGGCCTGTTCGAGGCCCCGACGCGCCTCCGGCGAGAGTCCGGGCTGCGCCCCGCCGACGGCGCGCGGTTCGCGGGCGAGTTGTTCATTCAACGACGCCGTCACGATGAGCGGATCGAGACCGGCCGCTACGAGCAGGGGGCGCGCGATGCCGTCCGCCTGGCTGAGTAGGGCCAAGAGCAGATGCGCCGGCGTGACGTAGGGGTTACCGGCGGCGGCGGCTTGGGTCGTCGCCGCCTGGAAGGCGTCGCGGGTCTTGACGGTCCAGCGCGCGGGATCGAGCGCCATCAGGGGCTCCCGCGCTCGCGTTTGCGCGCGCCGGCAAAGAGCGCGATCGCGTTCTTCACTGGGACCAGGTCACGTCGATACTGGCGATGCGTCTGTTCGACGCTGTCGCGCGCCTCGTCGTTGAGCGAACTCAGTGCGGCTTTCGCCTCGGCCAGTTCAGCCTCGAGCGCCATGATGCGCTTCACGCCTTCTAAGTTCACGCCCTCGTTCGTGAGTTCTTGAATGCGACGCAGGGCCACTAAGTCCTTGTCGGAGAATCGACGAGACCCGCCACTGGTGCGTTGGGGGCTCAACAGACCGCCGCGTTCGTAGTTACGCAGCGTCTGAGGGTGCACGCCGGCCAGTTGGGCGAAGACCGAGATGACGTAGACGGCGTGGAGTTCTGGTTGTTCACTCACCAGTCACCTCTTCGTTCAGTGCGCTGGCCAGTTGTTCCACCAGGCCGCGCTGTTGTTTCGTCAACTTCTTGGGGACCGTGACAGTGACGGTCACGAGCAAGTCGCCCGCGGCGTGCTTGCCACTGGCCGGGACGCCGCGACCCTTCACCCGCATCGTCGTGCCGGGTTGGGTGCCCGCGGGAATCTTGAGCGTGACGGGCTCGTCGAGGGTCGGAACCTCGACCGTGGTGCCGAGCATGCTCTGGGTGAGAGGAACCTTCACGGTCGTCGTGACGTTCCTTCCTCGACGCTCGAAACGCGGATCGGGCGTGACGTGCACGTCCACGTAGAGGTCGCCGGCCGGTCCGCCGTGCGCGCCAGGATTTCCTTTGCCCTTCAGGCGAATACGTTGCGAATCGACGACGCCGGGGGGAATGCGTACGTTCACGCGACGCGCCGAGGGTTCGCGACCGGTCCCGTGACACGTCGGACACGGCGTGGCGAAGCGACCGCCGCGGCCCTGACAGACGGGACAGACACTCGACATCGCGAAGGGTCCCTGATCGTCGTTGATGACGCCTCGTCCCTGGCAACGCTCACAGGTCACGAACTCACTGCCCGGCGCGCCGCCCGTCCCCCTACAGGTGTGACAGGCTTCGTTGCTCGACAGCGACACGGTCGTCGTCACGCCCTTCACGGCGTCGCGAAAACCCAGGTGGAGGGCGGTTTCTAGATCGGCGCCGCGCTGGGCGCGTTGGCGCCTCGATCCGCCAAAGAGTCCGCCGAAGATGTCGCCTAAGTCCGAGAAGTCGCCCGTTTGAAAGTTGAAGCCACCACCACCGGACCCACCGAGGCCACTGGCCGCGGGCCCGAGGCGGCGAACCTCGTCGTACTCTTTGCGTTTGGTCTCGTCACCGAGCACGTCGTACGCGCCAGAGATCTCCTTGAACCGGTCCTCGGATCCGGGATGCGTGTCGGGGTGGAACTGCTTGGCGAGCTTTCGATACGCGCGGGTGATCTCCTTGTCGGTAGCACTCGACGTGAGACCTAAGACCTGGTAGTAGTCCTTCTCAAACCACTCACGTTCGGCCATACACGCACTATCCTCTGACTTTCACCATGGCCGGACGCAACACCACGCCCTTCCAGCGGTAGCCCGCTCGAAGTACTTCATCGACCATCGGCCCGTCGCTCTCCCCTTCGCCTTCCACGTGCGCCACCGCGTCGTGAATCTGAGGATCGAAGGGCGCACCGACGTCGTCCATACGCTCGAGGCCCTCTCGAATCAACGTGTCGAGCAGCAGTCCTCGCGCTTGACCCAGCGCGACGGCTTCTTCACTCTCAGTACTGGCAAAGTGCGCCAGCGCGTAGTCAAAGGCGTCGAGTACCGGCAGGATCTTCGACACGAGGTCGCCCGCCGAACGCGTCGCCGCCTCTTCGGACAAGCGCGCCACGCGTTTACGGTAGTTCTCGAAGTCCGCTTGGAGACGCTGGAGCGCGTTCAAGTACTCGTCGCGCTGGCGCTCGGCTTCACTTCTCTCGTCAAATGCTTCGGTGGCGTCGTCACTCGACGACGCGACCGACTCGTTCGCTGCTACTTCGTCGCTCACGCTTCGTCCACGATCTCCGCGTCGACGATGTCGTCATCGTCGCCGGCCGGTACCGCGGGCTCGCCCTGGTTGGACTTGGCCGCCTCTTCGTAGAGACGCTGGCTAAAGCTCTGGCTCGCGCTGAGCAACTTCTCGGTCGCTGCCTTGATCGCGTCGACGTCGGTGCCCGCGAGGGACTCCTTCAACCCGCCCAACGCGCCTTCGACGTCCGCGCGCTCGGTGCCCTGGAACGACTCCCCCTGGTCCTTCAACAGCTTCTCGGTCGAGTACACCAGACCGTCCGCGTTGTTTCGAACTTCGGCTTCGGCGCGACGCGTGCGGTCGTCCTCGGCGTGCGCTTCGGCGTCACGAACCATGCGGTCGATCTCGTCTTTCGAGAGCGAGGATCCACCGGTGATGGTCATCGACTGGGTCGCGCCCGTCGCCTGGTCCTTCGCCGAGACGTGCACGATGCCGTTCGCGTCGATGTCGAAGGTGACCTCGATCTGGGGAACGCCCCGCGGGGCCGGGGGAATGCCCACCAGCTGGAACTTACCCAGGGTCTGGTTGTACGAAGCCATCTCGCGCTCGCCCTGCAGGACGTGCACCTCCACCGAGGGCTGATTGTCGTCCGCGGTCGTGAAGGTCTGGGACTTCTTCGTCGGGATGGTCGTGTTGCGATCGATGATCTTGGTCATGACGCCACCCTTGGTCTCGATGCCCAGTGACAACGGCGTCACGTCGAGCAGGAGGATGTCCTTCACGTCACCCTTCAACACGCCCGCCTGGACGGCCGCGCCAATGGCGACGACTTCGTCAGGGTTCACGCTCTTGTTGGGCTCTTTGCCGGTAACTTTCTTGACCAACTCCTGAACGGCCGGAATACGCGTACATCCTCCGACCATGATGACCTGGTCGATCTTGTCGAGGGTGAGACCCGCGTCCTTGATCGCCTGGTCGAAGGGCTTGCGACAGCGCTCGACGAGGTCGGCCGTCAACTCGTTGAACTTGGCTCTGGTGAGTTTGAGGTCCAAGTGCTTCGGGCCGTCGGCGGTCGCGGTAATAAAGGGCAGGTTGACCTGCGTCTCTTGCACGGCCGAGAGCTCGATCTTCGCCTTCTCCGAGGCTTCCTTCAGACGTTGCACCGCCATCTTGTCGGCGGAGAGGTCAACGCCTTCGGTGTCCTTGAAGGTCTTCACGAGCCACGCCATGACGGCGTCGTCCCAATCGTCACCACCGAGGTGGGTGTCACCGTGGGTGGACTTCACCTCAAAGACGCCGTCGGCGATCTCCAAGACCGACACGTCAAAGGTGCCTCCACCGAGGTCAAAGACCAAGACGGTCTGCTCCTGGGGGCCCTTGTCGAGTCCGTAGGCCAACGCGGCCGCGGTGGGCTCGTTCACGATACGCAGTACTTCCAGACCGGCGATCTGTCCCGCCTCATTGGTCGCGGTGCGTTGGGCGTCGTTGAAGTAGGCCGGCACGGTAATGACGGCCTGGCTGACGGTGTCACCGAGGTAGGCCTCGGCGTCGCGCTTCAACTTCTGCAAAATACGCGCCGAGATCTCTTGGGCGGTGTACTTGGTGCCGTCGATGTCGACGTTCCAGTTCTCACCCATGTGGCGCTTCACCGAACGAATGGTGCGATCGGGGTTGGTAATGGCTTGACGCTTGGCCACTTCACCGACCAGAACCTCTCCGGTCTTGGAAAATCCGACGACCGACGGGGTGGTGCGGCTGCCTTCGGCGTTGGGAATAACGACGGGCTCACCCGCTTCCAACACGCTCACCACTGAGTTCGTGGTACCGAGGTCGATACCGACTGCCTTTGCCATGAAAACTCCTTATTTCACTCTCTGGCGGGCCGGACCGTCCGGGAAACCAGAATCTACGAGGACCATTTTACAGAGTTGAGTCCCCTCTTGTCAAGAACAATTATAAGAAGTGTGACAACTACGTAATTTCCCTCGATCTGAAGGCTTCTTAGTGGGGGCGACCAGGGCCGTTTCCAACGTCAGGACTACGCTCAAAGCGTGCTTGATCTCATACTTCTGCGCCACGGACGCTCCCTTTGGAACGATCTCAACCTCTTTACCGGCTGGCAGGACGTCGACCTCTCCCCCGAGGGAGAGGCGGAATCGAAGGCCGCCGGAGAGCTGCTCGCCCAAGAATCCGACCTCGATCTGCGCGTTCTTCACACCTCGGTCCTCACGAGAGCCATCCGCACGGCCGACATTGCGCTGCACGCGGCGAATCGTTCGTGGCTCGGCGTCCGGCGAAGTTGGCGCCTCAACGAACGCCACTACGGCGACCTCACGGGTAAGGACAAGAAGCAGACGGCCGAAGAGTTCGGCCTCGCCCAGGTGCAGCGCTGGCGCCGTTCCTTCGACGTAACGCCGCCGCCGCTGCCCCTGGGCGATCCCCGCAGCTCCAAAGACGACCCGCGCTACCGCGACGTCGCGGCCGAATTTATCCCGCGCAGCGAGTGTCTGAAGGACGTCGTCGCGCGCGTGACGCCGTACTTTCGTGACGTGATCGGCGAAGACTTGAAGTCCGAAGGCGTACGCGGCGGCGCGGTGCTCGTCGTCGCGCACGGCAACTCGATCCGCGCCCTTCGCATGGTGTTACAAAACATCGGCGAGAACGAGATCCCCGAACTCGAAATCCCTACCGGCATCCCCTATCGCCTGACGCTCGACCACGAGCTCAACGTCCTGGCGGCGAACTACCTCGGCGACCCCGAGACCGCCGCCCGGGCCGCCGAGGCGGTCGCGCGCCAGGCCGGTTGAGCTAGCTAGAGGGCGTCGGGTCCTCGTTCGTTGGTGCGAATGCGCACCACGTGTTCGACGTCGCTGACCCAGGCCATGCCGTCACCGACCGTGTCGGTGCGAGCGGCCGCGACGATGGCGTCAATGACCTCTTCCACGAGTTCGTCGGTACAGGTGATCTCGATACGGATCTTGTCCACGAAGTCGAACTCGTACTCCTTGCCCCGGTAGATCTCGATGTGACCACCGGTGCGCCCGAAGCCTCGAGCCTGCGTCACGGTCATGCCGGTGATGCCGACTTCCTTCACGGCGACCTTGACTTCGTCGAGCTTGAAGGGCTTAACGACTGCGGTAACTAGTTTCATGATCTCTCCTTAGACGTTGTCAGCGTGCGTGTGACTGGGCGAGCCGACCGGCTCACCAAAGGTGGGCTCGGGGAACGCTTCTTCTTCGTGTATCGCGATGTCTCCCTCGCGCAGTACGTCGTCAGACTCACGCAGACCTCCGAGGAGAAACTTAACGAGGTAGAAGACGAAGGCGGTGCCCGCGGCGGTAAAGCCGATAATCCACAGGGCCGCGAGGAGCTGTTCCCAGAGTTGGTGGAAGGAGTGACCGAAGAACCAACCGGCCACGTGGAAGTTGCCGGGACCCTTGTAGTTCGGGCCCTTGATGCCGTACTGGACCATGTGGGGGTCGGCGAGGATGCCCACGAGCAGTCCGCCCGTGAGACCCGCGAAGCCGTGGGTGTAGACGACACCCAAGGCGTCGTCGACCTTGGAGAAGGGGCGACACTTCGAGAGGAAGTTCCACGCGAACCACACGACCGTGGACGCCACGAGTCCGACGATCAGCGCGCCCGTCCCGTTCACCCAACCAGCACTGGGCGTGATGGCCACGAGACCACAGATCATGCCGTTGATCGCGCCTAAGAACGTTGGTTTCTTCTGCTTGGAGAGGAACATGTCCCAAAAGAGCCACGTTAAGAGCGCCGCCGCCGTGGCGACGTTGGTATTGAGTACGGCCGCCGCGGCGTCCGCGCCGGCGTAGAACGGGTCACCTCCGTTAAAGCCGTTCCAGCCGAGCCAGAGTATTCCGGCGCCCACCGCGACCATCATGAGGTTGCTCGGGAAGGCGTTCTCTCGATCCTGCCAACGCCGGGGACCAAGGATCCACGCGCCCACGAACGCGGCGACACCGGCCGAGAGGTGAATCACGTACCCACCCGAGTAGTCGACCGCGCCCTTTTGCGAGAAGAAGCCGCCACCCCAGAGCAGCGCCGCGTTCACGCAGTACACCACCGTGATCCACAGCGGCACGATGAGCAGCCACGCCTTGAACTTCAAACGACCCACGAGCGCCCCCATGAAGAGCAGCGGCGTAATGGCGGCGAAGACGAACTGAAAGTACGCGAGGGTCGCGGTCGGAAAGTGAAACGGAATGAGGGTGTTCGCCCCCGAGACGGCCTGACCTTGCTCGGAGCTGGCCGTCGAGAGCGGCTGAAAGTGCCCGATGAAGCCGCTCCAGAACGAGCCGGTCGGTCCAAAGTGCGACAGCGCGCCAAAGGCCATGTTGTAGCCCCAGAGCATCCACACCACCAGCGTCAACGAGAAGCCCGCGAAGGTCATCAACATCGTGTTGACGATCCACTTCTTTCGAACCAACCCGCCGTAGAGCACGGCAATGCCGGGCAAGCTCATGAGTCCGACGAGCGTTGCCGCGACGAGTTGCCACGTATTGTCCGCCGGATTCAGCCAATGGGGATAGGGAATGTTGGTCGCTGCCTCTAGCACGTCCACTCCTTCTGGTATGGAGAGGGCGACGCTGACCTCACGATGAACTCAGTGTGACAAGTGAGGATTACGAAACAGTTAGCAACGTGTTTCGGGCGTATGAACACCCACAATTTGTCCGCCGCACGAGGGCTCTAGCGAAGGGAACGTTCGACGACCTGGGCGATGTCCATGACCGAGACCTCGTCGCCCTTGCCGCTCGCCTTGACCGCATCGTCCAGCATGATCATGCAGAACGGACAGGCCGTCGAGATGATGTCGGCCCCGGTACGAAGCGCCTCTTCCGTGCGCTCCATGTTGACGCGTTTGCCGATGTTCTCTTCCATCCACATGCGCGCGCCGCCCGCGCCGCAGCAGAAGCCCTTTTCTCGGCAGCGGCCCATCTCGACCTTCTTGAGTCCGGGAATGGCGTCGAGCACGTCGCGCGGTTCGTCAAAGACTCGGTTGTGCCGTCCGAGATAACACGGGTCGTGGTAGGTGACCGTGCCCTGGTAGCCGACGCCCGGCACGAGTCGACCCGCGGCGACCAGGTGACTGAGGAGTTCGGCGTGGTGAATCACTTCGTAGTGGCCCCCGAGGGCCGGGTACTCGTTCTTCATCGTGTTAAAGCAGTGCGGACAGCTCGCCACGATCTTCTTCGCGCCGGCGTCGTCGAGCGTGGCGATGTTGGCCTTGGCCATCTCTTGGAAGAGGTACTCGTTACCCATGCGCCGGGCGGGGTCGCCGGTACACGACTCGCGCGGACCGAGGATGCCAAAGTTCACGCCGGCGCGGTGCAGCATGCGCGCCGTCGCGACGATCTGTTTACGACCGCGCTCGTCGAGCGAGCCGGCACACCCCACCCAGTAGAGGTACTCGACGTCGTCAGGAATGACGCCTGCGAAGACGGGCACCTCGAAGTCGAGGGCGCCCAGCCACTCGGTGCGCTTACTCGCGCCGAGGCCCCACGGGTCACCCTGGTTCTCCAAGTTGCGCAACAAGAGTCCCGCTTCGCTTGGAAAGCGCGACTCCATGAGTACTTCGAAGCGACGCATGTCGATAATGGCGTCGACGTGTTCGATGTCCACGGGACACTCCTCGACGCAGGCGCCGCACGTCGTGCACGACCAGAGCACGTCGGGGTCGATGGTCGTGGGCACGAGCGTCGCGACGTTGCCGTCACTCTCGCGCGATAAGAGACGATCGGCCGAGGCGAACATGTTGTCGCGAAGGCCCATTATCAGGAGTTTCGGACTGAGCGGTTTACCCGTGGTCCAGGCCGGACAGACACTCTGGCATCGTCCACACTCGGTGCACGTCGCGAGGTCCAGCATCTGCTTCCAGGTGAAGTCTTCGACGTGACCAACACCGAAGACCGTGTCTTCGCTGACTTGATCCATGTCCATGTTGGGGGTCTTATCGAGACCGCCGAGCGCGCGGGGCCTCCGCGACACGCCCACGTTGATCGGGGCTAGGAAAATGTGCAGGTGCTTGGAGTAGGAGACGAAGACCAGAAAGCCCGCGATCACGGCCACGTTCAAGAGCAGAAACACCGCTTCCAACACGCTGTTCACACCTACACCGAGTGGCGCCAGCCAGCTCGCCACCAGCTTCGAGGCGAACGCCCACGACGACGCGTGTTGCGCGTAGAACGACTTCAGCGGAACCGTGAAGGTGACGGCTTCGTTCTTAAAGTGCGAAAACGGAAAATGCCCGGTATTGATCTGCGCCGCGCGATAGACCAGCAGCGTTGCGACCACGGCCCCGATCATCACGAGCACCAACCACGCCGCTGTGGTGTGGCTGCCGTAGAAGCGACTCGCGCGTTCTTTTTTCGCCGGAGCGTTTCTTACTCGAATGATCGCGAAGACCACGAGCGACGCCAGCACCGCCGTGGCGAAGAAGTCTTCGACGAAGGCCAGCCAGTCACTTTGGCCAATCCAGGGGATGTGAAAGTCGCGGTCGAACAGCGCGCCGTACGCCTCGAGAATTGTCAGAAGCAGTACGGTGAAGCCCCACATCGTAAAGAAGTGCGCCAGTCCCGGCACGGTCCAGCGAAGCAGCTTTCGCTGACCCGCGACTTCGGTGAGTTCGGCGTCGGCGACCTTGCGAAAGCCCTGCCAGCGCCGCGGCGCGGGCTGGCCACTTCGAATGAGGCGCGACAGCCAGTAGAAACGCTGACCGGCCAGACCGAAGCCGATGATCGTGATGGCGAGGCCAATAATGATTCGAGCTAACAACGCGCGCTCCTGGTCGATGCGTTCGTCACGACTACTTCTTGAAGTTCTGCGAGTATCGACTCGGCGTCGGGCCGCGCTGACCTCGGTACTTCGAACCGAGTCCCGACGTCCCGTAGGGGCGATCGGCCGAGGTGGTCATCTCGAAGAAGCTGATCTGTCCTATCTTCATGCCGGGATAGAGCGTGATCGGTAGGTTCGCGACGTTGGAGAGCTCGAGGGTGATGTGTCCATCCCAGCCGGCGTCAATGAATCCGGCCGTCGAGTGAATCACGAGGCCCAGTCGACCGAGCGAACTCTTGCCGTCGAGGCGTCCGACGATGTCGTCGGGTAGGCCCACGCGCTCCGTGGTCGAGCCCAACATGAACTCACCGGGGTGCAAAATCATTGGCGTGTCGGTGCCGACGTCAATGAGTTCGGTCAGGTCCTCCTGAGCTTCACGCACGTCGATGACGCGTTGGGAGTGGTTGCGAAAGACGCGAAAGTACTGATCGACGTGCAGATCGACCGACGAGGGTTGAATACAGTCTTCGCCCAAGGGCTCAATAATGAGTCGGCCCTGTTCGAGCGCCTCTTTGATGGACCGATCCGAGAGCACCATTAAGAGGTCACGATACTCGCTTCGAGAAGTTCATTTCGCCGAACGACGGAAGATGACTGGTCGCGCTTTAGGAGAGAACCCGACGACGAAAGTTTCTCAGGCCGAGCCACAAGAACGCGGTGCAGAAGCCGATCATGACGGGGTAGATCACGTAGAGGTGCATGTGCGGCGCGTTCGTGAACGCCGCGCGCATCCCCTCGTTGACGTAGACGAGCGGGTTGATCAAGACGAGGGTTTGGAGCCAGTGAACGCCGCCGATCTTCACCGGTGCCAGATGGGTCCAGGGGTAGTAGGTCCCGCCAAGAAACGTGATGGGCAAGATGATGAAACCGAACATCAGGCCAATGTTGCGAGGCTCGAACGAGGTACCGAGAATGAGCCCAAGTGCCGCCATC
>OCZT010000147.1_pt1 | contig 65107 bp, 95 predicted proteins | sample 1539031 | NCBI WGS metagenome assembly OCZT01 (sample SAMEA3539308, study PRJEB22396) | soil metagenome | biome: tundra; feature: field; material: soil | place: USA | collected 2010-05 | depth 0.15 m
TTAGCTACATCGGTCAACCCAAGCCGGCTCAGGGTGGACAAATCATCGCTAATAACAACCAAGGTCCTTTGGGCCGTACGATGGTTGGGTTGGCGACGGTTGCTCTCGGTGGCGATGCTGCTACTGGGACGATCAATTTCATTGATGGTATTCAGACTTTTGGGAAGACGATTGTTCTTCCGGTTCAGTCTGTTACGGCTTCTATTAACACGACTGCTTCTCTCACTCTTACGGCTGCGGCTGCTGCGTCCGGTGGAAACACGGTATATACCGGCACGATCACGGGCGGGACTGCAAATGCCTTGGTCGGACAGTATTTCACGGTTGCTGGCTTTGTGAGCGGCGTGAATAACGGTGTATTTCAAGCGATTGCTTCTACGGTTACGACTCTGACTTTGAACAACCCTAATGGAGTCGCTGTGACGGCGGGCGCTACTGTTCAGGGTGGCATTGCTCAGTATAACTCTGTGTTCGGCGATGGTCAGGTTTCTATCGGGGATACGGTTGTGATTGCAGGCTTTACGACCGCTGCGAACAACGGGACCTTCGTGGTTACTGCTGTTGGTAGCTCGTCTGTGACTGTGAACAACCTCGCGGCTGTTCTGGAATATAATCCGGCAGCTACTCTTAGTGACGTGCAGAATGCTATTCCTCTGGCCGTTGCTTTGACGATCACTGGCGGAACTCAACCTGCTACTGCCTATTTGGGCATTGATGTTTCTACGATCACTTCGACTGGTTTCACGTACGTACTTAGTGCGAATGGAACCGCAGCGAAGACTCTCAACCTGGTGGCATCTGTTTATATGCCGGGAATCTAATCTAAAAAGGACAAAGGAGAATAAAAAACTATGTCACTTTTTAGGAATGAATCACCTAATCTTGGCCACGAAACCACCTGTAATTGGCTTTCGGGTTCTGATGTGCTTGTCGCTAGGGATATGTATGCCATTCCTACGGCGGGTCCTCATGAGCAGCAATTCGGAAAACCTCCGATTACCTCTACGGTAATTAACCCCAATCTGCAACGCAGCTATGCTATCGTAGCTGCGGCTGCTACTACCTTTACTCTTGGTGCTCCTTCTCTGGGACCTTTGGTTTCTGGTTCCGGTGCCGGCCCCCTAAGCGATGGTAAGGTCATTATCATCAAGTCCTTCACTAACTTTGCTCATATCCTCAGTGCTCCTGGGCTTATTCTGGCCGGGGCCTCTGCTACGCCACAGGATTTTATTCTGTGGTCTGGGTTTGCTGGAGCTAGTGTGGAGTTGACGGCGTATCAGGGATACTGGCTTGTGAACAATTTCAATGGTGTTACTTTCGGGGCTGGATCGCCTGGAGTTCCACAACTTGGATTTGCCTCCACATATGCTGTCGGTTCAAGAGCTGCGGAAACAGATGCGGGTACTTCGACTGTTACAGGTAATGCCTATCTGATTCCTGGAACCTCTTTTTCCGGTAACACTACCGTCACGGGTAGAACCGATATCTCCAATGCTAATGCCGGTCTTGCCGCAGCAGCAGTTCAGGCTGCCTTTCTCGATTTGAACAGTCGAGTTAGCGGTCACGTACTGGGTGGAGCACTTGATAACAATACTTACACCCCCGGTGTCTGGACTGTTGCTACTTCCACGGGTACTACCGGTGCAGCTAACTTCATCTTCGACGCTCAAGGTAATCCGGATGCAGTGTTTATCATGCAGATCGGTACTACTTTGACGTTCGGATCGGGAACCTCCATCACGCTGAATAACCAAGCCCAGGCTAAGAACATCTTCTGGGTGGTTGGTACTTCTGCGACCTTTGCTGGAACAGGTGTTGTGTCCTTTAAGGGCAACCTGCTGGCAGCGGTTTCAATCTCAATGGGTACTTCTGGTGCAACTGTTGGTCGCTTGTTCGCAGGCGCTAACGGGGACATCACAGGTGCTCTTACGTTTGCGGGCACCAACACTGTTGGAACTCCGTAATTAGAACGACTTTCTGTGTAATTCAGAGCCGCTCTCGTAACAGCCGGGAGCAACATTTTAGAGGAAACAATGTCAAACTTCGCTTCAGACAAACTCGGCGCTGGTACGATTCTGTGGTCTAAAACTGAGCGCCCCATTGTGGCTCCCGATGGAACGATGTATTGGGATGTCACGGATGAGAATATCTACCTGAGGCAGAACAGCGCCTGGGTGTTGATTACAGCAGGGACAGGTTATGCCCCAATAGCCTCTCCTACGTTTACAGGTGTAGTAACCACTCCTTCTATTGCGATTAATGGCGGTACGGCTGTTACTGCTCAAACTGGAACCGGCGGAACAGTAGCCATGTCCGCTAGTCCTACGTTTACGGGCACTGTAAATACAACTAATCTTCTCGGTACGGGTGGAATCACAGCTTATGGAAGTTTGGCGTCAGGTAATGTCGGAGGAACTTCTGGCGAAGTAATTCTGACAGGTTCAACTTCAGGCTTTGCCACTATCGTAGGTCCTGCGGTTGCTGGAACTGTTACGAACCCGATTCTGATTAGTAATTCGGTGACTTTGGCCGCAACTACTACTCTATCAGCTCCTCATATTATTGCTACTGTCGATTTGACAATTGGAAGCGGCACGGCGATCACAGGTCAGTCTGGTACGGGTGGTACTGTCGTTATGACCGCTGCTCCTACCTTTACGGGAGTTCCTCTCGCTCCTACTGCGGCAAATGGTACTAATACTACTCAGATTGCTACAACGGCTTTCGTTCTAGCTAATGCCGGCGGCACACAGGTTCCCATTGTTCTGAACGGTGGCACGGATGCCATTCCTGCTCATACCTCTGCGACTTACATAGTCACCACGGCTAGTGTCGATGCCATGACTATTGCGGCTCCAACTGTTACGACTGACGATGGCTTGCTGATTACGGTAGAGACTTCCACCAACGCAGCTCACACGCTCACGTTTACGGGGGGCACACTTCGCCCTGGAACAGCGGCAGTTACCACTGTAAATTTCCTAAGCTACACAGGATCAAGCGTTACTATCATGGCCTGGCAAGGTAACTGGTATGTCAAAGCCGCGAATGTGGCGTCGTACACTTAAAATCTAAGTAACAAGCCTATGGAGGGCATAATGAAAGAGAAACTAGAAGCAAAGTTGAAAGAACTTCAGACCACTCAGGCCCAGTCTATTGCGAATTTGAACGCGCTTAATGGCGCGATTCAGGTTCTACAACAGCTCTTGAACGAGGCAATCGCCGAGGAAGCTAAACTAAGTGCTCCTTCAACTCCTAGCGTCAACTAACTTTCTTCTGGGAGTCTACGATGCTTACCTGACAAACAGGCGCATGAGGGCTTTCGGTAAGAACTTTGAACTGAATAAACTTATAAAAGGACTTTCCACCCACTTGGGTCCTGAACTAGCGGCTGTTATCGGAGTCCTAGGACCCTGTGTAGGGTGGACATTCATCTTCTCTTATTTTAATCTTCCCTGGGCGTTAGCTCTTATGGTGGGATTCAACGCAAAACGCTTTGAAATCCAGTTGTCTAGTGCAGCTTACGAGAAGAGTGCTCTACAGATTCAGAAGATGATGGACGACTTTGGGCATCGAGGAGCCACCCTCCCTCCTTCGGAAGTAACCGACAAGGATGCCCAGAAACTTTAATGAGGGTAAATAATGTACAGTGATACTAGAACTTCAAATAAACTTGGAAAATTCTCAGCGGAACTGTTAAATCTTCTTACAGAACTCGGTTCTCGAAGAAGTAAGGATTCAGAGAGGGTTTACATTCGTCCTGCTGATTATGCTCAGTATGTTGCATTAAAACAATTCCTAGGGGCTGAATAATGGCCATAATCAGTGAAAAGGATAGAGCAGCTCTCCTAGCCGAAGTGATGGACCCGCATAAGGTCACTCTTACCTGCGGACTTCATCATTACGCCTATGGGGGGACTGCTAAGCCTAATTTCAAGTGTAAACGTTGTATGTTCACTATGTTTATGGGACTGGTGGCAAATACACCCCCAGATTCTCGTAAAGATGTAATGGACATGCTCGAAGCTGAAGTTCACAGTATGATTGAGATGTCTAATAGTTCTGATCTTAAATTGCAAGACTTCTTCAAACACCCTGAAGTATATGTGAATGATAAGCGTATTGGAGTACCTAAAGTAAACTAATGCCTCTGACTTTCACACCGCTAGCCTCGGACAACTTTACCCGCGCTAATGCTAATCCCATTAGCGGAAGTTGGACTACAGTTCCGGGCGCTGCTCCGTGGCAGATTCTATCCAACATGGCGGAGGGTACTGCTGCTTTTGGATTCAACGCCAGTATTTCGACTGCGGTTACGTGGCCTAATGATCAATACAGTGAAGTTACCGTGGGTCAGAATACGTATGCATATGCAGGCCCTGCTGTTAGATTCAATCCTGCGAGTGACGATGGTTACCTGCTGTTTTATCAAGCTGGAAGCAATTCTCTTATTATACAAAAAATTGTGGCAGGGGGCGGAACTACTTTAGCCACTTCTGTAAGTACGCCAGCCGTGGCTCCAGGCGATGTCGTAAGATTGGTTGTAGTCGGAAACCAATTGAGCGCGTACTATAATGGAACCTTGATTATTCCCCCTTTTACGGATACCACTTATGGGGCAGGTTCACCCGGGATAGCTGCTTATCTAGTAGGCAACACGTATGAAGAAAGAATATCAAATTGGGTGGGTGGCTCTGCTGCGCAGGCTCCAGTAACGGACGATTTCAATCGCGCAGACAACACCACATTAGGTACGAACTGGACCGTAGGCCTCGGAAGTTCTCAAAAAATTCTTACTAACCAAGCCGCAAGTAATTCCGGTTCGCCATCTCTCTCGTTTTGGAACGCAAACACTTTTAGTAATGACCAGTCGTCTACTGCAACTATTTCTGTTTTAACGGGGACCTCTTCAAATAAAAAGATGGGCGTTGCTGTACGCGCCAATGCTACCTCGGGCGGGAATGCATTTTACTTTTATGTAGACACTAATCTTAAATACGCTTACGAGAAGATAATCAATGGAGGCATTGCCACAGGTACGGTAGAACTTGCAACAGCTCCGATTCCCGCCGTTAATGACGTGATGACGATTGCTGTAGTCGGAACAAGATATTATTTTATTGTAAACGGGCATGTCGTCGGAACTGTAGTTGATACGTCCTTTACTTCTGGTAGCCCCGGTATTTTTACCAACCGTTTGTACAATACAGGTGGTGATTGGCGTCTTGATAACTGGATCGGGGACAACCAGGTTGCTTTCGCTGCGCCAGCACCGACTAGCATTAGTTCGACCACAGCAGTCGCAGGCACGACTTTTAATCTCACAATAAACGGAACAGGATTTCAAGGTGTCGCGCCAATTATATCTGGGCGAAGTCCAGTAGTAACCTTTAGTGGCGCAGGGATCACGGTCAATTCTCTTAGCGTAGTCAGCAGTACTCAGATAATTGCTAACATCACAGTCGCGAGTGGGGCCGCTGCGACAGTCCGCAACGTCATCGTAACCAACATTGATACGCAGGCGGGAACCTTAGCAGCAGCACTTACTATTACACTACCGCCTCCAAGCCCGGCGAGCATCTCGCCAGGGAGTGAGGAACAAGGCTTTACAGGCAATATCACCGTAGGCGGAATCAACTTCGATGCAGGCGGAACTTCAATACTGTTGTTTAGCAACGGAGGTATCTCCGTAAATTCATACGGAACACGCAACGCCACAACAATCGTCGCCAACATTACGATCCTTGCCTCTGCCAGTTTGGGCTATGTAAACGTCACGGTCGGAAACGCGGACACCCAACAGGGAACGCTGGTGGGTAACTTCCAAATTTTGTCTGGTGCGCCTGTACCCGTTACCATCTTACCCTTCACGGTTGTACCATGCGGAACAGAAAATGTCACTGTAACAGGGACAAACTTTACTCCGAAGGTCACACAGAATTTTATTGCGGTTGTTTCCGATCTGTACAACGGCGTTGCTGGGGGCACTCCGTCTCTTGATCGAAACGCAGGGTTTTTCGCAATCAGTCATGGCGTGAGTGTTGGCGGGAATGGGACTGCAACTTTCAGTTTATCTGGTGTAGACCCATGGGCTGCAGGCATTGCAACATTTGACGGTGCTACTCCGACTGTTGTTCAAGACGCCACCGCCGTTTTCAGGTCTGTCACCACTGCTGCTTTGGCGTACATTTCAAACAATACAGCAGGTAACACATTGGTTGTGTTTGTGACAAACTTTGACGGCAGAACGGCGGTGACGATATCCGATTCTCAAGGAAACGTTTGGCTGCCAATTTATAGTCAAGCGGATGGTGGTGGATTTTGGCAACAGGCTTGGTACGCTCCTAATGCCAAGGCGGGAGCCAACACTGTTACGTTGACGATGGCTTCGAGCAGCGTAGCAATATTTATCTTAGAATACACCCCACTCGGCAATCTAACTCAGGTTCCAGCACTGGCGTCTAGCACCAGTGCAACCGCAACCACGCCCGCTTTGACGGGTCCGTCAACGCTGTCTTTTAGCGGCACAGGCATCACGGTCAATTCGTACTCTGTACAGAACTCTACGACAATCACGGCGAATATCACAGCAGCATGCACTGCTATACCAGGGGTAGGAAGTGTTACTGTTACTAATGCGAATGGTCTGACAGGAACACTAGCGGCATCTTTTCCCATTCTCTGGGGGGTAATACCTGCTTGGATTGGTGTTCAACAATTTGCGGGGTCACATCAGCTTAATCAACTGTAAAGGAATCCTATGGCTAGACTTTCAACTGTACTAATACCCTCTTGTGATACTCCTATCACTCTCTCCTCTCTGGGTGCTTCAGCAGCTTCTGCTATCCAGACAGTAGGGAAGAATCGTCTGTTTGCTATCAATGCAGACCAGGACCTTATCATACTGTTCGGAAACAATGCAGGACCCACGATTTCACCTACGGCTACCTTCGGGTATCGTATTCCTGCGAATCAACAGGACACTCTGGATACTGGGAATGCTTTTGACTCTTTTAAAGTGTTCAATTTGAGTCCATCGACTGTGGCTAATGTCTACATTCAGCTTTTGACTGTGGTGTAATCTGACTCTCCATGTTCACATTTGATCCCACTAATAGCCTGTATGTCGTAGGTACGATAGAAGCTACAGGAACGTTCTGGCAAGCAGTGCAGCCGGTTAGTGGTACCTTTTGGCAAACAACTCAGCCTATCAGTGGCTCTGTTTCTGTCTTGAACTTTCCAACAGTCTATCCAATTTCAGGTACTGTTACAGTTACAAACACGGGTACATTCGTCTCTCAGCCCCTGGCAATTTACAATCCCACTACGCCTGCGTTAGCATCTGCGCAGTCTGTACAACTACAAGGTGACTCAGCCGGTTCACTTTATGTAGACATCGCGGGACGCCAGCCGACTTATGTAGCCTGTAAAAGTGCTTTCGTTCCTTTGGCGGATGCTGGACTGCCTTTTTTTGTTCTACAGGGTTCTGCAACCAAGACTGTAAAAATTCGTCATGTCAGACTAAGTTGGGGTGCGGTAACAGGTAACGCTGCACCTAATGTAATCAGCATGCGTAGGTTCAGTGCGGTCACTGGTGGCACTCCTAATGTGGTACCATTAGCGCAGATGGACACAGTGGACCCAGCAGCAACGGCGGTTGTATCGCAGTATTCAGCGTTACCGAGTGTTGCAACACCGACACCGCTTGGTGCAGGTGAGATCGTCTCTGACTATATGCAGTGGACGACAAACGCCGCTGGTGTGGCAGGACCCACTATTATTGAGTTCGATTTCGGACTAACGGGGAAAGAACCTTTAGTTGTTCGTGGTACGTCTGAGTGGATCGGTATTAGCATCTCAGCTATGGCAGCATCGGGCGGCACGATGGCGTTAGGCATTTCATGGACAGAGGAGTAGTATGGCACTACAGCAAATTGTGCCGGTTTCGATTCTTCTACGAGGAGATGGGGCTTCAGGCACCTTCGTATTTCAGCTAGGAGACTTGTATCAAATTTCGTCTGGTTCGGCGGTTCCTTATGGAAACCTCGGTACCATTCCGTCGTCCATAGAAGTCAGTAACCCTCCCGTACCTATTTTCTCGGCAACGATAGATGCGAATGGTAATATCACGATTACGCTCGTATCCGCGCTCGGCGCTGGTGTAGTTGTAAACCTCGTTCTTAACTTGATATTTGACAGTGGAGACATGGGACTGTTCCCGCGACCGATAGAAGTAACAGGGGGATTCCACTTCGAAGATGCTTTAGGTAACGATCTTGCGATTATCGCTGGGATGCTACCTGTTGCACTCGCCGATGGATCGGGTGCTCCAATCACTTCCACGGGCGGGTCGCTTAACACCAACATCACTAATTTCCCCGCGACTGTAGCTGTTACACAGAGCACAACGCCGTGGGTAGTTACAGGTTCAGTAATCGCGTCTGGGACAGTGGTGGTTTCTAATCTCCCAGCAAGTCAAGTCGTCACTCTTGCATCTACGACTATTTCAAATTTCCCTGCGTCACAGGCCGTAACGGGAACATTTTGGCAAGCCACGCAACCAGTGTCGGGAACCGTAGTAGTTAATAATTTCCCGGCGATTCAACCTGTTAGCGGCACTATTTCAGTAGCTAACTTTCCTGCGACAGTAGCTGTAACCCAGTCTACAAGTCCGTGGGTAGTTTCTGGGACAATAGCTGTATCGAACTTTCCTGCATCCCAGGCTGTTACTGGTACTTTCTGGCAGGCTACTCAGCCAGTGAGCGGAACATTCTGGCAGGCAATTCAACCAGTTTCAGGAACTATCACTGCGAACCAAGGAACCTCTCCTTGGGTTGTGTCACTCGCTTCAACGACTATAACGGGAACTGTAGCTGTTACGCAATCGACCTCACCGTGGGTGATTGCAGGCACCCTCCCGAACAACGCCTGGGTACCGGGCACAAATAACGTCGGTGTGTTGCCGGCCCTTGCCAATGCCGTTGCACCAACCTGGACCGAAGGTGCTCAAGTTTTGCTTTCAGAAGATCTGAAGGGCGGTCTTCGAATCAATCAAAGGACGCCTCAAACCCCTGCTGCACCTGCGCAAGTGAATGTGGGAACTTCATCGGTTCAAGTAGTGGCGGCAAACGCGAATAGAACAGGATTGGTTTTAACTAATTTGTCAACCAATCGCACGATCTCTCTGGGGCTCGCAGCAACAGCAGTTGCATCAAGTGGGATTGTACTACCGCCTGGAGCATCTTGGGTTATGGATGCTTTTACTTTTGTGACCGGGGCGATTAACGCTGTTGCTTCAGGGAATGCTGCTACCCTGGCAATTCAGGAGTTAAGCTAGTGTCTGTATCTAATATGTCAGGTTCGGCGGGAGTCTACGAAGATCCCCCTCTCACTCTTACGGTAGGACAATCTGCACCGTCTCAGGCGGACACCGTAGGTTCGTTGCATGTGAGTACGCAAGGCCGTAAACAAACTTATAGCTCTTGCTTCTGGGCTTTTACACCAGTCATTTCGCTCAACTCTCCTTGTGTAGCTATTAAAGGGAGTGCCACGAAGACGGTTCGCATTACTCGTGTTCGGATTTCATGGTCTTGTACAACAGGATCGTCAGTACCCAGTCCGATTTCGTTTCAGAGGTACACGGCCCTATCTGGTGGAACTACAAACAACCCAGGCAGCGCCATAGCAAATGACAGTGCGAATGCGGCCCCTACCGCTGTCGCTGTGCAGTATTCAGCAGTTCCGACTACCTCTACTAAAGCGGGCGGTCAGCATGTAACGAGTAGAATCAGTTGGATTACGTCAGGGGCGTCAGTAAATGCGACTCCGACGAACATTGATTGGGTATTCGGACAGGCTGGCGGGCAAGCGTTAGTTTTAAGAGGCGTGAACGAGTGGTTCGGTATTCTACTGGGTTCGATCGGTACAAACCCTATAATGGATGTTTGTATAGAGTGGACAGAGGAATAATGGCTACTCTTTCAGCGGTTTGGATTCCTAATGTTGACATTGCTATTGGCTCCTCATTGATGGGACCTGGTGGAGATAGTGGTGTTATCTACCTAGGAAAGAATAGACTCTTTAGAATTTGGTCCGACAATACATCTGGACTTAGTATTACCTTTGGACTTGGCACAGCACCTACACCTACTAGTTCTAGCTATTCAATTGGCCCAGTTCCTCAAGACTGGGATACGGGACCAAACTTGGATTCTATTCGATTAATGAACAATAGTAATATTTCAAGTGCTCACTATTTCATTCAAGTTATGGCTAAATTTTAATGGCTGCATACACTGATACCATGCAACAGATGATACCCCGATCTTCGGGGCCAGACTCTCCAGCTACGTCTGGAGCAGTGCCTAATCCCTTTAGTACTCCTGGGATTCCGGCGAACTATTCCGATACTATGCAATCTGCTCAGAGTCCTGCCTCAGGACCTTCTGGACCTGGTACTGTAACTGGGAATGGGCCGGCAGAGACACAGACACAGAATCCTGATAATAGTCTCACGATAGATCGTACTAGACTTACTACATGGGTGTTGGATACTTTGCAGCGGATGAGAAACTTTCGCCGCCCTTACGACCAAAGGCGAGCCTATTTCTATCGACAATACGTCGGTCAGCGTGATAGAAAACTGTACCCGGATAATCTCACACCAAGATCTAATACCTTTGTACCTATACCTAAAAGTAACGTAGATCATATCGTTGCTCGTACGCATGATGCGTTCTTTAGTATTGAGCCGCAGATTGAAGTTCGTCCTAAGGGTGGGTCCCAACAGCAAGCTTGGCAGATGGAACAAGTTCTTCTTACCTGCTTGAAGAAGGCTGCTTGGATTCAGAAACTAGAAGTAGCCACAAGGGATTGCTGCATCTATGGGCACATGGGGCTTAAAGTAGATTGGGATTGGGACTATGATGTTGTTAGCGGACCTGAACCTCAGTTCGCAATGCAACCACAGATAGATCCGAATACTCAACAACCCCTTACTGACCTACAAGGTCAACCCATGATGATGCCAGTGTGGGGACCGGATGGAAATCCGATTCAAACTGGAGTTAAGTTCGTTACGAAGAATGTTCCGCGTAACTGTCCTAAGCTTACACCTATTGATATATTTGATCTTCTCGTCGATCCAGATGGTAAGCAAAAGGCTCATGTCATGGAGATTTCATGGGGTGAGATGAAGCGGTCGTATGAGACGAATCCGAAGTTGTATTTCCCGGAAGCCTTTGCTGAGCTGACTACGCGCTTGAAACAGTATCGGGATCTAGATGCGGATGGTATTATCATTCGTATGGCTGAGTTCTGGGATGATACTAATAAGACTACCACTCTGGTAACCTTCGGAGAAGATGCTGATGCTATCGGATGGAAAGATCGAAGATACCAGTACCGCAACGCAAGCTATAGTGCGTACAAGAGACGGGTCTATAATGGACCCCCGGTCCTACTGTACACGGGACCAAATCCTTTCGCTCACAAAAGAATACCCATCCTTGACTTTGCTTATGTACCTATCAAAGGTGATGCGTACGGAATTGGACTCATTGAAACAATAAGTGATCTATGTGAAGGTATCAACGTCTTCACGAACATGATCACTGACAATTGGAACTTGGGAATCAACCAACGGTATGCTTACGATGTACAGGTCGATATTGACCATGATCAACTGGATATGGGTAACGTCCCGGGTGGTAAGGTGGGCGTAGTAGGCGATCCCAGTAAGGCGATCTGGCCGTTTCCTAAGTTTACTCCTAATCAACAAGATTACATGATTTTAGATCTGTATCAGAAGTTCACCGAATCCGGTTCAGGGATTGATGACTTCTATAGCAAGGGTATCGGTTCTCCAGGTCCAAACAATACCGCAGGCGGTATGGACATGGCGCAGACATCTGGTGGCTATTCGTTTAAGTTGTTTATTCGTAGAATGGAGTTGGAAGTTCTTCAACCTCTCTGCGAGATGGTAGCCAGTATGATTCAGCAATTTGGTACTGATGAACTAGAATGGTCTATCACCAACGCTCCTCCTGGCATCCCAAAATGGGGTCGTGTCAAGCTTACGGATTTGTTCGGTGACTATGCTTTCGACTTCGTTGGCGCTAATTATGCGACAGGGAAGGTTGTTAAGCAAAGAAACTTGATGGCCTTCTACAACTTGGCTATGCAATCTCCGTATGCGAATCAAGGAGAATTCCTCCGAGAGATCGCACGTAGCATGGAGATTCCATTTTCTGCTAAGCTTCTCAAAACCGATCAACAGGTTCAGCAAGAACAGCAACAGACTACCGAGGCTCGTCAACAGGAAGAGCTGATTAAAGAGTTGCTCAAGATTGAAGGAAAGGCTATCTCCACTCAACTGGGTAAGCCTGAATTCAGACCTCTGGGCTCCTCGATGATCTCTGATCCAGGACAACCTCACGGAGAAGCTATACAACAGCAAGTTGAAGCGTACCTAGGGCAGGCTGTAGAGTCTGTCCTGGGTGCTGCACCTCCACCTACTGTGCCTCCGATTCATCCTGTAGGACAACCTAAAACGGGTTCGTTTGAAGGACCCGTACCGGGTGGCCAATACAGCGATAGTCAACGATCTTTCGGGCAGGACATGGGTATGAATAAACTCGGCCCTTCAGGGACATAAACGGAGATAAATATGGCAGACAGTATTTTTGCAGCAGCTTCAACGACCCCCGCTTCGAGCAGCGAACGGATTGCCAGTGAGTTTCAGGCTCAAGGGCGACCGGATAATCCTGCCTTTGTGCCCTCACAGGGGGAGATTTTGGGCGGGTTTGAAATCAAGACTCCTAAGGTGGGTGATGGCTTCACTGAATGGGCCGTCAATGGTTATGATCTTGAAGGTAAGACCAAGCAGGTTCCCGACGGCGTGTGCTATGATAAACACGGCGATTGGATGTTTGACAAATCTCACGTACACGTTCCAGCTACTGTACATGGCGTTTACGAAGATAACTACCTCAAGAAGGAGAAATAATATGGAACTCGGAAAGACTTTGAACTTGGACGGCAAGGCGGCTTACCTGCCGGAACATACTTACGCGCATCCGATTGGCAATTCGTTTGCTTCTGCGATTGGCTATGACGGTACGGGTACGGTGGTTTCGCCAGATACGCCCTCTAGCGGTCCTTCGGGTCAGGCAGTTTCTACCTCGGATTTCCGTTCGGGCGCACGATAAATAGTCCTAGGAGGGATTATGTTTTTCAAAGATGCTTGGCAGGCTTTATTCTACGGGCGTAATAGTCCTGTAGAGATAGTATCTGAAACTAAGTACATTCTAAAAGTAATAGAACTCCGTGGCCCGCGAGTGGCTCAAGCGTGGACTAAGGAGATTAAGCAAGCCGTGGGTACCCTAGTTTCACACCCCGGTTTCATTGCTCTCGTAGACAGGCTCAATCTTCAAAGACAAATGCTAGCGAATAAAAGTTCTCACGAGTTCCACAAAGACATCCGTGAGGCTGACATTCTTACAGCAGGTGTCCTTTGGTTGGGATATGTACAGGATCTAGTGAACAAAGCTACACAGCTTCCAGCTCCAGCTCCTGTAGATGCCTACGCAGAAGAAATAGAAGCACATCGAGTGTTAGATGCACAGATTGAACGGATAGGGATGGAGACACAATCTCCAGCACGTAATTAGCTCACATCCCACAAGGATAACAGCAAATGCAAGAACCAACGCTAGACCAGGTAGCCCCCGGTGGAGTTGTCCAACTTGGACAGTCCCCAGCCGGACTCGACGATGCGACGTTTGATTCTCTTTTCCCGGCGGAACCGTCGCAAACAGCAATCCAGGCTACACAACAGCCTGTAGCAGCGCCGGCTCAGCAGTCAACCGATCAGTCTCTTCAGGATTCATTTTTCCTAAAGGGCGAGCATTCGGTCTATAAGACTGTTGAAGAAGCAACCAAGGGCATCAATGAGAAGGATGTCCTTATCGAGCAAATGCGACAGAGGTATGCTCTCACTACTGGGATTGATCCGATCACAGGCAAGCCAGTAACAGCGCAGGGCCAACCACAAGAAGGTCCAGACTATTACCAACAGCCAGATCAATATCTAGATGCATTGTACGCTGCGGCCAAGAAAGGCGGACCTGAAGCCTATCGAGACGTTCAAGCAAAGTTCTTGTTTGACGCCCTGAAGCCTATTCAGCCCGTGTTTCAGAAGCTAGCTAAAGATCAAGCTATCGAAACGCTCACCGTTGAGCTGCCCGGAGCTAAGTCTTTTGTAGGCACGCCAGAGTACACACGCAGTCTAGACACCAATCCTGAGTTGAAGCAAGCTATCTCTATAAGCGAATCAGATCAACGATTCCACTCTCGGCTGCCAGGGCTTTATAAGCTGGCCTATTTGACAGCCCAAGGTATGCGACTGCCCGAATTGCTGAAGGCTCAAGCTACACAAACTCAAACTACTTCACAGACGCAAACTCAGGGTCAACCAGTTCGTACTACGGTACAAGCTACAACTACCAATGCTCCAGGCACCACGGCTCGCCCCACTTTCAAGAATATTGAGGGTATCAAGGCGACTATCGCGGACATGGAAGCCAGAGGTATTAAGTTAGACTTCTAGTAAGGTCTGTGAGGGACAAAGGAAAATTGTATGTTCATTTCTAAACTTCGCTCCCTCGTCGGGATGGTCTTCGGGTTCGGTGACGATATCGTTTCTGTTATCACTGGGTCAGTGGGCACTCCCGGAGCTGCTGGTTCACTCGCTAGTGACCAACAGACGTATTTTTCGGCTAAGCTGCTCGAAGTCGCGGTCTTGATGACTGTGCTTGATCAGTTCGGCGATAAGGACCCCATCCCCTCGAACTCTTCCAAGACGATTCAGTTCAACCGTCTGGAGAAGCTCACCACCTCTCTTACTCCGACCCAGCTCGTTGAAGGTATTATGCCTGATGCGGTTGGTCTGTCGATGTCACAGTTTACCGCTGTGGCCGAACAGTATGGCCTCGTGCTCCGGTTGTCTGATCTTGCTGAGCTGACTTCCAAGCATGACGTTGTGGGTCGCGCACTGTATGTTCTCGGTCTGCACGCTGCTGAGACGTATGATATTCTTATTTTCAACGTTCTGTCCAATGCTTCTAACGTGTACCGCCCGAATGGTAAGATTTCCAACGCTACCACCACGGCTTCCGATAAGATCGGGTATGTTGATCTGACGGCTCTTCACGCGAATCTTATGGACCAGGGCGGACGGCCTTTCGATGACGGGGATTACGTTTTCGTCATTGCTCCTCAGGTTCATGCTTCGATGTTGCAGGACCCTGACTTCAAGGCGTCTAACCAGTTCGGCAAGCCGGAACGAATCTGGCGCGGCGAAGTGCAGGAATTGTCGGGCTTCCGCATCGTCAAGACGAACGCTCCGGGATTTGCGTATACCTCTCAGGCGACTTCGGGCGCGGCTAACAAGCTGTTCACGAGCTACGCGATTGCGCGTAACGCCTATCAGATCAGCGACCTCCAGAACCTCCGTGTGTATGCGGCGGCTCCTGGCGGACAAACCGATACCTTGCAACAGACCCGCAAGCTTGGCTACAAGTTTGCATTCAAGGCTATCATCACCAACCAGAACTGGATTTGGGAGATCATCTCCGCTGGTCAGAATAGCATCAATAACTAACGGTTAAGTACCACGGGATAGGGGCTGATGCCACGCATTGCGAAGCCAGCCCCTTCACCCTACTCCCCACAAGGGAACAAAGGATATCAAATGGCGAACGACACAATCGGAGCCGTGCTTCAGAATCGACATGTTGGACAATCTATTCCTAGTACTACTGCTAGTCAGCGTAAACGATTAGCGGAAACGCCGGTCCTTTCCTGCGCTGAAACCTTGAAAGCGAATGAGGATCAAGATAATTGGGTTTGGGTTGAAATTCCGGATACTGATTTGTTCGGGGAACCCCACACGGGAGTTTCTATTAACTTTAATCAATTTCTACCTGGTAAGTACTTCGTCAGCCCAGAGATGGGTGCAGAGGTTCAGAAACTTCTAGCTTCCCGTATGCGGGGCGATATTCGTGTTTTGCAGCCGCGACAGGATGCTGTTATGGCACGCATTATGAGTAAGAGTCAACTGGGCGCTCCTGTGAATGCTAACCTTGATGGTTTGAACAGCAACTAAACAGATGGCTACCTTTCAAGAAGCGATTGGTAAAACGCTCCTGTTCGAGGGGGGTTATGCGAATAATCCCTCCGATTCGGGCGGAGAAACCTATCGTGGCATCTCTAGGAAGAACTGGCCGAAGTGGGTTGGTTGGGCGCTGATAGACAGTGTGGGAACTCTTTCTAGACTTTCTGGATCGCTAGACTCCAACATCCCGTTACAGGGTTTAGTAATAGCTTTCTACCTTAAGAACTTTTGGCGGTATGATGGCCTTCAAGATCAAGAGGTAGCTGATAAGGTATTCGATCTAAGTGTTAATGTAGGTAAAGTTCATGCGCTAAAGATACTTCAACAAGCTGTAGGAACTAATCAAGATGGGATATACGGCCCGAATACCGAGAGGCTTACGAATCTCCACCCTCAAGGGTCCTTAGCTAGCATTATTCGAGCATCAGCAGAACAGTACCATAAAGCGGTAGTACAGACTCACCCGGAGGACGCTAAGTTTCTGAACGGGTGGTTACGCAGAGACGAGGCTTAATATGGCATTTGATTTAAGTTCTATCATTGGTGGCAACGTTGGAGAAGCTATTGCTAAGATCATTGGCTGCTTCAAAGTCGATCCTACCGTAGCTTTGACTAAGACTGCTGAGATTGAAGAGATCAAACTTCAACTTGCAGGTAAGCTTCAAGATCAACTTAACGCCCAGCTTCAAGGACAGCTTGATACGAATAAGCAAGAAGCTTCTAGTGCCTCTATGTTTGTGGCTGGATGGCGACCATTCATCGGCTGGATTTGTGGTTCGGGTCTTGGAATTCAGTTCATTGTTAACCCTTTGTTTACTTGGATCGCTGCTCTGGCTAAACATCCTGTTCAATTTCCTTCCCTCGATCTCGGTACATTAATGACTTTATTGTTTGGCATGTTGGGCTTGGGTGCAATGCGTACTTTTGAAAAGACTCAAGGGGCTTCGGGCTCAAATCAATTACAGTAGATAAGGACCCTCCGGGTGGCATACACAACTTTTCCTAAAGTTTCAGACGTGATTAACGGGGTTAGTCAGGACGTTCGCCAGCAACTTTCGGCGCAGATTGGCACGTCCGGTCAACCTGTCCTGATCGACTACACTAACCGTATCCATAAACAGATGCTTCGGTTTAGTCGTTGGCCCTTTTTGAAGAGTGAACCTCAGTACTTCCTCACGCAGATGGGGCAGTCTACCTACTGGGTGGGGCCTACTGGAACAGGTCCGGCAGGTGTTGTGGAGACTAGTCTCAACCTGTCAGATGTGTATCAGTTTAAGAAGGATTCCGTTTTCGATCTGTCGAATCAACGCGCTCTCAAGTGGTTGTTCACTTCGCCTATGGGACCGAATCTGATTGATCGTACAGGAGCTGGCAGGGTAGGTCTTCCTGCCGTGTTCGCTCAGAATCTAAATGACCCGAACATTCTTCAGATTTTTCCGCCTCCGAATAACCAGAATCTTTCTAGACCGCAACCGCAGGTTCCTATCTGTCAGACTGCTGTAAGTGGGGCTTTGCCGGCTCGATCTTATTTGATTAAGTATACCCTTGTGGATACCTTAGGTGGAGAGTCCACCTCTACGTCTACGGGTTGTCTTACATATATCCCCGCAAATAGCGTAGCTGTTATGAAGAGCCCCGCTGTTGGATACTGGGGTCAGTTGCCGGATGTGTATTCCCAGTCCGGTGTTGAATACAATCATTATAACGTGTACGCCGTACAAGCTACCCTTGTGAACGGCATACCTACCAATGAAGGCACAGAGACGTTGCAGAACTCTGTGCCTATTTTAATGGGCATTGACTGGACGGAACCTAATACTGGACTAGTCCTCGCAGGTGTCTCTGTACCGCGAGTCAATACTCTTCAACCCTTGGGCGCGTATGTTATTAAGTTTGAGTACTATAAGAACCGTCTTAAACTCGTTACAGCCGATCAGTACCTTCAAGTTCCGGATGATTACATCGACGTGGTGATTGCTGGAGTAACGGCAATGGCCATGAAGCTTATGGGTAAGGCCGAAGAAGCACAGATGCACTTTGGCATCTTTAAGGCCGGCCTGACCGAAATGGTCATGGACAAGAATCACTTCCCAGAAGGAGTTGAGTTCATCCGACCGGATATTGGAAGCTATGTGAACACGCAGATACTAGGATATCTTGATCCGTTCTTTATCTTCTTGGCTGCTGCTACTGGATTAGGATTGAGTCTGCTGGCATCGGGGATAAAAATATAACATGCCCTCACCAATTACAGTTACTGCTAATCTAATAGACTTCGCCGGCGCCGCCGTCTCAGGTTACATGCAAGCTGCTGTGGTTTCTCCCACAGGAGTATATGACCTGTACGTCGCTGGACTGGGTATCCTTGCGCCTAAACTCACTACGAGTACTATAGGTACTTCGGTATCCGTGTCTATCTGGGGCAACGATGTTATAGTAGATATGGTGGATAATGCTAAGGACACCTACTACACTATCACGCTGTTCAACACGAGTGGCATAGTCGTATGGACTGCTGCTTATCTGTTTACGGGCGCGGGACCTATTAATTTGGTAGGGTATCCGTCTCTTTCCATTCTTCCTCCCCCTATTACTACAGGTCCTGTAGTTGCCGGGATTAGTTCTCTTAACGCTCTAACGGGAGCTATCACTCTTTCAGCCGGATCGGGAATAACTTTAGTTCCAGTTGGAAACAACATTACTGTTGCTGCTACGATTCTTAGTGGCACCCAGGCTGCGAATCTTGTGCTTGCAGGACCCGCTACAGGTGCTGCTACGGCTCCCACATTTCGCGCGCTGGTTGCGGCAGATATCGCAGGACTTGTACCTCCTACTACTCCGGGCGGCGCAAACACCGATGTTCAGTTCAATGACAGTGGTGCCTTTGGTGGCAATGCTGGATTCACTTACAACAAGACCACCTTCGCGGTTAGCATTGAGGGTGATGTAACTCTCTCTAAGCAGATCGCTGCGACGAGTGGAGCAAACCAAAGTGCACCTAGCCTCATATTGGCAGGTACGTATTGGGACGGCGGTGCGAGTCAAGTTTCCGCTCTTACGATTACGCGTACCGTTTCTCCGGGCACGAACCCGAACATGAATACGAACTTCACGAACACTGGATACGGCGGAGGTGGAGGTTTCACTTTTAATGGAACTATTAACGCCAATCTGTTCAATGCCACCAGTATTCAATCAGCGACGAATTTTTTAATTTACGGCAATACACCTGCAACCGCGCTAACAAATATCAACTTCGGTGCGCTTAACCTTGCGGGTAACTACTGGACAGGTTCCGCATCAGCACCAGATACATGGTCGATCACGCCGACACTTGGAACAGGCACCAATCCAACTTCGACGCTCATCTTCGCCCACACAGGATCATCGGGTGTCAGTGCCGTAGAGATAGCTGGTTTAATGGTTCCGCAACCAGCAGCCGGGGTTACGACGCCGACTCTCACGCAGACTATCGCGTCTGGTTCTCAGGCATTAGGTACGACTCTAATTGCCTCCGGTGCAGCAGCGGCAACTATTTCAGTAGCAGCAGCAGGAGTTTTGACTACCGATAACATCATGGCAGACTTCAATGCCGATCCGACTTCGACCACAGGTTACATGCCATCGGCGTCCGGAATGTTAACTATCATTAAATTCCCTACGGCTGGCTTTGTCAATTTCATCGTGGTTAACGATACGGGGGCAGGTATTACTCCCGGCGCAATCACACTCAATTGGCGAGTGGTGCGGTAGATTATGGGCGCAACATTGGTGTCATACGTACAAGCTGCATCTGCCATCACAGCATCACCAAACATTACCTATGTAACAGGATGCATAGCAATTGCGCGATTGACAATCGGAGGGGGAACCAATCCAACTGCCGGGGGGATCGTTGATGGAGTGAATCCGTATAACGTTTGGTTTCTGGCCGATAGGACATTTGCGAGTAGCGTATACGGGGGAACGGGAATTGAAATATGGTATTGCGTTCCCGGAAACATAGGAACAGGACCTTTGTACGCTGTGGTGGGCGGCGGATCGGTAAGTTATAGCAGTGCCGTCTATGCCGTGTTTAGCGGTGTTGCCCCGACAACGCCTTTAGATACTCACACCACGGGTATAGGATTTATCTCAAATCCATCTATAGCACTTGCCGTAAATTTTGCAGATATGGTGGTAGCTGCTTATATCACGAACGCATCTACTCCGGGAAGTTGGTCTAACATGACCGACATTCTTGACCCAGGTAGCACGTACCCATCGTTAGGTTATGCGGACACTTCCAGCGCAGGAACTTTCACAGAAACTATGAGCGGTGGATCTGGAGGAAGTTACGGAGGAGTGGTGGCATCATTCAAATTGTTATCACTGCCTGTATTTAATCCGCAAGTAGGTGCATTTTTGGTTGGAATCTAAACAATGCCTGAACTAAACATTATCGGTGCAAAAGAAAAGAACAGATACTATCCGTATCAGTCGGGCTTCCGTGTGACTCGGGAGACTTTCTTTCAAGCAGGGCAAGATAGTTTCAGCCGGCCTCCTGCACAGAACCCTGATCTGTTCCAATCTCTTAGTAACGTGGAACCTGTTACTCAAGGGAATCTACAGCGGCGTAGAGGGTACACTCTCTTTAACGCCACAAGTCCTACTGCTCCCTTTCATGAATCGTATGCTTATAGGAATGAGAACAACCTATCAGTTGCTCGTAGACTCGTGTGGACTTCTTCTTCTACTGTGGTTGTCACAGATGAAGCAGGTAACATAACATCTAGTCCTTTGTTTGTTCCGGCGCTTTCAGCAAAAGCAGTTCGTATGGTGCTTAGTCGTAGTTATGGATACTTCGCAGATGGAGCTGTAGCTGATTGTAAGAAGTGGGATGGAACTGCGGTTACTGGGAACTTAACGAACTGGGGTATTCAAGTAGCTGCAAGTGCTGCTTCTACCACGGGACCTTTGGGCACTTCTACTGGTGCTAATATTGCCAGTGCTTACTATCCAGCTTGGACAGGTCCTACTAGTATCTATGCTGCTGATGGTGTCTATGCCACCAGCAGTTTGTGGGCCTCTCAAAGTGCTACCTTATCTGCCACAGGCTTTTCATTCGGTATTACTCCTGTTACAGCTCAGATAACGGGTATACAAGTAGACGTTAAATGCTTTAAGAATCAAGCTAGCGGTCCTTATCCGGACATCGAGTTACAGCTTATAAAAGGTGGAGTTCTCTCTGGTCCTCTTAAACCAGGCTACTGCCCAGATAGTGTAAACTCTTTTATCTCCTTTGGAGGACCTACAGATACATGGGGATTGTCCTTTATAGGAACTGATGTCAATGCAAGTAATTTTGGAGTGGGCATCTGGTGTTCGCCCACAATGGGTTTAACTAATCCTGTAGACTTTTCTATTGATTATGTTCAGATAACTATCTTTGTCAGTGGTAGTACTATTGGGTTAACGGCCACAACGGGTACAGGAGTTACTCTCTTAAGTGGGCGTATCTACACTGTTGTATTTCAAAACTCCATTGCGGGTACTACATCAGGTCTTACACCGTTCTCGGCCAGCTCAGGTCCTGTAGCCAATAAAGAAATAGACCTAACTGGACTTCCTGTTTCGAGTGACCCTCAAGTAGACACTAAGTTACTTCTGGCTACGGCTGATAGTGGAGATGAAACAACACTGTACTTAGTGGCTCAACTTCCGAATGCGACTACTACATATACAGATACGATGCCGGACTCTCAGCTTCTTTTTCAATCTATCTACCAACAAACTGATGTGAACGGTAACCTACATGGTGTCGCTAATAACAACCCCCCGCCTGCCGGACTTAACTATCCGATCAAGCATAAGGGTCGCATATTCGGCACTGCCTCTGCTAGCACATTAGGTGCGGGACCTACTCTGTACTACTCTAAGAACTTGGATGATGTTACTACTAGTACTGGAACTATCACAGGCAAATGGGAAGAAGCTTGGCCCTACACCTACAGCGAGGATATCAGTGAACGCGCTGAAACTGTAACAGGTTTATTGAGTGATGGACAGACTCTTTACATTGCTACGGATATCTGCGTGCGTCGATTCATCGGAGATAGTCCAGATAACTTTCAGACTCCTGAAGTCATCTTCAATGAAGCTGGAGTTGTGAACCAAGAGACTTGGCAGGTTGTATTTACTGAAGGTCAACCTGTTGGAGCTATGTGGTTGACCCCTGATTACCGGGTTATGTCCAGCGACTTCAATACTTATATTGATGTTGGAACGCCTATACAAGATGTATTGAATAGTATTAACACTGCTGTAGTTCAGACTGTTGGTCATGCTTGCTTCGTTTCTAAGGGACCGTCTGAGTACTACATGCTCTATGTTCCTACAGAATCAAGTCTAGTTGCGAACGTAGTGTGCGTCTATAATCTACGAACTAAGAAATGGTGCATCTGGTCGCCTACGGATACTGTTACTACCAGCTTGCTTAATGTCTCTTCTGTTGGTATTCCACAGTGGTTGTTCGCCACCCAAGCGGGTCCTATATACCAATGGGACGAGACAGTGCAGCAGGATAGAACTGGGAACACTCCAGTTTCTTATACAGTTCCTGTTACGACAGAGTGGTTAGACTTCGGAGATATGGGTCTGACTAAAGCTATTAACAAGATCATTGTAACCACAGGTGATCCTTTACTCACTGTGGCTGTACAAGGTGCTATCACGGATAGGGACTTAGACACAGGAGGCAAATTAGTTATTCCTCCGACTCAGGTTTTACAAGAAATCTTCGGTGACCTATTCGTACCTATGGTAGCTCAACCGGGTTTGTACAAGTGGTATCAGATCACATTTACTAGTCCGGCTAGTACTATAGTAGACGTACTCGATGCGTTTGACATAGATGTCATGCCGTCAATGAGGATGTAATGCCCAGTGTACCTTCTAGATTAACTGATCTAACGCATCCAGATGCCGTAAAGGTCATCAACCAGCTCTTTGATACATACTCAAAGCGCATTGATACCGTTGCGCAACAGGCTGCGAGCAAGCGTATTTCTAGTGTCTCGAAACTTAACTTTGGCACGATTCCTGCTAGTAGTTGTAAAGATTCTGTTGTTAACATCTTGGGGGCTAGTACTACTTTAGTAGCTCATGCGAATCCTGTACTACCTCTCAGTGTTACTCCGTTAACGTGGTCTTCTTTTGTTTCAAAGAACGGACAAGTGACAGTGCGAGTAAGTAATCCTACAACGGCACCTGTCGTTGTGAATACAGTGACGTGGAATATTTTGGTGGCATAACATGGCTGAACCTAGTAATGGAAATGGAATTATCGTAGGAATAGAAGTGCTGGCTGAACGAATCACCAACGTTTCGAAACGGCTGGATGAACAGGTTACAGCACAAAAGGCCGCCGTTGACGCGGCTCTCGTGGCAAGCAACCAAGCTATCAGTGCCGCTTTGGCGACGCAAGAAAAGGCGGTAAATGCTGCTTTCCTTGCTTCTGAAAAGGCTTTGACTGCGGCTCTCTCTGCTTCTGAGAAAGCTATTAGCAAGTCTGAGGCAGCTCAGTCTGAAGTTAACAAAATCATCGCAGGACTACAGAGCGATGTAATCAGTCTTCGTGAGTCTCGTTCGCAAGGTTCAGGCAAGGATCAAGCCAAGACCGGAGACAGGCAGCAGTCTAACTTTAACATGAGTCTGGCAATCTCTATCCTATTCAACGTTCTTGCGTTTTTTGCCTTTGTGTACAAGATGGTGAGTCATGGCTAACGAATTTGAACTCCAAGTGTTAGCTGAACTATCAGCCATTAAATCCACAGGAGCTACCACAGCTCAGCGTATTGCTTCTCTTGATGAAAGATTGTTCAACAACGGGTCAGGTGTTATTACTACGATTCAGGCTGACATAGTTGAGTTAAAGAATGATCGTAAATCTGATGCCAAATGGGAACGATTTCACAACTGGAGTCATTACTCCATGGGACCACTACTGATTACCTTGCACACGATCTTAAGAAAGTACGGAATTATAGTTTAAATTAACGGAGGGAAGTAATGATTAATCGAATTAGAGTAGCCACACTTGAGGAAGTTAAGTCTATAGAGAGTGTTAGTGACTGTCAGGTTGGTTGCACAGTACTTGCTCTGGATACTCCTAGTGGTGTAATGAAAGCTGTTATTAGAAATGCAGTAGAGATTGATCCCGTTATTTATCCTGAACCTGACAATCTGTCAATGCGAATGCGAGCGATGTTCTGGCGTGACTTGGAAACTGTACTAGCTGCGCAGGGTGCTTCTAAGTACTATTTTAATGTGCATGTTACGAATAAAGCGATGTGCGATACAGTTAAAACATGGGGAGCTGTTCAACAATCTACAGAACCCGAATTCAGATTCATGAAGGTCCTATAAGACTATGAGTACTAAAACACAACAGACCGGGCAGTTTAACGCTCAAGGAATGAACACGTATAATAATATGCAGGGAGGTTTTGGGACTGCTGTCAATAGTTATATGAGTAATCCTTTTAGTAATCCCTTCATGCAGCAACAGCAACAGATGGGGACTAACCAGGCTAACCAAACGGGTCAAACAGCTATGTCCAACATCACCCGTAATTGGAACATGACTGGTAGTTCTGGTAACAATCCTGCATACATGGAAATGATTAACAACCAAGCGCGGATGAACTCACAGCAACGATCACAACTTGGCTTTCAGAATCCCATGCAGAATGCTTTTACTGCTCAACAGAATGCAATGGGAATGGCTAGTCAGTATAAGCCGTTGCAAACGGGTTCTACTCAGTCTCAGAGTGGGTTGGGAAGTTGGTTGCCACAGATAGTAGGTGGAGGCTTGAGTGCTCTCACGGGCGGCTTAATGGGCGGTGGTGGAAGTACATCGCAAGCAGGTGGGAGTGGCATGCAGATGCCAAGCTTTGGAATGTCGGGTCCTACTGGGGGTAGTTACGACGCTCAGAACAATTCATTCATGCAAAATGGTGGCTTCGGAGGCTACAACCAGCCTCAACCTCCTGGTGGATACAGATAAGGATAACCAATGGCCGACAATTATAACAATCCCGCGCCTATGCAATTTCAGATGCCGCAAGGTCAGCAGCCCCAACAGGGTAACCAATGGGGCAGTAACTTTGCGCCTCAATTGAATGAGATGCTTGCGCCGGCTCAACAGTCGGCCCAGTCGTCTCAGAGTCCGTATGCTACCATGAAGGCTCACGGGTGGTTGCAGGATAACCATCCGAAACTAGCGGGGGTTCTTGATAATGCATTCCTGACGATGGGCATGACCCCTCAAGCTACTGGTCCTGAAGGGGCTGGTGGGGGTATTACTAGAGCCATGCAGGGACTCATGGGTGCCCAGCAATTCAATCGTCAACGAATGATGCAACAGTATATGTTGCCTTTCCAGATGATGCAGCCTCAAGTTGACTTGCAAGATAAGTTGTCTCAGATTCACCAACGAGAAGCGCAAGTTCCCTACGAACACGCAATGACTGAAAAGGCTCTGGCTACGTCTGATAAGTACTATGCCTCCATAGACCAAGCGAATGAGCGGAATAGAATTTCAGAACAGAAACTTACTCCTTCAGAGTTACTAGACCGCGCAGCTTGGGGAGGAATTAATAAAGGTGCAGGTCCTAAGGATCGAAGTAATCCAACACCCGATGAAATGAATGCGTACATCGGTAATCTAGGAGACATGCAGTCTCGGATGAGGAAAGCCCAAGGAGGCGGTACTGAAGAAGAGCGCATACAAGATATGAAAGGAAATCCCGATCCTGCCATCCACGCAGAGGGAGTGCGACGTTGGAACGACCATCTGGCGTTCGTAGGCGCAACTTCAGGAGCTCGTGCAGGTGCGGGAGCTGCCGCTGTTCAACCCTATGCTAACACTAAAGACTTCATTGATAAGGTTGAAGGTGATAAGTATAAGGGTATTGGTGCGCTTCCTAGGGAGGAAGAATACTATACCGCACAGGATAAAGAAGGCAACCGAGAGTTCGATCCTGAACTAAAGAAGAGTTTGCAAGCGGGTTATCAAACACTAACAAAGGAATACAACGCCAAGAAGACAGCCATAGACCAACACATTGCTGCTTGGAGAAGGTCAGATGCTCCCAGTAAGTACATGGACCCTTCTGAATGGAATCCCAACGCTACGAATCATACGTCAGCGGGAAGTAGTTCTAGTCCTATCAAGTCAACTCCAGCAAAGCAACTAACCTTCAATATCAATACGGGTAAACTCGAATAATGCCTGACATCAAAGTTAATCTACCAGATGGGTCAACTGCAAGTTTCCCGAATGGTACTGATAGTGGTGTAATGGAGAGGGCTGTTCAACAGCACTTAGGTTGGAAGAGCCCTCAAACAACTGCTGCGGCAAATATTAATGCGGCTCCTGCGGCTACGGGAGATGTGCGTCCCTCCACAGGTGCGGTCGCTCAAACACGTCAACCCGCGTCTGGGAATGACATGGCGGATAGGTTCTGGGGTAAGATGATCCCAGACGCCGCTGTTCCGGCATTGGCTGCGGGACAGAAGTATCTAGTTGATCCGCTTAATAGAATGGCTCAAGGGGGAGCTAAAGTTGGTGGAGCACTTGCCCTGTCTACCCTAGGTGGAACCTATGCAAAGACTCATCCTAATGTAGCCGGCGCAGCTCAAGGTCTTGGAGAACTCGTAGGTGGAACTGTATCCGATCCCCGTATGTGGCCCTTCGCACTTGAAGGGACCGCTAAAGGTGCTCTTTCTGAACTAGCTGCGCGAGGTTTCTCCTCGCAGATGATCATGTCGGCTGCTACCTCTTATCCTGATATCAAAGAGGCTCTTAAGCAGGGGAATGCCTTTGAAGCCGCCAGACTTATCACTCAAGCCGTAGGGTCCGCAGGACTGGGCCTCCTAGGTGCTAAAGGTGAAGCTAGGCATCCAGCAGAGAAAGCTGTTCGTTCGGCTGAAGAGAAAGCCGCAGGACCGACACCTCTTCCACCCAGTAAGGGTGCAGAAGATGATATGAACTCTAAGGTGAAGGAAGTTCAGAATAAACCACTGACCTCCACCCCCTTGGGTCCTACGTCTACGACTGGTGGACAGCAATTACAAATAGACTTCACTACGAAGGCTCCTTCCGAAGCACATGCTCCTAAGGAAACCAGTGGTGCGTCTAAAGCAGCTAATGCTCCTGTAGTGGACCGTTCGGCTCTCATAGCCCCTGATCCCGCTCCCTTTAAGCCTAAGTTCTCGCTCACTAAAGATGCTTGGACTCAGCAGATGGAGCATGACAATGCAGTCGCTATTGATAAGGAGATCCCAGGAGTTAAGTCCCTAGATGATCCTGATAAGGTTCTAGCTCGCGTACGACCACCTGCACAAGGTTCAGCTCTTGCAGACCCGACAAAGTTTGCGACAGAGGACCCTCAGGGTGGCCCGCAAGTAACCTCAGCTCCGCCTACACTTGATTCAATTCCGAAGTTGTTTCAGACTATCGGAGCTCATTATGATCACCTGACTGATTTGATGAAACAGGCTGATGGCGCTGAACATGAGGATCATGCAGCTAGTCTTAATAACCAGCGGAAACAGATTGAACAGATTTCTAATGACAGGCTTGGGGAGGGGCTGAAGAACCTCGCTCCGAAGGATGTAGTTTCTTTTAGGGATGAAGCGTTGAAGAGGGCTGAAGACTTAGAAGCACAGTCTAAGGCTATCCGCGATCTGACGGATGCTACAATTAAGAACAGGGGCGTTAAGGCTGAGATTGCTGATCTGCGTAGACCTGGTGGACCTCCTAAGTATGTTGTCAATCCCGAAACAGGCGAGCGACATCTTATGCAAGAGGATAACCTCGTTGGTAGAGATGCACGTTCTCATTTGGATGAATTGCAAGGTCGCGTACCTACTAGTAAGGCCAGTGACTTGAAGGTTGCAGGTAAACCTGAAGGTATGCCCGATGAAGAATGGGATCGACATATCAGTACGTTACAAGCAGAACGATTGAATTTAAAGGGGCAGATAACTGAGGCTGTACGTCAAGCTGCGGCACAGGGTATTTCTCTTGAGTCCATGATGGATGCTGGACTTAAAGAACCTGTCGCTCGGTTGAATGAGATTCAAGGACTACTAGGGAAGTTTGAAAAGCCGGCTGAGACTGGACGTAGGACTAACATAGCTCCTGAGTTGGGCACGAAAGGTGAAATCACCGCGCCAGAGGATATTAAATCCTGGAGTCTTGAGCGGGCGCGTCTTGCCCTCGGGACTAAACTTAAGCAACTTCCTACGGATGAAGAGTTCTTTCAGCACGCTGATGCGCGTGACGAGAAGGGACGCTTACTGCGTAATGCTGCGAGCATTGCTGATAAGGAGATCATAGCTAGGAAACTGGCCACTCAGGGTGGTTCTATTAAGGGGTTTCTACGGGGTAAGGTTCAACCTGTTTCTCTCAATCCCACACCGGATGATTTCTTGCAACGAGCTCGTGCTTTTAAGCAGCCAGATGGTTCGAAAGCGGAAGTGCACAAGGTTACGTCAGAGTCAACGGAAGCAGATGCTGGCTTTCTTGTACGAGACGGTAAGGGAAATATGAACTGGGTAGGCCACACGGGACTCATTGGACCTAACGGAACGATGACTCATTCCGACTTTGCAGAAGCACTTCTCCCTCATTTGGCTCATCCTCGAGAGGACACCGCACTTGATGCGGTACTATCTAATCCAGAAATAGTTCGTAAGTCCATGGCGGGGAATTATGAAATACACGAACGGGCTTCTAGTAAGATGCACGATGCAGTGTATCTTGATGTCATTAAAGATCGCATGACGAAGAGTCCTATCGAGATAGACTTCCGAGATGCTGGAGGTAAGGTACGCACTCTAACCCTTAATCCAGGCTGGGAAGATTTAGATACAGCTATTAAACTAGCTCGTGGACGCCAAGATATTATGCGTGCTAGAGGATCACTAGGAGGTTCTCAACCAGGAAGGGCATGGTTGGACGACGAGACAGGTGCTTCGAGCGTTGCTCATGTTTCAGGCATGGCTGCTGGAGGTGTGGCAGGGGGTGTGGCTGGAACAGTTGTTGGCGGTCCGGTAGGCGGTGTTGTAGGAGCCGGCTTGGGTATGATCGTAGGGTTCACAGCTCCTGATGTCATATCAAGTCCGCGCGTAGTTGCTTCGATGAAGGCGTTTAGTAGTTCTATTCGAGGTGCTGGTATCCCATTGAAGCAATGGTTTAACGGTCCGGTAGAACCTGATATCGCTTCTTCTCGACTACAGGACATCCGTAGAGAACAAGACATGCACTCTAATCCTGGAGCTATCACTTGGACTGATCGTCTCCAGCAACTTTCGCAGAAGTATGCGAAGGGCCTGGACCCGTTCGCTCTTGTGGCGGATAAGAAGAACCAGAGTTACCTCACTAAGAGTATCTTGAATATGGGCAAAGGAACCACTGCGTTTAATAATTTGGACCTGCCGGATACGAAGAGTTTGTACCTCGCTGCTAAGGATGCTAGGGGTATTGCTCTGGGTGGCCGAGCTGACTTGAAGATGGAATACAACGCAGTCATGCATGACGCTAAGACTGAGGGCTTGTTTCAACGCGCTACAGACTGGGGTCGTATGCTCCAGATCAAACGTGGATTCGATGTACTTGATGAGCACATGCAAGACCTTCAGAAGCAGGCACAAGACACACAGAATTCTTTAGCGAATGTTAATAACACCCCCCGAATGAATGCAGCTCTTCAAGATAAGCTAAAAGAACTTGAGAGCTACCATGATGATATCCAGAAACGGATAGCACAAGGCCAAGCTGCGCCTAAGGGTTATACACCTCAGTCACTCCAGCAAGACATGAATGATTTTCAACAGAAGTTGAATGTGAATGAGCGGACTAAGGTGAATGATTATTGGGACCGTGTGTTCTCAGCGCGTGAGAAGGTTCTTGACCTGGTGCATTCAAGTGGTTTGATTTCAGATGAAGCGCATCAGACATTCAAGGCCAGGGGTAAAGAGTACATCCCCTTGGAACGTATCATGGATGACCTGGCTGATAATAAGTTTGCCGCAGGTTCTCAGCCTCTTAACCTGAAACAACAATCCGTTATTCGTACCTTAGAAGGTAGCGATAGAACTCCAGTTGATCCGTGGGAGGCTCTCTCCAAAGCGGATGCTAAGGCATTCCATCAAGTTGCTCGTAATGAAGTCATGCACCATGCGCTTGATCTGGCACAAGCTTATCCTCAGGACTTGGGGAAAGAGTTTAAGCAGGTTGATCCTAACTATCGAGCCAAGAAGGGCGAACAGATCGTAGGCCACTTCAAGGACGGTAAGCCTGATCTATATGCTGTACCTGACTACCTGGGTGATGCTCTCAATGCATATCCGCAAGCTATGAAGTCAGCCTTGGGAACTTATGCTAGCTGGTGGGGACATCAGTTTAAGCGTGGAGCTACGGTTGCTAACCTCTCGTTTCAGACTGCCAGTCTCTTTGGGCATGCGGTGGCGGGACTGGCACTCACAGCCGAGAACAGCAGGGACGTAAAGAACTATATGATGCAGTGGGGTCAGAGCGCAAAGTCTGTGTTCCATCAAGACGCGGAGTTCCGTGATCTTGTGCGCAGTGGTGCGACCTTTGGAGGTGTGCAGGCTCTTCTAGACCCTGAACACTTTGCTAGCCCTTCTGATCTAGGCTGGAAAGAAAAGCTTGCTAAGAAGCAATTTCTGGATACGGCTCAAGACATGGCCGGCAACTTGGAGAATATCAATAGGTTAACCACCTTTAAGAACGCTCGATTGAATGGGCACAATGTCCAAGCTTCTGCGTTGGAGAATTTTAGAGACCCCGCTATACGAGACGCCGCAATCAAGGCTAAGTATTACGGGGGAGCTCCTGACTTCTCTCGCATGGGAGACTTGTCTCAACCTTTCAATCAAATGTTTATGTTTTTGACAGCACATACTTCGTACGCTAAACAGTTCGGAGATGTTCTGCGGAAGGACCCCAAGAGGATCGGGGGTATCCTTGTAGCCTCCGCTGCTGCAACTGTTGCATTACAGTACTGGAACAGTCAGCAAAAAGACAAGGATGGAAACTCTTTACTTCGTAAGGTTCCAATAGAAGAGCGTATGAGGAACTGGGTTCTTCTATCACCTTGGACTGCAACGGACCCAAAGACCGGGGTGGAACGAGCGATTCAATTTAACATTCCCAAGCCTTTGCCAATGCAGATTGCAGTTAACCCTGTAGAAGCGGCTATTTCTAATGTCATCGGAAAAGAAGATCGAACAGGCACTCAGCAAGCGTTAGATGTCATGGGACATATGTCTCCTATACCTCTGCGGTTAGAGCAAGGAAACCTTGTCTCCTCAGGGGCCACTAGCGTTCTATCCTCCATGCATCCTGCTATTAAAACAGCAGTGCAACAGTTTGCCAACAAGGATGACTTCGGATATCCTATCGTTCCTCCTAGTCAGCAGAATATTGAATCTAGATATCAGATAGGTCCTCACACTAGTACCGTTGCTCAAGCGGTTGGTAGAGGGGGATCAACAGGTGCGGTTGCCGGAGGTGTGCTTGGAGCCATCGCTGGAGGTTTGATTGCAGGTAAAGAAGGGGCTGCTATCGGTGGTGGGATTGGAATTACTGTAGGAGCACGGGGAGCCTCTCCTCGAAGAGTAGATGCGGGACTGCGTTCTATGTTTGCTAGCAGTGCATCCCAAACAGAGTCTTATCTTAATCCGTTCTTTGATGGATCGACTAAGACTAAACAAGGGAACTCAGCGATGGACGTGCTACGCTCAGCTCCAATTGTAGGACCAACTATCTCTCGCTATATGGGTTCTACCTTGGATCAGCAGCGGCTTACTCAGTCGAAGCAGTTCTATCAATCGGTTCAGGATGCTTCAACGCCTCTTACTACCTTTGACTATCTGAAGAAGACTGATCCGCAAGAAGCTATGAAGTACTATCAGAGTCATAAGAATGAACTGCTGGCTGCTCACAACATGGCCCAGATGGGTCAGAGAATGGGCGAGATAGCCGCAGCAGAGAAGCGAGTACAGGACAGTCCAGCACTCCCGGACAATAAGAAGATGGAAATGCTGGCGAACATAGCTCGGGTACGTGAAGGGATATTTGCTAGAGCTAAAGAAGTCACTAGGGCTCACGGAATGGTTTCGGCAATTCCGGGGCAAGGACAAGGCAACGCTAGGTAGAGGGTATGAAAAAACAAAAGCCCAGGTTTCCTGTGAGGGAATACCTGGGCAAGTTCAGTAAGTGGTTATTGGTAATGCGTGGTAGAAGTAGTTTTCGAAGCCATGATAAAGTACTAGAACGTCTATTCAAGATGTTCCCCGGAAGGACTGGGGTTGAACAGTTCACCAGTGTGGACATCGCTGACTACAGGCAACTGCGTCTTAAGCAGGGAATCTCTGATGTTACCTTGAAGGTCGAACTCAGTCAACTTAAAGGTTTCTGGAGGTGGTTGATTGAGGACCTCAGACTCCCTGTTAATAATCCTGTACGGGCGTTTCAAAGTCAATGCAGCAAGTCCCAGTTCAGAACTAGTAAGCAATTCCTCAGTCTGACTGAGGTAAACAGGTTGCTCGATGAGTGCCCCACGACCAGTACTAAGCGTTCGGTCTTGCGTGCTGTGCAAGGGTATGACCAGCTCGGTCATGTCGCAAGGAATATAATACGTGATGCAGCTCTTCGTGCTGGACTTATAGGGTTTAGTCTTAGCAACTTGAAGATAGCTACTAAGAGCCGGCTTAATCGGGAGATCGTTCAGGCGTATGCTCAACAACTGTTGGACGCCCTTCCGCAGGAAACCCAGCTTTACGGCAACGCCATAGCTACAGTCCAAGTTCCTACCCTTATTGAAGGGACCCCGATCAGTAACAGTAACAATGGCACGCTTGTTATTGGAGAGATTAATCAAGAGTAACTTAGTTCCAAACGGTAAACTACGATGCGCCACGGTCATTGCCCATTTATTATAGGCATGACCGTTTGCCATTTTAGGACCACTTTCATTCCCGTACCAGGAAGAAAGAAGTTGCTCCCCACCCTCTAGGGTCCTAGTAGTTGAGATCATGATCATCGGTGATAAGAGTAGCAAACTCATCAGGCTCATCAACGTAACCAAGGCCATGTGTGAAAAAGAACGGGTCATCCAATTTAGGTAGGTAGATAGGAACGTCTTCCAAGTTGTCATGATAGGCTTGTGGGTTAGTAACAAGATTATAAACTCCTATTGATTTTTTACGGAGCATCGCTAGGTCCCCGCTCTTCGCCGTGATTACGAAGTCAAACTCATATCCATCTAAAGCTGTCTCACTGATATGTTTTAGGTCACGTCCTGGGTCTTGATATTGATTTCCCCGCTCGTCTAGCCGTACGACTTCAACCATGAAGCCTCCGGCTTTTTTTATGTACTCTGCTTCATTAGGATACCGAACATCAGTGACTATGGCCACTTCGGGTTCATCAGCTTCGATCCTTTTAGCGAGAGTTTCCACCCAATAGTTTGGAGTTGCCTTCCTAACCACATCAGTGCCATACCACTGTAGTATAGAAGCGTAGCCATAGATAGGGTCCTCCTTCTTAGAAGGATAACGCTTAGTCTGATGTGCAAGTTGCCACTGTGAAACGAGTTCGTTGTGATGTTCTCGACAGTACAATTTCAGTTCATCGGCGAAGGCATAAATTTTCACACGATCTGGAATTTTTGTACAAACTACTTCTTTACCGTCAAAAGACATTTTTATTCCTACTTCAGGACAAGCATACTCTTTCATGTATTTTGCAACATCATTTTTTCCTTGCCTGGCTTTATAACCTAATCCTATAATGAGCATTTTGTACCTCCTCCGACGATATCCAGAAACGGTATATCTTTACCCTTATAAGGAAGTGTACTATTGATAGTCCAAGTAGTGGCGATCTTTGAACTTGGAATACCTTGTGCTAGGTATTCCTGTTCTAATAGCTTTTGTATCAAATCCTCTTGCTTAAAGAATATACCTGTTGCGAACTGGTGCATGATGTCCCATCGTTCTGGTTCCTTGTCGAAGAGAATGTAACCGGGTTTCTTGTTACCGATCATATACCCAAACTCCAGGTGGCAGGATTTACCAGCCGGCATAAGCATTACAACCATATCAGCTCCATCTAGATGTGACTTGTCGAAATGGAAGATATGTTTACCGGCATAACCGTTGAGTGCCTCTCCATAACTTCGTCCACGATCTTGTTCATACTTGCGCCAGTAGGAATCCGCATCAGGTCCAGGAGAGTACCAATCATCGAATACTCCAAAGCCCTCCTTGCGAAGGTCAACAGCTAGTTTAGGAATTCCTACATTGCGTAAGGAACCTATCAAATAGATTTCTTTCATTTACTTACCCCCATGTTTTTCTATGTCCCTCATCGACATATTCAAGCGATACCAACCCTCGTCATACCGGATGCCATACTGGTACACATTCCCATTTTCACTTACCCCATATAAAAGAGGGCCGTCCTCTCCCCTACAAGCAGTGATTTGTACTATATTAAGTTCGTTAGGCATTACTTACCCCCATAAATTTTCCCGCCGTAGCTGAACCGACCATTGCTGATAATCACAATATAGACATTGAACAAATCTTTTCCAAACTCTTCTAGAATCCCTAAGCCATGAACATGGTTATTTGAACGGCCCTTTGCGTACTCTGGAGCTACCGTACCTAGCGTTGGAATTACATATCCAGCCCACTTGTCGTTCTTCTTAACCTGAGAAGTCTTAACATGCATCTGAGCTGTATGGACATGACCCATAATAGCCGTGGCACAAAAGGCTTCAACAAGTTTCTTAGCTACATACATTGAACTGCCTATCTGATCTCCGTGAACTAGATAAGCTTTACCAATTTGGTAGTGGTTTCCTTGTGGAATGATCTTCCAATTACGAGCTATCAGGTTCAACGACTTCTCAATAGATAGAGCTCCCTTAAGTTCAGGTTGCTCCTCAAGCAATTGTTGAAGCCAATCCTCATGGTTGCCATAGAAGATAACCCGCTTAGCTGCCTTGGGGATGCGTGCTTCTATAGGTTTGAGAATGTTTGCATCAAAGTAATCCAAGTCCTTCTGCCAGCCTCCTACCTTACGAAGACCGGGTTGCTGCTTCGTGTGGCGAGAGATGTCTTCGCAGTCCATGTTATCACCTAAGAGAACAAGACCTTCTACTGGATTCTGCTGAAGAAAATCCAGAACCGCAGCAAAAGATTCTTTGTCTTCCTTAGGTGCATGTATGTCCGAGAGGATTGCCCACAGTTTAGGTTTATCCATTCTTCCCTCCAAAAGTAGTATTCATATACGAGGAAAATTCAGGAGAGTATCGACCTGTCGGTAGAGTTGCATCTTGATACACTCCATTTACTAACTCTAAAGTTCTAGTTGCTCCATGATTATACCGCCCAAAGAAACTAAAATTCCTCTTACAAGTTCCGTTTATAGAGTCCATCAGGATCAAATGTCCCGCTCCGCCTACGAAAGCCGAAGAACCTCTCGCACTGCTGATTGAAAGATTCGACTCCGTATCCTTCGGGTTCTGGCTTTTCTTTCGGTTGTGGTGGGTCAATATAACCGATAGGTAGCGATTTTTGAACAGGGGATTCAATTTGTTGATCTGATTCTGAATCGTCGCTGCATCGTTCTCTCCGCCGGGCGGTAGTTTCGCTAACCCCCCGAAGGTGTCGCACACCAGAATCCGGGCTTTGGTAATCGACAGCATCCTCTCGGCAAACTGTAATGTATCTTCCCATGTCTTAACTGCCTCCGGTGTTTCCTCCGCTAGAAGGACAAAGAAATTTTTGTTGCCTAACAGACCCTCTACCTCACATACTTGTTTCTTAAACTCTTGTTCAGTTTGCTCAGTGAGATATAGGACCCTCGTGGGTGGACAACTTTTACCGAGGAAGGTCCCACCCTCAGTTACGGCTTTAAGGATATGAAAAAGGAGAATGGTCTTGCCTGTTTTGGGTTCTGCGGAGATGATTGTTTTAGCTCCCACAGGTATCCAGTCTGGACAGTACCAGTCAATTTCCAAATCCGGTCTGGCTGCAAGTTGTTCAAGATTGATGCATGGGGACCAACGTTCAGGCTCTTCAGCCCAGCGTTCATATTCGTAGTCTTTGAAGGCTTGTTTGTCTTGGTCATGGTGGGTTAGATCATACTCATCAGGCAAGTTCATTACGGATCGAGCTGTTTTTATGCAAGAGTCTGTGTACCATTCCATTCCGTGGTTGGTATTTGTCATTAGTTAACCAACACATCTTTCTTCTTACTCTGCCGACTCTCCTGGTATTCCCTCAGTTCATCCATCACTTCATCCTGAAGTTTAGATTTGAAGATCATCTCATTAGCTTCACGCCGAAGATGCTCTTCCATCGTCTCTAACTCACATATATAAACAACTTCCAGTGAATGAGAGATGCCCAAGTTGTGAGTCATTACAGGACGGCGCACTACAACTGCTTCTTTGTGATCTTGAACACTTGCAAGTTCTGGTACACTTTTCTCTATAATCAGTACCAGTTCTCCAGTGGTCTTTCTGCACATTATTTCTCCGGGCTCTAACATTTAAGTTGCCTCCGTGGAACTTTCAGGGTATTTTTTCAGGTCGTTGATTTGATCCTGACGACTTTTTTCTATTTCACTCTTTGTGTATTGCATAAACCTCCTAGTGCATCTCTCCCCAGCTCGCGCCAGGTTCACCAACTTTAACCTCAGCCGGCACATGAAAGCCGCCCATTTGCGGCCACGGTTGTTCCATTACCGCCTTCAGACACTTGACGACTTCGCCCACCAAAGCTTTTGGCGCTTCAACCACCAACGAATCATGAACCTGAAGCAGAAGCCTAGCGGGATAAGGAAGAGGAGCCAATACACTACTAACCTTAAGAGCAAGGTCAACAGGCCAATTGATTCGTTCATACATCAGTCCTATCATCGCTCGGAAACAAATATCTGCGAGTGAACTCTGCGGTAAGAAGCTTAGCGACTCTCCGTATAGCCGCTGCGTCCAGAACCATCTCTTCCGCCCGAAGACGCTCGTCAGAATTCCTGTATGTTCCGCCTCCTTCGTAACTTTTTCCATCCAATCTACAGTTGGTCTGTTCTTGAGTCTCCATTTGAGTAGCCATTCACGTACATCCTTTTCCAGAAGGTCCAGAGTCATTGCTATTTTTCGGGGTCCTTCTCCATAATTAATACCATGCGTAAGTTTTTTTGCTCTCCCATAGGGGGCATCGGGAGAATTATCCTTGACGACTTCAGCGTAGGGGACATTGAAAAAGATTTCAGCGTTAAGTTTATGCTCGCTAAAGCCAGGGGTGCTAAGGCGTTCCAATCGCTCATGGTCATTGGCATACCAGGCAGTTAACCTGTTTTCTCCTTGACTGAAGTCAGCTTCGACGAAACACCATTCAGGGTCAGATGGCACATAGATGTAACGGGCAGCGGGCGGTTGATTTTGCATGTTGGGTCCGCTGGAAGAAAGCCTACCACTGTTGTGCGACAGTAACCCTTCGGCCATAAAAGTTTTAGTGGAAGTTCGTATGGCAATTACTTGACGTACCCCCACAGGGAGATTATGCTTTACAACACTATTTATAGCTCCTTTCTTACTGTAAGCATAATGTCCTTGCCAGTTGTGGATAGCCTTTGCCATTAGTCGAGGAGGTCTAAGACTACCCAGTACCCCCAGACTATCCTTGATATAAAGAGAGCGCAAGTCAAGTCTGTGTTTATCTTTGTCTCGATCAGAGTACTCTATCTCTAAAACGTCCATACATCTTTTTGCTTCTTGTAAACATTCATTGGTCTTTTGAGTTCCAAATAAACCATTCCAAGGGGTCACATTACCTTCACTATCAAAGAATCCAGATAAATAACCCGCTTCTCTAGAATGATCGTATACCCAAGGTTCATGCCAGGCAGCAAGCCTGTCTCCTGCTTTCAAATCTTTTGTTGCTCTCCACTGAAATCTACCTACACCTTTAGGATGTACTTTTTGTTCTACAAGCCAACCATGATCTTCACTGGCTATTAAAGTAACAGCTCCAACTCGTAAAGAATAAGAGGGCAGATCTATATAGGATAACTCTTCTACTACGGATTCTCGTAACTTTCGGTGTATTCCCTCTTCGTCAAAACCAATTAAAGTATCCCCTACTTTTACATCTCTTAGTGGAATCCATCTTAAATCAAAGGTGCATACCCTGGTATTAGGATCGAGACAGGAAGTGCCGTAGGGAGAGAAATGTGGGGCGATCTTTCCATTTCTAATTGGGACTTCGTTTCCATCTTTATCCTTGAGTCCTTTCACAAAGCTAGAGGCTAGTTCATCTAGGCTACGTAGTTTACGAATAGAGGTAAGGATCTTATGTGTTTCAGTTTCCCCTGCCTTTACAGCTCGATTAATCAATCGTTCTATTGCGAATTTATTTGTCGTGACTTTCTTTGTTTTCCCATTGAATTGCGGCGGGAGGTTGAGGGTTGTATAAAGATAGCTCCCGACCTTCGCAGGAGAAGCCCAGGGGACAACAAGTTCTGTACCTGGTACGTGGATGAATTTGATAGGCTTTCCAGATTTTCCAAGTGTGCCTGGAGGTGCGGTTTGACGTACACGAATAACTTTAGCATAAGGTGCAAGTCCTTTTGGAAGAGAGTGTTCAAGTGCCGCAATCTCTACTAGGAGTTTTGTACGAATCTCCTGTGCGCGCACTCCACTAGTATGAATACCAGTGTTTTCCATCAGGTGGCATATCTTCGCTAAAGGGACTTGGGTGTACTTGTACAGATCGACTAACCGTTGTTGTTGCAGTATAGGAAGAATCTGCATGTAGCACTGGTGAGTAACATCTACGTCACGAGCACAGTAGAGTTCTTTATCCTCACCTGCTAGATGCTTCCACGCCGGTTTCTGCGTGAATACTGAACCCACGAAACCCAGGTCATGATCAGCATCAGGCATGATTAAGTGCTGCATTAAGATCGTGTCCCATACCTGACACTCTTCATTGATCTTAACCCCAGAGGCTTCTAGTACGGGTAAGTCGAAGCTTACAATGTTATGTCCTATAACGTTCCTAGCTTCCGCGAAGATACGTTTAATCTCTTCAATGTACTGGCCACGAAAGGGGACAACCATTACACGATAAGGCTTAGCACACAGGCCGATCATGGTTATCTGTTTCGTGAAACCGTTTGTTTCGATGTCAAAAGTGAATGTGCTAGAACGAAAGTTCACTAAATCATCCAGTGTGGGTTGGAGGTTATAGATCTCAGGAGGAAGTTGAGTACCCTTCTTTAAGTCTGAGATAACAACAGGAATCATTCCTTGTCCTTGAGCCATGATGTAACTAGGATGAAGAGTAGCAATTACTTTTGGCTTAACTTCACCCAGGAGGGAAAGTGGGCTACCCCGGTAGCGTCCAATTCCTCTAAAGCCTGTAAGACCTTCAAGCGCATATTCTCCGAGAGCGTCAATTCTCTCCCATGGACGAGATCGTAGTACAGGTTCCACATGCTGTTTATAACATTGAGCAACCGCAGCTCTTCCGTCTTTGTCCGAGATGAACCTTCTCGCTCCAGGTTCAGTCGGAAATACATTGTCTGGAGGTCGGCAATTAATGATATTAAGGACGGTGAGTTGGGCACGATCTATACCTGCCTTTCGAGCTAAGTTATTAAAGAACTTCCCCGCTGATAGAATGTCATCTTCTCCTGGAGTTTCTCCGACAGTCAAGCGTAGTGAAGGACCCTTGGAGGGTGGCACAAACTCAGCATCAGCTCCTACGTGGTGAATCTTACTGCCACCCTTCATATAGGTGTAGTCTACCTGGAGCATAGAACAGCCTTTACACGAATCATTGTCTTTAACTTTCAAGTAGACTACCTCCTTTTAGATTAGAACTGGCTGTTCTCCGTCTCTCTGTGACGCGGGAATTCAAGATAGATAGTTCCCGTAAAGCCACCACCGAAAGCCCTACCACGCGGTCCGCATGTATCAGGCCCGATGCTACCGTCGCAGTTTTGATTGCCCTGAGTCCATACTTGACCGAAGGTGTTCTTGTTCTCTAGTCGGATACAGAATGGACCAGTACAGCCTAGTCGATTCTCAATCGTGAATGAGAAACCCTGCAAGTGACTAGTCTCCACTCCATTAGGAGTCACACCGTTATTAAACTGTCGGATGTAATCGAAAGAGAAGCGAGAAGGTGAACCAAGCGCTACGGTACGGTACGTAATCCCACCGAAGGCATAGTCCCCAACCTTACTGACTGCGGTCACAGCGTAGTTCGTACGCTCTACTGAACCGTTCACACCGAAGTGATTAGTCAACCAGATATGCCCACCAGCAGCCGCTAGGTTTGCATAACCACCACCCAATGCAACTTTCGTTTCAAAGGGGGAGAGCGTGTCCTTCAAATCTAGTTCGTAGTGCTTAAGGAAAGGAATCTCAAGACCAAAGGTTGCACCTGCGCTGTGATTATCCCATGCATATGTGCCGCCCGCACCAACTAGTATTCGAGTCTGAGCCTTAACAGGCACAGCGAACAAAGATGCGAACAGTAGAACCAAAGCAACAATAGTACGTTTCATTTTCCCTCACTTGTGTAGTAGTATTCGAAAATAAACCCAAAGAGAAAGCAGTACGAAGAATACAGAACTGGTGAAGAATATACGGAAGTCATCTATGGGATCACGCATTAGTCTCCTATTAAAACAAAAAGGGCAGCCCAATTTTGGTTGGCACTGCCCTTTTATTACGCCTTAGCTTGATACGCTAAGATTAAGCTGCGGGTTGGACATCAAAAATCCCGAACTTGGGATCTTCGATCTTCGTGATACCGTCCTTGATGTAAGACTTACCCGGAACCATAGGTGCAATGATTCGGGCATTCCCGTTCATAGCCACACGATTGAAATAAGCTGCCGTATCTTCTCCCGGAAGAGAGTCAACACCCAGAGAAATTTCAAGCTTCTTAAGAGCCTGAGCACTCCAAGTCATCGGCTTACCTGGTGTGATAGTTCCATCTGCTGCGACCTTATCCTTTGAAATCGAGGTAGGATCAGGGTATGAAACGAACACGGGGCGACCAGCGAACTCACCTTCTGTTACGTCAAAGCGAATGTTCAATTCCTGAACTTGATTGTAAGGATTCGACCGATAGCTTGCGCCAGGTTGCAGGGTGAAGATATATCTTCCCGCTGGAACTGGTGCCGGCTTCTCGATCTTTGTATCTGCGAGTGAAACTGTTTCCCATCCCATCGTGTTAACCCCTCCCGAGGTTTAAGTGTAAACTGTGAGGCTTTCAGCTCACGCTTGCGTAGCCTCATACGCCTTACGAACCCTCTAACTAAATTGCAATGGATTGCAACACCAGGTATAGCAAAGATTCGTTAAGTCTTTATAACTCCCGTTGAACCACTCTTATATTGTCCCGGAGCCACACGCGGAATAAGTTCTGGCCTCAATGCGGGATCATGTAGGAGTGGACTGATTCTAGGTTGCTGAACGTTAGGGTTAGTATCAGGCAAGGTCTTGTCAGTGAACGTAGGGTCCACTAAGTCCTTGACAGGACCTTGACGGGGATCAAGTGGTTCGATCTCCATGTGACTTCCACCATGTTCTGGATTGTATGTTGCTTTGTTTTGTTGTGCCATAAAATTAGGGTAATACAGGCCAAATAGGAGAGCGATGATATAAACTAATTCCAGTTGAAAAGTGCTCTGGATGCTCTCTAAAGTCTCTGTTGCTACAGTGAACCATTAAACAAAGTGTCAAGCTTAAAACAACACTAGGTAGCCAGATGTACAGCCATAACTTCGTGTCTTTTGGCATAAGATTAAATTAGTCTTCTAAGCAGTAACGTGTGAGCACTTTTGCGATACATAGTACAAGTACTTCGGCCTTGTCCACCAGATTGCCTCTGGCCTTGGGCCTCGCCGGGTTCTAGTCCCTTGCATAGGGCATTCAACTCACCTTAACCAGTGACGTAACTAAGGAGTATTACTACCTAGAAGAGAGCTTGAAGGGTTCTTTGTTTGAGCGGGATAACCCTTGCCTTAAGACCGCGATAGCTAGATCGGCCTGGACTGTGCCTCTTAATGGCAGGAATCGAACCTGTGATTCTAGCTAACATCAAAGGCCGTCGTCCTATTCTAGTAAGGCCCATAGGTATGGGTTAGTTCCCAATAGGTCTGCACCTTACACGTTACGTAGGAGCCTCGAAGCCCTCCCCGATAGTAACTTAGTGTCAACCGCACGGCCAGATCGTTATAGAAATTGTAGGGCACCGGCATTCAACCGTGTCGTGTAGCCCTCACGCCCGGAATGTACCGAGATGTTCTCTGCGCTTCTTGTAGCTCGCCACTCGTAGGACACGATTTCGGCATTGACGACGCCGTGCCGGAAAAGGTGGAGCCGGGTTTTAAGCCGGCTCCTATATGGGAGGAGGTGTTCAGCGCATCCCTTTCCAGGGACGCCACCCGCCGGGTCTTGGGTCAGAAGTTGCCCGGACTTACTGCTTACTTACCTACTCCCAAACTCGTTAGTCAATAAAAGGAGTGTTTCTTATAATCTCTTGAGTTAGTATTTCATCTAACTTCTCGATGTACTTCTCATTCTTCCTAATGTGCTCCCACATACCTTCAAGTTCTTGCTTCAACTTAGTTATCTGATTTTGGAGACGGATTACAGAGTTAGTATGCTCTTGGTGGCTGTGCGTAACGTAATCGTTTAGCATTCCAACAGCTAGTTTAGCATCGTTAGGGCTGGAAAACTTATAACAGTTTGTTTTAGGAAATTCCTCGTCACTTCCACCTGTATTCTCTTCATTCAACCAATGCCTAGTTTCTTGAAACATTAGACTTTCACCCCCACTGGATGCTCCAGCAAAAACTGTGTATAAGCGTCTTTCGCTTTATTGAGAATCCAATCAAACGTCCCTGTGCCCTTCTCAAGGTCAAAGATCACTTCCGTAGGCAAGAAGCTAAGTCCTTTGTCACTCACCGATAACCTATTCTTAGCTAGTATGCCGCCAGTATTTTCAGTAAGGAAAAACCGTTCAGTATAGCGAGATTTAGCGTCCCGAGGATCACGAAGAACCGAACGAGTTCGCAAACAAAGAACAAGGTCGAACATAGCAGTGCTGCCAAGAAACATCTGTCCAGGAAGGTCCGGTCCCACAAGTTGCTCACCTCCATTATCCGCATCCGGCTTGTCAATTCTTAGAGTAGAAGTCACCACAAGATGCTGGGATTGATCAATGAGTTTCTGGATGTTCTTACGGCTTAACTCCCCCATCGTACCGTAGTCATCAATCTCAGGTACTCCAAGCGCCCGCTTCTGCGACTCACCTTTACTTCGTGGTAGAGTGAGCGCCTTCTCCTTGACGAAGGTCTTATTAGCCCAACTCAGGGAGTCCAAACCCGTTACTTCGTAGGGTTTTGCTGCTTGTCCTGTACAAAACTCTTCAAATTCGTTGTAGTTATTCAGTTCAGTGTAATCAAGACCTTCCATCGCGGCAGACAACAGGCCTTTACCGTGGCCAGTCTCGCAAGAACCCACAAGAAGTTTGTGAGTCTTATTAGCGGTAGCTAGGAACTTTGTCTTACCACAGCCCGGAAAGCCGTACATCAAGATTTTCAATCGTAAATTCTGAGGTGAAACTAAGTCTCGCGTATTCTGAATCTTAAGAGCCATGTACCCTCCCATAAAATAAAGGGGCTGTTATCTCGTCTAGGGAAGCCCCAGTCCCGGATGTAGTCTTTCTAAAGACTACCAGAAGATTTGGAAGCCCCGTATCTAAGTCCTGACAGTAACATTAGGCGAGGCTTCCGTTGGAGCGAGGGCTTATGAACTTGATCATCAAGCACCTCCTTCAAACTCTGTCACAATCTGTGTCCCTCGGTTGCTCTTATACAAATAAGACGAATCCAAACGGAAAAAGCGCAAATATTTATTTTTGCGCCATTTCCCCGCCCGTGCGTCTTCTTTGTGAGAAGCACAAGCGGAGCACAAAGATCCTTCAGCCGAAGTGTTTTTGCTGCGCTCGGCTACAAGCGTAAACTTCAAATTTGTATCAACGTTGATTCTAAAGGAGTTAAGTCGCATCATTGAACAGCGAATGGCTCGCTATTAAGAACATAAGAATGCCTGAACATATCAAGGCAGTACTGAAAATACAGGCAGCGCACGGTCCACCATCCGCCCATCCACGTTGATGTCCCAGTACAAAACCTGCCGCATCTATTCCTCCCAAAATTGCACCCAACAAAAATGCTGCTAAATGATTCATATTACTCTCCTTTGTCATATCGCCCCTTTGCTCGCTTGGGCTCGCCGGGGCTCGATACGGTGTACATCAATCCTTGACTCATAATTTCCTTTCTTATTCTGCTACGAGGACCCTTGGGGTGGCATTAATCAAAACAGACTGACCGTACCACCCAAAACCCCGCCAAAATCCCTGCCGCACCTATTGCGGGCCAACTTTCATGATACCATAACGCCAAACCTGTACATCCCAGCAGGGGGAACAGGCAAAACCCATCAAAGAAACCCCATCCATATGTCATTCTATCCTCCTAATTCTTCTCATACTTAAACCGATCAGTCTCATCGGGAGCCAAACCCCAAAACCAATAAGAAGCTACTTGAGTCTGAGCAAACATGCGCCAGCTACCAAAAGTCTTTAACTTAGCCAGCTTTACGATAGGCCGTCTGTGCAATCCAAGCGTACAATGCTCGTCTACCATAAAGGATAACCGAGAACGACGTTTCATACTGTTACAGGAGCATCCTAAGGGGACATACTCATTAAATGCCGACATAGCCACTACCTTCGGTATGCAATCAACCGCTTGTTCTTTGCAGTAAAGAGTTATTTTAGTTCCAATTGCCAGGGCATCATGGCAAGAAGGGTACCATCCTACCTCACGCCATCCCTCTCGGTGTAGAATAGAGGAGAATACCACTACAGCCTTCTCATTAAGTGTCGCCAGCAACAATGGAATTTGAGGTACTCTAACTTCAGTGTAGACTTTCTCTACATCCACACCATCATCCGTGTACCATCCATTCACAGTACCTACATCTATCTCTTGAATTTCAATCCTCATTCCTGCCTCCTATCCTCGTCGTCCAGCAGTACTAGTATTACTTCTATCAAGCCCCATGTGGCAAGTATACCCACTGTGAGTATTCCGATTACCGTAAAAGCGTGTTCAATCATCCCCGCCTCCACCCAAAAGGGTCCTAAGCTTCAACTTAACTTCCTTCCTTCGTGTATCTATTGTTCTTTCACTTACTCCTAGTTCAACAGCCGCTTTCGCTCCAGTTAATCCATCTGTTAATTGCTCTGCTATTATTCGTTCTTCGGGTGTTAAGCTAGCTAAAGCAGAGCGTACAGAGAGTTTGGTGAATAAGTCATGAGAATCTTGGATAGCGATGTCTGAGAAAATAGCATTCTCTCGTTGTCGAGTTCTTTTTCGGAAGCTATCTAGGCAGGTATTGACTACTACTGTGTAAACCCAATTTGAATTGATATCTTTCACATTGTTTTCAGGGTTATCAATCCATTTAAGAATTTTTAAGGCTGAATCCCCTACAACATCTTCTAAATAGTAGAATTGTTTACCGTATTTTGTAGCGATAATCGCTTGGATGAAACGAAAAAAAGCTGCTCCTAATCTATCTCTTGACTCAGGAGAGCGATCTTTCAAATACAATTCATAAGCTTCTTTAACTGTCATTTTCAGGAGACTCTTCTTCCTCTCCGATACTCTGTATCCTCTCTACAGGGAGTGGATTATCTAAGTACTGTTCTTCTATAACTACATTCTGATCTGCATCCCGTAGAAAAGCTGCTAGAGTCTGCGGCTTCTTACTAAACTCTTCTGGGTACATTTCCTTAAGAGACTCTACAAACGCATTCCATTGCGGTGAATTACCTACGTGGGTCATGTTACTCCTTAGTTATCTTTGTACTCCATGTTCTAGATTTTCTTTAGCTAAAAGACCATGCCATACTTGTACCATTTTACGATTGCATTTTTCGCATATAGGAGCAGCTTTTGTTATATCTCCGACAGTAAAGCGGCTCCTTTTTGTGCGATCTACAGGACAAAAGAACTCAAAAAAGGTCATTATTTAATGCTCCTAACTAGAATGTCTGTTACCAATCTAGCAAACTTTGGATTATCCTCCCACACTGTATTATAAGCAGCTCCACGCAGTGTACCACATAGTATATCTATTTCTAATTTCAAACAACGGGCTACCCCATGAGCCTGCTCTATCAGGTCAGCTTGTCTGATCTGGTCGTCTGTTCTTGTTTCATTCATTACTTATCCTTTTCAAGGGGAATAAGTTCTCCCTCGTAGTTGTAGCACATACCCATTGCAATGAGAATCAAATCAAGTTCATGCCCATCTGCTTGGAAGGTAACTACTTGTTCATCCACATCAGGTCGCCCTTCATTTACGTGCCATACTCGCCAGTGTCCATCTTTCATTTTAATACCCAGCACTAAGAACCTCCTCTATTACTACTTTGATACCCATCTTAGCCAGCTTCTTTCTGTCTATTTCTAGGCAGTAGTTACATACTGGCAGATTTACTTTCTTAGTAACGCGCCTCCAACCACATAATTCACACACAGGTGGTTTCATGGTTGAATCACCGTTACATCTCCTAGTTTAAGATAAGGAGTCTTAGCTTGATAACGTTGCTCCTTGATCAAGGGGTCCCATCCATAGATATGCGGTAGATAAAACTCACACTCCCCGAACCGAATGCATTCTTCTCTGTTCGAAGGCCATAGACTATCTCCGAAGGTTCGCGTGTACCTTTCGATGTCATCGGCAATGAACACCAAGTCGCGTACAGCAATCTCCAACTGTTCAGCACTTCGTTCGAGCCGTTGGCGTTCAGGAAACACAGGGCCTTCTTGGAACTTCTCACTCGGCCTGCGAAGTACGTTGACATAGAAGTTTCCGATCTCCTCGTTAAGATATATCTTAGATGCAGCCCATAAGTACAAAGAAGCTTGGTCACGAGCGGCCCATTTCTTAGGATCATTTCCACGACCTTGACGCTTTTCTGTCTTGTGATCCATGATGTTCAGCTTATTGTTTTGCCGAAAGGTTACATCAATCTTCCCTGTATACACATGCCTATATTGAGACTCATAGCCTCCTATGTATGTAGGCAAAGCAACCTTAAACGTTTTCTCTACATCCACAACCTCAAACTCCTCTTGAGGATACTTTGCCTTATACGCAGCGATAATCATCTGCGCTTCCATCTCCAGGACTTCATTAGAACTTGGAGGATACAAAGGAATGTTAAACGCAAGTCCCTCTGTATAATGTTCCTCTAGTAACTCATGCACTCTACTTCCTAAATCCATAGGAGCCACTTCATTCCCTTTAGGCTTCATTTCAAGCCCTGTTCCCTCTGCGAGCCTGCCCTCATAGTACATCAGAGGACAGGTTCGAAACTCATTTGCTGCGCTATTGTCTATTTCCATCGTTTCTCCTTACTTAAAGTCATAGTAATATTGTATTGCTTGAATTTCAGGTTGAACTGCTGGTTGCAAGTGCATAGGCTTCACTACAACAGGAGGAAGAAAGACTACAGGCTCTTTCTCAGGTGGTACTCCTTCCATCGCCCATTCCGCTTTGGTAGTCTTAAAATATGCATACTCTTTCTCTGCTGTCCACTCTTCAACAGGCCATCCATTAACCCAATAACTCGCTATTGATCCTTTGTCCAAAAAGCGATAATGATACTTCTTCAACCAACGCTCTTGAAGTGGAGTAATTTCCACAGGCAACCTCATAAGCGTGAAGAACCTATTATAGGATTTCTTCGTCAAAGGAATTTCCCCGATTTTCAAACCACAACCACTTCCAGCCAAAAGTGGCTCTATTGTGGGGTCCTTCTGATACCCTCCACAGTACCCCCAATGTTTTCGCTTTACCTTGTCTAAGTCAGCGAGAGCACCTCCAGGAACACGTCCCCAACACAGTGTCAACAGACGCGTCTCTCCTCTGTGCGTAGGCCACCAGTTATTCATACAAGAAACAGGGTTAAAGCCCAAGACTCTCACGTCAGCTAGTGTATTCTTAGAAGCATGTGCAATTAACACAAATGCAAACTCAGTCTTACATGCTCCTATCTTCTCTCTTTCAATAGAATAGATAGACGGAAATTCTGTTAAATCTGGAAACTGTGTCCACATTCTTCTAACCTCCTTCTCTTTTCTTCCAATACATTGACCTATGCTTTCTAGTATGTCGAGGTTCTTGAATCAAAGTAAGTGTATATAGAGGCGGTAATCTAGGTGCCAGAAATAGAAGTTTCTCTTTTTTGGTCATCCCCTTTAGACTATGTAGCATCTTCCGCCCATTCTGAAAACCACTAGCAAGAGCCGCCATGCCTGCTAATTCGCAAACAGCCCTAGCTCCGTGAGTCTTAAAGCCGTTAGGCCAAAGTAAGGTAATTCTCGTACGTGTTGACATTATTGCCTTTCCGCCCACTTTGATACGTGCGCAGCTAACCTGATACCTGAACTTCGTTTCTCATTTTCTATTGCAGGCATGGAATTAACTTCAAGAACATAGTAATTCCCATCTTTGCCGAGCAAGATATCCACAGCGCCCCAATCCAAATCAAGAGCCTCGACTGCCTGAATACAAGGTGTTTCAATCTCCTCTACTCTTCGAAGATCATCTCTCTTTCCAAACTTGAACCCAAACCTCTGATTCCGCATGTAGCCTTTATATTCACCTTCACCCTTAAACTGTTTCTCAGAGATAGAGATAACCCTTCCGTTGATAACCCATACTCTATACTCCGTCTCTGTAGGTATCCAAGGAGTAAAGAAGTCTTGTGGGTGCAAGGATGCCGCTCTCTTGGTCTTGCACACAATAATATCCTTACCCTTCGTATGGTGTACCTTACGGGACAAGACTGGAAAATCTTCATCCCTCAAAAGCCTCCAATCTGTAAACACCTTCGGTCCTTTTATCCCACAGCGTTCAAACTTGATCAAAGCCTCCATCTTATCGAACTGATTCACTCTTCCATTAAGCGAAGGCTTATTTCCCTCATAGGATATGCCCCATCGAAGCGTGACATCCCACCCTAAGGGGTCATCGGCAGTCCTAGTAACGCGATGCTCTAACGCTTTAAGGTGTTGAGTCATCACCTTAATAGCTATATTACTTTTCTTACCACCTGCTAGATAGATAGCTTTCATCAGTTAACCCTCTCTCCCCGTGCTCCCAGTATCATAGGAATTGCGGGGGGTTTCCAAAGTGTCTTTCCACAACCATTGTTACCTGCATTGCAAGTATACTGCGAATAAATAGCATCTATCGGAATAACCCATTCTTTCTTACAGTCTGGGCACCACGCTGGTTTCATTGCTACATCTTCTGATCTGTGAGCTACTCGTAGTTTACTGTCCCACTTTGCTTGTCGCGTGGCATACTCTTCATATGTCTTGCGCCATGGTTCAGTGTACGGCCCATTACAAATCTCACAAGGAGCATGTTCTATCAAACCCTTAGGGCCTATAATCCAGCCCACATGGTTAGCCATGTTCGCAAAGTCTACATTCGGCTTTTGTGCTTGAAACCACATGCCCATGCGTTTGACAAAAGGTCGGCACGCTTTATGTAGCGTAGCCTTCTCACTTGAGAAATAGAAGAAATCTTCATTACTCGCTAGTGTCAAAGGATTACCACTGCGAATTAGTAGTAGTTGACCTGGAAAGTCAGGATGAAGGGCTGCTATTGTTCCACTTCCTGTAGCAGTGCCTATCTTCTTGATCGTATCTTTTGTAATTCCTGTGCTATCTACTATAGCTCGTAGAATATCTGAATCTGTTTCAGCTTTACGTTCTAGTTTATTCTGTGTAAACAGAAAATCATCATTCCTAATTACCCCATTATGTACAACAGCTCCAGCACCCGCAGACATGGGATGATTATTGTTGTTATCTCGGGGATTGCCTTGAGAAGCCCCACGAGCATGAAGAAGAACACACCTGCTGTCCTTTTGTAAATACTTTTTAATAAACGCTTCGTACTCTGGAGATAGTACAAGTTTCCAACCGGGACAATCTTGCTTAAGAATATCAATTGTACCATTCTCTTGTTGGATGGCAATTCCAGCCGCATCATTTCCGCGATGCTCATTGCCTACAAGCAAAATAGCAAGTGTTTCTTCACTGATAGGTTGCTTGCCCCACCTTACTATACCCGCAATTCCACACAAAGTGCACCTCCATGTTCTCTAATTTGAATATTAAAAGTCAAAATGTTCTGGAACAATCTTTTTCCTCTTCTTTCGTACTAGAGGCCTAGGTGCTGGGTCAACCGCAATTGCATTCCAATTAGCGTGCATTTGACCATATACTTGAGCTGCTTTTGCTAGCTCCCCCGCCACATGTGATCTAGTGTCCGATGTCACTTCTTTCTTTACAAGTTCAATTTTTTGTCCCTGTGCAGTACCCACTATTCGTCCAATAGGCGTTGCTTCTTTGTGTGAAGTTAAGCTATTCCAACAAGACCAATCTGTTGTCTCCCACTTTGAAGCCTTGCATACAGGAAACAATTTAGAATTACTCAACACAGAACGTAAGAACCTACAAAGTACTGGGTCTTTGTTTATTCCTGTGGATAACCCCAATGTTATTCCACTCGTATTCTTTCTAAAGATAGCAGGATACATATGACGAACTTTCAAAGCTGCTTGTATCTCCTGCACTGGAAGTTGAATATTAGAAGCTATGTAAAAATCTTCCGATAGAGCAATAGTTACATCTAGTTTTCTAGACAGCAAATCCATACCAATATCCGGAATATGGCCCAAAGTATGTGCTTGAACTTGTAATTTTCTGAAATCTTCAGGCAATTTAAAGGGCCGCCATGTAGCTTCTACAGGCCTTCGAAGAGGTAACATCTGTCCTCTTGTTAGCCAGTCAAATAGCTCTTGGCAAGTTTGATCCTCTGGCTCAATCACACTAGGAAAAAATGTAGAAACATGCTCGCTCCCGACAACCTCTTCTGATGGGGGAGCACACTTAACGCCCCAGGGCATTCTAAAGTCAAGTTGAGAATCTTTTGGAAAACCATGTTGCCTTATAGCTTGAAGTGCAATCGCAGCATCATCATCTATATCCTGATACTGTTCCAGCAAGTTTAGAGTGTATTCTCCAAAAGCCACGTAGTCCATCTTATGGGGCCAAAGTTTTCCTTCGTACACCGCTAGTTTACTGAGCACTAATACAAGATAGCACAACCACGGATTCGCTAGATTTGTAGGTAATGTTCGATATTCAAATCCATGCGGTTGCAGACGTATGTCTCCATAGTGCCCGTAATGCGTTTTAAGGTTACGGACTTGAAAATTTGCTCTGTTAAGAATGTTCTGATCCAAAAGTGCCTTACAAAGAGTGTCCATAATAGCCACATCTTGATCTCTTTGTGGCAGTCTACGTCCAAAATGTACATGTCCCCCGCATCCGTCTTTCCCATTAAATGCAGTAGCTGACCAAATAACTTTCTGTGTGTTCGGTACAGCCTCCACCATCCATCGAAGAGAATCTTGAATACTTGCTACAACCTCTAAAGCAAAGCGTGAAGGCATAGCTCGTATTTCAGCCTGCCTTCCAGCCATATCACAGCCAAAAGCCTCTCGTGTGGTTAATTCTAAGTGCTCTGCCCATGCATATGCACCCTGAGCATCAAAGAATACGAATTCTGGGTCTGTTCCCAGTTTAAACCTGTTAACCAGTCGAGCTGTTTTTGGATAACTTGTAAGTCCCATTAGTATGCCTCTTCTAGCAAGCCTAATGCCTGCGTTAAAGATGAAGGTTGAGCTTCATTCTCACACCACGCTTGCTGACATCCGCTACTACACAAAGGCACACCCCATTTTTCTGTGGTCGTATGCCCATCACAAATAACACATCTTTGATCCCGTTGTAATAGCTTATACGCATGCAGTAATCTCTTTGTGCATCCACCTTTACTCGGATGCTGCCGGCGTGTTACCAGATCGTTCACTCCAATATGTCCGCAGCAGCGACACTCTGCTACCATTTGAGTAGCACCTGAGAACACAACCATAGCCCAAAAGCGATACTCCCATCGCTCAAACAGACCTGGAATCTCTGTTGGCTCATATCCATTCTTAGTCAAAGCATACACAGGCACATGCCGTTCAGGTGGAAGCCACGTTGAAGTCAGAAACTGAAACACAGGCTTCTTTCCACTTCGCCGACCTGAAGGCATCATCATCTGAGTAATAATCCAGCGAGGTACTCTTAGCTCAGTCATTATCTATTGCTCCATTCAATAAAAGAGTAAGAAGTTCTTCTAATACTTCATGAGCTGTAGATGTGTCTCTACCTTTGTACAATCTCTCAAGTAATTCAATTAAATCTTTTCGGCGCACATCCTCCATGAAGTCTCCTTACAATAAGAATAAAGGGGAGCTGACCCGCTAAACTCAAGATCAGCTCTTCCCTAAACACCGCTCCACTTTTGGTTTCAGGCTCTATCCGTCGATAAAGTATGGAGGTAGGCTGGTTTGGCTCCCCAAAGGGAGGCACTCCCTATGTACCTTAGCCCATGTTTTAAGATGGGCAATTACATACACTCCATTAGCCGCTGACTCATTGGCTTGAGCCGCGTGGAAGTGTAATATCATCGGGATGTTTCTAGTCCCTTACGGGCACTACGTCGGCTGGGTATTAACAGCCATTCTCACGCTAGAACATCCCAAACTCGTTGATTCCTAGGACCCTTCGGGGTGGGATTTTACTCCCACCTCCTTATTGCTCTTACATCCACGCTCGTGCTCTTCCCCTTTAAGCCCAGAGCAACAGGGATATAAGAAATTATCATTTGAAGATTCCAGTTTCTCTTCTCGTGTCATACACTCCTTTCTTCTCTAAACTCGAATCCCGCCACTTTCGCTTTATGTTTCATGTCCTTCGTAAGATAAACCACCAAATTTCCGCTCTTGGCATTACGAAATGGATCAGACACCGTCCAACCTCGATGAAAAGCAAGGCACTCAATCCAAGGTTGATCTTTCCAGGTTGATCTCGTATAGGCTGGAACCACCTGTGCCATCATCAAACTGCCGTAGCCCGCTCGGAACGTAGCATCTTCGACCAATTGAACAACTTGGTCAAAGATATCTTGAGTCTCAGGCATGCAGTGCAAATAAGATAGAATAAGCACTGCGCAGCATCCAGGCATTTGCTGCACGTCAAAATCAGCTCTGAAATCTTTTCCCACTAATCTAACGAGAATCTGCTTCCAATCTCCCACCTCCGCTAGATTCTGAGGAACACTGTTAAACTCAAGTCCTTGTTCATCTGCTACTTCTTGGAGTGTTTGTAGGATAAGATTCGGATGTAACACAGCTAATTCATGTACTTGACCGCGTGGCATTAGAACGAACCTCCTTTAATTGGAAGAGAATATACCATTCCCGGATACGTATGCTCATAGACCCAGGCTGCTATCGGTGATGGTGGCCCGTATGTTTCTTCTGGGGCTTTTCCTAGTAGATTCTTAGGCTGTACACCCACAATCTTCCTTGTATACGCAAACCCATTCGATTCAATGTGATCCAGCCACTTCCACAACTTCTCTGGAATAGTCCACAGCTCACCGTGAGCCACAGTGTCATCTTCAGTAAAGCGCAAGCCCACACCACCACCGATATGATACAGTGTGGCGTGGTCAATGTGAGCTTCACCTAGAAATGTAGCCTCATACCCCGCAAGATCTAGCGCATATCCTTGTTTGAGAATCCCGTACACAAACAGTTTGTTATTTTCCAACTTTCCTCCATCCCCTCCGAACATATAGGACATTGTTTCCCTCTCTTGTACTAAACATAGAATCAAATAACCCATCGCATCGCAGGGTTGTGTCCAAGCTCGACTGGCTTTTCTAGTTATCCAATAGGCCACATATAGCCTGTATTATTCTGCATAAGAATTCTAAACTAAGCTACTTGTCGCAAGCGACGTGTTCACCAAGTTTATCTAAGCAGTACAGCTATTTGTTTAAAGCGTATTATATCACTAGCCGTCAGGGATAATCCGATGCGAAAAGGTTTCCCTCCCCTCCAGCCCGTACAGGGCCGCTGCTATCAGATTATCATCGAGGCGCGTTACATCCTGATACGATGGGTTATTTCATTCTACGCTATTCAACATGTAGTTCTTCTTCTTTCTTCTTAGCCTCAAGTACCTTTACTCCACATTCAAACCGTGTACAAATCTCTCGTCCCGCTAGCAACTTCGTGGCTGGCCTCCCGCAGCCACATACTTTCTCTGTATCTAACTGCCCAAGCCCGTTGCAAAGTTCACAAGGGCCGCTAATTAAACGAGCCATCACGTTATTAACCGACCTCCCTTTGCAGAACGGGCAGGGTTTGATACTCATTTCTCCCACCTCGCCCAGGCAGCGCCCGCATCTTTAATCCATGCCTCTTCGAAATGCCAATTTGCAGCGATAGCTTCCGGTTCAGGTACAATACTCTCTAATCCTTGATACGTAAGCTGCAAAGCCCTAGTAACAGAGTCTTGCTTCCAATACACCTGCCCTAACAACCATCGGAACATACCCTCATTCCGCTTGATAATAGCATTAGCCCGTGGGACATCACAGTTATTAATAACATCCACTGTTTCATCCTCGTTTCCAGCCCACATCTTACTGTACTTCAAGCTAGAAGCCAACCGCACACACATTCGTCCAATATCCCATGTCACTTGAAGAGTGCTCGGAGCTGCCAACCACCAGTTAGACAACACACGATACTCCACACCAAGTCCATCTGCATACTTCGGCTTTCGATATTCTCCAGCTAATCCATAATATCGCCGGCGAATAGGATTGTCGAGTGCTCGCGCTGCACCTACAGCCCATATACCTAGAATGGAATCCAGAGTCTTAACAATGCGCTCGTAGTTCGGGCGGATATACTCAACCGCTCGTCCTGGTGTATTCCAAGTCCCAAAGTGCATATGCCCACCTGCGAAGCGATACGGCAGCTTCCGTGGATCATATACGGGTTCACCCTTCAGCCAATAGGCATTATAACTAGGCTGGCATCCGAGTTCCACATATCGTGGATCAACTGTATCTAATGTAGCCTGTGGTATTCGCACCACATTAGCTAAAGACAAACGTGCAAAGGCATCATAGGCTACCGCCCTGGCTTGCAAGCGCATAAGAGCCTGCCGAGTATACATCACCAGGTTATTTTGGCAAAAAATAGTAACATCCGTATACTTCCATTCAGCTTGAAAGCCATCCCAATAAAGAGAAATCTTCTCACCCTTAGGCGGTAAGAACTCATATGCTGGAATTAACGTATTCCCGCTGAATAGGAACATCTCTGGGTCTGCGCCCAAAGTAAACTGTCGAGCCTTACTCAATCTTCCGTCAATCATACCTTTCTCCCTTCCTTCATCCATGTGAATAAACGCATGAAACACTTCGGACAAGTAGATCGTACACGCCATGTAGCATTATGTACTTGATCTAATACCACAGTTACCAGAGGTACTTTGCATTTATCGCAGTCCATTTCTACCCCCACGTCCGCACGTCACGCACTCGTGCCCTGTTTCGTGAAACGCTTTACAGGCAGCAGCAAACTTTTCACGCTCTCGTTCGATCAGTGCGACCAGGGAGGGGATTAGGGATTCGAGTTCACTAGCACAATATGCCACGTAACTCCCCTCTGCGATGTCATATTTATTAAGCCACTGATCAATCGGCAATATCTTCCTCAGCTCACGTTCAGTGTCAGTCATATTTAAGCTCCTTCACCCAGAGTCAGTCGCAATCTGACTCAAGGTAACGTGCTCTATTAATCAGAACCACCAAGATCAGTCCACATCTCAAAGTCCAAAATCTCATCGTCCAACTTGTCCACCTCACCTGCGCATATCAGACAGCCCCTATCGCAGCAGCTATCTTCATCATCCCTTTCGTCATTGCAAAAACACTCATTAAGCGTGTCATTTTCCATTTTTAAACCCTCCCCGTTCTTGATTCTTGAGATTCACACTCTTTCGATACAAACGCCTCACTTCAGCCCGCTCAACCACACGTTGCTGATGTTGGTATGGCTCTTCTTTCACAGACCGCTGACTCGTATCCTCCCAGAACGTCAACATAGGGAATAACTTCGTGTAGTGCTCAAACTTGGTCAATTCAGACATCGCGTCCCTCCCTGTAGTATGTGTCCTGATCCCAACATTGCGTAAGTGTTATTCCAGTGTTATACTTAACAGCAAGAATAAAATCCGCATCTGCCCATATCTTCAAAGCCTGCCAGAACCTCAATTCTGGGTGGGCTTCACAGTAGTTGGTAAACTGTTCCAACGTCTTACCATTCTTGCTGAACCGACCGTTATTGTTCTTATTCATTAACCAGCTCCGGGTTGTTGATAATCGTCTCTGTTGCTGAAACTTCCGCAGCCTGTGCTGAGATTATCTCCTTGTAATCAGTGATAATAAGCTGTGGATACGCTACATAATATAGCGTTTTGTATCTTGCCCCAGAGACTTTCTTCTCTTTAATACGTACGTCATACATGTCGCACTTGAAAGGTTCACTGTACTTCACCACCCCGCCATGGGTCCTTCTCAACTCTTGAAACTTCGCATTCCGTTCTGCTGAAGTGTTAAACTGTTCGTGAATATACATTATACGACCTCCATTTGTTTCTCTATCAACTCATGATACAGCTTGACCGGCATATGTAGAACTTCTGGCATATCCTCCACTTCATCCTTCAACTCTACCTTCACTCTACGCCAGAGTGACGCACGCTCTGCACGTATGTCCTTAATTACAGCCTTGAATCGAGCATCCAACTTCAAACACTCCAGCCCATTCACATACCCATTCACTACATAGCTGGACAAATGAGCTGCATAATCAGTAACCTCTTTAAGTTCTTCATCCAGGCTATCACACCTACCCTTGTCAATGCAGAACCACTTAAAGGTTGTGATCATACAGCCTCCTGAATCCTATCCGCAGCAACCTGAGGCTCCAGACCTACATGATGCAATGTATCTTCCAAAGCCGCTGCAAACATATGAGCAAGTATTTCTTCATCCACATGCCCAATCACACAACGTCCTTCTGTAGTTTCAGCAAAGACATCCCAGTTCTTAGTTAGTTCATTCCGTTGCACCTTGAATATCGCCATATAACCTCCAATGTAACATCGTGGCCTATTCCATGTCTCTTATAGGCGGTAGCCCAACGATCAGTCTAGTAACTGAGCGATGATTGAAACCCGCCACGATCCTTGCAAAACTGTACAAACACAGCCTGTGCTAGAGTCTTAGCACCCAACTTCCAACGAATACTCTCTGTATGCGTACGCACTGTGAAACGTGATACTCCCAACGCCTTCGCAACCTGTCGGCTATTCATGCCGTATTTAGCAAATAAACCAAGCACATGAATCTCACGCTTAGACAACTCATCCGACGCATGAATCATACGACGTTTACCTTGAATCATTCTCCTAAAACCTTTATAGCATGGGCCAGAATGTAACAGGCAATTGCGAGTAGAATGCCTGTCAGCCCAGACTGCAATACAAAACCGCCAAATTCTCCCACTGCAATACTATGCATATCAGTACCTCCGTTGAGTGTTTAACCTGGCCCTCTTATCTCCCCAAGGGACTGAAGGAGGGCTAGGCAAAACATTCTTGGTTCAAACCCTTAGTTTAACACACCTAAACTAGATAGTCACATATTACCTCCTTAAGGTCGCCCACATGATTATAGGTAAAATGCTCAGTCAAACACGATCGAAAGAAGCTATAAGTTAAGCAAGGTGGTTACGAGAGTTAATCATAGTCTACCCTCCAATTCGATTCATTACATTCAAACCAGCTTCCCACATCTCTTGGTTCTTCTGCTTATAGCAGAACTCGTAGTATACCAACAAGATCAATTTCTTCCATAGAGCATCCAACTCTGCTTTCGTCTCCCAGGCTCTCACCGTCGCCCTCCACCATGTTCGTATGGCTTTACTTCAAAACCATAGCATGTAACCTTGCGAACATAGGACCCTGAGGGTGGAAACTGCTCAAATCCAAGTATTAAAGCATCAGCTTTAGTAACAGCCTCATCGTAATCCTTCGCTGTTACATCCACTGAATATGTAACCAACCAACGCTTCATCGCTCCTCCTTACTGATAAGCCTCAATTACCCTTGCCGGCAATTGCTCAACAGACTTCAGTTCATACTCATTCCCAAACATGAGCTTCAATCGAGCTGAGAATACAGCTTCATCTTCATCCTGTGCATCCACAGTAACGCCTATCGTACAATCCTTCTTCGGAGTGAATAGCACCAAGTATTGCTTCATGCTTGCAACCTTATTCGCCGATAACGCCACCTAATCTCTTCCCTTTCTGGCATCCTTGGCCGTAGGTGTAGCTGAATCCAATCCTCAATCATCGCTGTTAGCCAATTCATTCTTATCCTCCAGTTAAACCCAGTCTGTATAAACACCTTCATCGTCCACTGACTCAAACCCATCGTACTCTGTAACACGGACTCGACCCTCAGTCTCGTGTACTACTAAGTCCTCTGCCCCTAATGTGCAGACATAGCCCTCATTGAAACGTTCTTTGCACTCCTGCTTAAGCTGGAGAACAGCAGGATGCGTATTGCTCATCCTCTCCCCTTGTTCTATCGCTGCTACGATAGGAGCATACTCCAGCATGAGTTTAGCCACTTCTCCATTATTCCATGTGGACCAACCTGCACCATATCCAGGTGCGTACAATATCTTTCTCATCTCGACCTCATCAGGTAGCGTATCACGCTACGACCTGCGGCGGGTTCCATGATAATATAATCACCGCAGGTTTCGGCCTTACCACTGGGGATTCAGCCTATTGTTGTTGCACAACCTTGTCTTTCAGAATACCCTGTGCTAGGGACACAGTGAAAGGTATAAGTTCAGCCTTCACACAGTACAACCTAGCCAAATGCGAGAGCATCTTCGTGTCTCCAACGCCCCAAGTCATACCATACCGATCAAGGGCTACCCGAGCAATACGCTTCGCCCGCACCCTCGCATACGCTTCCATCGCATTGACATCCCGGCGGAACAACTCACACTCATGCTCTGCGACACTCACATTCATTCTCATCCCAGGCTTGTAGTTAACTATCACGTTATCTCCCCTCTATCGTACAGGATATAAATCGTGCTACTTTATTCACGCTAGTATCTGAGCACTGATCAGCAGGATCAGTCACCGTCATGTTTGCCCAGAGTGCAATGCCTCCGATAATCATGCCCCACAGATACACCGACAGTAGCGCAGGCAACACCAACTTCCTCAATGTCAGCATGGCTTACTCCTCTCCACATACCCTGTATACGAGAGAGCGACCGAAGAACCAACTCACAACCACGATTAACATCAATGCCTCTAATATCTCCATGTTAACCTCCAAGGTTAGCCTAAGCTTTACCTATCAAGCAGCCAGTTTCTTCTTCAGCCGCGCTTCCCTTCGATGTGTCTTGCCTATCTCCTTAGCCAAGAACATCTTGAGAGCACCGATCTGTGCGAGCGTCAAGTCCAACGCTATGTGAAATGTGGCTTCCATGTGTTCTCCTTAACTAAGACTAAGCGTACATTCTGAAGTACATTGCTAGTATACTCCATGATGTGTGCTTACTCGGTTGCCTTAGCAGCCGCTTGCACAACAACTGCGGGAATGTTCAATGCCTTAATCCCTGCCTTGAATGACAGCTTGGCCCTGTTCTCGGTGATGATAGTGCCCAACTGTGTCTTGCAGACTTCCTCTTCGGTCATGCCCGTAAGGAAGCCCACATACCGCACAGCCTGTTCAGCATACAGCGTAACGGGGAAGCGTGCAGTCAAGCCGCTCACGCATATGCCCCCTTTGTCTCCGATCTTCATGCCCAATGTTCCCGGTGTGCGAGTAACCTTGGCCGCTTCCAGTTCAGCAATGCGTGCGATGAGCTGCTCGTACGTTGGCTGGTTAGCGTGTTGCGTATTGTCTGTCATGTTACTCCTTTGTGTGCGTTAGCTAGGGGATGCTCTCATGTGCGATCGGTTGAGTGCATCACCTGCCGTTTCGCCGCTTCACAACCGATAGAAAAACTCGCTCGCTCGTCATTACTAGCATCTTATGGCAATAAGAGAGTTCTCAAATTAGTATGAGCTTAAAGGATTCCGTTGGTTCGCGCGATAGATGGTGTAGCCCCGGCAAAATATTGAAAAATCAGAACTTAGCTCCTATATGGATACTTCATAAAGTGCTCATTTTAGGCCATTTATAGTCACTTATTATCAACAACTTACACGCTTCGAGCTATTGAGCAAAAGGCCCCCTTCTGTTTCAATGAAGAGACTTCTTTTACGTCCTATAGCATTGATAATAAAGAGCAATGTAGCCGGCGACGCGACCTAACCGGTTGCCCGTGTAACTCATTGATACGACGGGACTTATTTTTCTAGTTTGTTAAACACCTCATACTACAGGACTTAACGCTAGAATAGGCCCCTCCGGGGCTTCGGCGCACAAAACGCGCCGTAACTGGATTCCACCCGTAAGGGTCCATACCGTCCTTCTCTACAACTTGCTTTGCTTACGTCGTAGACATCATGGCAGCCCGAGCGCAAGCGGAGGGCAGCCGGCTAGTTTAGAAAATAGGACTAGAGCTAGGATACACTAGGAACCAGCGCGTTACTATATGCAATATTCTAAAGGACTTAAAGTTGTTTAGTTTCAAGTATTTAACTTTTACTCACTTTAGAGGCTAAAATAGTTTTTTTCTGTTGCAAACAAAGGACTTATATTTGCGCTAATTCCCGGCAGATTCGTCTCCTTTGTATAAGGCATTACAAAGTGCGGATCATCCGCTTGTGCTACTGATCACGTCACTTCTTCTGGTATACAAATACTTGCAACGGGTGTGTTCACACGATGGCTCGACCTGAGAAAGCTCTAGATGCTTGGATAGTAGAAGCCATAGACTTGATGGCTCGGACTGGGTTATCCTTCATAGAGGCTGCTGGTAGTCTAGGACAGGCTATTACGAGCGATGAGTGCGATGTTATAAGCCGGCGCAAGAGTTTCAATAGACTTCTTTGGGAAACTAGGCATAGATACTTCAACAGTTTATCCAATAGTCCTGACTTTAAGAAAGATACTGTTATAGGTAAGCTGATTGTTCTGGCTCAGAAGTTAGAAGATCAAGGTGATTATGACAAGGCTGGTGAAGCTCTTCTTAAGGCTGCTAAGGTGGCCGGATTTGTGGGACCAGAATCCACGGTGTCCGTCTTTGGTGAGTTAAGTCAGGCTGATCTAGATGCTATTCGTAAGAAGGTAGAAGAGGGTTCAAGTGGCAAAGTTACCCGACCAAACTAAGTTGGAGGCTGCTTTAGAGGAACTTAACAGGTTACAACCAGGAGAGCAACTGGCTGCTCTAGATATCCTCCAAAAGCGTCGGATTCAGAAGAACTACATACGTTATTTTGAGCCTTGGAAGCCGGATCAAGCAGACGCGATTAAGAAGTTTACAGCAGATAAGAAGGTATTTGGCCTACTCGGAGGGAACCGTAGTGGCAAAACAATTCTTGGCGCTTTCATTTGTGTCGCTTGGTGTTTGGGGAAACAATATTTTGAGGGGGAACCCGCTTACCAATGGGTCAAGGATTTGCCTATTCCTGTTGGTCCTGTTAATGTCTGGGTCGTTGGGGTTGATTTTCCGACTCTTCGAGACGTTATCTGGCATGAAAAACTCCGATACGGGAAGACTCACCCAGCCTTTTTACCCGACGATCCAACAGTAATCACGAATATCAAGGATGGGGACTTCCAGATATTCTTTAAGAATGGTACGATTCTTACGGGAAAGTCAGCGGAAGCTGGACGCGAGAAGTTTCAGGGCGCTTCAGTAGACCTTATTTGGATAGATGAAGAGTGCGAAAAGGACGTTTATGATGAGTGTTACCAGAGAACAATCGACTGCTCCGGTAAAATACTCCTCACTCAAACTCCTCTCACAGATATCAACTCAGGAGTTAAAGATCCCTGGGTGTTTGACCTTTACGAAGACTGGTTGGCAGGGAACAAAACAGTTGAGTTTTGCCAGTTATCTACTCTCAATTCGCCATATATAGCCCAGAAGGACAAGGACGACGCGCTAGAGAAGTGGGCAGGATCGCCTGAAGAGGGAGCTAGACTGTATGGTAAGTTTGTACGGAGATCGGGACTGGTTTATCCTTTGTGGAGCAAAGCAGTTCACATCGTTAAACCGTTCGCTATCCCCCGATATTGGACCAGGGTTGTCTCTGTTGACCCGGCTGCGACAGGGATTACCGCTGGCTTATGGCTGGCAGTTAACCCTGAAGGCGACTACTTCGCATATAGGGAATACTACGAGCGTGAAAGAACTGTAATAGAGCATGCTAAATCTTTAATGATGCTTGTAGCGGGGGAACCGGTTGACTACTGGCTTTTGGACCCAACTTGGGGTGGGCAAAGAAACGCTGAGAACCACAAGAATGGAGCTCAGCTCTACCGAGAAGCTGGAATCCCTGTACGCCTTCCTGATGTGGGGAAGGACTTTGGACTCAATGTTTCAAGGGAGTACATTAATGCAACCGTCACTCCGGGTTCAAGACATCCAAAATTCTACTGCGTCGAAGGCTTACCTAGCTTTGAACATGAAATAACACACTATACCTGGGACTCTTACGCTAAGGGCGAGCAAAAAGGTCAGAGTAAAGAGAAGCCACGCAAGCGCAATGACCACCTTTTGAACGCCATGCAGTATGCAATGTGCCTTCGATTGAAGGGCGCTAGGCGACGAGCAGGTGATCCAGGCAGTGAATGGTTCGGGATTGATAAGGATGCCGCTCAAAGGCGAGCTAAACTTGTAAGTTATACCTAAGCGGGACTGGTGTAGCGGCTGCACGTCAGTCTTCCAAACTGAAAGCCTGAGTTCAAACCTCAGGTCCCGCTCCAAATTTCTACTGTCGAATAGAGGAGAGTATAATGTCTATCAAATTTACGGCGGATGTTCTGTTGGGTAGTGGTATTGGGTTTGTTGTAGGGGCTTTTATGCCGCGAACTTTGAGCAATATCAAGGCACTTTGGGTTAAGGAAACTCAGATTGCTATGAAACCCTTTGTGAATTTTGTTACAGGTGCGAAGGCTGAAGTAGTAAAGGTCGTTGAAAAACTGTAATTGATTAGCAGGAGGGCTTATGAAGTTCCCAAAGATACCACATTGGTTTGTTTTAACTGGTCCCTACCTGGCGTACGGATTTGGAATTCTGTTGAACGCTATAGTGATAGCGGTTAATAAGCATCAAATGCCGGTGCTTGTCACTGATTGTACAGAGAGTTTGAAATATTGGGCTCAACATGAGGATGTAATTCATACTTGTTTAGCTTCTACTTCTCGTTTTAAAGTGATCTCAGATTGGTTCTATATACCTGGATTGGGTACAGCAAGTCCTGGAGACTTCTTTATATGGGGAGGTCAACGACTCGTAGAGTATACTGATCTTCTCTGGGCTCTTCTGATGATCCATGATTACAATATTAAGGAGCAACATCAATGGCGCATTCTGTAGCACTTAGTTGGATTGCCTCTCTCGACACTGTTGCGGGTTACAATGTCTATCGAGGAACGAATCCTCCGGGCGGTGAAGGGGCTACGCACATCAATGCGGCTTTGATAACCGGACTTACCTATACGGATACTGCGGTATTTGCAGGTGAGAACGTGGACTATGTAGTGACAGCCGTATCTTCGGTAGGAGTCGAATCCGTGCACTCTAATGAAGTATCGGCGACGATTCCTATATTTCCTCCCACAGGACTTTTGGCGGTGGCTTCTTAAGATTTTAGAATTCTGGAAGTGGTAACCATGAACAAACAACCTATTGCTTATTTCGTGAGACATGGGACTACTTCAGGGAATGCTAATGGAACCTTTAGAGGACCTATAGATTATCCTCTGGACGCTCAGGGAAAACAAGATGCTTCTACGTTGGGTAAGTGGTTCTCAGATAAAAGTATCGGTGCTATCTATGCTTCGCCTAAGAAACGAGCGCAAGATACAGCACGAGAAGTTGCTCTACCTCATCAGTTAAAAGTAAAGACAGTAGATGCGTTTCAGCCCATTAATGTTGGGTATTTGGCTGGGGAACCTAAAAAAGATCATGCTGGGATAATGGATTACTTCGAAAAGAACCCGAATGAAAAGGTTCCGATGGGGGAGTCACTTAATGAATTCCGTGGACGAACTCAGCAACCCATCAAAGACTTACTGGCAAAGGGTGCGCACTCCCCTCGCCCTGTTGTTGCTGTTGTACATTCTAGTATTATACACGAGTTGAACCATATTATTACAGGGGATCACAATCAAACACTTGTGAAACCTGGCGGTGTCGTAGGAGTTTTTCATCACCCAGAACATGGGTTGGCACTGAAAGCTTTGTTATACCCGGAAAAAGAGGAGGCTGTTCCTTATCATGGTTAACACGAAGAGGGAATGTGAACCAACCTACCATAGATTTTACAGTTTAGAACCTCAAGCACTAGAAGATGGAAGTCAAATTTTAGTGGTTTCAATTTGTGCGAACTGCGGTAAAGCAATAGAGTATAGAACGTCAATTAAAAAATAAGAAAAAGGAAAACAGAAAATGGCAAACGCGACAGTAAATCTTAGCTACATCGGTCAACCCAAGCCGGCTCAGGGTGGACAAATCATCGCTAATAA
>OCZT010000148.1_pt1 | contig 65016 bp, 49 predicted proteins | sample 1539031 | NCBI WGS metagenome assembly OCZT01 (sample SAMEA3539308, study PRJEB22396) | soil metagenome | biome: tundra; feature: field; material: soil | place: USA | collected 2010-05 | depth 0.15 m
TGGAATCCCCAATGGTGTCAGGGTACGAGGTCTTTTTATGCCCGTGGACGCAAGGAAGGAAGCCGGTTTCAGGTTATGATGCACCGAGTTATTCTAGGAGCAGCTAATCGGTCTATTCAGGTAGATCATATACGCCATGGATGTGCTTATGGGACGTTGTTAAATACTCGGGCTAACATCCATCTAGTTTCTTGCATTCAGAATCATATGAATGAGAGTGCCAGGATCGGAACATCTAGGCTTAAGGGGGTTTGTTGGTACAAGGCTGGGCTTAAGTGGTCGGCACAGATTAGGCTTGAAGGGCACAAGTTTCACCTTGGTCTTTGGAATTCTGAGGTTGATGCTGCTCAGGCTTATGATGTGAAGGCCCGAGAACTCGGATGGCCGGAGTATGCGTTGAACTTCCCTCGGGCGATGGTGCATGTTTAAGTCGATAACGATTGAGGGGTTTCAGAGTTGGGTTAAGTGCAAGCTTGATCTAGCGCCGTTCACGGTGATTATAGGGCAATCTGGATACGGAAAATCCGCTATCATTCGTGCATTGGAGGCGGTCGTATCGATCCCTGCGGGCACTGGCAACATTAGCCATGGCTGCGGTAACTCCGAGGTAAGCCTGGAGACCGAGTCTATGGTAGCGACGTGGCAGAAGTCTAAAACGGTGAATCGTATGCAGTTGTCTGTGGGGCGGGACTCAGTGGTTTATGACAAGCTTGGACGTCAGGCGCCTGATGATCTGATCCAACATTTGAATCTTCCAGTGTTGCAGGTGGATGGTGCCGAAGTCAGGCTCTGGATGTCGAAGCAGTTTGAGCCCCCGTTTATGCTGATGGATTCATCGACGCAGGCAGCCAGAATCCTAGCGTCTGCAACTGGGATCATTCGGTTGATTGACGTGGGCAAGGACATTGGCCAGGCTCGGCGGACTAAGGTTGCTCAGGTTAAGCTCCTGTCAGAGGACTTAACCAGGGTGTGCGGAAACTCGGCACTGACTATTCGTGCAGAGGGGCTGAAGAAGTTTCATCTTATTGCTCCAAAGATTGCCCAGCTTCGATCTGTTAGAGGGGAGCTGGATGATCTTAGGAGCATTGTGCTGCCTGCGCCTGCAGTGCTGATCTCGGCGTTACCTGTCGACTCTTTTGTTGCTCGATTGGGGGAGTTGAGTCAGCTTCGGGAGATGTTGCCTGGACCTTGTCCTAAGAGTGTTGAAATATCATTCCCGGATGATCTGCTGCGTGAGTCAGAGAATTTGCAGCGTGAGTTGGGGGAACTGCGGGAACTTTATCGTTCTGTGACGGATCTTGCTCGTAGTGCAAACGAGGCGCACACATGGGCCTCGGAGCTACAGGCTCAGTTGGAGGCAAACATGGGAGACTTCTGTCCATTGTGCGGGAGTTTACGTAGTTGAAGTTGTTGTTGTTTGCAGACGCACATCTCAGGGCTAAGGGGCCGCCGTCACGTATTGATGATTACCCGTATGCTATTCTTGGAAAGATTGCATTTGTTCGGGATCTGGCAGAGCAGTATGGTGTGGACGCCACCATCTTTTTAGGCGATTTGTTTCACTTCAAAGATCCGAGCCGTACTCCACCATGGTTACTGTCAGCAGCGATTAGAGTTTTCAGGTCGTTCCCGACGCCTCCCTATATTTTGTTGGGGAACCATGATTTACAATCTGGAGGAGTGGTGTCCTTAGGCCGTCAACCTATTGATGTGCTGTTGCAGGCAGGTGTGGTGGCGCGAGTTGCACGGACGTATTTTAAGTCGCACGCTCTGACGTTCTTGGACTACGATTCGTTGGTTGCTTTGCAGTTTGATGGCTTGTTGCCTTCGCCGGAGCCAGGGATGGTGAATATTTTATTCACTCATTTGGACATGGGAGTACTTGGGTCCGATTCGGTGGTGGCTTACGATCAGCTTTGTGGACGAGGTTACGACATGGTGTTTAATGGGCACATGCATAAGAGGGTCGCACCACGGGATATCGGAGCGACTCGGTTGTTTCAAGTACCTGCAATTGCACGGCCTGCCATTCCCCAGGAAGGGGAGGAGCGTCCGTGCGTTGTTTACGTTGAGGACTCCCGTGTTGATTTGATCGAAGTTCCACATCGCCCGACGTCTGAGATTTTTCGTCTGGAGGAGGCGTCTGATGCTAGGGACTCTCAGTCTGAGATTGCTGCGTTTGTGGCGCAGGTCTCCGCGTTGAATCTGGCAACTACTCAGTCTGACATGTTAGCCCCTCTGATGGGCAAGGTTGATCCCCTGGTTATAGATTGCATCCGGGAGTTTCTGGACCAGGCATAAGGAGTTTGTATCGCCAACGATCTGTACATTTCATTTAGCAGGTACAGCAATCTGAAGACCTGTCCAAAGCAGATTTGGTATGAGATAAACGTCGGGAGGCCGAAGCGGGAAGACCTGCACAATGCGGCTGTGGGCATTGCCATCCATGCTGCCGCTGAGACCTACATCAAGGGGAAGGCTAAGTTATCTGATCTTACGAAGGTGGCAGCGACGGCTCTTAGATCTCTCGACAGCACTAGGCAGATCAAGTGGCAGGGGAAGCGGGATTTTGTGGAGGTTCGCCAGAAGCTGTGGCAGCAGGCAGCACACCTTCGGACTCTCTTGGAGAGGCATGACATTACTCCGGGCAACTCTCAGGCTGAGTTGTCACTGAAGTGGCGCCATCCCGAAGGCCTCACAGTTGCCGGGCGTATTGATGTTTTGAAGGTGGTTGATGGTGGCTACCGTACGTTCGACATCAAAGGGACGTATAACCATTCGTTTGTCGATGTCGATCAGTTTGGGGTCTATTACATGCTACAGGAGTCTGCTGGGTATGCCCCGGCTGGGGGTGCCTATTTGTTCACTTCTGATGGTACAGAGCAGGAGGTCCCGGTTGACCGGGGTAGGAACGAGAGGCTCCTTCGGGATTTGTATACAGCTGCACAGATGATCAAGGATGGTAATCTGCCGGAGTTGCCGAATCGGATGTGCATTTACTGTGATTTCAAGGATCAGTGCCCGGGATCACTTCGGTGGGAGAGGCAGAAGTTTTACGCGAGTTCCACCAAGCCGATCAGTTGGGGAGGTTGAACGCACCATGGGCTTAGCAGTATATGGATTGTAGGAGGCAATGATGGCTATCGATGTGTCTCAACTTGTTGAGCTGAAGCGCAGGGTTGATGCTCATAACCAGAAGGCGGCTGTTCAGCAAACACTTTATACGATGGCACTGGAGAAGCTGGCGGATCGTGGGTTTACACCTGATTCGTTGCAGGTACGAATTGAGGAGCTGGAGCAAGAAGCATCTGTCTTGGAGCGTGCTTTGATACCGGAGTTGGCGTCGATTGAGGATGCCTTAGGCTAGACCAATTTAGCGTTTAGGAGTTTTCATGCATGTGGCTTTGAAGCGGTCGATGTTTCTGCCAGCTCTTCGGAAGGTGACCTCGGTGACTTCCACAACGGCGATCAAGGAGGTTTTGCAGCATCTTCTGATCTCGGCTGACGAGTCCGGCGAGTATGGTTTGGCGATGTGCGGGACTGATATGGAGCTATCCATGATTGTTCGCACGGATGCCGACGTCCTTGGTACTGGGGCTATCGTTGTGCCGGCAAAGGCGTTTCTGTCCATTGTGGAGTTGGCTGGGGAGGATATCAGTCTTGAACAGGTAGAGGACCGTATTCGGGTCTTAACAGACAATACGGAGTACTCGTTGCCCTGCCTTGCCCCAGATTTGTACCCGGATGTTCCCCATATCAGTGAAGTTGCGCAGCCTGTTGACTCTAATGGATTGCAGCGGGCGCTGGAGGTCTGTTTACCTGCGGCTGGCACTGATGAGACCCGCCCGAGCATGCTTATGATACACTTTGAGGCTGACGGTGCTTTTGCGACTGATGGTACCCGGGCACATCATGCCCATTTTGACAATCCGTTGGACGGGATGGATTTGCCCATTGGGGCAGTTAGACCGCTGTTGGACGTGTTGAAGAGTTCGCCGGATCCGTATGTGTACATTGATCGAAGTGAGACGCACATTATATTTCTAGTGGGGAAGGTGGAGTACACAACCAGGGTCTTGGATGCAGCATTCCCGTCGGTGAGGGGATCGATGCTCACTCCGCGTCGAGTGTCTCACACGGTCAGGCTCTCGATCTCCAAGCCACGACTGGAGGTGGCTCTTCGTCGTGCCGCGTCGATCTCGGATGACGTTACGGGAGTGGTTAGTTTCCAGTTATTTGAACCTAACAAGGCCAGTTTGATGGCGTCGTCTGCGAAGGGGCCAAAGGTTGTGTCGACCCTGGACGTCGATTGGACTGGGGCGAAACGTACATTGCATTTCTCAGTGCAGGCTTTGCTGGATGTGGTGAAGGTGTTGAAGGAGGATAACGTGACGATTCGACTGTCGCCTTCTGTGACTGACGGGTCGGCGCTGATATCGACGTCTGAGATCGATGCGGTGGTACTGTCACGTGTCTCGACCAGATGACGCATTGAGTCGGGCTGACTCACTACAGCGGCTGGTGGATATCCGTACTGCCGAGCTTGGGGTAGTTAGGGAGCAGATCATATCTTTGAAGGCCCAGATTGACATGGCGAAGGCGCGGGATGTGCTGCTTCAGAAGTCGAACCTTGCGGTAGCTGAGTTGATAAACCTGGTTTACAGCAAATCGACGGTAGACTTGGCCCAGGTGCTGAACTATGGGATTCGTACGGTTTACCCTCGGAGTGTGGAGGCTCAGGTGGTTCAGTCCGTCGTTGGAGGCAAGCCTGCTGTTAGGGTGCAGTTGTCTGACTCTGGGCATGAGCCGGTTGACCCAATGGAGGCTCACGGTGGAGGTCTAGCATCCATACTGGGTTTTCTGATCAGGGTGTTGCTGATTGTTGCAACTGGGAAAAGGCGATTGCTGGTGTTGGATGAGCCGTTCAGTGCGGTGTCTTCGGAGTTGCAGGAACCGTTGTCCGCACTCATGCGTTCGATTGTGGACGACCTTAATTTTCAGATACTGCTCGTTACACATCAACCAACTCTTGCGGCATCAGCAGATGTGACGTACATGGTGGCCGCTCCTGGCGTTCTGGTGAAGGAGGACTGATGGATCTGCAAAGTCTTTATTGTGGGGACAACCTGGAAGTGTTGCGGAGCCACGTCAAAGACGATACGATCGACTTAATTTACCTGGATCCACCGTTTAACTCGGGCAGAAATTATGGAGATTTCAACGATGCCTGGCACTGGGACCAATCTGCGGCCGCGTCGTATCAGGAGACGGTGGAAAGGGGAGGTAAAGTATCCCAGGCCATGCAGGCTTTTTGCACCTTCTTGGGTGAGAGTGGTGAGCTGGCCTATCTGGCGATGATGGCTCCACGCCTGGTGGAGTTGCGGCGCGTGTTGAAGCCCACAGGTTCCATTTACTTGCACTGTGATCCGACGGCCAGCCACTATCTGAAGCTGTTGATGGATGCGGTGTTTGGGGTGGTCAACTTCAAGAATGAAATTGTCTGGCAGCGTACTAATGGGCATAATGACGCAAGGGGATTTGGACGTATTCATGACGTAATCCTGTTTTATGCTTGCAAAGGGTTTACCTGGAATGTGCTTAGAACTAAGTACTCCCCAGAGCAGTTGAAGCGGTATAAGAAGGATGAGAATGGCCGTTTGTTCACGGGAGGGAATCTGACTGCCCCGTCCCATGGTAGGGAGTCCGGGAGATTTACCTGGCGGGGGTCGACTCCTGCACTGAGTGCAATGTGGGGCAATAAGATTGAGCGGCTTGAGCAGTGGTGGTCAGATGGACGTATCCTTACAAAGCGGGACGGAACGCCTAGGAAGGATGGGCTGAAACAATATCTGGATGAAATGCCTGGAAAGCCACTGCAATCAATCTGGGCGGATATCCCCCGTATTGCGAATACAGCGTCTGAGCGTCTTGGTTATCCCACCCAGAAGCCGGAAGCCCTGTTGGAGCGTATTATCAAAGCCAGCAGCAATGAATGTGACGTCTTCCTTGACCCGTTCTGCGGCTGTGGCACTGGCATCGTCGTTGCTCAGAGGCTTAACCGGAGCTGGGTAGGTATAGATACGTCGGAGCGGGCTGTTCATATTGCAGCAGGTCGGATAGATTCACTTATGAGGCGCGAGGCCTGATGGATCTGTTCAGGGTCCCTGAGTTCTTGGTGAAGCCGTCTGAACTTCCTGATCGGGGCGTGACAGCCGTTAAGTCTAAGAATCGCCCGCACGTTATTCATGCTGGGGAACAGGTTCAATGCCTGGATCATTCCCCTGATGGGATTTCCACATGGCTGGAGACAGTGCTGCATCGACTGGATGCGGCGGCGATATATGCATCATGTGGGGATGAGCTAAATACGGTTCATCGGGACCTTGCCACTTCACCGCTTAAAATCTGCCTGGTGTCTGCCACTGGGTATTCAATGACTATCGGAAACCTTGGAATCCCGTTGATCTATCGAGAGTTGTTAGATCGAGGCGATCCGTCATGGTTGGTCGACAGGTGTTACCTCTGGGATTCCCGCAATGATTTTAAGGTGTTTCGGGAGGCGGGGGCGCCTCTCTTTGGTTTACAGACGCATCTTTCACTGGATCAGTTTGACGTGCTGTTATTTTCATGTTCATTTGTTTATTCGCTCTTGCACGTGCCATTGATATTGAAGCACTCCGGTATTCCACATAGGTGGGCAGACCGTACTACTGGGAACTTTCCATTGATCATGGTCGGGGGGCATCAGATATACTCTAACCCTGAGATTATTCATCATGTGCCAGACCTGTTCTTTGTCGGGGAATTCAGTGCCGGTGCTCTTGATGTGATTACTCGGGTTGCTGGATTACAGGAGCCTAATCGGTCAACCGAGATTGTTAAGATGGCTCGGGAGGAGATACCTGGAGTTTATGTGCCATGGCTCTATGATGTGCAGTACTCGAAGTATGCGCCTTACCCGATTATTTCACGTACTGCGACCGTTGATGGGGTCCCTGATCGGATCAGGAAAGCGTATGTTTCAAATCTGGATGTCGGGGAGTTTGTTACGGACGCTCCAATTGTGCCATACATTAGGCAGTATATGGGTGTTGCTGAGATCCAGACGTCGCAAGGCTGCCCGTCGGGAGTATGCTCATTCTGCCATGAAGGCCAGACAAATAAGCCTTACCGTTTCCATTCGGTCGGCTTCATAGTGAGACATCTTAAGCAGATCATGCTTAATACTGGGTTTGACCGAGTTGTGCTGTGCGCATTTGACGGTGCGGGGCATCCTCAGAAGAACTTGCTGTTGAAGCGTATCATCGAAGAGGTCTCGGATGATGCGAAGTTGCTCAGCCTTCGGGTGGATGAGATGGCCGAGGATCCCCAGTTTAGTGAACTTGCCACATTGTCTGGTAATTATGCAATGTCGTTGGGGGTCGAAGGCCATTCTGAGCGAATGCGAAGCGTGTTGCATAAACATTGCACGGAGGATCAGATTCTGTCCGTGGTCAGACAGGGACTGGAGGCGGGGTCCCGCACAATCAAATTCTTCTTGATATCGGCTCACCCCTATGAGACCGAGGATGACCGCATGGAGTGGTTTGAGACTCTCAAGAAGGTCGAGGCCATTCGTGACGAGCTCGGGGCAAAGACACAGATTGGAACGTCATGGTCGCCTCTGGTAATATTCCCGTGGACACCGCTTCAGTGGGAAGCTCCTATCTCTGAGCTCGTTGGGTTGAATGGGTTGACCGAGCGTATCAAGGCAGAGACCAAGACCCACTTGTATTTGAGGGGTAAATCGAACCCTGATAGCCATATTCCGCAGCAGCTTTTCACGGTGGCGGACCGCCGTTTATCGGGGGTGGTGGACCAGCTTGTGGCTCAAGATTATGTCTACTACGGCAGAAACAGGAGTGGGATCGCAGATCAGTTGGGTACCATGGTCGCTGATGTTTGTCGCACGGATGGGACTTCTTATGAGTTTCCACTGGGGCTACATACATGGTTCCGGGCTAAGCCTTACTCTGAGATGTTACCTTGGGACTTCTTGGACCTCGGGGTGTCGAAGGAGTGGCTGATTGCTAGTAACGAGATGTCGAAGCATGGGGACCAGATGCCTAAGTGCGTTGACAAATGCTCGCAGTGCGGGGTCTGCACTAACCTGGATCATGCTCTGATGGATAGCGGTTGTCACTTGCCTGATCCGGCGGTGTTACCATCTGACGTCAAGGCGATTCAGCAGTCTGGGTCGGTGCAGGTGGTCAGGTTGCGGATGTCTGTGGACAGGAGCCACAGGTTTGTGAATGATGGGTACTGGCCATTCGTCTTGAGAAGAGCGTTCTACCTGGCTGGGCTGCCGGTGGATAAGACTCGGGTGAGCGTAGTTGGGCAGCAGTACGACTTCTTGCAGCATACTTATGGCGTGGAGTATGCTGACGTCGGGTTGATGGAACGGGTTGGACCGGATGAGGTGGTGCAGCGAATTAGGCCGTTCATGCACCCTGGGCTCTCAATTATGGATGCTCGTTCGTACCCTGTAGCTTCGCCGGTGTTCCGTAGGACTGCGGGTTCAGTGCAGTTTAAGGTGTTGTCTGGAGCACGGCTCGGGAGGGATCATGTTTCCTGGGCTATAGATGCGTTTCAGAAGTCCCCGGAGTTCATCGTTAGGATACTGGAGAGAGGTTACTTGGGGAGGCCTTCACCAGTTAGGGTGGATATCAAACCTATGGTACCACAGATATGGAATGACCGAGATGGTAATTGTCATTTAATGGTTCTGGGGGATCTTAACCCGTATGATATTATTCCTGCAGTGCTTAAGGTTGTGAAGTCGGTGGCTTTGTCGTTGGACGTGGTACGTCAGGAGGTTTACCTTTTTGATCGGGATTCAGGGCAGGAAGATGCTTTTCGTCCGTGGTGTCCTGTGACAGGCCTGAGGTTGCCTGCCAATTTGTTTGATGAGATTCCTGATTCGGGCCGGCATCCCATGGCTTATGGGGATTTTAGTTGACGGCAGTCAATGATAGGGTTGACTACCGGGTTCCGTGTAAGAATCCTAGCTGTCGCAATAAAATCACGTTGATAAAGAAACCGAAAAATACAGACGGATTTAACCGTTACTGTTCTACTGTTTGCATGGCAGCATGGTCCCCGCGTATGATTGAGATCTCAGAGTCCCTGGGTGTATCGAATCAGGGGACACTGCTGCACGTCTTGGAGTTAAGCATTTCACGATATGGCGCTCGTGCAACTTCGCATGTTGTGGGACTGTCGGTGGCAACATTGAGAGCTTGGGTTGTCAAAATTAGGGGGTATCTGTTGACAGTTGGGGATAAAGGAACTTACTGATGGAGTCGTTGGCACTACGGTATAGACCTAAAACGTGGGAAGATGTCCTGGGACAGGAGACTAGTGTTCGCATCATCAAGGCAATGTTGGAGCGGGGGAGGCTGTACCCGTTCTTTGTGTTCGGGGGTCCGCGTGCGGCAGGAAAAACCTCGATGGCTCGTATTCTGGCTAAGGCAGTGAATTGTCTGAGTCCGGTGGATTACAGTCCTTGCAATGTTTGTGAGATTTGTCTGTCGATTGATGACGAGTCTTGCCCGGATTTCATGGAGCTCGACGCCGCATCAAATGGAGGCATCGCATCGGTTCGTAAAATCAAGGATATTTCGATGTATACTCCGAGTATGCTGAAGCATCGGGTGTTTGTACTCGACGAGGCACACGCGATGTCGCGCGAGGCGTTTCAAGCTATGCTCAAGATTCTGGAGGAGCCCCCGCCCCGTACTATTTTCATTATGGCTACAACGGAGGTACAGGAGATACCGGAGACGATCCTATCTAGGGCTTTTCCGTTCGAGTTTAAGCGTATACAGCCGGTTGACATTGCAGGCAGGCTGCGTATGATTGCTGATTGTGAGAGCCTTGATGTGGAGGATTCAGCACTCATGGCAATCGCAGCGAATGTTTCTGGTGCGGTTCGTGATGCAATCACGTTGCTGCAGCAGGTGTCGGCTTTGCCTGGGAGAGTGACTGAGGATGATGTTCTCGCGGTTTTAGGTGTTCTGAAACGGTCGGAGATCGCGGACGCGGTTGAGTTTATGATAAACAAGAAAGCTGCACGCGTGGTGATCTGGCTTGGGCAGTTGCGCACGAAGGGGGTCAGCCCGTTTGTGGTCTTGGAGGCGCTGCTCGATTATTCAAATGTTCTGCTGGCATCTAGCGTTGGGGTCTCATCGGGACTCTCGGTTGCTGAGCAGGATCGAGCCTACTTGCTGTGTCAGCAGCTAGGCCCAGAAAGGTTGGACAGGTTGGTAGAGCATATATCAACAATATCGGTGAGGGCGTCGAGGGCCCAGAGGTTTGCGCAGTTGCTTGTGGATACTGGACTTACACGGATAGCCCGGGAGGGGGCATTATGAGGCCGTCAAGATATGTACTTTGGGCGTGCCTGGTCGCGTTGATTTTGTTGTTTTCATATTGCAGCTCAGTATCTGCAGATGATGGTGAGCAGGTTTACCGGGCTTATGCTCGGACTACGGCTGTCTCTCATGGTCTGGATCCTGATGCCTTTGAGCAGCAGCTTTATGTGGAGTCACGTTATGACCCGAATGCGTTTAATCGCTCCGGGGCATGTGGAATTGCGCAAATTGTACCTGTGTACCATCCAGGTGTAAACTGTTGGGACCCATACGAGAGTATGGACTACGCTGCCGGACTTATGGAGCAGTATCTAGAGAAGTTTGGGTCGTATCGGCTGGCGTTGGCTGCATATCAGGCGGGGGAGTCTTCAGTGGTATCTGCTAGGGGGGTACCAAGAATCCCTGAGACAGTATGGTATATAGACTCAGTCTTGAGTCCGGACGACTAGGAGGGTTTGTATTGATACAGTAACAGATGGGGCTGCCATGGAGGTGGCGGTATTCCGACAACTTCTGAGAGATTTAGCAGATGAGGTTTCACTCTCACCACTTCATTGGATTCTGATTCGCAGGGCGTGTTTCTATTTCGTCAATGCGAGTCAGAATTCTGTGGCTATGGACAAGATGCTCGTTATACTTCTTGAGGAGCCTATGAAAGCTCTTAGGTCGCATGATCAGTTGATGGTCAAAATCGAGGACGAGATTGCCCGGGCAATCGAGATGGCCCTGCCAGATCCAACAACACGACGCGCTGCTATTACGTTGCTTAAAAAGGCAAAGTAGGTGGCCCTTCATCTGGATCGAATTGCTGCTAGGCTTCTGTCTGCTTATCCACAGGATGAGGTTGAGGCTCCGGTGTGTGTCGGGCAGCGGTTTGACGAAGGCACCATTTCGAGTGGGGACCCGTTCGACGAGGAGCCGGTTCCTTTAGAGGTGTTTCTTCATGATGATCGATACTTGCACCTGCCGTATCTGTCTGAAATTCAGATGGAGACGGTTAGGCGTGCGACCAATGTTCTGCCTCAGTGGATCAATGATCTGATTGGAGTTCCTAAATCGACCGAGGATGTGCTTGTCTGCTTGTGGGGGAAAGGTTGCATTGCGGGATCTTCTATTATGATTGATCCTGTAACTGGGGAGTCCCGGACAGTTAAAGAGTGGGCTGATCTGGGTTTAATTCCCAACTTGTGGACTTGGAATAAAGCGTTGAAGAAGTTGGAGGTAGAGCAGGCGTTGTGTGTTCCCTTTGTAAAGGGGCACGGTCGGATGCTGGATGTGACCACGCATAAAGGAAGGGTTGTGCGGGTTCATGAGAGCCACAAAGTAGCGGTGAGTAGAAATCCTAAAAGTGGCAATCCTCCAAGTCGGCAGAGGTGGCGGGAGGAGCACTTGCAGTTCGTTGAGGCGAAAGAGTTAAGAGTAGGTGACTTAGTTATTCAGTTGGATGAGGTACCTTTGACTAGGTCAAGAGGGCTTGAGGGGGAGTTACGTCTCTTTGGGATGCTTCTGGGGGATGGGTGCTACTCTAAGACAGTCGGAAGAAGCTTGAATTTTGTCACTTCTGAGATTGAGATGGCGGATCTATTTGAATCCTTGTTTCACTGTGCAGTGCCAGAGACCGGACTCTGGAGAGGTTCACGGATGGATGGTTGCCGTACTAAGCCGTTGTACTCGTTGCAGGCGCGACGAACTCCTCAGCTTGCAGCCTTCAAGAATAAGTACGGTTTGTGGGACAAGACTGCGTATACGAAGGATATTCCAGATTGGGTACTCGGGTGCTCGCGTTTTGAGCTTATTGCATTGGTTGAGGGATTATGGTCGACTGATGGGTCGATATTCAAATGTAAGGTAAGCGGAAATAGGCATCACCCTGGATGGAAGTGTGAGTACGATACATCTTCAGGTAGGTTGGCACGATCACTTCAACATATCCTTGGGATGTTGGGTATTCAGTCGAATGTTTCCCAGCGTAAGGTGGGGGATTATTCCGGGTGGCGAGTAACCTTGAACTCCGAGAGGGGACTCTCGGAGTTTAGAAATGTAATTCATGTCTGGAACAAGCCCATAGGAGATTTTCCGCAGTTTCCTGTTAGGCAGGAGTTCACTTGGGTGGAGTCAGTAGCCGAAGCTGGGGATGAGGATTACTACGATATTCAGATGCCCGGCAACCACAACTATGTGTCTGAGGGGTTTCTGCATCACAACTCCGGTAAGGATTTCGTAACTCGGATATCGATCATTAGGGTAATTTACTTACTGATGTGCCTGAAGGCCCCTCAGGCAGTGTATGGAAAGTCCTCGACTGACAGTATCGACACGATCAACATGGCGTGGAATGCATATCAGGCACAGCAGGTTTTCTTTGCTCCTCTAGTACGGTTGCTGGGGGCTTGCCCATGGTTTGAGAATAGGTTTGACCCGATTCTGCGTCGTGTGGCATTTGAGAAGAACCTGTTTATCCACTCAGGTAACTCTGCAAATGAATCGTTTGAGGGGTTCAACCCGATCATGGTGGTACTGGATGAGATTGATGCGTTCCGTACTGCTGAGGATCTATCGCACACAGGGTCGTGGAATCCTGAGCACTCTGCTGAGGGGGTGTTCAAGTCGTTGAAGTCGTCAGTACAGTCCCGGTATCCAGGACTCGGGAAGATCATGTTGATCTCGTTCCTTAGACGTCCCGAGGGGTTCATGATGCAGCAGGTGAAGGCTGGACTACATGACTCGTCGACGTACGTCTCGGTAGCCCCGACGTGGGAGGCTAATCCGTCTCGGGCGAGATCTGATTTCGACAAAGAATTTGAGCGCGATCCTGATGACTCCTTGCAGCGCTACGCTTGTCAGCCCCGTCCAACCTCTGGGCACTTCTTTCGGAACCGCGCTGCTTTGTATTCGACGTTCTACTATGATGATGTACGAGACGAGCTGCTTGCGGGAGCCCCGGTTAATCCGTTCGTTGATGGCGCGTTTCTTGAGTCTTATCACGTTGCAGAGGTTGATACGCGTACCCGTTACATGCATGTCGATATCGGGGTCACTAATGACTCGGCTGGAATCTGTGCAGTTCATGTAGATCATTGGAGGGAGGTTGAGGGGCATCGGCTGCCCGTTGTTGCAGTCGACTTTTATGCAAACCTTGACCCTCATGAGATCGGGGAGATTCAGATATCGTCGATTAGAGATGTGATCAGGAAGTTTCGAGCTCGCAGGGAGTCAGGGGTAAACATGGGCATGGTCTCGTTCGACCAGTTTAATTCAACTGATTCCATGCAGATCCTGGCTGCTGAGGGCATCCCAACAGGGAGGATGTCAGTTGACCGGGACGAGTCGGCGTATGGGATTCTTAAGGATTTGATATACGATAGCAGGCTCATTTCACCTGGAAGTGAGTTGGCTGCCAAGCAGCTTAGGGGACTGATCTATGATCGTCGAGGGAAGGTCGACCATCCTGTTGCCGGTTACGGTAAGGATCTATCCGATGCTTTGGCTGGCGCTGTTGCTGATCTTTATAACGACCTTTATACCGAGGATGGCTATGAGGACTTGATGGACAAGGATGCTATAGAACGTGCTATGGCAGCAGTAGAGATCGTGGCAACAGGGACATACGTCCCTAATCCTACTCTACAAGAAGTGGCGAGCTGGTGATTGCAGCTTCCGTCTTGGTGGGGCCTGTCGGTGAGCAGACAGTCTGTGCCGTCTTGGAGGACAGTACAGTTACTGATTTGATTAGTTGGGTGGAGGAACCAGAGGTTACGGAGAGCCGGGTACTGGCTATCATTGGGGACCGTCGCCCTAACCCGTTCATGGTGTTTCTGCCGTCAGGTTCGTTTCTGCTGGACAGTCTCCAGCTTGCTGGTTTACACGTGCAACCGTTTAATCCGAATGAGCCGACCAATCTTCGGGATAGGTCGGGCAAGTTGCAGTTTCAGAACAAACGTTCATGCTCATGGTGGTTGTTGAAGGATCGGGTGGATCCGAAGTCTTCAAATCCAATTGCACTCCCGAAGAATGACGCTTTGAAGCTGGATATTCTATCGGTGAGATGGAAGTTGGTGCCTAAGACTGGGCGGGTGCTTATGGAGACTCCCGAGAATATCTACAAACGTACGGGGCGAGTTTTGCAGTATGGTGAGGTTGTTGCGTCACTCATGCTGGTAGCCTCGGATTTCTCAGTGGTCTATCATGTGGTCGAGTGCTCTCGATGTGGTACAAGGTCACAAATCACCGACACGAAGACTGGCGTTGGTTGCTGCCGGGCTTGTGGGATGGAGATTTCTGAGGAAGTTTACACCGAAGAGAACCCTTGGCTGAAGTCGTTAGCGGGGCTTAAGAATCCCTGGCTTCCCTAGAATCACCAACTCTGCGGTGGATTTGATGAACCGGGTATAATCGATAGGGAGTTTGATTTGATATACACTCGTTTGGCTGGCTGGTGGACAGCGTTTCTGCGTCTATTTGATCTATATGTTTACCACCATGAGTCAGAGGAGCTTTCTGCCGACGTCATCAAGAATTATCTGACTCAGCCAACTTGCCCGTATTGTGCTGGGTATCATATCGGATCGGAATCCCCGGCGCTTGCATGCCCACGGGTGAAGCGGTTCGTGCTGGGCACTGATAGTAAGCCACATGAGGTCGAGTTTTGGCCGTGGGGCAAGTGGCCAATGGGCAAGATCGTCTTCTTGGAAGATCTGCCCTATATGACGTAGGAGCTATGTATGGCCAATAAGACTGATTTGATCAAACGAGTTTCATTTGCACTTAAGGCATCCCAGCCTGGATTAGGGGCTGGGATGGGCATGTTGCCATATCAACCTGGGGCTGGAGGGATGTCTCCGGTTGTTACCGCTTACCATGAGTGGTCGTCCGGGTCTAAGTACGGCAGCCCTCTTCCTCGCCCGTTGGAGGATTTCATAACCGGGGCATTCGGACCTTCGGCTCCTATCGTACCGTTTGCAATCGATGAACCGGATGATGATTCAGGTCGCCCAGCCCCTCGTCGATGGCAGTATCCCCTGAGCACTAACCTTCCGCATCTGCCTGGAAGCACGAAAATGGTGCAGTTTGCAACACTTAGGGAGTATGCTGAGAAGTATTCAGTTGCTCGAACATGTGTTCAGGTTCGTAAGGCTGAGGTCGTTGGATTGGACTGGGATATTGTGCCAACGAGTGAAAAGTCTGAGGCTATTGGCACTGATAAGGCTGCGCTGAAAGAGTTCAAGGCTCGACGTGACGAGGCCCTTGAGTTCTGGAAAAGGCCCGATTCAAATTACCTGAATTTCAAGTCGTGGCTGTTCGCGCTCTTGGAAGAGATATTTGTGCCGGATGCACTGGCTCTTTACTTGCACCCTACTAGGGTGGCAGGGAAGGGTCCTTTTGGGTCGAGTATCGCTGCACTGGATTTGCTGGACGGATCGATGGTCTACCCCCTTGTTGATGTGACAGGAGCGACTCCTCGTCCACCAGCTCCCGCTTATCAGTTGTATCTGCAGGGAGTTCCGAGGGTCGATTTGACTACAATTATCTTGGAGTCTGATGCCGATAGACTGAAGGAGTTTGGTCCGCCCGCGGATGAGTATCGGGGGGATCAATTGCTTTATGCCCCCTATAATAGACGGGCATTTTCAATGTATGGTTTGAGCCCTCTTGAAATGGCCATCTTGCCAATTACGACCGGGATGAAGCGCCAGCAGTGGCAACTTGACTACTACAGCGAGGGCACGCTTCCGGCTGCTTACATTACTGCACCTGAGGGGTGGACTCCGCAGCAGATTCGTATGTTCCAGGATGCTATCAATACTATTGGTGGGGACATGCCTATGAAGCATAGGGTACTGGTGCTCCCTGGAGGCACCAAGACTGAGCTGATCAAGCCGATCGAACTTGCGTCGAGAGCTGACGAGTTGCTTATGGAATCAGTATTGATGTGTTTCGATGTTAAGCCTGCAGAGCTGGGGATGCAGGCTGGAGGAAGGTCGCTGGGGATGGGCGGGGGATCTGCTATGCAGGCACAGCAGGCAGCCTCGCAACGGCATTCACTTTTACCGTTGCTCAAGTGGTTGGAGGAGACAATCTTCAACTACATTATTCATAATGTCTGGCAGCAGCGCGATATGATGTTCAAGTTCCTCGGGTTTGAAGAGGAAGAGGACCTTGAGAAGAATGCAGGCACGTGGTCTATGCTGGTGTCTAAGGGGCTGATGACCATTGACGAGGCTCGGCAGGAGTTGGCAATGGAGCCGTACGGGGAGGAGTTCACTTCTCAGCCCATGGTCCTCACAGCTTCTGGATACGTCTTGGTCAAACCGACTGATCCAACTGAGCCACCACCTGGATCTCCCCCGCCCGCTGCTGTGGGGGCTGATGGTGCACCGATTGGCACTGCACAGTTGACGGGACCGAAGCCAGTTGATGGTCAGAAGCCAGTTGATGGTCAGAAGCCAGTTGATGGTCAGAAGCCTGCGTCTAGCGGAGGTACTCCGGTTAAGGCCCCTGCACAGTTGCCTGCTCCGAAGGCTGACGCTGCCCAGAAGCCAGAGGCTCCGAAGGCCGACGCTAAGGCTGGGGGCAATAAAGCACCTGCTCCTGCCCAGAAAGACGCTGAGCCGGGACAGGTTGATTATGGCGTTGACATTGTTAAGGGGAACAGCGGGACTAGTCTTGAGGAGTTAAGTTTGTGGGACGGTTCCCGTGCAAGTTATGCTCAGGCTGCATTCAGCCGTATGGACAGCGGGGTTTATGATGGGTGCCCTGTGATTGGGTTTACTTTATCTAGTGGAGGTGAGGTTAAGGGGATAGCCTCACTGATCAAGACGTCTACTGATTTGGAGTTGGATCGATTTGCCACTAAAGAGCCAGGCATTGCTGTTCAGATGATGCGACAAGTTGCGAGAATGAGTGTTGATGAAGATATGCCGGTGCTGGTGGCTGCCGATGAACAAGCTGCTGAGTTTTACGAGGCCCTTGGGTTGCATCGTTTTGGTGAGGACTCCGTATTATTTAGGTGGACGGTAGCTGATGCCAAACAATTCGCGGTTACTTGAGCCGGACGCTGGTTTATTTACTCTCCCAGTAGAGGAGTGGCATCAGGATCTGGACGTCCGTTCAGATCCTGACGTGTTAAATAAGGCTGTCGTTGAGCCTGCTGGGGGAGTTTTCACTCTTCCAGTAGAGGCGTGGGCCATCGATGTGTTTTCAGCCAAGTTCAATGAGAACCATGATGCGAAGACCGGGGAGTTCTCTGAGGGCAGTGGTGAGGGGTCAGACCCGTATGGAGGGGCCCAGGAAGTAACGGAAGCACAGTGGAAGACATCGTCGATGAAGTCGGCAAGCCTTTGGTCTGACCGAGAGAAGACTGCACTTCATGAATATACGGATCTTAGCTTTCACGAGATCAACTCAATTCTTCGAGGAACGAGTGATGAGTACCTGGGCGGTAAGTTGTCTTCTGTGGATGCAGAGGCTTGGAAGCAGAATATTGCTGATCTGAGGGCTGCGCTGGATAAGACACCGACTGAAGAGAGCCTGGTGGTTAGCCGTGGGGTCAGTCAGCATGTGTTCGATTCGATTGTTGGGCAGGGGAAGTCGTTTGTCGATCGTGGGTTTGCTAGCACGACCATAAAGCCTGCCAATGAGGCAGCATTCTGGAAGGATCGTGCAATTGAAATTGTGGTGCCTAAGGGTACTCCGGTAGCCTTTGTTGGTGAGGTAAGCGCTGATCGCCATGAGGGGGAGGTGATCTTACCTCCAGATGCTGTATACACGAAGGTGTCCGACGGTGTTATTCCTGTCTATTCAGTTTCATACGTTAAGTCAGGGAAGGCTGCTGAGCTCGATCTGGCCAAGTACAACGAGAATCATGACGAGCGTGGCCGATTCACATCTGGTGACGGAACGTCTGGCCCTTATAGAGGGGCCCAGGTACCGTCTAAGGATCGATGGCTGGATACGTCGACTAAGTCATTCGATACGTGGTCTGAGAGACAGCGGGCTGTATTTTCTGATTACTGCGGGACTGGTTATCATGAGATTAACTCGGCTCTTCGAGGGGTTGGTCCTGATTCGAGCATGATAGCTGCGTTGACCGAGTCTGACACGAAGGCCGCTCTTGACTCTGCACGTATCCTGATGGATGCCATGGGAAAGACTCCGACTGAGGATCGGATGGTATTAACTCGGGCAGTAAGTGATGCAACGTATGCTATTATAAAAGCATCCGGTAGGAGTTATATTGATAAGGGGTTTGTAAGCGCTTCAGCTGCTGGGGCTGATGAGCATAATGGCTGGAAGCCCCGATATATCGAGATAGTGGTGCCAAAGGGCACACCTGCTGCGTTTGTAGGACAAGTGGATCACGTGCAGAAGGGAGAGCGAGAGGTAATCTTGCCTTCTGGATCTCGATTTGAGCTAGTTGCGGAGGCACGCTGGAGTCCTCATAACACTGATATTTATCGACTGGTGCCCCCTAAGTCGAAGAAGGTTGCTGAGCCTGAGCTAGACAAGTTTAATGAGAACCATGATGAGCAGGGCAGGTTCTCTGAGGGCAGTAGTGGGGGAGAGCCCAAGCCGGTTGGGGTATTGGAGAGCGCTAACCTGGCTGAAGCACTTCAGAATGCTTTAACTCTTAACGAGCGGAGCGCTGTTAAGTTCTATACTGCTGAAGGGCACCGTGAAATCAACGCCGCACTCAGGGACCCCGCGAGACATGGGGATACATCTAGTACTGGGATCCTGACGTTGGAAATTAAAGACCTTAGATCAGTGATCGATAAGGCTCCTGCCCTGGACCATGACATCTTGCTATCTCGACTAGTGTCTTCTGATACGCTGGCAAGGATGTCTGCACCTGGTGATTTTGTCGATGCTGGGTTCTTGAGTACAACGCACCAATATCTGGAACCTTTCGCCAAGGTGCCTCTAGGCAATATGAGGACCCCTGTGACAATCATTGTGCCTGCAGGCACCAAGGCAGCATTCCTTGATAATGTCTCGTCAACAAATTGGGAGAAGGAAGTTCTTCTGAGGGACGGAACTCATCTTGAGCATGTCTCTGAACGAGTACTTCGGGTTGTGCCGTCGGATCCCAAGAAGACAGAGAAGTCTTCTGATCATGGTCAGGGTAAGGCCTCCGTCTCGGCTCGCGCTGAGTTGGCTCAGTTGCGTAACTTCTTGAAGCATGGTAAGCCCCTTTCAAAGTTTGTGGCTAAGACCCCCTTGGTGAAAACTGCCGTTCGGCGTGGTGGAGATATTCCGTGGGCTATGCACGCGTTGAAGGTCGCTGATGATAAGCAGGAAATAGCCAAGAAGCTGATCGATGAGCTCCAGCAGAAGCTTGCGGATATTGCGGACTCTTTGGCTCAGGGGGACATTGAGCGGGATGAGTTTGTGAGTGACTCTAAGGATGCCTTGGCTGAGGCGTACCGTCAGGCTGTGCTTGCGGGGGCTCAGGTTGAGTTTGAGGCTTATAAGCTTAGTCAGGACGATCAGGATTCAGTTGCCCGGTATGCAGATGCTCAGGAGGAGTACCTGAATGGCATGGCGGACGACATCGAGACTGGGGCTGCTCAGGACGATGGCTCAGGAGGTTTGCTGGGGGCGCTTGCTCTATTGGCAGGTACGGCGTTAGCTATGAGGCTCGGGCTCTACGCATCATCGATGTATCCTCGTTATGAGCAGGGACGCATGTCAGGGTGGAAGGCAGCTAATCCTGATGCCGTACCAACTATTACTTGGAACTCTGCCGATGATCCTGACGTCTGCGATTTATGTGATGAACGTGATGGGCAGCAGTTTACTGAGGAGGACTTACCAGGTTTCCCTGGTGATGGCGGGTTTGGCGAAATTTGTGAAGGTGGGCCGGTGTGTCGTTGCTGGCTTGGTTATGAGGCTGCTGACTCAGGAGATGGCTCGGACACTGGAGATGGCAGCGACTCGGGGGATGGCTCAGATGCTGGTGACGGCACCGACTCTGGGGGCGATCTCGGGGAAGAGGATCTCCTGGCAGCTGGAGCCGAGCCAGATCTGGCGAAGTTCAATGAGAATCATGATGAGCACGGACGCTTTGCTGCAGGGGATGCATCTGATCCGTATGGGGGTGCTGAGCGACCCTCTGAGAGCTGGTGGGCTAAGCAGTCGACCGATGCCATTAGCATATACTCGGATGCTCAGGAGGCTGCTGTCCGCGGCTACACATCTTCTGGGTCCTTGTTTATCAATTCCGCACTGCGAAACCCGGAGGATACGGACGCGGATAGTTGGAAGGTTACTATCAGCAATCTGCAGAGTGCAGCGCAGGCGTCGGTCTTGGATCACGACATTGTGGTAAGCCGCGCCATGAGTACCCATACCTGGAATAACCTTGTTGAGAAGACATACGACGGTAGGGCCTATAAGGATATGGGATTCGTTAGCACATCGGTATTGCCTCCTAGCGAGTTGAACTGGAAGCCACACGTGGTAGAGATTGTGGTTCCAAAGGGAACACCCGTTCTATTCGTTGGGAGTTTGACGCACACCGTATTAGAGCAGGAGATTGTCCTGGGTTCTGGTTGTACATTCCGAAAGGTCGCTGACACGGGGACTACTAAGAGCGGGTTCCCGGTGTATCGGGCTGAACCTCCAAAGGCTAGTAAGGCCGCGGAGGCTGGTACCGTTGTGATGAGTCCGTCAGGCACGATCTCGTATTACCGTGCTGCTCCTAGTTTGGACAAGTTCAATGAGAATCATGACGAGGCCGGCAGATTCGCGACCGGGGACGAAGGCGCTCAGCATGCTCCACGTTTAGATCGTACAGGATGGGACACTCGGTCTGAGGAGTTTGCGTCAAGGTTATCGCCAGATGAGCTGGCAGCATTTAAGTTTTACACAGGGCCTGGGAATCGAGGCATCAATTCGCTGATGCGAGGTACTGCGACTGAGGCTGACCTGGCAGCGAAGTATAAACCTGCGATTGTCGAGAGTATGGTGAATTCAGCACGTCTGATGCAGAATGTGCTGGATAAGGTGCCCCCGCTAGATCGGGATATTGAGGTGGTCAGAGCTGTGTCTGGCCGAGTTTTAGCGGAGATGGATCACACTCCTGGATTTGTCGATCGTGGGTTCTGTAGCACGTCGTTTCACGATGTACCATGGAAGGCTGCTAGGATAGTGATCACTGTTCCTGCTGGGACTAAGGTGGCTTGCCTCGGGAAGGTTACATTGGCCCCTATGGAGGGGGAGGTTCTGATCCCGCAAGGGGCCAGATTTGAGAAGGTCGGAGAAAAAGCTTTCCGGATCGTGTCGACAGGCAATAAGTTTGGAGAGGCCGATCTGCTTAAGTTCAATGAGAATCACGATGAACACGGACGATTCTCGGCAGGGGATGCTCAGTCCGATCATTATGGCGGGGCTCGTGAGATTTCTTATCTGGAGTTGGAGGACTGGTCTAGGACTGCTGCGCAGGGGCTAACCCCTGGACAGGAGGAGGCAGTTCGGGAGTATGCTGCTGATTCTTATCTGCCTATGAATTGGTACTTGAGGGGGAATGGCCCTGAAGGGTTCTTTAGCCCTACGCAAGTTGCGTATGCTAAGTCAGATGTGGAGCGTTTGGTGGGGGCCTGTAATTCTTTCCGTGCTCCAATCGATGTGGTGCTTTCCCGTGGGGTAAGTGACGCTGTTTTTTCTAAGTTGGTTGAAGGTGGGGGCTATGTTGATAAAGGATTTGTCAGTGCGACGGTAAACTCTCCGGACGAGATGATTTGGAAGGATCATCATATCCAGATAGTTGTACCGAAGGGCACCCCTATGTTGCCTGTTGGGGAGCTGACTGGCAATAAGGGAGAGCGCGAGGTTATCTTGCCCCCAGGAGGGAGACTCGTTCGCGTCTCGACTGGGACGGGTACTCGTTATCATACCGACGTTTTTAGATTTGAGCACCAGAGTGGTAGTGGGGCTGACCTGGTGAAGGGAGGAGAAGGGTCGGGCAACTTCAGTCATGAAGGCAGGCCCGGAGAGGTCGGTGGATCTGGGCCTGGGGGCGGTGTGTCTGCCCGTCCGATGGATAAATCAGAGTGGATGAGCAGGTCGGAGGAGTTTGCCAAGCACGTCGATCCGAGGGGGGAGCGGGCCTTTTATGATTTTACGACTCCCAAGTACAAGCTCATCAATGGTTATCTTCGAGGGTTGAAACCCGCATCTGAGGTGGATGAGTATCTTAGAACTGATACGGTTGCTGCTCTGGATAAGTCTATCGCTAGTTACACTACTGACCGCGATCTCTTGGTCTCTCGATTCGTGAGTAAGGAAGCCCTTCGTATAGTGCAGGAGGGTAAACCGTTCGTTGACCGGGGGTTCACCTCGACTACGTTTAAGCAGGAGTGGGAGTACTCACATCCGACGCATGTACGGATTGAGATTGTCATTCCGAAGGGAACCCACTGCGCTCCGCTTGGGGTTGAGTCATCGTACCCAGCGGAGGGCGAGGTGTTACTGCCCCGTGGGTCACGTTATGTGCCAGTTGGTGGAAATGTCTGGAGGCTGGATCAGGAGAATGCCAAGGCCGCACGTCCGTACATTGGCAAGGCTGCTGTAGCTGGTGGTGAGGGGGACATTGATAGGTTCACATGGGATGTCGGGGACTTTGAGGTAGAGGACGGGGATGGTCCGGATCTGGCAAAGTACAATGAGAACCACGATGAGCGTGGACGGTTCGCTGGGAGCGGTGGGGACGCTGTATCTGACCCGTATCGAGGGGCACAGGAGATGTCCTTTTTAGGATTTAGTAAGTTATCAGACTCGGCCGCATCTAAGTATTCACATGAACAGAAGAAGCTGATCGAGGACTACACAGGTTTTTTATACTTTGATTTAAATGCAGTGCTGAGAGGGACTGCTCCAGCGAACTTTCGGGGCGGGGATGGCGAGGCTATTGATCAGATAAGGGCTCAAGCAGATGCACTTATGGTAGCCGCGAAGCTGACCCCAACAGACAAACCTTTGGTGGTTACTCGAAGCGTGAGCGAGAAGGTCTTTGGGGACATTCAGTCTGGAGGCAGAAAGTATGTTGATACTGGGTTTGTAAGTACTACGGCCAATCAGCCTGGGGTACTGCTTTTTAAAGAGCGGGAGATCCAGGTTGTGGTTCCTGCTGGGACCCCTGTCCTGTGGACGGGAAGTATCTCGATTCACCCTGCTGAGAGGGAGGTAGTTATTCTTCCCGGGTCAACTTTCACTAGAGTTTCAGATGGGTCTAATACTCCGTATGGGGTACCTGTTTACCGGGTTACACCGTCGAAGTCCCTTGGTGAGAAGGCTTCTGAGCCTGATCTGACCAAGTTCAACGAGAATCATGATGAGCATGGACGATTTGCTGCTGGGGAGGGCTCAACTGCGGTTGCAGGTACGGTGAGGCAGCCGTGGGAAATGTCAAGTTCTGAGTGGAAGAGTGTAGTGAAGGGACGGGCTGGGTTTAGAGGACTTCCTGAATCTGCTGATACATCTAACCTGTTTCAGACGCAGTTCTTAGAAGGTAGACATATTGTTGAGGTAACAAGCAAAGCTGATAGGGGTTATGGCTCTGAGTATGATTTAAGGATGTTTTCTCCTCCGATCAGTACGGTTAAAGAGGGTACGGGCTACTATGCTTGGGACACAGGTAAGGAGTTCCCCCAGACACGAATATATGATAGTGCGGTTGTGGACAAAGACCTGAACATTGTGGATAAGAGGTACAGTAAAGAGGGTGCCATATTTGATCCTGAGGGGACACCAAGTAAGGATTCTATTTTTCGCGGGATGTCGTCTCCTGAGTTTGAGAATTCGATGAAGAGTGGGGAACTGGGGAGTAAGGGGGACTTAAACTTTGATAGTCAGAAGGGTAAGACATGCTATGCAACTAATCCTTCTCAGGCTGCTTCCTACGCTGGTGGCTTTGCTCCCTGGTTTGCGATGCCTTCGTTTGAGCAGCCTGGATATGTCGTTCAGGTTGAGAAGCCTGCAAGTGCTGTTTTAACAAGAGTAGGCGAGGTAGAAGTCAAGGGTTCTTTACCTATATCCAGTGTAGAAAAGGTCTATGAGTTAAGGGTTGCGTCAGAGGACCCTGGAGACCAGACGTTAAAGAGAGACAGTTACGGGATTCCTGCGAAGCCGGGGAAGGAGCCGTTGACTGAGGGAAGTAGCTCTGGGATGAGTCAGCAGTATGTTGTTCGGGAAGTCCCTAAGAGTGAGTGGGGCTATACATTCCACAGGCGACAAGTCGCTCAGGCTATTTCTGAGGGGAAGTCTGTCCCGTCTTCTGCCTTAGCTGAATATCCTGACCTTAAGTCAAAGAAGGCTGCTGAGCCTGATCTGGCTAAATTTAATGAGAATCACGATGAAAGCGGTCGGTTTTCTGCGGGGGACGGAAGTCCTAGCACCAGTAATCCGTATGGACAAGCTACGCGTGTCTCAGCTGCTGAGTGGACGTCCCGATCGGAGGCCACCATCAAGACAGCCTCTCATGAGCTGAAGAGGTGCGTTGAGAACTACACTGGCGATGGGTATCACGATATAAACGGAGTTCTTAGGGGCACAGTTAGTTATGAAGGAATGCCGGATTATCTAAAGCAGCAGATTCCGGAGTTTGTCGGATTGCTCCGTAGCGCCATGGTTCCTCTTGACAGGGGAATTGTGGTTACTCGAGGCATTAGTACTGCTTTGTTTAATGAAGTGGTCAATTCTAGTAAGTCGTACGTCGATAAAGGGTTTGTCAGTACCAGTGCTAAACCTCCTGAGCTCCTGGCTCGTGGGGAAGTTAAGATTGAAATAGTTGTGCCGAAGGGGGTTCCAGCTCTGTTCGTAGGAGGCATGTCTGCTGTCAAGTCGGAGGGCGAGGTAATTCTGCCCCCTGGCCTGAGGTATACTCGGGTGTCTGGCAAGCAACAGGTGGAGGTGTTCATGGCTTCGTTGCCTAAGTCTAAGGCTGTCAAGATGACAGAGTTGACGAAAGGGGGAGCCGGATCCGGCAACTTCGGACATGAAGGCAGACCTGGAGAGGTTGGGGGATCTGGTGCTGGAGGCGGGGGTGAAGCAGCCCCGACTGTGAAGCCTTACAGTGAGCTTTCACCCGCTGACCGAATGTTGACGGCATCGTATCACGACATTAAACACACGATGAACGAGCAACTTTCTAGGATTCAAGCTGGGACTCCACGTCATGTGGCAGTTGGTGATGGTCCCCTTACACACGATACGACCGCTCTGATTATGGAGAACGCTGCTGCCCAGGTGAGCTCGTATCGTGCCTACCTTGCTGGGGATACGATGGATCGATTGCACTCGTATGTCAGAATATTGGGGAATGATGTCACGGCGGCGGGGCCTGACATGCCAGGGGTTAAATCTTCTGACATGGACAAACTTGTGCAGGACTCAGTTTCAAAGATTGTGTTTCAAGAGGTAGAGTCAAATCAGGTTCAGTTCACTGACCATGGTATTAGGCACATCACGTCCGATGTTGAGATGCAGCATCAAATACTCGATGTCCTTGCAGCACAGGGGCTGGCGACGTCACCACGTGACAGGTTACTTGGGACGTTTCTATTGACGAGCCATGATATTGGGTATACGACGCCGTATATTCGTGCAGGAGGGCCTGACTCTATTCCAGCTACGAAGGATCATCCTGCGTTCAGTGAGAAGATTACACAGGAGCAGGCAGATCTCTGGAATAAGGACAAGATATTTACTGCTGACGAGTACAGTAGAGCTATGGGCATTATCCGGACGCATGACAGCACGAGCCTCGACACGAAGGACCCACTTGCCTTTGCAACGCGGGTGGCAGATAACATGAGTTTGTTTCACGAGGAAAAGCTACCTGGAATGTTCAAGTATGTACGTGACGGGAGTACGTCACTTGTGAAGATGGCTGATGCATTGCAAAAGGGGGATCATGCTACGTTCGAGACGGAACGTGCGGGACTTAAGGACCGTATTGATAAGAGTGCACTTGATGGAGGTCTTAAACGTGATCTTTACGCGGCTGTTCGCGATATCAACCCGTATACGCCGAAGTTCTCCCTTGGGACGTTAGCCGGGGAAGTGTCGCATGTCGGTTCAACCTCGGATTCACTTGTGCATGTTGATGTTGCGTATAATGCCACGGATGTGATGTTGCAGAGAATGTTTGATATGGGGCAGCGTCAGACCCAGAAGATGCTTGGAGATTATGGGGTCAAGTCCTACGATCAGACTAATTATCGTTTTGGGGATGCGGGTGCAGGTAAGGCAGCTTTAGAAATTCAGGTGCATGGGGTGCCCTCGAAGGCCACAGTAAAGACATCTAAGTTGGATATGGTCAAGGGTTCGATACAGAAGTATAACGAGCATCATGATGAGCACGGACGGTTTGCTGAGGGGGATGATGGAGGGGTCAAGTTCGTGCAGTCTGTGCCTGATGGATTCAAGGGGAAGTATTTGCTCACTGGTGAGGATCGTCGCATTGCGTGGGCAAGGATGAATTCAGTTTATGAGAAGAGTCCGACCCCTGAAATGCTCACCAGAGCTGTTACAAATGTCCAGGAGATTTGTAACCGATACCCTATTAGCTGCTGTAGGACATACGAAGGTGCTATGGGGGTGTTGGCGGATGGACGATTTAAGACGCAGTTTGAGACGCATCGCTCGGGAGGTGGTCTTGACGAGGAAGGTCGGGTTGCTGCAGAATCACGTGGATTAGGTATACCAGAGGGAGCTCCTGTTGGTGAGCACCCTATCTATGCTGCAATAGCTGTACCTGGGTCAATTCACGGCGCCTATGGCGGTGTGGAGTTTGTATTGAAGGATGATGTGAAGGACCGATCTACTGTCACAGTAGGAGATTCATTTGGGCTGATGTATGCAGGGAGGGTGGCCCCGGCCCCCGTTCGGAGCGTTGACCCTGCAAGTATGCAGTGGAATGCACCTGAGGCTGCAAAGTTGAATCTAAAGTCCCCTAATGTTCGTAGCGTGGGATACCTCGAGGTTCAGGTCCAGGGAGGGATCTCGGTGCGTGATGTTGATCGGATTGTGATTGACCCGTTGAAGATTCCCGTTCTGGAGAAGATCGCGGATCTGGAAGGGGCGGCGGCCCGGGCTCATATTCCGGTGAGTTACAAGAAGGAGGTTGCTGGTGGATAGCGGCATGAAGGTCGTGGGGCGATCAGGAAATGTATTCTTGGCTGTGCAGACGTCGGGTGATGGTGCCATCTCGTTGCACCCTGCCGAGACGTGGAACACGGATACTGGGGAGCGTGTGACTGGATTCACGTTGGGAATGTTTCTCAAGTTCGGGGACTGGGATGATGCCACGAACGCAGATTATGTGGAAGGCAGTACCGTTGATGTTTTGAGGGAGTCAATTAGGAAGTATACTGAGAGTCATGATTGAGCGTTTCATCGTCGTAACGGTATAGTAGAGGTAAATGTAATGCTTGAACCAGAGTTCAGCAGGCGGGTAGCAAAACTTATGCACACAGAGGTTATTCAGACTCTCGGGATTCGCGGAAGGTTCGACTTTGCGGATCGGGTTGAAGCTGCGGAGAACTATGAAGGGCTGGCGAAGTCCGATCGGCAGTTGGTTTTGCGTGCCGAGGCTGAGGTAGCTGCTAAGACTGGCAATTGAGCATCTGATCTAGCACACGGAGATTGTTTATCGATTCATATGATCTTATGGTTGCAAGCCTACATAAGTACAACGAGAACCATGACGAGCAGGGGCGTTTTGGGTTTACTGGGCAGGTGCACATTCCCAAAGACCCGAACCCTAAGCGGCCCCCGAGGTCTTTGACTGATTTGCTTCAGAAGGTAAATATTCATGGTAGGGATGTTTACCATCAGACTCCTAACGTGAAAGAGATTGTACTGGCTAAGAGCGGGGAGGAGGCTCTTAAATTAGGGATGCCGTTGCGTGCAAATGGTATGACACATTCGTCTACACGTGTGATTGTTCTGTCTAAGGATCTGGCAGATCCTGTCGAGACAGTCTTGAGGAAAGGAATGGTGTCATCGGCTGAGGATTTGGATGCGATGCAGGTTCTTAACCATGAGGTGTTGCACTTGACTGGGGCGAGTGACAGTATATATTACCAGCAGCCGGAGGGACGTGCACTGGAGGAGGGGTTGACTGAGGGGGTGTCAGAGTTAACTACGGTGAAGTGGGTCGAGTCCCTCGGGATTCAGATATACCCGCCGTTGAAGGAGTTGTATACTGACAAGTCAAATGGCAGTACTTCAGTGGGCAGTTCCTATCCGGACGAGGTGCTTGCTGTTACTCAACTTGCTGAGGGACTGTCCAAGCTTGGAGGTAAGCCGTACGTGAGTTATCTGGAGACCTGGAAGAACGATACGGTTCCACGAGAGCGCATTCCGCTTATAACTAAGCAGTTTGCTGAGGCACGGGGACTGTCTACGACTGATAGTAGCCTAGCGATTATGCAGAGAGATTTGAAGGTGGCTTTAGGGAGCGGCAGCAACGCTCCTCGCAAGGTGAGGACTTGGATTAAGGATGATTTTAAGGGGAAGAAGTGATGTTGCCGAAGGATGAGTTTGCGCAGATCGCTCGAACTATTCAGTCTGGGGACCTGAAGGAATATCTAAGGGCGCAGGATTTGTTCGAGCTGCTCGATCCTGCTGATCAGGATGAGGTCCGGTGTTACTTGGAGATGCTGGCTATGGCCTATGCGCCTCTGGGGGATTAGGGTTGTATGGATCTTGATCAGAGGGCTAGGTCGACCTGCCTGGTGCGTTCAGCAGTGATTCAGTACTGTGACGGACAGTTACTCAAGTTTAATGATAATCATGACGAGCGTGGCAGGTTCTCTGAGGGGGACGGCACTGGGGCCAGTTCCCGTATGAAGTCCACAGATGATATTGTTAGCCGGGTTGTGGCACAGGCTGCTGCTACGGGGGTGAAGACTAATCTGTCCAAGATTACGTTGTGTGCTTCTTCAGCTGATGAGAAGGATGCTCATCTGCCAAAGGGCGACCTGGCGGCATACCATAATGGTTCACAGGAAATTGTTGTAGCTACTCGGGTATCTGACTCGATTCGTGAGGTGTTGAAATCAGGCACGATTGAGAATATTGGGCAGTTGACCGCAATGAAAATTCTAAATCACGAGATTACTCATGCCCAAGGTCCCCCGTGTTCTGATCTCAACTATGCGACTACCAGCGGGCGAGTACTGGAGGAGGGGATGACTGAGGCGATTGCTCAGAGGACTTTGACACAGTTCACTCAGGATATGGGGCTTGCCCGTGTTACTGGCCCCGACATGCACGTGTCTTCGGAAGGTAGATTTGAGAGTCCCGCATACAGACGAGAGGTCGAGGCTGTGGATACCTTGACTTCGTATTTGTCCAAATCTACAGGTAAATCACCAGTCAGCTATCTGAAGGATTGGAAGTTTCAGACTCCGCCCCAGGACAGAATTAGGACCATCGCATCAGATCTGATGGGGGCGGCAAAACTTCCGGATGATCAGAAGAAAGCGGTTATGTGGAATCTCAAGGTAGCACTCGGGGGTGTTGGAAAGGGGCCTAATCCTATGCCTGGACTCTTGGATGGGTTGAAGCCATGATTATGGATGATCGATTGACGACGTTGAGGGCTATGGCGGATAGCTCACCGGAGCCGCTTGTGCGAGCATGGGCTATTAACGAGTTGTTTAAGTTTAATGAGCATCATGATGAGCACGGTAGGTTCGCTGAGAGCGACGGACCCTCTAGAGCTGATACCCGACTCTGGAACAGGGTCGAGAAGCAGGGAGGTTTTACCAACCAGCCCTTCTCAGGGGAAAATCCAAAGACGGGATTTGCATTGTCATTATTCCCTGAGCGTGAGGAGGCTATAAAGTGTGCCGAGTTTGATCCTGGGGATATTCATACGTACATTGGGGCTAACAAGGATGCACTGAAGCAGGAAGGGAATTATCTTGGGGCTTGGCATGATGTAGAAACTGGGATCGTTTACCTAGATGTGTCTAAGATTACTCCTAGTGCCGATGAGGCGTTTCGGTTGTGTCAGCAGTACTCTCAGGAAGGGTACTACGATCTAGGTACGACGTCTACTGTAATCACAAAGGATGAGGCAGAGCGGAGACGCACTGTTGTTGAGGGGGTACAGGGGCATGGCTAAGGATATGGTGAAGGATGGCAGCAAGGAAAAGTCGGGGATGGTGGTTACGTACCTGCCAGCTGGTGCTTCTGATGCTGAGATCGCTGAGTTTGTTGCATCAGTGAAGGCTCGTCAAGCAGCTTATGACAAGGAGCACGGCATTACTAGGTAGCTTACGCTAAGGGGGATCGTATGGATCAGGATCAGCTTATTCATCTTCGGGCTCTGGCTATGTCATCGCCAGAGCAATTTATTAGAATCTGGGCTGCTGAGCAGTTGGTGAAGGTCAATGTCAATCGCGGGGACGCCGGGCACTTTGCCGAAGGTGATGGGTATGGTTCGAAACGTCCACCTGCTGAGGTGGCTGGGGACGGTAAATCAACGGACAAGCGGGTGGCTCAGCATGCCTCAAATCTGCATGCTGATCTGTTGCCTGCCGCTCATGGTGGAAGCGTTGCTAGCATCTCCCATTCGGGGCGCACGTCGGAGGTCTCGGCCAGGGTATCTGCGGATTCTTTTGATACGATCAAGGATCATTTGACTGACCGGGCGTTTGTGCATCAGGGGACGACTGGGACACTTGCGGATTCTGAGGAGTCAACGTTCAATCACCCGGATGGCACGGTGGCTACAGTTGTGAGGTCTCAGCTGGTGGCAGGAAAGCATCTGCCAGTGCATGTCAAGGCGCGATTCGAACGCTCCTGATCGGGTAGCTTTTGAAAACCGTAATCACTGATATTGACGGGGTGCTGGCTTTTCTGTTTGAGGCCACACTGAGCTGTCTCAACGCGACGTTTGGGACAGCTTTGACTCCGTCTGCACAGGTGCATTATCATGTTCAGTCGTATCTTCCAAAGGATCAGGCTGACTGGCTTGATGCTCAGTTGCGCACCCCAGATTTCTTTGTGAACATTGCCCCTGACTACGCTGCTCTCGCCGCAATCAATGCCTTGCATCGCTCGGGGTTTCAGATCGTGGTGGCTACTGGCAGACCCCCGATTACCTTGGATGTGACTCGTGACTGGCTCGATCGTTGGAAGGTGCCATTTGATGTGCTGCACATTGGCCCAGACGCAAAGAAGTTAGCCATTTCACAGACGTCAGGTCTAACTCCGTTCTTTGAGGATGATCCGAACAACGTTGTGGAGTTGAGCCCATCAAACGCTGTTTTCTGGATTCCCCGCCGAGCTTTTACCCCTAAGTCTGTGCCACATGGTACGGTGTTTGATACGTGGGATGAACCCCTAGGGTCGTTGGAGGTGCAGGTAACTCTGGAGGACATTCCCCAGTTGGGGGTTGCTGCCTGTAACACAGCAAAGTTTAATGAGAATCACGATGAGCACGGTAGGTTCACAACTGGGAATGGCGGGGAGGCAGGGGATTCTGGCAAATACTTGTCGAAAGCTCAGTATGCTGATTATTCTTCTAAGTTTGCTGCCAGTCTGACCATGGGGCAGACATTGGCTTTTCGTGAGTACTCCGGAACTGCAAATCAGGCAGTTAATGGTTTTCTTCGAGGTGCGCTGCCTGATGGTATGACAGCATGGGAAACTGCTGAGGCACTGGGGTTTGTACAGTCGATGAAGGATGCCTTTGAACATGTTCCCCCGTTAGCCAGTTCAATTGTGGTGACAAGAGGACTATCGACTCGTGCCTTGGGGGTGATGGAGCGAGGGGCTGAGCATGGGGCAAAGTATGTCGACAAAGGTTATTGTAGTACATCTTTTAATAAGGAATTGAAGTGGGGGGATGCCAGGATACAGATCACTGTTCCTGCCGGAACCAAGGCCGCGTTCCTGGGAAAGGTTGCGTATGCACCACAGGAAGGGGAGGTTTTACTTCCCCCGGGAACTGCGTATTCCCACGTTGGAGGATCGCTCTGGAAGGTTGAGCCGCCGTCTAAGAAGGGCGCTGTTCCGGATCTGGCAAAGTATAACGAGAATCATGATGAGCGGGGACGGTTTACGTCAGGATTGACATCCCAGCCTTGGAGTATGACAAAGCAGGAGTTGGCCGATCATTTAAGTGAGATTGGTAAAAGCAGGTTGGTCGACGCTGCACCAATCTTGCACAGTAAAATATCATCGTTAGTAGAGCTTCAGCAAACTCTTGCGTATGGGCAGGCGCACGGTACGGATATGTTCTTTCGTAGAACTTCAAATCTTGAACTGGATACTAAGCAGGGGTATTCAACTAATCATCAGACGGGGGAGAGGGAAGCCGGAGTAAGTGTGAATGAGGTTGACCCTGTTGTGCATCGAACCTTGAAGGATACTGCTGAAGTTTATGCGTCTCATGACGTCTATGCTGCACATACTGATGTTGATCGGTCTTATTTGCTGACCGGGAAAGCAGTTGGCCACGGGGCCGATGGTGAACCTTTACTGTTGGGGAGTTCAATTCATAAAGTAGCTGAGATTTTACCTGGGGTACAGCGTGAGGCCGATCTTTTCGGGGATGTAGCATGGGCAAAGAATCACCCAAATGAAGAGTGGTACGGGCATAGAAATGTTATAAGGCAAGCGGCTGACTCAGGGGAGGTTATTCCGGCTAAGGTTCTGAAGGAGTACCCAGACCTGTTTCAAACTGCCGTCAAGTTTAATCAGAATCACGATGAGCTTGGGCGCTTCTCTGAGGGGGAGGGGTCTGCATCATTTATGCCCCAGGCTGAGTGGGAAGCTCGATCCAAGGAGACCATCGCTGCCTTGTCTTACTCTGAGATGGACGCCATTCGGAATTATTGTGGTAATGACTTTTGGCGAATGAATGGCCTGATGCGCGGAAGACACACCGCTGGCGAATTGCGGGAGATGGCGGGAGATAAGATCACTGCGCAGGTTATTGACAGATGTGCCGAGATGAATGCGGCTTTCGATAAGGTGCCTCCCCTTGATCACGACATTACGGTCATGCGTGGAATATCACCACGTGTCGCGGGTCTGATTGAGGGTAAGCCAGATTATGTGGACCATGGGTTCATCAGTGCGTCAGTGAATCGGGAGTTGAACTGGGACGTCATGATTCGGATGGATGTCCCGAAGGGATCCAAGGTACTCTTTGCCGGTAAGTTTTCGACATCTGCAGACGAGATGGAGGTTATTCTTAAACCAGGTACTCGGTTTACTCGCACAGGCCCAAGTACGTTTAGAGCAGAGCCATGGACTGAGAAGGCTGCTGTTCCTGATCTGTCCAAGTATAACGAGAATCATGATGAACTTGGGCGATTCACGACTGGGGATGGTGAAGGGAGCACCGGGCAGCCTGCGGATTATATTTCAGAGAGGGAGTGGACCCGATACTCAACGGATACTTTTGATCTATTGACTGAGGAGGAACGGAATGCCGTTTCCTCCTATTGTGGTTCTAGTTATGGTCAGATGAATGCCCTGATGCGTGGGGCGATTACGTTGCAGGGGATTGCAGATCTTGAGGGGGAGACTCGGGCAAAGATGATCAAGGATCGATGCTTCCGATTAGTTGGGGCATTTGATAAAGTACCCCCACTTGATCATGACATCATCGTCACTCGGGGAGTTTCACAAAGTCGTCAACTTGAAATGGCTGCACATCATGAGACGGTCGATCCTGGGTTTGTCAGTACGTCTATTCATCCTGAGTTTAATTGGAAAGAGCAGAGGGTTAGCATCGTTGTTCCTGCAGGGACCAAGGTTCTCTTTGTGTCTGGAATGTCAAACCTAGTTGAGGAGGGGGAAGTCATTCTTCGCCCTGGTACTCATTTTACACACCTAGGGGACTGGGAGTATAGGGCCAGTACTCCGTCTAAAAAGGTTGCTGCCCAGGATCTGGCCAAGTTCAACCAGAACCACGATGAGCAGGGCCGTTTCACGACTGGGGATGGTGGGGACGCTAGTTATATTTCAGAGTGGGAGTGGCGTAAACTTTCGCAGGGAACTTTTGATAGTTTGTCGAAAGGGGAACGAAGTGCTGTCTCTGATTACTGTGAAAATGGCTATGGCCTGATGAATGCGCTGATGCGCGGTGACACTACGGTGGCGGACATCGCAAATCATGAGGGGGAGACTCAAGCCCATAGCACAGAGGATCAGTGCAAGCAGATGTCTCGGGCATTTGATAAAGTTCCCCCGCTTGCCCACGATATTGTAGTTACTAGGCTAGTCTCAGGGCAACGCCGATCGGATATGGTGGCAGGGAAAGAGTTTGTCTCTCGCGGGTTCCTAAGTACGTCATTTAAACCTGAGTATAGAGAGGCTAAGATAGGGATCAATATCACTGTTCCTGCTGGGACCAAGGCTATCTTTGTGGCCGGACTCTCGAACCTTCCTAGTGAGGGGGAGGTCATTCTGCGCCCCGGTACGCACTTAACTCATACAGGGGACTGGGAGTTTAGAGCGAGCACTCCGTCTGAAAAGGTCGCTGCCTATGATACAGCAAAGTTCAACCACTTTCATGACGAGCACGGGCAGTTTATGTCTGGGTACTCTGAACGAGGGATTGTTTCTGAGGCTGAGGAGAACCGAAGAAAGCAGACTTTTGACTCTCTTCCGTATGAGAAGGTTGATGAGCATTCATTGTCTTCACTTAGCGGACTATGGACTAAGTCAATGTCTGGCACAGAGTGGAAGGCAGTTTCGAGCTATTCAGCCAATGATTTCAAGCAGGTTAATGGGGTACTGCGGGGGACAGCCAAAGATTTGACCGACGCCTCGAAGGAGCATGCCCTGCAGGTAGCCGCATTGGTGAGTTCTGCGATGGGTAAGGCAGAACCGATGTGGCAGGAATGCGTGGTGGCTCGGACGGTTTCGGATAGAGTTTTGCAGAAGATGTCGAGTACTGATGCGTTTGTTGATCCTGGATTTGTAAGCACATCGATAGGAACAGGGAAGTTCCTTTGGGCGAAGAACGAGGTCTACGTTGTGATCCCGAAGGGTCTTAGAGTGGGGTACATGGGGTACGATGTGTCAGTCAAGCCGGATGAGCATGAAGTTCTGTTGCCGGCCGGATTACGTTATACCAAGGTAGGGGATAAGGTCTGGAAGGCCGAGACCGTTGCCAAGAAGGCTGCCGAGTCTGATCTGTCTAAGTACAATGAGAACCATGATGAACTTGGGAGATTCACTACTGGCGATGGGCGGGATGATGCAGAAGTGATACGTTCGGCGGATACACTTACGGATTATGAATGGCAAGTGTACTCCTCGAAGACGTTCGCTTCCTTGTCTGATAAGGAGCGGAATGCAGTTACCACTTACTGTAGCACCGCTTATTTTACGACTATGAACGCTCTGATGCGAGGAACGATTAAGCTTGAGGACCTCGTTCATACCAGCGGGGATAACTTGGCAGCAGTACTTAAGACTCGGTGTGGGGAGATGGAACAGGCATTTGATAAGGTGCCTCCACTAGATCGGGATATTGTGGTTTATAGGGGAGTTTCACAACATACGTGGGAGGGTGTGGCGTCGAGCAAAGATTACGTCGATCCTGGGTTTATTAGCGCTTGTATTGAACCTGGTTTAAAGTGGAAATCTCAGGAGCTGACCGTCGTCGTGCCCGCTGGCTCGAAGGTCCTTTTTGCAGAAAAATTATCGAACCTTCGAGAGGGCGAAGTAATTCTTCAGCCGGGTACTCACTTTGTTCGTGTAGGATCGAGCCTTGTGGCTAAGCCGCCATCGAAGAAAGCCGCTGTTCCTGATCTGGCAAAGTATAACGAGAATCATGATGCGCGTGGAAGGTTTTCTGAGGGTGCTGGGGATCCACCGTCTGGTGAGCACGCACCTTATGCGGATCGGCCGTTCAGTGATTTGCCTGCATATCAGAAGCTTGGGAGTAAGGTGTTTCCGAAATGGGCAGGGGATGCGTACGTGGCGGCCATTGCCCATGATCAGGGGTTTGATGCAAAGCCTGAGGTGGTGTCGAAGGAGCAGTTGGATCAGCACGTCAGGGAGGGCGAGGTCGAGATGTTTCGGGGCGTGGGAGGCAGTGCTGAGCGTGGGGCACGGTACGCTGATCAGTTTAAGACAGGCGATTATTTTGCGGGTAAAGGCGTGTCCGGGTCTGGGACGTATGTGGCTGTGGGTGTTAATGCTCAGCAGTCTGCTGGCTGGTATGGGGCAGTCACGATGCGTATGACGTTGAGGTCTGACGCTCACGTGGTTGATTCGGGGGAGCTCCAGAGTGAGATGTCTTGGTATGTTGCAGGGATGCAGGCAGTTGGTCAGGGTAAGTTGGCCAAGGTTGCGACCGTGGAGCCTGGCAGGTTTGCGGCATGGAAGGGTTATGATGCAATCAAGCTGGGGTTTACGGATCAGTACATCATCTTGAATCGTGGGGCTGTGAGGGTGCAGGATGTGCCGGCTAATCTATCAAAATATAACGAGAATCCTGATGATACGGTAAGACACTCTGAACTGCATAATTCTGTAGATTGCCGGTATAGTGTTCAAGGAAAGATTGGGAGTGTTATGGCGGTTAAGAAGTTGAGTATTCAAGATCCAGATGAAGGAGAGATTGGGACCATTACCCTTGGGGCTGATGGGAAGCTGACTTTCACTGGTGCCGCCAAGGATTTACAGGATTACAAGATATCGGATCACGGTACTATGGTTACAGCAGACAAGGATCCGAAGAAGTGGTTTAATAATTCGAATCAGCTTGCATCCGCCTACATGCATGTTGTGCCTGTAGGCTAGGGGTTTGTATTGATCAACTAGAGCTTGTAGAGAACTCCCTTCGAAAGTATGCTGACTCTCTTCTGGTGAAGACTGATTTCTTTACTGGAGATGATGGTCAGGTGCACCCAATTCGTGACTCTGATGGTTACGATAATGATCTCGATGCTGAAAAGAAGCCCGCTGTTGGGCAGTCCCGTTTTACGGGCGGAGCCTTTGACCTCGCGTCGAAGCCTGCAGCAGATCCCTCTAAAGATCCCTCTAAAGAATCCTCGACCTCTAAACTCTCCGGTAAGTTTGCTCTGAAGACAACCCATTTGACTGGTCAGCACAATGTCAATGCTACGATGGTTGGGAAGATTGACGGGGTGAAGGTCGTAATCAAGCCGGAGACCGGACTTTGCGATCATAGCCTTCGTGATAATATTGCTAAAGGCGGCGATCTCCCTCGCGAGGTGGCGGCGTATCAGGTTGCTCAGAAGATGGGCATCAGTATGCCTGAGACCGTTGTTCGTGATGATACTCCGCACGGCAAGGCAGTCGTGCAGGAGATGTTGCCGTTGAAGAATGGGGTTGTGGCCGGAGCTAAGTTTGGGTTGTCGTCTCAGGAAATTATGATGGGGGCTAATAACCTTAACCAGATTGCACTTTTTGATGCTGTCATTGGTAATGAGGATCGGCACGGAAGAAACTTCTTGGTTAAGGGGGATCCTGCCAGTGCTACCATCGTACCTATTGATCACGGGCTGAGCTTTCCAGGAGCTGGGTCTGGGTATGGAAATGAACGGGCTATTGAGGCACGGGTAGGCGAGGCTAATACTAGTCTTTCATCTAGTGAGAAGGCTCTCTTGAGGTCTATTCGTGGTGATACTCAACTTCAGTCTACGTTGTCTAAATCACTTGACCCGGTGGACCCAGAAGCTGTGAAAATGATGAATGCTCGTATTGATGTGATGCTGAAAACCGGGAAGATAGATACCGTGGATGCTTTGCATGCTGGTGTAAAACTTTATGCGAGGCAGGCTGCGGCAGTAAAGGGCGCCGTTGATGCATATCGAACTAAACGAACTTAGCCGAGTTTTGCAAATTAACCGCAGTTCGGGTATATTCTGCTAGGAGGAACACTGTATCGCTGAAACTACACGTATATTCGCTCCATTCATCTACAAAGAAGCAACTGAGGACGGTAAAGGTCTCTACGTCTGGGGCAAAGTAACAGGCGACCAGATCGACCTCGATAATCAGATAGTTGACAAAGATTGGGCCAGATCCGCTCTCGGGGAGTGGTTTAAGAAGGCCGCCAATATTCGTCAGATGCACTCCGCAGCACTTCCTCCAGCTGGCAAAGGCGTTGAGTTGTCCGAAGAGGATAACGGATTCTTTCTTCGATCCAAAGTAGTTGAGCCTGGTGCCATCAACTTGGTCAACGAAGGTGTTTATACGGGCTACTCCATCGGCATCAAGAATCCTCGGGTTATTCGGGATCGGGTTGCCAAAAATGGACGGATCTGTGGTGGTACCATTGTTGAGTCTAGCTTGGTGGACTACCCTTGCCTTGAGTCTGCCACGTTTACCTTGGTTAAGATATCCGGAGCTGACAAGGTTGAGTATGTTGGGAAGTTTAATGATAATCATGACGAGCGAGGTAGATTCGGATTAGGGGACGCTGGAGGAAGCAATAGTGCCGAGCCTACCGCTGCACAGAATGCGGGAGCTCCTTTACTAGGGTCAGCTCGCATGGAGGACCACATGGGCCGCCGTGGCCTGGTGCATGCTCAGACTGTGCATGATGAGATGTCGGGCAAGCCAATTGAAGAGTCCTATAAAGACCCGAAGGGATCGGGTCTTTCTGCTACGGTTCATTATCATCAGAATCTTGAGGATGCCGGGACAGCTCCTGCGCATCAGGTTGGGATGGTGCATTCTCAGACTGTGCATGATGAGATGTCGGGCAAGCCGGTCGAGGAGACTTATCGAGACCCGAATGGTTCGGGTACTCTAGCCACGGTTCATTACCATCAGAGCTCAGCGGGCTCGAAGGATTCGGAGCCGGACCTGGTCAAGTCACCTGAGTCCGAGAATGTGAATGGAGATAGTATGGAAGATACCAACGAGTTAGTTGATGATGTTCTGAAGGCGAAGCCAAAGGCTCCCCCGCCGGAAGATGAGAAGGATCAGGAGAATTCAAATCCGAGTGATCCTGATAACGATGGGGATGACGATTCCCCGGGTTCGACAAACAACCCTGATGCTGAAGAGGACGCCAAGAATGCTCAGGATGCAGAGGACGCCAAGGATGGCGGGGATGATGAGGAGTCGGAAGGCGAGTCTGCACCGCCCCCTCCAAAAAAGGCAAGTTCGAAGAAGTCTGTTGAGTATGTTGACTCAGATTCCAAACTCTTTCCCATTAAGGTGCCTGCGGATGTGCAAAAGGCTATCCAGGGCTATGGGTCTGCGACTTCTCAGATGCCTTTGGATGCATTCAAATCGCGTCTGGTGGGAATTGCGCAGAGTAAGGGTCAGCCGTTCGTGGATGTGCTTCCGCGTCAGTGGCTGAAAGATCATGGTGTGGAAGTGCAGGAACACGAACTTCCTATTGCCAAGCTTGGGGAGCCCAACGTGCTGAAGGTTCTGCACGATCTGCTCTGCCCAGCTTTCGATACCGTGGATATTTTTCGCCGGTACCCTGAGTTGGCTAAGTCCGGATCTATCCAGGACGTACTCGGACCTGACACTCTCAGCACAGTGCGAGAGCTGATGGTCCAGTGCCTTGCCGAGGAGGAGCAGACTCTGGGAACTCAGGGTGCTGTAATCAAGTCCCTCGGTGATGTATACAGTTCAATCGCTGAGTTTCTTATGAGTTCTGATCTGCAGAAGGTCGTCTCAACTGGTGAGGACACGGTCCTTTCAGTCATCGGAGATACCCGGAAGGCGTTCTCGGATTTGTTCCCTGATCAGAAACTTTCACCAACTGATCCGCCGTTGGCATCGGTTTTTCGTAGAGGTTTCCTCTCAGATGGTCGAGCCCGCAATGTGGCGGCTGGTGGAGACAAGAGTCCGTCAGTGAAGCCGAGTGGCATCACTGCAAATCAGTTTACTGATAATGGGGTTACGGCTGGTCAGGCTGCTGGGAGTCCAGCGAGCACGGCCAGTAACGCTGCCCCATCAGGTTCATCGGGCAAGGTCATCTATGATGCTGCCCAGCGCAGTCAGATGTCCGCTGCCTTGCAGTCCATGCATGACTCCCTGTCGAAGTTGGACAGCTCGTGTTGCCCAACAGGTGGTCATGGTGGCGAGCTATTTGTCCACAGTGAGACCGGCGCTCTGAAGCCAGAATCCCCGAAGCCCGGTTCAGCTTTCCTCTCGGCAGATTCGGATCTGTCAAAGGCGAGTTTAGCTGAAGACTCAGCCGCAGACTTGGTAAAGGTGGTTATGCCAGAAGAAGTAAAATCTCTGGTTGATGCCGCGAAGGCCGAGCAGCAGGCCGTCATCACTGATCTTGCAGCACAGGTTCTGGAGCTCTCGGAGAAGCTGGACAAGATGGCGTCGGAGCCTGACCCAAGGCGTGCCGCGTATCGTGGTTCTGTGGTCCCTGTTGAAAAGGCCGCAGTTGTTGCCCCGCCTGAGAGCGGGTACCATCCAATGTCTGAGCAGGATGAGGATCATGCCATTCGAATTGCTATGATGCAGAAGATGGCTGAGTTCGCTCCGGAGCCTGCAGTTCGTGAGTCTGCTCGTGCGAGGCTCAAAGAGTACGAAGATTCAAATAGATAGTGATAGTCGGTTAACCCGACTGGTAGGAGTAACTGTATCGCAGACCGAAGTTCGCTGACCCAGGACACAATCGCTGACACAAGCAAGATGGCTGAGTATGCATCCAAGTTTAAGGATGTTTCTAGCCTGACCGTCAACATCACGTCCGAGCTCGTTAAGGGTGTCGGCTATGCGCGTGGTGGCAGCAAGCCGGAGACTGACCCGAACGTGCTGTCTCCGATGATCGAGTCCGCGCAGACCGAGTTGTATAAGTCGGTTCGCAAGGGGCATCGTGACCCTATGGCGGTCGTCAAAGGACTGAGCCCAGATTTCCAGGGAATTATGAACCGCTGGATGCAGATGGGCCCGATGTCCGGAGGCATGGACCAGCTGACAGATCAGATTGGTAAGGTGCTGTCCGCAGAGTTGGGCAAGGACATCTCGCTGACGAGCCCCCTGGCTACGGGATTTGTGCCGTTTGACCTGGTTTCGCCGTCGCGTCTGATCTATCCAGTGTACTCGCCGTTCCGAAACAAGCTGCCCCGCGTTGCTGGGCAGGGTATGGCTCGCCGGGCGAAGCTGGTCACTGGTGTGGCTGGTTCTCAAACTGGTGGAGCCTCAGGCAATCCAGTTCGTCTGTCCATCAATGAGCTGCCAGGTGGCGGCGCAACGATGCCAGGTACGAGTTGGCCGATGAACCTGCCAGGCAGCACGTCCAACGTGGCGGCTGATCTGCTGGTTCCGTACAAGTTCTTTGGCACGACCGAGCCGATCTCGTGGCTGTCCCAGTTCTCAGGTCAGGGCTTCGAGGATATCTCGGCTCTGGCTAACCTGGTGCTGTTGCAGAAGTTCATGCTGGGCGAGGAGTACAGTATCCTCGGCGGCATGGTCAATGCGTTGACTGCTCCGGCTGCCCCAACTCTGGTGAAGCGTACTGCTGTTGCTATTGCCGAGACCGATCTGCCGAATGCCGCACTTTATGTGCTGGTGACTGCACTGAACATCTACGGCAACGAGACCGCTTACGTGTCGGGCTGCGTTGCAACTACGACCCCGTCATCTCAGGTGGTGGATGTCAAGATCACCCCGTCGGCGGCCGCTGTTGCTTACAATGTGTACGTGGGGACCGTGAATGCTCGTACTTCCCTCTTCCTGTATGCTCAGGGCGTAGGCGCAACCACCGTCTCGGTTTCTGGAGCGACTCTGCCCAGCTCGACAAATCCCCCGATCACTGATACGGGAACGGGATCCGCTACAGACTATGACGGTCTGATCCCGATCTTGGCCAGTCATACGGGTGGTGTGTATTCTGCTGGTGCTGGGTACTACCAGCCTTCAGCCAACTCCACAGCTCGAATCGCGGTGTTCAATACCGCTCTTGAGCAGATGTGGAAGGCGACGAAGGCTGACCCTGGAGAGCTTGTCATGGAAGGTGGAGACATCGGACGACTGTCTGATGACCTTCGTGCCAACGCCAGCCAGAACTTCCGGATGTTCATTGCTCAGAGCGAGTTTGCCGGTATCATGGCCGGTGCCGCAGTGAGTGAGTTCATCAATCCTGTGACCCGGAAAATGATTCCTATCATGGTCCATCCGTGGATGCCGCAGGGGACCTCGCTGTTGATGTCTTATACGCTGCCGTTCCCGTGGACGAATGTCCCGAATGTCCAGGAGATCGTGAACGTACAAGACTACCTGTCAATCGCGTGGCCTGTGGTGGACGTGACCTTCAGATACAGCATGTTCCTGTACGGGGCGCTGGTGTGCTACGCACCAGTATATAACGGCCTTATTCAGGGGCTGCAGGTGTCTGACGTCGCACCTTATAGCTAGGCTGCTAGGAGACTCAGGGGTCCGGGAGCAGTGACGCTCTCGGGCCCCTCGTAGAATTTGAAGGAGGCAAGTACAGAATGAAGTTGATTGCATTACACGGTAAGCACGGTGAAGGGAAGTTCACCGCTATTGAGTATTTTGGGGAGTTTGCGAGTCTTAACTTCCCTGTGAGGGCGGCAGCATAATGGGAGAGCACTTCAGTATGCCAAAAGCATGTTCCGGGTTGACGATGGAGGATGGTACTCGTTACACCGCCCCAATGGGAGGCACGGTTACAATCGAGCGGGACGATCATATTGCAGCCGTCAAGAGGTCTGCAAACTATACCCAAGAGCATTTCGGTAGAGGCGGGTTACGGTTGACGTTCGATCAGACTCCCGGACCAGTTTGCGAGTGTGGGTTTGCATTATTCCCATGGCAGAGCGTTTGTCCTAAGTGTGGGTCCGGACCTAAGTGTGATTGTGAACTGTGCAACGACCCGAGGGAGTTTGGCGAACCTGATGCTCATGGTTTCTCTTTAGATAATGGCCCAGAGGGGCTGTGCGGCGGCAGGGGCATTTGAGCAGGAATAGACGATGGTGCGATTTCTGCGGTTCTGGAGGGGGAAACCGTAGTAAGGTGAAGCGCCCGGGAATCGAAGCCTGCGGAACATGCGGTAAGATTGCGTGTCAAGTTCATATCCAGTTTGACCATGAGGGTGGTCGTTGGATCTGTAGCAGGTGCCTACGGGATTCAAAGAAGTCTGAGTCGAGCGCAGCTGCTCACAGCAGCACATAGGCGGTAGGATATGTCGACACCTTATGTAACTTCAGCACTCCTTCGTCAGGCTGACACTGGAGTGGACTGGGGTTCTTTAGTTGAAGGGCACCTTGATGACGATGTGACCTTGGCTGAGATCACGAACATATGCTACCGAGTCTCGGAGATGTGTGATTCGTTTTGCAACCAGGTGCTTCGGTCGACCATTGACTCTGAGCAGTTCTCAGTGCCTTCATTTCGGGCTGCTGTTTTGTCGAGTGGGGTGTGCAGAATTATACTGACGCGTTGGCCTGTGACTTATGTTCACAGTATACAGGTGTCCCCTACGATGTTTCCCCCGTCTTATGCAGTCGTAGATCCGTCTAGGTATTTTATTGAGAATTTATCATTGGATACGGCATCGGGAACTGGGGCTTACGGGGTTCTGATCTCGTCTGGGTACGTGGATCAGGTGTGGGGAAGTAGCGGGTATCAGTTGATTATAAGTTATGTGAATGGATGGCCGAATAGCAGTCTCACCTCGGATGTGGCTGAGGGGGCTGTAACGTTGAATGTGGATGACACCACTGGATTTCTTCCAGGGGCACGATTCACGTTCTTTGATGGTGCTTATACGGAGCAGGCTGTGGTTGCGAGTGCGTCGACCGATTCCGGACCAGGGACGTTGACACTTGCACTGAGTCTGACCTACGAGCACATCCTGGGCACGTTGGTCTCAGGTATGCCGTCTTCGGTGCAGCAGGCGTGCATTTACCTGGCGACGTATGTGGCACTGACTCGGGGTGCAACTGCTATTGCCATGCCCCCAGCCAGAGGGGTCTCTGGGTCTGGCAACAGCCCGGATGATTTTCTGGTGAAAGAGGCAAATCGTCTGCTGACTCCCTACAAGAGGATCATATGACAGTCAGGGCGGTTGGGGATCATGTCAGGGATTTGCTGAATCATCAGTCGATCGGAAACTTTCAGGAGATGCAAGCTTATTCTGAGCTTCCGCCGCTTGCTCAGTCGGCAGTCCATCCTCAGGTCTTCATCTGGCCTGGTAGTGGGGTGGAGAAGCGCGAATCGATGCCCCGGGGGATGGGTTTGAAGCAGGCAACACATCAGTTTGGGATTTATGTCTTGATTGCCATGAAGCCGACGGACGTGTTGTCATTTCGGGATCTGATTGAGGGCATAATGCGCATACTGCGCACGTCACCTTTGCCTGTTCGGGGTATTACTGATGTGGTGACTGGTGAGACTAGCGATATCATGAGCATCGGTGAAGGTATGAGATATACTTATGAGGCACCGAAGACATTAAAGACTCAGCGCTTGATGGAGTATGTTGGTTCCATTGAGGCTGAGATAGTGGAGTATTTTAGGGCGTAGTATGGCAGGCGGACAGATCACATTTACGTTGAAGCCCTCGAATATGTCTGAGAAGTTGCTTCGGTTAAAGAACCAGGGCATATCTTACGGCATCGGCCGTGCGGCTATGCTGGCAGAGACGATTCTGCTGCAATTGCTTAAGCTGGACGCTCCGAAGGCAACCGGGGCTTATGCCGCGAGTATCATGGCGCAGAAGCTTGTGCCTAAGACAGGTACGATTGCAGTCCGGTTCATGGCCAAAGGTCCGCTTTCTGGTTTTATCACAAGCGGCACAAGGCCCCATGATATTGAACCTGCGCTTGGTAGTTGTCTGGTGTTTGAGGTCAGTAACGGGGACATTGTGTTTACGACTCTGGTCCACCATCCTGGCACGAGGCCTAATCCGTTCTATGAGAAGTCGGTTAGCAGATTCAAGCCCATTTTGATGGAGGGCTTGAAGTCGAGTATACATGAGACTATTCAGTCTTTGAAGTGAGAAAAGGAGAACATCATGCCCGCACTACATGAACTTCCCAGTTTTATGTCCTATTTCGGGTTTACGCAGGAGTCGACGTTTGCTACCCCACTAGCTGCTACGTTCTGGAACCCGATGACGTCGTGCTCGATGGAGCCTGATCCTCAGGTGTTCTATCCGCCTGTTATGCAGGGTCGGCGTGATGCTCAGATCTACGCATTGTATGGGGCATCGAAAGCAGTGGGGGATTTCACGGCTCCGTTCTTTCCGTCAAGTGCACATCTCCTGAAGAGTGCCATAGGCACCGAGTCTGCCACTACACCCGTCGGCTCGGGAGGCCGGTACATTCACACTTTCTCCCAGGCCGACGTCTTGGATTCGTTGACGTTTGAGAAGAACATTGGAGGGTACCAATCGGAGCAGTATGCCGGGGGGCGGATTACGAAGTTCAACTTATCGTGTCCGACGTCAAATGCCCCAGTTGGTATGGTGGTCGGGGTTGAGTCTAAACTGCCTATCGTGGTGACTCCGTCTACTCCGTCGTGGGTCTTTGACACTCCGTTTGTGTTTGCTGAGGGCACAGTTACACTGTATAACGGTGTTATTGCAACAGTGACTGATCTGACGTTCTCACTGGACAACGGCGTGAAGTCGGTGCACACGATTCAGAATGTCGGCCATTCACCTAGTTTCATTACTCCGCAGCATATCAAGGTGAGTGGTACGATGAAGGTGGTATTCCAGTCCCTTGATGATGCAACTGTCGGGTACTTCAATAAGGCACTGCCGCCGAGCGCGGCTAATGGGTACGGGCCTTCAGGTATTCAGGGAGCCTTGTCTTTCACCTTTGCACACCCTGCCAGTGCAGGAGGGGATTCGATAACGATCGATGTTCCTCAGATTAATTTGTCGAAGTATGCTGACACGCTGAACATCGGGGATCTGGTGGTGACGGACCTTGGCTGGGAGGCGAGTTACAGTCAGAGCTCTGGATACACGGTGCAGGCGCAGGTGACGAATTCGCACTCGGCCAGCTACTGAGTACTGTAAGGATTAGGAGAACGGAATGAGTTATCACGAAGAGAGTTTTCCGACTAGGAAGGTCGATTTATCTAAGAAGTATCACGTTTGGATTGGTCCCCTTACCAAGGCGGAAGGTGACGAGTCTAATGTTATTTTGACTGAAGGCTCTCCGACAATGGAGAGCCTTCAGTCGAAGATCCACCAGAAAGAGTATACGGACTATGTCCTATTCAAGGCCATTAAGTCATGGAATTTGGATGAGGACGTCAAGGATAGTGACGGCAAGGTGTCCACTCGGGCTCTTTCTATCACTTTGGAGTCTGTTCAGGGTCTTCTTTCCGTGCACGCGGTCGTGCTTATGAGTGCTGTTCGTGAGATTAGTGAGACTTTGTATGAGGTTATGACCCGCCAGGACTGACTCTAGCCGCTTTGGCCTTCTTTGAAGGGAAGGGAAGCGGCGGGAAGGTACTCCCGTACATTGCAGAGTTCTTGTGGTGTTATGAGACGGGTGCAGATTATAAAGCCTTGCAGTCTTTGCCTCTACCGGTTTGGGATCATTTTCAGTTGTACCGGCAGGTTTATAAGTCTGTGAAAAACCGCAAGTATTACCCACCAACTCCCGAAGCTCCAAAGACTCCTACTATTGGAGGTAGCTTGTCTTGAATGGTATAAGTAGTGAGGCTATGACCCTGCTCCTCATGCTCTCGATTCAGACCCAAGGTGAGGAGAAGTTGGCTCAGTCGGCTGCCCAAATGAAGCAAATGGAACAGGCTGCTGGGGTTGCCCAGAAAGGCCTATTTGGTTTGTCTGGCTCTTTGGGCAGCATAGCTTCAATTGCGACTGGTATGGCCGCCGGTAATGTTCTGGCTAATGTGTTTGAGAAGGGTTTCGGGGCCATTCAATTTGCTGTCGATTCAACCAGGCAATTAGGCGAAGAGATTTACAAGCTGCAAGGTTTGACAGGGTTGACGGCTGAGAAGGCCTCGGAACTATTCCAGGTGTTCAGCACTTTCGACATTTCCACGCAGATGGCGTCGATGTCGTTGATGCAGTTTTCCAAGCATCTTGAAACTATCAAGAATACTATGGCATCCGGACCTTTGGCTGGGGGTGCTGCTGGGACTGCGATGAGGGATTTTGGCGTCTCGGTCGTGGATGTCAATGGAAATATGCGGGATATGAACGACATTATTCTGGACGTGGCCGATGGGTACACAAAGTTGGCAGATACAACCACAAAGAATGACGATCTGGGTGCCTTGTTTGGTGCCCGTATGGCTCGAAACTTGATTCCTTTATTTCGTGAAGGTAAGCAAGGTTTGATAGACATGGAGGCTGAGGCCAAGAAGTTAGGTGCCACTCTTGACCAGTTCAACGTGGATAAGATCCATGAATTGACTTTAGCCGAGAAAGATCTCAAAGAAGCTGAGACTGGTCTAGCTCTGCAGGCTGGACCCATGGTAATTGGTGCACAGCTGGCGATTGCAAATGCAATGAAGGCTGCTGTATCAGACATTATGATTTTGACGGGGCATACTGATGCGTTTAAATCCGATGCCGTGGGCGACTTCGGCGCCGTTGGAGATGCTGCCAAAGTGATGGCGGCCGATGTTAAATCTGCTACGGATGTTATAAATGCAAGCACGGCAGCCAGTACTTTTAAACTGGGTGTGACGTACGATGAAGAAATTAAGAAGGCAAAAGATAAGAAGTCTATGGCTTTAGCTGATGAAAAGGCTGCAGAGAATAAGTCATTTTATGAGAATATCACCAGGATGGCTGATCGATATACTGCTTATGCAGCCGCCTCGGCTGCAGAAGTTGACGCAAACCAACAGAAGGTTGATGACATAAAATTACAGGAACATGATCTTGTCGAACAGCATCGGCAGACTATTGCCGATATTGTAGTGCAGGAACATGATCTTACTGCACAGTATAGGGCAGAGAATGAGAAGCGGAGTGCCATTCAGGGCAAGGCTTTGGATGAAGCTCCTGATACGTTCGAGGCTCAGAAGGTCGGTGCTGCTAATAAGGTCAAGGATCTTCAAGCTCAGCTGCGTCAGGAATTGAATAACGGAGCTGGGATGAACAGTGCAATTGTTACTGACTTGAAGAGTCGTATATCTGAGGAGAAGGCAATTCACGGTCAAAGTTATACGGATTATAAGCAAGGACTAATCAAGAAGTTTAATGACGAGATAGATGTGGCTGATAAAACAGAGAAGACGAAGGAAATTCAGCTTCAAGATTCTGTAAATAAAGAACAGGCCTCGTATAATAAACGCGCCACTGCTTTGCAGACGTCGTATGACAGGGATGTGAAAGCGGCCAATAAACGTACTGCTGATCTTAAGATAGCATACGATAAGGACGTGGCTAACTTTGTGGCTGATGAGAAGAAGAAGGAAGATGCGTTTTCTATGCAAAAGGGGGACGCCAATGTCACGTTTACGCAGGAGAATGATAAAGCGAAAGCACAGCTAGACAAAGATTTAGCTGCACTGCAGACAAAAGTAGATGCTGAATTGGCCAAAGCAAAAGCAGCTGCTAAAAATGCTGCGGCGTCTCCATCTTCTGGAATAGCCGATGAGGCTTGGACTGGAATGAAGGGCCAGGGAGCACCTGTAGCCCCGGGGCTAGGTGCTATGCAACTTCCTCTCCCGCTCGGGCTTCCTGTATTGTTAATTCAAGATCTGTCTTATGCTCTTCAGCAGTATGCCTATGCTAAGGCACATACTGACCCTAAGGTTGCTGCGGCTGATGCTGCTGCAGCCCAACCGGGTTTAAAGATGAGTATGATATCTCCTGCCATAGGGGGCTATATGTTGGGCGCCGGAAAGGCCGGTGGCGGCATTGTCTCTCAAGAAGGTTTGTACCCACTAGCGGAGAACAATGTCGCTGAGGCGGTTATCCCTTTGTCTCAGATGGCCGGATTTGGGGGCGGCGGAGGCCCTTCGAACATTTATGTAACGGTGGCTCCGGGGGCAGTGACGGTGCAAAGTTCTGACCCCAGCGGCATTGGGGATCGTATCGGAGGATCAATTGCGCATGCATTGGAGCAGTTGGTGAGGGCTGAGGCTCGGTCTGGTTCGTCAGTACGTCCAGGTGTGCCTGGGCATCCCATAATTCCTAAGTCCCCGGTTTGAGGAAGTCATGACAGCTTTTACATCTGGAACATTTCAGGGAGTCACGCTTTGGTTTTTGTATCAGCCAACTCCTAATTTTACACAGGCGGCTGAAATATCAGTTCGTCATATTCCAGGTGGGTCTGTCTCGTACATCGACCGTGCTGGGATGACTGCCCCAACCTTTCAAGTGTCACTATACTTCCCTGGGGGGTTCAATACTCCTGCGAATGGATCAACTTTTAACCAGCTGATGGGGCAAGTGGGGGCGATCGGATCCTTGGTGTATAACGACTTCACGTATACTGCAACATTGATGTCTCTTCATCAGACTCAACGATATTTGAGTGGTGAGATCGAAGCTCAAGCTCAGTTTACTATAGGGTGACGTCGTGACTGTAATTCGACGCCAGCCGTTCGTAGGCATCACAATCGACGGGCGGGATATCGGGTACAACAACAATGGTGCGATGTCGGCGCGTGTCTCTTACGGGTATGACAGTCAGATTGCTGAGGCAGATTTTGAAGTTGCTGTAGTTCCTTCGTGGGCTCGCCCTTGGAGTCAGGTCGTTATCCGGATGGGGGCTGCCCCTGGGGGATTTTCCCCAATTAGGTTCGTCGGTTACTTTGTAGAGCCTGAATATACTCTTTACTCTCGCTCGGTGCGTATGACGTGTAGAGGGCGCCTGATTAAGGCTCAGCTTGCAGAGAATCACGTCGTAGGTGGCACCGATCTGGCGTGTCAATCTGGTGCTGGTGAACGGGTGCCGATTACTGATTCTGCAATGGTTTCGTATGTGCTTGATCACTGTGGACTTGCTGGGGGCTATAATGTCAATGCCCCGGCTGGAGGCACTGGGCAGCTCCTGGGTCAAATTTCTGACGGATTCACTTGGGGTGAGGGGGAGTCAGCGCTGGCGTTTATTCAGCGTCTTGAGCAGGTCACGTACGGATATCGTACGTTTGATAGTCCAAGTGGGATGATACTTCGACGATTCATCACCACGCATCCGTCAGGCAATCCGACTTTTACGTTCGAGGAAGGTGTTGATATCTATCACGCCTCGAATGTAGAGTCGATCAGCAATATTAAAAACAGCATTATGGTCACGGGTTATGACAATAGGTCGGGTGTAGGAGGTATCAAAGCCGAACTATTCGCGCCTATTGAGCAATTCAGCCCCCTCTTGCCTTCCGGAGTCGACTACATTTCACACTCATTTTCAAGTTCCATGATTGAGCGTTCCTATATGACGGATCCTTTGATCCTTGGGGAATACGATAACGGCTATGGAGTATCTTGTGAGGCGGTCGCACTTGGCTTCTTGTCTGAGATGAACCGGCAGGTTGTGTCTGTGACGCTCACGACACCACGCGACGATATGATCTACCCTGGTATGACGATCATGGTGAACAGCTCTGATCGTTTGGGGTTCGCGGGGTTGCTCTGGGTACAACATGTCGAGTGTTCGATCGATAACAAAGGGCAGTTTACGCAGGTATTGAAATGCTTGGGCGGGGCAGCGAGTACAGCCCCCATTTTGATACCTAGGGCACCGAATGAACCCCCTACTGTTGCGATTGTCGCTGACTTTGCGTTCGGTGTCACTGAGATGGAGTCGGTGGTGATCGGAGGGGTACAGGTTGAGGTTTATACCATTTCGTGTGAGGCAACTGTCTTATTGACTGCAGGAACAGTATCGACCTACGCTTGGTCAGCTACACCAGGCGCAGGCACCGCAACTCCGGAGACCGGGACTGGTCCTCAGTATACAGTTGTGTTTACGGATCTTTCGATTGACGCAACAGTGTCACTAATAGTGGTAGACTCGCTCGGGCGCATATCAACTACAATGACTAAAACCGTCCCAACTCCACTTACAACACCTTATGTTCAGCGTAAAATTTATACGGCAGCTGCACCTAATGCAGAGGCGTTTGACGGATCAACGTGGCGCGAGGCAGTGGTCCGGACGTGGCTCGTTGCAAATGGCCCCCTCTGGGCATTGTATGGGGATGTCCTAACTAGTGCTGACGACCTGGCGACCTTTCCGTCAAGCAGTACTCCTTTTGGAGGCACCGACGTTTCGGCACTGTATGTGGAATCGTATATTAACCCTTTAATGGTGTTGGCTGGGGCGCGTGATGGTCGGGTAGCAGTGTCTTATGACGGTGCGTCCACATGGGCGGTTGTTACGGGTCCTGACTCTTATCCGGTTACTCGATGTGTGATAAGCTTGGCGACTCCGGCGCAGTGGTGGGTGCTTACTGATCTTGCTCTTTATCAGACTCTGGACTCGGGGGCATCATGGGCTACAGTGCAGGCTGCTGTGGGGGACGAGTTGTTTGACGATGTGTGCGTGGGCCCGGCTAGGATAATGATTGCTATGTATGGTGGTAGGCTGGTAATTGATGGCGACGGGACACCGCAGACGTTTATTACGGGAGCTCCCAGTGAGATTCTGGCGATAACCGAGGACATAGGGGCGGATCGGTTCTATTGCTACGATAGCAGCGGGAATACGTACTATACTACGAATGATGCAGGTACAACGTTTACGCAAAGGGCAGCTCTCCCTAGCTCGGCAACTCCCCAGATGGGTGGATTATGGCGCGATTGGACGATTAGGGGCCTGCTCTATTTTGCGGCAGGGCCTGATGGGGCGTATAAGTCTCTCGATGGGTTTGCTACACCGGGAGGGTATCTAAAGATTAGGCAACGATCGGTTGATGGAGCCTCAGCTGAGAGCACGTGGAATAAGATTGGGGTCGGTTCACTGTTCACTCAGGTTCCGGTTGTAGGAGGGATGATTCCAAGCGACACGGTGGCAAAAATGCTGTCGTTGTGGAATGTAGGCACGTCGAGCAATGATCCTATACCCGCTGACTGGATGACACCAGCGTTCGATGACTCGGCATGGTCTTCGGCCGTGGTAGCAACGACGGTCGGGGATGTGGTGCCGTTCGCAGGGACCGACCCAATATGGAGCGAGGAAGTGTTGACCCACACTGGAGAGATTGTTTTATTCCGGCGGCATTTCTCTTTCGGGGGAGGAGGACTGTCGGCGGTAAGTTTACAACTGGAGACTGCAATTTCTGGGTCGGCAGCGAGTTGGCTAAATAACACGTATCTCGGATCGTCGGTTGACCCCGATATTTTGGATATGGCAGTGTCGACTACGGCACTTGTGACGGGCGATAATGTGCTGGCAACTCAAATGATAAGCGACGGTTATGTAACAGTTCCGTCCGACCCACTTTTAGATGGTGGTACGATCAGTGTGATAGACTCGACGTTCTCAGTCACTGTTGGGTCGGGAGGTTATTGGTTCACTACTCCGGTCGATATTGCCGACGGCGATGTGATATACATATCCCCAGTAGGGGATAGCGCTTACTTCCCGTCATCGACGTGGCCGTTATCTAATAGGCTTGGAGGGCAGTTCTTCGGTTGCCGAGTATGGCATACGGGAGACCCAACTTCCTACCTTATTAGAGATTACTACGATGTAGGTCACCCTGGCATCGCATTTAGCACTCTCGTTTTGCGGGGGTGCGATCCGACAGCTCCGGCGAGCCTGGATTATGACGCGGACGGGCCAATAACTTTCCATAGCTCCGGCAACTCGACTTCGACCCGTTTGGCAGCCTTATGCTCGGGGGTCTACTCTCCTGGTCCCACTCGACATAACTCCCTTTTATTCTGGCAGGTGACAGAGGTAAGCTCACGGTATAGTATGACGCCTCCAGATGGGTATACTGTTATCGGAGAGGCCGACAATGGGCCTGATGGCTGGGGCGACCTAAATCGGGTTATATCGGCATATAAGATACAGTCGGAAATCGGCTCAACGGGTGACCAGGTCGGTACGTGTGGAGTGCCAATTTTGTACAATTCCATGCTGATGGTGTTTCAGCCCCCAGCCCCGACCCCGGTCCCGTCAATGGTCTCGGTGGTTGACTCCCCTACCGATGTTGGCTGGATTGATTGGGATTTTATTCCGCCGTCTCCGGACCCTGCAACGGTTACCGTGGCCATCCAGGAAGCAGTTGCCGATGGCGATGTGATATTGGTAATGGCCTCGAACGATTATGCGACACCGGGTCTGTATGATGGGTTTCTGGATGATGGATGGTCTCTTGGAGGTAATATGCTTTCGGGAAGCTTGAAATTTTATATGATGATATACCGAGTTTGGCATACTGGTGATCCTATGAGTTTCAACTTGTCCTGCCACCCTAATCCTCCAAATTACAATGTTGTGCGGTGGTTGCTGCTGCGGGGGTGTGACCCAACAGCTCCGATGGTCTCCTACTCAGATTCGGAGGGAGGCGAGGGGAGTCAGAATATAACAAGAACAACTACGACACGCAATAACAGTTTAGTCATATGGGTTGCAACAATGGCTAGTCCATCTGTTATGAGTGACATCTACTGGGGTAGTGTTTCTCGAATGAGTGACCCGCCTAATTTTTGTGCTCTTCTTGGAGACATGTGGATGGAAGGGGGTGCGCTTAGTACTCGGATATCGTGGGGAATTATGCCAGTTGCTGGTGACACCGGAGACATCAAGTGCACACCAACGCCCGCGCCGTACTGGGGAGTACAGTTGATAGCGTTTCAGCCGCCCGAATTACCAACAGACCCCGCCTGGACATCCTACGCGCTGGATTATTCCTGATGTCAGTTATTCGACGCCAACCATTTGTTGCCGTTGTCATAGACGGGCGGGAGATCCCTTATGGTCCTGAAGGTGTGATGTCCGTGCGGGTTTCGCACGGGTATGACAGTCAGATTGCTGAGGCAGATTTTGAAGTTGCTGTAGTTCCTTCGTGGGCACACATCTGGAGCCAGGTTGTAATTTACATGGGCGGGGCTCCGGGGGGGTATTCCCCAACTCGGTTTGTGGGTTATTTTATAGAGCCTGAATATACGCTTTACCCTAGGTCTGTTAGGATGACGTGTAGAGGCCATTTGGTTAAGGCTCAGCTTGCAGAGAATCACGTCGTAGGTGGTACGAACCTGGCAAATCTATCTGGCGACGGGTATACATATGTGGCGATGTCCGATGTTGCCATGGTTGGGTATATCTTAGATCATTGTGGATTGTATGCCGGAGCTCAACCTCGGAATATTAGTGGCTGCGGTAAGCTCTTAGGTCAAATCTCCGATGGATTCACTTGGGGTGAGGGGGAGTCAGCGCTGGCGTTTATTCAGCGTCTTGAGCAGGTTACGGGCGGATACCGAACGTATGACAGTCCCAGCGGAACTATTCTTCGGGCGTATATTACAACGTTTCCCTCGGTAGCCCCAACCTATACATACACTGAGGGTGTTGACATTTTCCACGCGACAAACATTGAAGTTGTAAGTAACATCAAAAACAGAATTATGGTCTCGGGTTACGACAATAGGTCTAAGATCGGAGGCTTTAAGGCGGAATTGACGACCCCTTTGCAGCAGTATAGCCCGCTCTTGCCTGCCGGGGTAGATTTTATCACACACTCATTTTCAAGCTCCATGATTGAGCGTTCATATAATTCAGACTCGTTGCTTGCTGGAGAATTTGATAGTAGTTATGGGGTCTCGTGTGAGTCGGTCGCTGCTTATTTTATGTCTGAATTGAATCGTCAGATTATTACTGTCACTCTTACAACTCCGCGTGACGATTGGGTCGTCCCTGGGATGACGATTGCTGTAAATAGTACTTCACGTTTGCATTACTCTGGTGTGCTTTGGGTGCAGCATTGTGAGCAGTCGATTGACGCCCAAGGGCAGTTTACTCAGATATTGAAATGTATTGGTGGGACGGGGAATGCGGCACCATGATTGTTGAGATTGTTGCTGATTTTGCGTTCGGGGCCACTCAGTTAGAGTCTGTCGTATTGAGTGGGGTGCAGACCGAGGTTTATACAGTGATGGCCGTGGCGGGGGTGTTTTTGCCCGCTGGAACTGTATCTACCTACGCTTGGTCGGCTACACCAGGTGTAGGTACCGCTTCACCAGCTAGTGGAACTGGACCCTCGTTTGTGACCGTGTTTACAGATCTTTCAAGTGATGCTACCATATCGTTGGTGGTGACGGATAGCCTAGGTAATACGTCTACAGCGTTCACTAAAACTGTTCCTAACCCGCTTACAGTACCGTATGTGCAACGTAAGCTGTTCATGGCAGCAACCGATAGTATCGAGTCTTTTGATGGCGGAGTCTGGCGTGAGACAGGAGATGCAGCGACAGTTGTGGCTAATGGACCTGTTTGGGCCGTCGGTGGCACTGTGGTATCGAGCACTAATGATCTAGTTTCAGCCGTGTCAAGCACTCCGTTTGGCGGTACAGACGTCACTGCACTTTGGTTGACGGACCCTTCCACAGTCTTGGCCGGGGCTTCTGATGGTCGGGTAGCGATATCTTATGATGGAGCTTCCACATGGACGGTCGTTACGGGTCCCGATTCTAGCTCGGTACTTCGATGTGTTATTAGCCAAGAGTCTGTGTCTCAGTGGTGGGTATTGACCGCAGTCGCTGTGTACCAGACGTCAGATTATGGTGCATCGTGGATCGCGGTGCAGGCTGCTGCGAGTGGTGAGACGTTCATTGACCTGTCTGTCGGTCTTAGCCGAGTCGTGATCGCTATGTCCGGCGGTAGGGTGATTATCGACAGTGAAGGCAATCAGCCATCGTTCCCATCTGGGATTCCGGAGGCAGTTCTGGCGGTCACAGCTGATATTGGGGCAGACATGTTCTATTGCTACGATCTTAGCGGGGATACATACATCTTACACTTTGAAGCATCTCCGTCTTGGGCGGTTCCAACAGGATATTTACCAGGCTCGGGGACTCCGCAACCGCGAGGATTATGGCGGGACCCTTTCATTGGGAAATTGCTCTATGTTGCAGTTGGCTCTGCCGGAGTGTATAAGTCAGTTGATGGGTTTGCCTCAACAGATGGATACTTACTACTCAGGCAGCGCTCCGTTGGTGGAGCCTCAGCGAGTGGCACGTGGACACAGATCGGTGGCGGTTTGCTGTTTACTCAGGTGCCGGTGACGGGCGCGACGATTCCGAGTGACACCACTGCCCGGGCGCTATCTCTTTGGAACCTTGGAACCGCCAGTAATGACCCACCACCAGTCGGATGGCAGTCACCAGCGTATGATGACTCGAGTTCCCCATGGGTAGATGCCGTGGTGGTGACGGATGTTGGCGCAGCAACACCGTTTGCCTCCACGGACCCGATCTGGAATGATATGTTTGGGTGTAATCCTGGTGAGATAGTGTTGTTGCGCCGACACTTTCTTCTTGGGCCAGGCATGCCGACAGTGTCAACGCTGGAACTGGAGACGGCGATTGACGGTACTGCGATAAGTTGGGTTAATAATGTTTATGTCGGATCCTCGGTAGATCCGGCAGTGACGAATGTGGACGTGTTACCGTCGGTGTTTGTGACAGCAGTCAGTCCCGGGGCTGACAATGTGCTGGCGACTCAGGTAACAGCGTCTTTCTTTGCTCCTCTGGTTGGTCCGGTACCTCCCCCTGTTGAAGTGATCGCCACGAGTAGTGGGGTGACTGCAGATGTTGTTGGTGCACCGCTTGCGTTGGTCATACCAGATGGAGTGGCCGACGGTGATTTGGTTGTATTATTGATGCAGTTTTACAATTCTGGTTACCCTTGGTCCTATGTCTCCGCCCTTAACTCTGGTGGATGGTCGGCACAGGATTCAACAGGTATGGGTGGAGCATTTGATGTAGATACCTATTCTTGGCATAGGGTCTGGCATACTGGAGACCCAATGACCTATACGTATACAGATGTATCTGCCCCTATTCTCTCGTATTGTCTGTTAGTGGTACGAGGGTGTGACCCCACAACCCCTCGAGAACCTTGGAATAGTACAAGACACACGTTTGAACCTCAGTATGATTGGCCTTATTTCACGCATAGTGTGAATCGGCGGGCGCAGGGGATAATTACGACGAGACCAAATTCTTTATTGGTTTGGTGGGCTGCCGCTCTAGGGTCGGCAGCGATGACTCCCCCAGATGGATATACTCTTCTCGGGCAGGGGTCCGAACTTTCAGGGGCATCCACCATGCTCGTTGCGTATAAGCAAATGGCTGACGCTGGTTCAACAGGGCCACAGGTCGGAGGGACTGCTGACGATCAATTCTGGTCCACACTGTTCTGGGCGTATCAACCCCCCGCAACTCCAGGAGTGCTGGAAGTCGAAATGTTTGACTGGTGGGGGTTTTACACTGTGGATTCTGGGACGGCTCCTGTAACCTATACCCTTCCTCTTTCAGATATGGTGCCTGACGGGGTGATGTTGGATGGGGATGTTATCCTGGTCCTGGTTTCTAACGATTTCACAACACATGGGTTGTTGTATGACACGCCACTCTCTAGTCCGTGGGTTAATGATTTATCTGGTAATTGGACAGGTGGATGGCTGTTGGCTTCTGATGGTGTTGTTGATGCCACATTAGAGGTATCGTTCATAGTTGTGTATAGGGTCTGGCATACGGGGGACCCTATGAGTTATGCTTTACCCTGCAACCCTGGCGTGATGACTGGTGCATATGTGCTACGAGGATGCGATCAGACTTCCCCGATAGCTGCATCTACATCTAATGCGGGTACTTCAGCTATTCCTACGGGTGCGGGGTTGACAACGTCAAGAACTTACAACATGTTGTTGTGGGTTTCGGTGTCTGCCCAGGGGGATCCAGGTTATGTGCTCATTCCTTCGGGGTATCAAGAATCTAGCTCTTTTGCGATTGGTGCCTTTAAAGTGGACATAGGATACGGACCCCAAGTCCCTGTTGGAGCAACTGGGGATATTCCAGCGGAGACAGCAGACAATGTCACCTCTTGGAGGGTGCAATTGCTTGCATTTCAAACAACTGATTTGCCTATTCTGCCCGCCTGGGCATCTTATGCATTGGAGTATTCGTAATGCCAGATCAAATCCCTCCTATTGCTCTCTCGTGGCTCAATCAATTATGGCCCAATGTCTATCGCAAATGCCAGGCAATTGCAGCTGCCGAAGTAAGCCTTGCGTTGTCAGGGATCGTCTCTGGCGGCAAGGTGAATGTGAAGGCTCTGTCTGGTTCCCCGAGGTTGGCTATTCATAATACATACGTAAGTGTCACCCTCACACCAGGGGACGATTTAGTGGTTTGTTTTGCCACGTTAGTGGTTGCATTGCCCGTGTCCAGCTTTGAAACTCTTGGACAGGTTTACCACATTAAAAACAGTGGTACGGGAGTGGTTACGATTGTCCCGACGGGAGGACAGACGGTTGATGGATACAGCAGTTACCCACTAGCCAGTCAATGGGTGTATGCGACGGTGTGCTCAGACGGAGCCAATTGGGTTTTAATATGATCTGCCCGTGTCTTGGAGGGCTTGATCTAGTGGTCTGTGGAAGATGGTGTTGCTAGTTTAACTCAAATGCTCGGGGGCTGGGTATAGTTTATAAAAGGAGAGTGACTATCATGGGAATCAGTAAGATCTTGGCGATTGTCGCGTTGCTTCTGTTCATTGTTGCGATACTTGGGATAGCGGGGCCGTTCCCGTTAGTTCCGATTGGTGGCTGTTGCCTGGCTGTTGCGTTACTGGTGTAGGTAGACGAGTGGCCACGTGAAATACCGTGGTCGTTAAAGGAGAAGAGCATGACACATAGTTTTGGGTGGAAAGTCCAACTTCCTGATCAACGAGATTACATGTTAGAGTTGGAGAAGGTTTCTACTTTGCCCCTACAGGTCGATCTTCGTTCTCAGTGCCCTCCCGTTTATGACCAGGGGGCGCTGGGGAGTTGTACGGCCAATGCGATTGCGGGGGCTCTGGAGTTTGATATGATGAAGCAGGGGGAATCGCCGTTCACCCCTAGCCGTTTGTTCATCTATTACAATGAACGGGTACTTGAGAACTCGGTAGTATCTGATAGTGGCGCGTCGGTCAGAGACAGTGCGAAGGCGATTGCAACGTGGGGGGCGCCGCCGGAGGGCGAGTGGCCCTATGATATCACACGGTTTGCGCACAAGCCAGCAGCTAAAGCGTACGCTGATGGGATAGCACACACGGCGATCTTGTACCGCTCGGTGAGGCGCGGGGTGACGATGAAGGTGTGTCTAGCCTCGGGGTTGCCGTTTGCTGCGGGTATTGGAGTGTACGATTCATTTGAATCAGACTCAGTTGCAAAGACAGGTGTAGTCCCGATGCCAGGGAAGGGGGAGTCGTTACTGGGTGGCCATGCCATTCTGATTGTAGGGTATGACACACCGGGTAAGAGGTTTCTGTTCCGCAATTCCTGGGGCGAATCCTGGGGCATGGCCGGTTATGGGTGGTTGCCGGAGGCCTATTTGGCGAAGGTGAGCCTAAGTTCCGATTTCTGGGTGGTTCAGTCTGTTCGGTAACAGGAGTCTTGTATTGTTCTCTGGGGTGTGCTATTAGAATTTCCCACGACTGGGGAGCTCCTTGGAGTCCTTGTCGTTTTCGTTCTCATGGCTGCTGAAGATAGCTTCGGAGCTCTTCAGCAGTCTGCAGTTGCTCGTTGTGAGATTGAGTTGGCTGCTCGCTCAGACGTCGTAAAGATGACGATTGATTTGTGGGGCAAACGGGTTGCCCTTGGTTATATTATCCTTGACCAGTCTGCCGTGCTCGCCGTCCTGGTGACTATTGCTTATGGGGGAGGCGGGTACATTGGTAATCAGATAGGACTGCGTGTGGCAGTTTATCTTGCTAACAGGCATAACCATCCGGTTTACCATAAATTGCTTAACCCAGTTGCCTCGTGTTGAGGAGGAGACTTGTATCGCAGTAATTCGATTTGACCATAGCTGGTATACCCCGGAGGATGACGTCAAAACCATTCTGGAAGGGCTTCCGAACCTGGCACTGCGTAGTCTTGACGTTGAGGTCTTTGGATTTACTGATACAAAGTTGGTTGACAACTTGATTGCTGCTGCTAAGCGCGGGGTGGTGATTCGTTTGATGAATGACCGAAGTCAAGCGAAATGGCCGTATGATAAGGCCGCGATTCAGCGGCTTGTCGATGCCGGGTTGCCAAACATCACCGTCAAGATTGTGGAAAGTTCGCATGGAGCGATTGACCATCTTAAGCAGATTGTGATTGACGGTGTTGATGGTGCGATGTCGGACACTTCCAGTGTATTCAACGGTTCGTACAATTTCAGTGCCGGAGCAGAGAGACAGGACAATTCAGCCCGGTTGACGAACGACCCTGGACTGGTTAATCAGGCGCTCACGAAGTTCGAGCACGACTGGGTAGTGAACGAACAAAAACCCGAGTGGCAAATTAAGCCAACGGTGGTTGCTGTGCCTGTTGCGGGTGTCCCTGCTATCTGACGGGTATCTGATGAGATTCCAGTATACTTTACAGGGGTTATTCCCGTCTTTGTAGGAGCTTTGTAGGATGCAGTATGGTAGGGTCAAGGTAGAGTAGGAGGATGGCATGGGCAGTAAACCGGCCGGAGCCGGAGGCAAGCTAGGTATGTCGGGTAAATTGCGACTGAAGAAGACACGATCTCGGGCATCGTGGTGGAAACAAATAATCAGGAGGTTGACATGCAGGCACTAATGGAAAAGCCACACGGACTGACCATCGTAACTACCCCGAAGTGGGACGATCTCAAGCGCCGAATTCAGAAATTCGATCCCAAGTCCGATATGGGGATGATCGTCAAAGCGTGTTTTCGGCATCTGCCAGTTGATCTGGCTCAGGAAATGCTGGACACGATCGAGCGGTGTGTGATCGTTTCGACTCAGCTCGAACTGATTGTGCATCGACACCCGGACAGTCCGTATCGTCATGGTGGCCCAACGGATGAGTATCTGGGCGTGGTCAGTCGACGCCTTGTTACGACAGCGGGTGTGGTGGCGCTTTGTGCCGCATGGGCATCCTCAACCTTCAACATGAAGTACATGAGCCTGGGAACAACAGCTACGTCTGAGAACATCACAGATGTTCAGATGGCAGTTGAGATCACGACAAACCATTACACTTCGAGTGTTCGCCCTACCTGCTCCGTTACCCCAACAACCAACACGGTGCTTATCTCTGGCACGCATACGCAGGCAACGGCGGGTGATACAATCAACGAGCATGGGATAGCCAGTTCTGCGACACCAGCTGCTGTGACGTTGTGGGATCGATCGTTGACTGGTGCACAGACTCTGTCGGTCGCTGATGCTATTACTGGCAACTACACGTTGACTGCGACCGCAGGGGGCTAAGCCAGCGATAGAGGGAATGCCAGACCACTGCGGGGACCTATGACGTTGTTTCTCGCTGATAATCCGTCTGTTGTGCAGGTGGCCCGGATTCGACTGGACCACCTGCATTACTTTGTTGGGTTGATGCGAGTCAGGGGAGCAGCTTTTGCCCTACTTAAGCGAGCGACATCTTCTTGAGGATATAGGCCCACATAAAGTTCGCGCTGTGCTCCTGAACAGCGGTGGCCTCGATAGCCGATTGACAGCACACATCGCTGTCGGGCTAGGTTACGAGTTGTACTCCCTGTTTGTAGACAACAACCCACGTGGGAGCGCCTACGCTAACCTCTGTGCAGAAAGAACGGCAGATCTATACTGTGCCGATCATTTTGTTCTGCCATTCCCGGTGGATTGGATGGTCATTAAAGAGCGTGGGAACCTAGGTCTGCCGTTCACGAACGCTCAGGTCCACTTGTTCGGGGCACAGTATGCAATCTATCGGGGTTTGGACGAGGTGTTTACTGGGGTCCGCACGGACATGGCCCATGATGATTGGATGTCCCAGTTGATGGCCTTTGTCAATGGTATGAAGCGCAACGAGGCTGTCTTATTCAATGCTCCCCTGTGGCCTATGCGCACCCCGGATGATACGTTTGCCAAAGCGCGTGAGTTGGGTGTGCCTATCGATATGACTGCCGTCTGTAAGTTAGACCTGGCGTGCGGCGAGTGCTTTCACTGCCGAGACCGGGAGAGGTTGCTTCATGCGTAATCGGGTGTTGCTCGGGTTGGCGATGGGCTACGCTGGAATTGTAGTCATCGGTCCCGTGTTGAACAACAAACTGGCCGACGTGTACGGACTGTCGTTCACGGCTTCTATGCCTCTGTTGGCTATTGCGTATATCCTGTTGGATGTGGTTGCAAACCAGTGGGGGAAGCGTGAGGCGCGGACGGTCGTTTTATGTGCGTTGATTGTACGTATGGTCGTTTACCTGCTGTTTATTCCGGGAATTCTGGCACTGCCTGCTTCCCGTGAACCCGCTGGCTTTTCTGGTTTGTTTCACCAGGCGCTGCGTAACTTTATCTCTGGTGAAGGTGCCAATTTCCTCTTTCAGTTCGTGGTGGCTGTTCCTGCGTTTGTCTGGCTTCGTGATCGCATGCAGGGACGTTGGTTTGTTTTACGTTATCTCGTGATTACTGTACCTATCCTGGTCATGCAGACAAGCGCTAACGTCATAGGTTCCTATGCGTTTGTGCCGGGTGTGGACATGGTGACGTTGGTGACCGGACAAGCAACCATGAAGCTACTATTCAGCGTTGCGGCCTGGCCGTTAGCCTTCATAGCAAATCGAGTCGTGGGAACTGTTCATGCCGACTGAGATTCTAGCCCGGCGTGGTTTACTTACCAAAACATACGACAACGGCAACGGCTCACGAACCGATGCTGTCTACGGTGGCCCCGTCCACTATAAAGATACCCAGGGTGTTTTTCAGGATATCGCCCTGGGGTGGTCGGACGCGGGGGATAGCCTAGCAACGCTTGTCAATGCGTTCACTGTTCAGGCACACAAAGAGGTCACGACCGGCGGAGTTGTATTTGGAATTGGTGCTGCTAGCCTGACGATGGTCCCAGGCCCCGTGGGCTATTTTAATGCCTCAACCAAAGCCCTGCATACGATTGCTCAGCCGACAGTAGGTGTGACTCCAATTGTCGATGGTGCTGATCTATCCTACGTTAACATCTACCCGCAGACCACGATTAAGCTGAGTCATCAGCCGTGCGGACTCAAAGAGACTATTACAATAGCGAGTAAGCCGACACTTCCAGATCCAACGTCTCTTGGGTGGCTGGCTACGGATACCTGGCTGTGTTGGACTGTCAAGGTTAACTGGGCAGGTTGGACGCCCCAGGGCATTACCAACGGTACCGAGCATAGCGGTCAGGTTACATTGTCCTGGGCAAATGGAGTAGCCTACCTGCCTCCTATGTGGGCTGTTGGTGCAGACGGACACAAACTACGTGTGGTGCGACGGTTCGTACGGACTTCAGGCCAGTGGTATATCATCTACGGCATCCCCTACAAGGCTACTCAGGTTGCCCAGTTTCCGATCGTAGTTGATCCAAGCACAACGGTATATGATGCATCGGATGGCCGCATCGTATACTATAACGGCTCCTATAGTTACACTTCCACGTCCCCGTCCCAAGAGGTCGGGCAAGATGTTGCTTATAATAGCAAGGGCAACGATTATTACTGGCTTCGCGCGTTCGAGAAATTTACCCTCTCGGGCTGGGCGCAGCGCACTATCGGCACCCCCACGAACATACAGGTCTACGATACTGGCAACTCGGGTGGCTCCTGGACTATCATTTGTGAGGAGATTGCTGACTATGGGACCCTTGACTCGTCCGACTGGGACGCAACATCTCTAGCGACCATAACGAGCACGTTCCCTCATGCCCAGAGTGCTTGGAATAGTGCTGATCTTCAGACTCGGTTTATTGTCAACAAGAACAGTTCACCATACTGCGTTCGTTTTCGGGGCACTCTCAACGACCTCTTGGGTACCACAACCGCATTCATGCAGTATTATAACTCGTCGAATGGCACCTCTGCTCCGAAGCTCACTATCACCTACTACGAGACTCAAACCCAGTCTGCCTTAACGAGTATTACTGCAACTGGAATGACCGCGAACTGGACGGCAACAGGCGGGTTGGTGACCGGCGATCTGCAGGAGGTCTGGTACCAAGCAGCCGCATCAGATCCGGGTTGGGTGTCAGGTAGCGCTGATCCTGCTGCGAATGGATGGACGCTTGCCTCTGGGTCGATTGCTTACAACGCTGCAACCTATGCAATTACTGGGCTATCGGGGGGCACGAAATATTGGGTGCGCGTTCGCGAGGTCCAGGTCCGTTCCAGTACGCATTACCCTGGCGCAGTCAGCGGCTCGCAGACTGGTACGACGAGTGGGGGCGGCGGGACTACGGTCACCATAGCTGGTACCCTAACATCGGCTGGTACACTTGCCAAACAAAGTACTAGAGCACTTGTAGGAGCCCTTACATCGTCCGGGATACTTCTTACCTGGAATACTAAAGTGTTAGCAGGAGTCCTTGCTACAGCTGGCGCACTGTCGAGTACTCGTGGACACTTGCTTTCCCTTTCAGGAGTACTCACATCCTCTGGTGCTCTAGCCCGTGCAAGTACAAGAGCTTTAGTGGGAGCCCTTGCATTAGCAGGAGTTATTGCTAAACAGAGGACCAGAGCGGTAGCCGGTGCCCT
>OCZT010000149.1_pt1 | contig 64956 bp, 66 predicted proteins | sample 1539031 | NCBI WGS metagenome assembly OCZT01 (sample SAMEA3539308, study PRJEB22396) | soil metagenome | biome: tundra; feature: field; material: soil | place: USA | collected 2010-05 | depth 0.15 m
ACCTGGAGAAACGCCAGGTGCACCACCTCAACCAGTTTGGCGCCTTCGGACTTCTTGCTCATACGCTGACACTACACGGTTGGTACTACTACAGTCAATGTCTTGTAGTGCTAGTTGGTCTCGTTCTCACCGTGGCGACGGTCCTGGGGCCATCCGAGGCGAACGGGCTCCTAACCCCCGCGAGACCGACCCCGAGTCGGTCCCTGGTCCGTATCCTGTGGCCGTCGGATCGGCCGTCAAACCCCGTCGAGCGACCCAGCGCCGCAGCCCCGAGAGCCCATTTCACGCTCAGAATGTTGGCGGAGAGGGTGAGATTCGAACTCACGGGACTCTCGTCCAGCGGTTTTCAAGTTCGGTCCAGGGTGTTCGCGGGGGTTCGTTGATGACCAATTCACGAGGGAATCGGGTGTCTGCCGGGCCTTGAATCCGCCCATGTTCGGCCCTGTTGCTACCGGCTGTTGCTACCGGTGTCGACAGCAAACGGGCCAGGTCGCGTCGAGAAACAGTGCGAGCTAGAGTTCTTGGCGCCGTCGCTTAGGAGCTTGCTTACGGAATCGCCAGACTCGCCAGGGCAGACTCGATGACGAGAGCAGCATGGCCTAGACAAGCCGATTGCCGGTCGGCGCGCAGAGTTGAGCCACCTTGGGTCTGATGGAGGCGCTGTGCCACCCTTGACTCGTCAGGGCTTGTTCAACGCACCCATCGCAACCCGAACGGCCCCCACCGCGAGCAGATGGCCGCCGGCGATAGTGGGCAACATGATGACCGAGGTATAGACAATCGCCATAACGAGATCCACCGAGGGATCACGTAAGGATCGGGAGAGCATGCTGCATACCGGGAGTGAGAGCAGCACGCCGATCATCCCGAACGCCCCCGAAACAGGGGCGTCACGGAAGCGACTCGAAAACATCCCCGCCGTCGCCCCGATGGCGATCCAAATGAGAAGAGCCCATTGCACTCCGATGCCCGCGCTTGCGGTGGGAGAAGCCGCCCCGGCCGGGAGGCTCAATAGCGCAACTCCCGAATAGGTGCCGGCCCCTAACACGGCGACCGCCGCGCTGAGTGCCGCCCTCTGGGACCTCGTGAACCGTGAACGCTCAGAGAACGTCATATTTCACACCTTTGACGGGACAAAGACTCGAGAGGCTGACCCGCGTCAACGATGGGATCGTTCCCGTCACACGCGAGATCACGACACGGCGAAAACTGCCGACCCCCGGAGACTCTCCCCCGTCTCATCGCGGGTGATGGCATAGACCTGCACTGCTGGCAATCCCTATCATCACCCGCTTAAGACTGGCACGGTAGACCTGCGGCGCCTCCGGGCGTCTTCAAAGGCCAGGCCCCAACCGAGATGGCTTGCAGAAGCGTCCCTTTTCTACCTCCTTCCTAACACCGACCAAGTAGCCGCACGCCCATTAACCTCCGCCCGACCAGCGTCGTCAGCCCTCAAGGGCGCGGCAGCCAGTCTCGCGCGCAGCTACTTGGTCGGGGCATTCTTGACCTCGGGGGCCGTCGGGTGAGAGATCTCTTGCTCGAGCTGAGCCGCGAGACCGGGGCGGACCGCCACCACAGCCGCGCGCAGAGACGGAAGATCCGGCGCGAACGTTTGAAGCTCCGTGTCGTCCTCGAACACCCGGAATGAAACCTGCCCGCCATCATCTGTGAAGCCATATTCCGACCCTCGGTTCGGAACCTTCGTATTAAGCACCATCTGGACCTCACGGCCAGACTTGTCGAGCCAGATTGCGTAGTATGCGCGCCCAGTCGTCGGCCCTGAGTCAAACGTGAACGACTTGGCGAGCCCGAAGTTCCCGACCTGAGCCGGTAGGCTCTTCACTTTGAACGCCGTGGCAATGTCAGATGCGGTCGCCGTTCGATACTCTTCGACATACGTCGGGGAGTGCCCGACAGGCGTCGGCGGTGGCGCGGCAGCGTCGATCTGGTCGTACTCGAAGGTCATTGTATGCCCACCGTAGGAGACGGACACTGGCAGCTTGGTCGTGTCTTCGAGAACGATCACGGGGAGGTTAGGGTCATCGGAGACATACGTCGTACGTCCCTGCCCACCCACGCTTGCGGATGCCTTGAATTTGCCGTTGCTAACGTCCCTACCAGCGCCACGGAGCGGACTGGCGGCAATCCGTGCGCAGTCCCCTGGGCTCATGTCGGCATGAACAACTGTGGAGTTGTGGACAACGTCAAGGTCGGTTAGCACGCCGTTCTCACAACGGGTCTCATTGGTGATTGCGCCGGAGACCTCAAACGTCAGAACGACATCCGTTCCACGCTCCCAGAGCCGCAGGATGAACTTCGATGAACCGTCCGATACCTGCGCTTTGGTACCGCGCCAGTCGTTGGACGCCCCCGCTGTTCCAACGACGAGACCTGCAAGTACGACAAAGCAGATGGAGGTAATCAAGATTCGAGTCTTATTCATGTCTAGTACCCGTAATTCTCGTAGATGTAACCGTCGCTCGCAGTCATTCTGTCGTCACACTGTCTCATTGCCAGGGTATTGCCCACCCAATATCGAGACTGCATGAAGTAGGCCAAGTCGAATTTGCTGTAGGCTTCGTTACGAGCGGAGTTGAATGAGTCGGAGACCTCATTGAAGAACCAACCGCACCAAGCTAGCGAATCGTGATGCATCGGAGCAGCCGTCGCATAACCCCAGCCAGTGATCCACGGACCCTGCCTTAGTCTGGTGTGGTACTTCGGACCTGTGAATGCCTGGGCCAGTTGGTCATCCTGGATGTGGCAGCCGTAGTCAGAGCCATACATGTACTGGTTGTTACCGGCTGGAGTCGTCACCCCCCAGTAGACGGGCCAACCAGCGATGTACTGCTTGGCGACGGTTTCGACACCAAGGTCGTGATTTGTCGTGTTGAAGAAGTAGTTAATTGGGTCCTTGCCTGTGGCCGTGGTGCAGTCCGTCCAGTTGGCGAAGGTGTAGGTCCTGAATCCGTCCCAATCGGCTTTCGCCGCTGCCGGATAAGCCAGAGCACCAACAACCACAGTTGACACGAGAACCAGGCACTGACTGAGGCGAAATAGGGCGCGCCAAGCCGGGTGATTCATAAGCTATCCCCTTCCATGCGTTGGAGGTCCTTCTCCTGGCCGTCTTTTCGCTTCGGCGCACAGCACAACGATCGTCCGATGTTACTTTTGGAAATTCGGTCGGAAGCCCCCAGTTCACGACTTGAAGCGTCGGCTGCTGCGCTCCGGCTATGAAGCGGCTGCTTGCGTCACCCTCTCTCTTCGCCCCACGCCGGTCCAGACCGCCCGAAGTCAACGAATCCTATCCACTTGGTGGTGGCCCGGTCAAGTCCCAAACGACTTGGACGCCGACGCATCCTTTCGTCTGATAGCTCAGTGGCCCCGCCTTGGTCTGACCGACACTGCAGCATCTGCCGAATACGCCGCGAAACGTTCTGGATCCGTTCGACCCCGCGAATCGCGGCCATGCTCGATGCCGATCCGCGCGTCCGAGCCGCGGTCGTCCTGCAATAAGGCCGCTCGCCAACATAGCAGGAGGGAGGCGGAATTCGGCCTGGCCAGTTGGCCACAAGCCGCAACACCGTGGCTCGGTTGCTGGCCCTACCGCAGCCGCCGCGCTACATCCGACCGGCGAAGGGCTCGCTAAGTGGAGATCGACCACGAGCTTACTCGGGCAGGGTCTCCAACCTGGCGATGCTTGCCAGAAGCGTCTTGATACCGTGCCCATCTTCGAAACGAATGGTCACTTCCTCGTCGTTCCGGATCAGTTTGGACGCCAGCACCACGCCTTCGCCCCAGCGAACGTGTCGGACTCTGGAACCTGTTGAACATGAACGCTTCTTCCTACCTTGGGGTTCAGTCCCATCTGTGCGCTCTTCGCTCGCGATTGCCACCGGCGCCCGTTCGATCACACCAAACACGTGAATCGATGCGAGGTAGTAGTAGAACATCCAATCGAACCAGATGTCCTTTGTCGTAGTTGACCTTCTGCTCGTCGTTCAGGTGCCTAATGCCGAACTTATTGGCAAGCTGAAACAGGTCGCGCTCGTCTGCGGTATCGAGGACATTTCGCGCTCTGGATCGGAGCAGTTCAAATACGTCGGCGAGGTCGCGCACAGCATCTCGCCGGTCGGCCGCCGAACTGCTCCGGCGACGGAACTTGCCAACTGCGCTCGCCACCATCGTCCTCACGTCCGCTGCCGTGCCGGCTGGCAAGGGGTCCGACAACAGCGACGTCATGGGCTCCGGCGCAGCCCGCAGGACCTCGCCGTTTGGCTGCAATTCAAAGCCCGTGGAGTAGTCCGCCAGAATGGCATTCACTTCGTCTCGGTAACGGCGTTGCCCCTGGGCATCGTCGAAAACCGAACCGTGGAAACCGCAGTTGCTCCACGTGTGGAACCGACCGTCGGTCGGGAGGGACACGTGGTCGTGCATGAACTCGACGGCCGTCATGAATGCCGCTTCGTCCCAGGTGGCCGCATGCGTCTCTAGCGGCCACAGATCGCTCCGCCTGGTGAGGCGGAAGACATACGCCTCGACATCCGTGCCAGCTAACCCGGGCACGAAGCCGTCATCGACACACGTGTAGCCGAAGCCATGCTGTAGGAGATTGTCCGCTCGGAAGGAACCGACAACTAATAGCTACAGACGGACGGCTTCGGAGAGGTCGAGGTTGGTGCCGGAGAGCCCATGCCGCTCGGCCCAGTATTGGCGTCTCATCTAGTCCGCCCCCACATGCCCGCTGATTAGTGCGTCCAGTTCCTTCTGGATCGAGGGCTCCCGGGTCGTACCGTGAGCCACTAGCCAGGCCTCGGTGACACCGGTCAGTTCCTCATCGACGGATTTGAGGAATTCACCCGCCTCACGGAGCGCATCGATCATCCTCTCTCGCCGCTCCGAGGACAAGACTTCGATTGACCGCTCCTCAAAGATCGTGCGCGAGCCAGTTTCGAAGAACAAGCGCTCTGCACAGACGACCCTCAAGTGAAGACGGGAGCGTGATCGCTTGTCGCAGAGAGCTAATCAGCTCGCCCAATGTCTTCTGCGAGTGCTTGTCAAAGTAGGTATCGCGTTCCTCAGAAACGGTCCTCAGGAACTCCGGATTCAGGCTTGTTGCCAGCAAGATCACCAGCTGCCTTTCCAGGCATTGTGCCCGGAATACCGCCAACCCGAAGTACGCGAAGCTGTCGCGGATCTGCTGGCTCTCAGGGTCTAGCTCGCCACGGCGGGGATCGGAAATCGGCATCCTAGTTCCGTCCTTAGGCCCATAGATGTGGGCTCACAGGGGGCCATGGCAAGCGCTCCAATGACCGTCGCCGCGCAAGTGATTAGCCAGTTTGTCGACATGTCAATGCTCAGAGCCGCCTCCTTCCTGCTGCCCGAGAGCAGCGCTCCAACCTTCAGACGAATGCTGAACGCGAAGTTCGCGAAAGCGGCGACGGTCAAGCTCGGAACGATCCATGAACCCACCTGGGGGATAGCCCCCTGTGAGCCCATGCTGAGATAGTAGCCAGACCAGTGATGGCGGGCTAGTCCTATCGGCCACGCCGCGAGTCCCCTACCCTCAAGGACACCACGGCCCCGTTCACCGGCCCGGCCGCAGAGGAGGAGCCTGCTCGGCGGCGGCGAGTTCAGCGATTGCCGAGGCAGGAACGAGCCGGCGACGGCCAACCTTGACCGACCGGAGGCGACCGGCCCCGATCGCAGCGTATATGCTCGTCCTGCCGACTCCCGCCAGTACGGCTGCCCGATCGATCGAGAGCAATTGCTCCGCTCCGGCGTCGTTGCTGACGGCCTCAGCACGGACCGCGGCCAGGATCGCGGCTGCCAGGGCATCGGTGGCAGCTCGGATGGCGGCTTCGTGATCGGCGGTCATGACCGACCGGCTTCGGGCTTCTCGCCCACGCGCGGAAACAGCTTGTCGAGCATCGCGCTGCGGACCAGGCCGTCGATGATCAGTACGGCCGTTAGTGTTCGTGACAATTGTGACAACTTCAGTAACAGACTCCAGATACACCGACCGCCCGAGGTCGCACCGCCGGTTGCTGAGGCGGCCGTCGCATTCCGGATTTCGAGCCGATCGCCGCTCCTGACCATACGGAAGACCGGTTGGGCGCGTCAAGGCATTCTGCGTACCATCGTGCGTACCAAATTCGCAGCCGACGGGCGGAGCTTTAGGCAGGCGTGAGGTCGAGGCGCTTCTTGTGCTTCGTGACTGCCTCGGCGTAGCGGTCGAGCGTCGAGTACCGGACGTCAGCCTTGGACGACTCGATCTCAGCTACGACCGACTGGCTGACGTTCATCTCCGCGGCCACTTGTGCCTGGGTCAGGTGGTTGGCCTTCCGTTCGGTGATGAGAGCCGCGATGAGGCGCTGACGGCGAATCTCCGCCTGGAGCATCTCGGGGTATCTGGGGTTCTTGGCAGTACGTCGGGCGATCGAGCGATCGAGGTCGTCCATCGTTGTTCCCCTTCTAGCGGAGTTATCGGTTATTACCGATATTGTGGCAGGTCCCGCCACTGAGCGCGCCTGACTCCTGCGAGAGATCAGATTGCTGATCGCCCCTTCTGCGCATCCGGGTCGGAGAACGCGAACAGGGCCAGCTCGATGATTTGCCGCATCCCCGTCCAGTCGAGCGAGTTGAGCAGCTCGGGATTAGAGGTCGCACGCTTGACCTTATCGGCGAAGCGGCTCTGCAGTCGGGACTTATCCCTAAGCTCGCCTTGCCATTCGCCCACAGTTGGATCACGACTCTGCCACACGACGGGGGTTAGCTCGCCGCTGTCTTGGAGCAGAACATCTCTGCCGAAGTACAGTTCGATACTCGCCGCCCGACCATTCACATCTTGTTCTGCCTCGCCCGCAGGACCTAGGGTTGGGTATCTGTGACCCAAGTCCAGATCAGGCAGCGTGGCGACACGTAGCCAATCCGGGAGGCGAGTTGCCGAAAGCGTGCGAACGGCGGACCTTCCCGCCGTGTCGTTATCGAAGAGCGCGAGTGTCCGGTTGAGAACTCCCGCGGCAGCAAAGGCTCGGACGGCGTTGATGAGCGGACCGGTGCCTCCGGCGGCGTTGGCACTGCGGAAATCCAGAAAGGTGAGATAGCCGACCAGATGCGGTGCAAGCAAACGCATCGCACTCTCCATGGCGACCGCATCCGTCGAACCTTCGGTCAGGATGATGGTCGGCGCGTTGTGCCGCGCGCCCCGTCGAAGCGTTGCAATCGCCTCCTGCGCGACGGGCTGATCCACTAGGTACCAGTCCCCGACAAGCTCTGTAATGTCGTATTCCAACCACTCATCCGGGCCGCACACCTCGGTGACCGCCCTCAGCAGCCATCGAGCGTCTCCCGGGAGCCCAAACAGCACGCCCTCCTCGGACTCCTCCTCGATGAACCGCATCATTTCGGTTCGCAGTTCGCGAGGAGCAACGGAGGGCCAAGTAGGGTGGATGTTGTCAGCCATGAACTCCTGAAAGGCCACAGACCAGTCGAGGAATGTTGCTTCCCGCAGCATCTGTGCGACGGCCATCCGAGGACGCTCGTCGTCTATTGCCGCGCCGATCTCGTCGGCACGCTCCTGGAGCCGTCGTTCAAAAGCTGCTCGCACCTCCGAGAGGGAAATGCCCATCGCTTCCAGACGTTCGGCTACAACGCGTGCCAATGCTCTGTAGGTGACTCGGACCACATCCTCGGGATCGAATGGGTTGGTGTCACCCGGACGTATGATTCTGAAGTCGGATGCGTCCTTCGATTCCCGATCCGAGAGAGCGACTATCAGGTATCTGTCGGATTCGCTGAACACCGACATCGCGACGGGGTCGACATAGCTCTTTGTCGAGAAGAGCTCGTAGTCACCGATCCTGAGAATCGCAAAGCTACCCACGTATCCATTCTGGACTTGGGCACTAGTCTTTGCCGACCGAGCATTCCTACCCCGCCAGTTGGGCGAACCGATGTCTGACGCTGATTCCCCTGCTCGACGCCGATCCTTACGGCGCCAGTGCCCCGTCTTCCGTCTCGCCCCCGCCGGCGGCCAGGAGTTCGAGCCACGCGCGCGACCCGATCGGCGTCGACAGGAGCCGCTGCGGCGGCCTTAGCAGCGACCGAAGCGAGCCCGGCGTCCGCGCTGCCGCAACCGTCTGCAGGACTGTATCGAGCGCAGACTCGGCCAGTTCGGCGAGGGTGACGACCGACGCTCGGGAACCCAGATTGACTGCGCGGACCTGGCGGAGCATCCATTCGGCCCGTAACTGACCGGGAACGACGACGAGCAGGTGCCAGTTCGGACGTGAAGCGAGCGGACGCCGATAGGCAGCAAGCTTGGTCCGGACGGCTCGCATCTGAGTCAGGCCTTCGTCGATCTCGAGCGTGAGCGCGACGGAGCCGGCGTCGGCCGTGACGAGGACGAGGCTGTCGGGTCGCAGGAAGCGGCTGAGGATCTTCGTGGTCATCGTGGCCGTGTACCAGAGCTGGACTGGCGCATGCTCGCGGTCGTCGGTCTGATTGAGGGCGCAGATCGCGGCCACGGTGTCGAGCGTATGGCGGAGGTAGGTCGCGGGCGAGGGGTCATGTCCGGTTCCGAGTTGCTCGTGAGCGATGGCACTGAGCCGGTAGGCGTACTCGGCTTGACCGTAGCGTTCGCCAGCAATTGGGATGCGTTCGAGAAGACCGGTTCGATAGAGTCCGAGGAGGTGCTTCTGGGAGACGCGGAGCGATCCGTAGACGAGTTGGGCTAGCTGAGCTGAGGTTGCAGCACCGGCGCGGTTGAGAAGACGAAGACACGCCCGATCACGGATTGGAAGCAGGTCTAGATCTACTTCGTGAACGCTGGCGGGATCGATCTTTCGGAAGGCAGCGCTCACTTAAGGGTCTTCCCTTCCGCCACAGCGCTCTTTCGTGCTCAAATCGGGCATTTCGTCCACGTATTAACGCCTAGCCAAGCGCGGCCTCCGGCGAACGCTCCGGCGAACATGGAGTGCGTCCGGGCCATTCCGGCGGCGACCATCCAATGACAGGCATGCGGAAATCCGCTCGGTCGCGAGCTGGCCAAGCGGTGAGTGGAGCTGCTACCGGATGAGGTGGGACGCATCCTGGGATCGAGCCGGCCGTCAGCCGCGATGTTCTGGGGCTGACTTCGCTGCCCGTGCCCGAGCGCTCAGATAGGCGAGGCGAGCGAAGTGGGCGGCTCGGGCGTGCGCCGCACGTCGAGCGCGCTCGTCGGGTTCGAGCAGACCGTCGGGATCGACCTCTCGCTCGAACGACAACCAGAACGCGCTTCGAGCAGCCTTCGTTGCCTCGCGAGGGTCGTGTGTCGCGTGGAGTCGGTGTGCACCGATCCTTCCGCGAAGTGCCCTACTGGCCCGTTCGGCCTCGTCCATCCTGAATGCTTCCTTGTCCTTCCGACGGCAGCAGCCGTGGCTTTGCCAGGCGGTTCGAGGTGGCGCTCCTGCCCTGCTGGGTCAGCGAGCGCTCGCTCGATCGTCGGGCCGTTGTCCTGCCTCGCTTCGTCGTTCTGGCTTCGACCGCGCAAGGGGCCGGGGTCAGGCGGCGTCGCCAGGCAGGGCTTGAGGCTATGCCGTCATCGGCCGAAATGGAAGGCTATTTGCGTACCATCTTGCGTACCAAATTCGCCGATGCCCGGACTCCCCACCGACACCGACATCCGCTGTCAAGGGACAGCAGGATCTGAACGGTGGCGGCCACGAGAACTGCACAACCGCGGCCCTCAGAACTGCACGCCGGCGGCCACGAAATCTGCACACGTGGGCCTGTGAGACGCAGCGCTGCGTCGTCAGGGAGAAGCGCTCGCTGATCGTCATCTCCAACCTGCATCCGGCGCGCTTCGACACGATCTTCCCCAGGGGCCTCGCCACAGCGGCTGTCGATCGTCTCCTGCACCACGCCCACATCATCGTCACCGAGGGCCGCTCCCACCGCTTCACCGAAGCCGTCGCGGGCCACGGCGTCAGACCGCTGGTCCCTGCTCCCTGACGACCCAGCGTCGGAACCCGTCCAGTTTCCGTGTCCGCCAGCGTCCAGCCCCAGAGGATCGCCGTGAGGCGGGCCGAACCGAGTTAATCAGCTCGCGTGGTTGCTCCGCTGGCCTGGCGCGGCAAGAACCCAGATCAGGAGCGTGACTCCGATTAGCAGCGGCACAACGCCGACCCCCGCCCAGAACGTCGCGTTGTCGAGCATGCCACCAGACGCCGATTCCCGCGCGATCAGGGCGAGCCAGAGAGCGCCGAAGGCCGTCAGCTCGCCAGAAACAGCGGCCAAGCCGCCAGGCTTCCGGGCCAGCGGGACGATGAACAACGCGACGGCGACCGCCACGAAGAACATCAGGGCCGACGCCAGAACAGTCGCGATTCCCAGCGCCGCTCCAAGGAGCCACAGGTTCTGTCTGCTCATTGCTCGACCGCCTTTCGCGGTCGATTGTCCGCCCTCGGTCAATCGCTCGTATCAGCGGCTCACGGGTGACCCGTTTCGTTCACGGGCACTGCACTGGCTACGACCGGGCAGATTCAGTGTCCGCCAGCTCGTCCCGGCTCCCTGGCAACGCAGCGCTGCGTCTCACAGGCCCACGTGTGCAGATTTCGTGGCCGCCGGCGTGCAGTTCTGAGGGCCGCGGTTGTGCAGTTCTCGTGGCCGCCACCGTTCAGATCCTGCTGTCCCTTGACACTCACTGCCACCGTGTCGGCTCGCCTTGTCGAGAACGCCGCTGACCGCCTACCCCGCGATCCACCGGCGCACGGCGAGCCGGCGCTGGGCGGCAATTTCGTAGATGGCTGATGCGAGCCAACGCTCGGCAACAATCGGCGGCTGGGGCCCGCGAGCCAGAGCTTGCGGCCAGATCGCCCCATACGGTCGCGACAGTCGGAAGGTGCCGCCGGCGCAGGAGGGCGCTCAATCAGGCTGGACCTAGAGTTGGTCTCCGAATTGGGTCGCCTCCACCAGCCGTCCCAAACGGCTTGTGATGCTCATGGAGTGGATACCGACGAACTGGCTCCAGTCCGGTGGTGCCCACTGCGCCGGCAGACCAAAGCGTTTGCGGGGAGGGTCGGGCGGATATGGCGGGAGTCCCATCAGGGCAACGATCCGTCCGTTTGAATAGACCGGATCAGCCGCCAGGTATAGGGGTGGACTAGATTTGGGAGCTGGGGGATACGGAACTGGCGCCCCCGGTAGCCATCCAAAGGCCCAGGACTTAGGGTCATAGTCCAGTGTCCATTCAATAGTCTGACCGGCCGCCGTAGCTCCTAATCTCCGAAAGATCCGCTGTACTTCGCCATTGATACGGCCGCACAACTTCACGTAGGGAGCCTCAATCCCCGCACTCCGGAGTCGATCCAGTCGTTGTCGGTAATCGGCGGCAGCGCCGAAGAAATCCTCGTTGAAGGCCTTGCCTTGCCCAAAGGAGAAACTCAGGTGGTGGTTGTACTGGGTGCCGTGGAAGTCGTTTATTGGCCTGGCCTCGAGCATCTTCTCGATCGCGAGTGGATCCGCGGATCTCTCGATCTCCCGTAAAGCATCGAGAGCTTCCTCCATGTCAAGGACGATGGCTCCGATGTCATCTTTGACCTCCACGAAGGATTTCTCGAAGTCACCGTACCAGTTATAGAGCGGGAGCCTGTAGTCATCCGCTAGGCCCGGATCTGCGGAGTAGTCCAAAAGGCCGAGAAAGTTGGCCCAAGTTGACCTGCCTGCACGAGCCACCGCATTCTCGATACGCTCAAGCGTTCGGGCCTGCGAGACCACTTCGTACTTTCCCGCGATGAAGACCGTTTTGGCAGAAATGGAGTATCTGTCCTGCTTGTCGCCGTCGCCGAGCCCAAAACCTTCGGCGATCTCGCTCGCGTCCAGAACAAACATCTGCTGCCCTTCGGCTAAGCCCGTCGACAGAATCAAGAAGAACATAGGGTAAGGGTTCCCGGCGGGATCAAGTACGTGCCGCTGAGGAACGTAAACATAACGGTCTTCGGATTCGACGAACTTCGCCTGGATCCGTCCTAATCTGACGGGCCTATCCAGGAATCGCTCTATCGAGGCCGGGCGGATTTGGACGAGAAAGTCGGTTCCGTCAACGTCGACGGAACGCTGCAAGACCCAGAAGCGCTGAAGCAGCAGAGCATTTACACGCGCCTCGCCCAAGGAGCCGTGCTCCATCGAGCGAAGCCAAGACGGAAGATCCATCCGCACGCCCCTAGGTTTCAGGACGGGCTCGAAGAAACCGCCGGAACTGGTGGCGTCGCGAAACCCAAGGTAGCTTACTTCTGTGCCAGTCAGCCTTCGCTGCCAGGAGTACGTCGACTCTCTTCTCGGCGAGTACCCCTGATGAGCCCTGAGCGGGCGGCCCGGAGTCTACTTCTCACCAGGCAGCGCACAGTCCGGACAATGCTCGAAAGCCCACCGCGCGAACTCTGGCCGACCTGGCCACGCGCCAACCTTCGTGCCCGCCTTGCTGACATATCCTTGAATCGTGTCCGCGCTCAGTCCTCCCATCATTTCTCCTATCTCCCGGTACTGGAGGCTGTCGCGCGCCATGAGCACCATCGCCTGATGCTCTCGTTCGGTCATATGCCCAGGACCGTCTGCAAAACACACGTGATCACGGGCAGCTAAACAGTCACGCCATTTGTCCAGCTGATCGCGCGAGCTGAACACTGGAAGTCGGCGCGCCGCCGAAGCGATGTACTCCGCGTACCGCCCATAAGTCATTTCCATGCCGTACAGATACCCAAGAACGCCGATCGCCTCGAGCCTCTTGACTAGGGCACACTCAGCGCTTGTCTCCGGTGTCAGCGGGTCTACGGAGATCATCACGATCATTGTCGTCGGTGACAGCCGGTGGATTGTCTCTGCGCAGGCCACGCCCTCGCCGCGAGTCCCGAGTCCGCGCTTGAGGCGCGGAAGACCCATGTCGATCAGAGCCACATGTGGTGCTTCGGCCGGGACGCGGGCAATTGCTTCGGTCCAATTGTCGATCGGCAATCCGACGTGCACGAGCACTTCACTCTTTCGGTCGATGTTGTTGACCATGTCCCGCACGACGTCGTCGCCGATGTCGTAGACGAGCATCCAACGTATACGGTCAATCACAAGCCACTCTCCGGTTGGCCAAGCCTGAGCAACACTCGTCTACCATGAGGCTGGATTAGCTCCCACGAGAAGTGAGCGCCAATGCGCTCTGCTCCGAGCTGCATCGCCTCCAGACCTGCGCCACCCCAGGACGGCGAGGCAGGAATACCCACGCCGTCATCTAGAACAGATACATCGCTCGCCAGGCCATCGACGCCGACGCTCACGGTGACAAGTACGTCGGTCGCCGAAGCATGGTTCATCGCGTTCTGAACTGCTTCTCGGACGATTAGGTAGATCTCGTAGGCGCGGTCGATGTCACCGAACGGCTCGGGCCACGCCCAGTTCTCGAAGCGAACCTTGGCCTGATCGCGATGGAGTCCGGTGACAGAGGCAACCCAAGCTGCGACATCGCCCGTGGGATCAGGCGCGGATTCCTTTTCTCCTCCATATAGTCGGCGCGCGACATCGCTAGCCTTTGCGATGAATTCCTTGGCGTGCTGCGCATGTTCAAAGTCGCCATCTCCGTTCTGTCCGATTTCATTCAGCTCGAGCACAGCGTGGGTGAGGCTGCCTCTCACCTCCTGATGCAGAGCTTGCTTGAGTCTCGCTCGGGCCGCGTTGCGCTCCGCTTCGTCGGCTATTTGCTTCAAAGCTATTGCCAATTCAGACGCAAGTATCTGCGCCAGCCGATCGAAATGCTCCCTCTCGTCTGGAGGAAAGCCCCTCTCTGATCGGTAGTTCAGAAACATGACGCCCTTGATGTCCTTTGGACGGTCGCGAGTCGCGAGCACCAGGACGGCCGTGGATTTGATGCCTTCGCGCACTGCGAAAGAAGGTTCACCCCTGGCGTTCAGTAGACCACCCAAGATCGGGTCGTGTTCATCTTGGTGAGGGCGCAGCCGAACCAAGGTGCGCACCCCCTCCTTCCGCTGCGTGAGCCAACTGGGGCCGAGATACTCCTTTTGAACGCGACTAATGGGCGTCGCCGAACCGACTGCAGTGGTTCCGTAATTGCCGTCGCGAAGGGCCACCCCTCTACGGAGGAGCGTAAACGGGTGTTGGTCGGCTTCCGTCACGCCGACTGGATGAACGATGACGATGTCCGCCATGGTTTGCTCGGCAGCCAACTGAGCAAGCCTGTTGAGTACGTCTCCGTATGTCTGTGATCCATGCCACCGCGTGGAGACTCTGTGCTCCCAACGGCGAGCGAGCGCCGACCTGAGGTCGGCGTAACGCAACGCGAGCAGCAAGAGCGCCAACCAGATGCTGAAGACGATCGCATCAGCTGTTGAAGCCACGCTCACCCCGAGCGCCATCCAGCTCATCACAATCGCGCCCAGGGTGACTAGCGCAAAGCCAATGAGAACGCGTCCTAGCCGATTCCCGTACGCCGCAGCCATCGCATTGAGCGGCCATACGTACAGGAGAAACAACTCGGTACGCGCCACCTTGAAGACTACGGCCAGATATAGGAGTAGACCAGTGAACAGACCTATCTCAATCGAGTAGACGGCGCCTCTGAAGGTCCGTTGATTGAGCATTCCGCGGGAGAACGTAGCGCGGCGAAGTGCGTACCATCCCCCCACGGCGACCGGAATCAAGGCCAGAATCAACTCGGTGTGGACGAGGGCGAGCGGCCAGAGGACGAAGCCCAACACGCATGTGTTGGCCCAAGCTTTGGTTGTGCCCCAACGATGTTCGAGTTCGACGGTGCTCTGGAAGATGGGCCTATCGCCGTACTTCAGGGCATGTAGCACGGGATCAATGAGCCTAACCCGCATCTCGGCTCCCCCTATGCCAGACACTTGGCAGCCTCGGCGATCATCTGGTGGACGTACGCCCTGGCTGACTCCGCGTCCGTGGGCGGGCGCGTGAAATGGAGCGTAAACCATCTCGATTGCGGCGGGAACATTAACTGGAGGCAAGGCCCGTGGCGGTGCTGTCGTAGCCATCCAGGTGGGTCGTGGAGGTAGACCTCCGTCGGCAATCCAGCCCATTCGACGATCCGAGCCTGCACTGCGACCCGCCTTCCGTAGGGCCCTGTTGCTCGGATGAAGCCGTCATACACGACAGACGCGTCCGCGCGAGAAATGGACCACGGGTCATCTGGGATGGCCACCTCTCTCCACCCCAGGTAGGAACACAATCGACGCAGATCGCTCAGCATCGACAGACCTCACAGTCAGACCGTTGAGTAACGGTTGCCACCACGTCTGGATACCTGCCAGTCAGATCGATCTCGCGCCAGTTGAACGACTGTTGTTCCTTTGGCCAGCCCATGACGGCCCGGTGGGCGAAGAATGTCGTGGTTGCAGCCGCCAGAAAGCCGGCCGTGATAATCGCCGCAACGCAAGGCATGGTCCGGGCGGGATCGAGATCCGGTAGGGCGCACCAAAGACAGGGATCGGTGGGCTTTGGCCCCTGCAGGAAGGAAATGCACCTAAGTCCGCCGTCTGCTGAGAGCATCGTGAACACGACAGGGATTTGGTGCTGATGTCCATAGCGCGAGGCCGCAAGTCGGCACGCGTTGTTGTCAACTCCAACCAATAGGACGTCGGCCGGGAATATGGTTTCGACCACAGCCTCCTGGAATGAGCGGGGGATGGCGACTATTTCCACGCCGTCGGTTGCCTGCGCGAGGAGGTTCTCCGCCAATTGCAGTGCTTTGGGCTTGGACAGGTCGGTTTGGTAGTAGAACTGGCGGCTTAGGTTCGTGCGGTCTACCGTGTCGGGCTCAACGATGGCTATGTGTCTTGCCCCGGACCTGACCAAGCCAAGTCCCACGATCGAGCCGATTCCGCCAGCGCCGACGAGCACGAAGCGCGCGTTACGCAGCGCCTGCTGGTCGTGTCCGGGGATGTCGAGGTGCCGAGCATAGACTTCTGCTTCCGCCGGGTGGAATCGAGGCAGTGCCTCCACGCTAAACAGCTGGGGTTCCGACTGCGAACTGCCAAACGCGGGAAATGGAGCGAGGTTGTCCTTCATTTCGGATCTCACTCGGCCAGATGCAGGAGCAGGTGGCGACCGTCGCGCGTCACGTGGACCCCATCACCTTCAATCGCGACGTCAACGTCATCGTGCTCGAGGGCTGTTCCCCACAGACGGATCCATCCGTCTTCGACAACGATGCCGCTAACCAGATCGCTGGAGTAGTCGCGTATCCAGTCTGAATGCTGGCCGGTATCGATTGAACTCGGGTAGGTGCCGCCAGGTCCCAAGCCTGGGTGACTGTGGATCCACATCGCCATGTGGCACCCAGAATTGGACATTGAAACGAGGGCTTGAGCCAGACGATCTGGGTCTGCCCGGCAGTGAGCCACGCTACCAGTGCCGGTGACCTCGAACGAGGCGCCGATAATGACGTCCGGGCCGGAAACTCGGCCAGCCACGACCAGCATCTTCTCTACCGGCATGGCGGTTAGGCAAAAGTGATAGAGGAGATCGGATCCGATGCGGATACGGCGCCGGGCGCCAGCGGGCACCTCTTTCTCTTCGGCACGCGCCTCAGACACTATGAGTCGAGCGGCAGCGTCCCGGAGAAGGTCGGCGGTCGGTTGATGGTGCGTCCGCACCTCGTTCGCCAGAGTCGTCAGGCCGGGCAGGGCTGCCCTTATGGCGCGGGCAGCACCGACACCTTGTTGCTCAGAGGACGACCTGGCATTCACATCGACGAGACTCGCCCGCAGCACACCTAGCTGGCTGAGGGCTTCTCGACAGAGCAGCACAGTCTGCATGGGCGGAGATGGCCGCTTCATGAGTATCGACACGATGTTCTCGCGGGCCGATTCTACGGTCGTGATCGCGCTCCGTGTTGCTGTCGGAGTTTGTCGACGTGCGATTAGCATCCGAGCCTCCTGCCGGGCGTTCAACGGGCCAGCGCTTCCGTAAGCACTTCTTCGATGTAGTTGATTGCCTCGTCCGCCGACGACGCCGGGCGGAACCAATTGACGGCAAACCAGGGACCAGCGCCAACGATGTGAAAACAGGCAGCTTTCGGGTGGCGGCGCAGGCCGGGCGGTGGATCCGCCACCAAAGCGCTGACCTTCCGGCCTCGCTGGTCGATCCGACCTCCGAACCGTCGTATCTCGCCGCCACGGGTAGAGCGCGCCAGATACTCACCTTCATATGTAGAGCCATCTTGGTTTTCCCGCCTGGTCCAGCCGCGCTCATCCCACAGGGGTCGAGGGGGTGGGGCGACAAGAAGCGGTTCCATCGGCAGCACGAGGGTTGCGACGGCCGGGGTCACCAACAATGGCTCGACCGGCCATACCAGGATCGCCTCGAGCGGCTCGACCAAGATCCGCTTTGCCGGCCGGATGAGGATTGGCCGAGATGTCGCAGTCGGGAGCATCTAGGTCGCCATCTCTCGAGGCCCTCAACTTCCTTCGGCTCGGTCCTGGAAGTACTAGCGACCGCTGGCTTTGAAGACGACCGTCCGCCTGGCTGTATTGCCCAGCTCGAAGTTGAGGAGGATAAGCGGGAAGTCGTAGCGATCCTCACGCGGGCGCCCGCGCGCGACGGGAGCTGCAAATAGCCCTGGCTTCGCTGGCGGATCGACTTGAGCACCGGGCTGCGTGGCCGGATGGGCACCAGCTTCCACGTTCGTCGGTGTTGCGTGCAGCTTCTGCCCGTCCTCGACGATCGGAAACAAGTCCTCGTTGATCCCGATCATGCCGCCCCCGCCTGGGCGGGAAAGACCGAATCCCGCGAGGGACAGTCGCTGGAGCACATCCCGTGGCTTCGTACCGGGAACGATGTCGATCGGGAGTTCCTTCTGGCCTTCGGCGCCAGCAATCGAGATGATGAGCGTCTTCTTTGCCGTAGTGGTGGGCGCAGTCATCGCCATTCCTCCGTCGCCTGAGGCCAGAACCACGACCTGTGGCTCCTCCACAAGAGCCTCTCGGCGTTGGCTTCAGTTCATCACTTGGACGGGAAGGAAGACAGTCAGAACATCCGGATGCACCAACCCTGATTCCCTTATTGATCCTCACGGAAACCTGGCAACACCATCCCGAGCCCTGTGGACAGGATGGCAAGCCCCGTCAGCGACGTCGGCTCAGACGGCTTGCCTGTCATTGCCAAGCGTCCCCCAACTTGTACTGCACAGACCCTTCAGCCGAGCGCGCGGTCCATCGCATCGGCCGCATCTCTGCGGAGAGCCGGAACAATCGCGGCGTAATGACTCGCCGTGATCGCGATTCCGGAGTGACCGAGCCACTCGGAGATGACCGCCAACGGGACTCCTTCCGCGAGCATCAGGGTGGCGGCGGAGTGGCGGAGGTCGTGGAATCGGGCCGCCGGCAGTCCTGCAGCTTCACGGGCGTCCTGGAAGCCGTGGGACACGGATCCGGGCTCGACATGTCGGCCAATGCTGTCCGTGAAGACGAGATCGTCGCGGCCCTGCCACGTCTTGTCGGCGGCTTTCCGTTCGGCCTCCTGAATCGTCTTTTGCCGCTCGAGGGCTTCTCTGGCGATCGACGGCAACGGGATCGTCCGGCGGCTCGTGGCTGTCTTCGGCTGGGCCAGCTCCCAGCGTTCAGTGCGACCACGCGCCAGAGACCGCCGAACGGTCAAAGTGCCAGCCTTCAAATCGACGTCGGGCCAGGCCAAACCCAGCAACTCGCCAAGCCGGAGACCGGTCGAGGCGGCCAGCGCGAAGATGGGCCCGAGCGGATCGTCGCGAGTCGCGTCGAGAAGACGGCGCACGTCCGGCGCCGACATATAGCCGACCGGCCGATGAGGCACATACGGAGGTCGAGCATCGGCTGCGGCGTTGCGGCCGACCCGGCCGTCGCGAACGGCATCGGCCAGGGCGCGGCGAAGAGTGGCGCGGACATGCCGAACCGTCAGCGGCGAGACCGGACGAGGCGGACGACCGCCCGGAAGCGTTTCACCGTCCCTTGGCCTGCCTGCCTGGACGAACCGGGCCATGGCGCGCTCGACCTGGATGGGAGTCAGTCGGGCCAGAGAGACCTTACCGAAAGCCGGGATCAGGTAAGCGCGGACGTGCTGCTCACGCTCTCGCCACGTCGACGGGCGGATGCGGGTTCGCTCGCGCTCGAGCCATTCGGTGAGGTACTCGGCAACTGTTCCGGTTCCCGCCGCTGTGATGGTGCCGAGCCTCAGCTCGCGCCGGAGGTCGTCGAGCTTGTCTCGGGCTGCTTGCGACGTCGTGGCTCGAACCACCCTACGGTGCCGGGCCCCTTCGTCGTCAGTCCAGGTCAGCGCGCCACGCCAACCCTCGGCCGTTTCGTAAACGGATCCTTCGCCGCCCGATCGGCGGCGTTCCTTCCGGGCGGGACGGGTTACTGCCACGGCAGCTTTCCTTCGCAGATCGCTCAATACAGCCGCCGGTTCGCCCTCCGGGGCCGTCGCCTACCTGCTCGGGATCATATTCTGTTGCTACCGGTGTTGCTACCGGTCCCGGACAGAGTCCCACGTCGTGGGGCTCGAATTGGGGATTTCACGAGGGCAATGTTGGCGGAGAGGGTGAGATTCGAACTCACGGGACTCTCGTCCAGCGGTTTTCAAGACCGCCGCAATAGACCGCTCTGCCACCTCTCCGCGGTTGCAGCGCGCTCAGTTTACTTGGGTCGCGATGGCAGGCGCCGCGCTTGCCGCGCCCAGTGAGGGCGACGGAGCCGCGTGACCTTCGGCATGCGAAGGAGGGCCGGCAGTCCCTGGGATATGTCAGCCGCGAGTGACACACTGCCCAGTGACATGTTGCCCTTCCTCCCGCCGAGGTCCACGAATGCCTGCGCTTGATTCACCCGCACTGCCGGAGCTTCGTCTCGAGCTGGCGATGCCCGACGTCGAGGCGCCCCTCGCCGTCACGGTCCTGCTCGCGGACCGCAATCGGGCCGCCATCCTCGCGCTGCTCCGGGATGGGCCGCACTGCGTCTGCGAGCTGGCGGCGGCCCTCGACGAGCGCTCCAACAACGTGAGCAACCACCTGGCCCGTCTCCGCGATGCCGGCCTGGTACGGGCTTCTCGCGCGGCTGCCGACACCCGGCGCGTCTACTACGAGCGCGATGAGGTTGCCTGCGCGGCGGCGCTCAGCGAGCTTGGGACCATTCTCGAACCACTGCGGTGACTACCCTGAGCGTCGGCGCCGCCCGCCGCTTCCATCCGCCGCTTCGGCTCACTGTCGCCGCCTCGGTCGTCGCCTGGCTCGTCGCCTGGTTCACCGAGGCGCCGGTCTCGGACTGGCTGAGCTTCACGGTCTTCGGTCTCGAGCGCGGCAGCCACTTCGGCGAGGCTGTCGCCTTCTTCCTGCTCGACGTGCCAAAGGTGCTGCTGCTGCTCCTGGGCATCATCACGGTCGTGACGCTCATACGGGGCTTCTTCCCACCCGAGAAGGTCCGAGCGGTTCTGGCCGGGCGAGGGCTCATGGCCGGGACTGTGAGCGCCGCCTCCCTCGGAATCGTGACTCCGTTCTGCTCGTGCTCAGCGGTGCCTCTATTCATCGGATTCGTCGAGGCCGGGATCCCGCTGGGGGTCACTTTCGCCTTCCTCATCAGCTCGCCGATGGTCAACGAAGTCGCCCTGGTGCTGTTGTGGGGTCTCTTCGGACCGGTCATCGCGCTCGTCTACATGGCCGCCGGACTCACGGTGGCGATCGCGGGCGGCGTCGTCATCGGCAAGCTCCACATGGAGCGTTACGTCGAGGACTACGTCTGGGCGCTGCAGGGCAAGGGCGGGGCTGCGATCGAGGTCAACCTCACGTGGGAAGACCGCATCCACGACGCCTGGGGCTACACCAAGGACCTGGTCAAGCGGATCGCGCCCTATCTGCTGATCGGCATCGGCATCGGCGCCCTCATCCACGGCTACGCCCCGACGGACCTTGTGGCCGCCATTGGCGGACGCTCCAACCCACTCGCCGTGCCGATCGTCGTCCTCATCGCGATCCCGCTCTACTCGAACGCGGCGGGCACCATCCCGATCGTCGAGGCCCTCCTGCACAAGGGCATGCCGCTCGGAACGTCCCTCGCTTTCATGATGGCGATTACCGCCATCAGCTTGCCCGAGTTCATCATCCTTCGCCGCGTCATCCGCTGGCAGCTCATCGGGGTCTTCGCCACTGTGGTGACGATCGGGGTCCTGTTTGTCGGCTACCTGTTCAACTTCCTGATCCCCTGATCAGGCAACCTTCAACGAAGGAGTCAGCGTCATGAGGAAGATCGAAGTCCTGGGCCCCGGCTGCAACAACTGCATCCGGCTCGAAGCCAACGCCCGGGAGGCTGTTGCCATGGCCGGCGTCGAAGCCGAGGTCGTCAAAGTCACCGACTACGCGCAAATCATGACCTACGGCGTCATGAGCACGCCGGGCCTGGTCATCGACGGCAAGGTCGTCAGCTACGGCCGCATCCCCTCGGCCGGCGACATTGTCGGTTGGCTAAGCGAGGCTAGTCCACGAGCCGCTCCGGCCATGCCATCATGACGTGGCCACCAGAGGCCAAACGTTGGGAGATCGCATGTTGGACATTTCGGGCAAGTGGGTGCTGCTCACCGGTGCCAGCCGCGGCGTCGGCAGGCAGGTCGCCGGGGCGCTGGCGGACAAGGGATGCCGTCTCATCCTGCAGAGCCGCAAGCTCGAGCACACCGCCGGGCTGGTCGCTGAGTTCCAGGCCCGGGGCCTGACGGTGCATGCGCTGGCGGCGGAACTATCGGACCAAAAGCAGGTCGTCGCTTTGGGCCAGGAAGCTCTGCGGATCTCCGGCGGTCTCGACATCCTCTACAACGACGCCGCTATCCAGTCGCCCTGGCACGAAGACATGTTCACGACGGATCTCGGCGAGTACACGCTCAGTTTCCAGGTGAATACGATCGCGCCGATCACCCTCTGCAACCTGGCGCTGCCCGGCATGATCGAGCGGAAGTTCGGGCGCGTGGTGAACCTGACCTCGGGCGTCAAAGACCAGCCCCAGCTCATGGCCTACGCCGCGTCGAAGGCCGCCCTCGACAAGTACGTGTACGACATGGCGCCCCATCTCGCCGGCACCGGTGTGACGCTGAACCTGCTCGATCCGGGCTGGCTGCGCACCGATCTGGGCGGACCCAACGCTCCCGGCGCCGTCGAATCCGTGCTGCCCGGCGCCCTGGTGCCCGTGCTGCTCGAGGACGGCACCTGCGGGAAGTGGTTCAACGCCCAGGACTACCGCTAGGGGAAACTCGGTCGCGGCCGCCTCTCCGCAGGCTTAGCCCTTGCGCTCCTCGTGGCCGCCGAAGCCGAAACGCATGGCGGAGAGGACGCGGCCGGCGAAGTCAGCCTCGCCACGCGATGCGAAGCGTTCGTAGAGCGCGGCCGTGAGGATCGGCGCAGGCGCGTCGACGTCGATAGCGGCGATGCTGGTCCACCGGCCCTCCCCGGAATCGGAGACACGGCCGGCGAAGTCCGACAAGTCGCCGCTGCGCACAAACGCTTCCGCCGTCAGGTCCAGGAGCCAGGATGCGACGACGCTGCCGCGGCGCCAGACCTCGGACACCGCCGCCAGGTCCAGCTCGTACTTGTAGTGGTCCGGATCGCGCAGCGGGGTGACCTCGGCGCTCACGTCCCGTGTCCGCAGGCCCACGTCGGCGTGGTGCAGGATGTTGAGGCCCTCCGCGTAGGCGGCCATGATCCCGTACTCGATGCCGTTGTGGACCATCTTCACGAAGTGCCCGGCGCCGCTGGGCCGCAGTGGAGGTATCCCTGCTCTGCCGCCGACGGCGCGCCCGTCCGGCCCGGAGTCCGTTCAGCCGCCTCGACGCCGGGGGCGAGTGCCCGGAAGATCGGATCGAGGCGCTTCACCGCGGCATCGTCCCCCCCGATCATCAGGCAGTAGCCACGCTCCAGCCCTGCCACGCCGCCGCTCGTGCCGACGTCGAGGTAGTGGATGCCGTCTTCGGCAAGCGCCTTCGAGCGGCCGAGATCGTCGACGTAGTACGAGTTGCCGCCGTCGACCACCACGTCGTCGCGCGCCAGCAGCGGCACGATCTCCGCGAGAGTAGCGTCCACCGACGCGGCCGGCACCATCAGCCACAAGACGCGGGGTGTGGCGAGCTTCGCTACGAGATCCGCCAGTGACGTAGCCCCGCAGAGATGGCCTTGTCGGCGAGAAGGCCGTTCACCGTCTCGGCATGGCGGGCATAGCCCACGACCGTGTGTCCCTCGCGCAGCCAGCGGCGCGACATGTTGGCGCCCATCCTGCCGAGGCCGACCAATCCGATTTGCATCGTGGTCCCTTTCAACGGCCGGCTAAGCGCCCAGGTACGCCTTCTTGACTTCTTCGTTCGCCGCCAGGTTCGCCGAGGTGTCGGCCAGGACGATCTTACCGGTTTGGAGGATGTAGCCACGACTGGCCACCTGGAGAGCCATCTGAGCGTTTTGCTCGACCAGCAGGATCGTGGTTCCCTGGGAGTTGATGTCCTTGATGATGGCGAAGATCTGCTCGACCAGGACCGGCGCGAGGCCCATCGACGGCTCGTCGAGCAGCAGCAGCTTTGGCCGAGCCATGAGCGCCCGACCGATTGCGAGCATCTGCTGCTCGCCACCGGAGAGCGTGCCGGCCGACTGACTGCGGCGTTCCTGGAGACGCGGGAAGAGGCCGAAGACGCGGTCGTAGTCGGACGATATCTCGGCCTTGTCGTGGCGCGAGTAGGCCCCCATCTGGAGGTTCTCGAGAACGCTCAGGCGATTGAAGATGCGCCGACCTTCGGGCGAGTGGCCGATGCCGAGCTGGACTAGTCGATGGGCCGGAACGGCGGTGACGTCGCGGCCCTCGAGGTCGATGCAGCCCTTGCGCGGATGCATCAGGCCGCTGATGGTCCGAAGGGTCGTGGACTTGCCGGCGCCGTTGCCGCCCAACATGGTCACGATCTCGCCGTGCTTGACGTCGAGCGAGATGCCCCGGAGAGCTTCGATCCGGCCATACGAGGCATATACGTTGTCGAGTTTGAGCAGCGGAGCGTCATGGACCGCGCTCGCCGGGGAAGCGGCGTCGGCCTGCGTCGAGAATATGCGGAGCCTCATACGGCACCCTTCCCGAGATAGGCCTCGATGACGCGGCTGTCGGCACGCACCTCGGCGGGACTTCCTTCGGAGATCTTCTCGCCGTGGTCGAGGACCGTGATACGGTCGCTGATGCCCATAACGACGCGCATGTCGTGCTCGATCAGCAGGATCGGCAGGTTCAGTTCTGTCCGGATCCGGCTGAAGAGCTGCATCATCGTCGCGGTCTCGGAAGGATTCATGCCGGCCGTGGGCTCGTCCAGAAGGAGAAGTTTCGGTCTGGTGGCGAGTGCCCTGGCGATCTCGAGACGACGCTGATCGCCGTACGGGAGGTTTCGCGCAAGCTCGTTGTCCCGGCCGGCTAATCCGACGTATCGGAGCAGGCGCAAGGCCTCCGCGCGCGACGCGGATTCCTCTCGCGTCTGTTTGCGAGTTCTGAGCACGGCGTCGAGAGGGCTGGCCTTGAGGTGCCCGTGCATCCCGACCAGCACGTTCTCGCCGGCCGTCATGTTCGCGAACAGCCGGATGTTCTGGAACGTACGCCCGATCCCGGCCTGGACCATGTCGTTCGGTCGCGCCGACTTGAAGATTCCCAGCTTGTCGAGCAGCCGACCGTACCAGGCCGGCCTGATGATCGCCGTGATCAGCGTCGTGATGAGAAGACCCAGGCCCACGAGGACCAGGAACTCCAGCTCCGCAGTGGCTCCGGCGCTGCCCGCCAGGTAGGCCAGCGCCCACGCGGCGGCCGGCGGAAGGAGCCACAGGATCGGCTCCAGCCAACCTCGCTCGGGACGCGCCACGACTCTCTGGCCGAGGAACTCAACGTGGCCCTCGGTGGGCTCGGACAGGCCGGCTACGACGTTGAAAAGGGTTGTCTTGCCGGCGCCGTTTGGGCCGATGAGGCTCGTGATCGAGCCTTCCAGGACTTCGAAGTCCACGTCTTTGACGGCGACGAGGCCACCGAACGCCTTGGTCAGATGGACCGTCCTCAGGACAGCCTGGGGAGGTGTGCCGACGGTCATGCCTCCACCAACTCCTGGTTCGCCGCATCGGCGTCGTCTGTGTCATGCAACTCGGCCTGTCGGCGCCGACTGGGGAAGAGGCCCTCGGGTCTCAGCAGCATCATCCCGACGAGAGCCAGGCCATACAGCAGGAACTGGTACTGCAGGAAGTCGACCTTGGAGAGGTCGAAGGTCATGAAGCCGAGATTCACTGCGGGAAGGTTGAGGTTGGCCACGAATCCATTCATCTGCTTCAGGAGCTCGCTCTGGATCTCGTAGACGACGAAAGCTCCCGCAGCCACACCCCACACGTTGCCCATGCCGCCCAGAACGACCATGGCCAGGATGGTGAAGCTGACCGCGAACAGGAAGCTATCGGGGCTGATGATCGTCACCTTGGAGGCGTAGAAGACGCCAGCCAGCCCGGCAGTGGAAGCGCCGATGGCGAAGGCGAGCAGCTTGGTCGTAACCGTGTTGATGCCCATGCTCGCGGCGGCGAGTTCGTCCTCGCGGATAGCCATCCAGGCCCGGCCGAGACGGGAATCCTGTAACCGGTACAACAAGATCATTGCCCCCGTTACGAGGGCTACCACCGTGATGTAGTACGGCACGGGGTCCAGGCCGAGGAACGTGCCGTAGACGGGCAGGGCCGGTCGGTACAGGCCGCCGATGCCGTTGATGCCGTTCGTATACGTGTTGGCGTTGCGGAAAACAACCGGCACGATCTCCCCGAATCCCAGGGTCACGATCGCCAGGTAGTCGCCCCTCAAGCGCAGCGTCGGCGCTCCGAGGAGCAGCCCGAAGACTGCCGCGACGAGGGCGCCCACCAGAAGCAGGGGCCAGAACGGGAGATGCACCCCTGAGAACGGAGACGCGCCGTACGCATACGAGTAGGCGCCGATCGCGAAGAAGGCCGCATAACCCAGGTCCAGCAGCCCTGCCAGACCAACCACAACGTTCAAGCCCAGGGCGAGCAGAACGAAGATGCCGGCGCTCGCGAACCCCTGTACCCAGTCGGGTTGCGTCGCGAAGCCCGAGAAGGGCGGCAGCAAGATGATGAACGGCAAGAGAGTGGCGGTGAGGGCCATGCCGAACACCACCGACAGCGATTGGTGAGCGTGCAGGTAATTACCTGTCGGTCCGCTGACGGGCTTCAGGCGGGCGCGGAGCGGGGACCCGCGACCCAGGAACAGCAGGGAATGACGCAGCTGCCGCAGTGCGCTCATGCTCGCTCCACGACTCGTTGACCGAGTAGACCTGTGGGTCGGAAGACGAGAACCAGAATCAGGATCGTGAAGACGATCGCCTCACTCCAGCTGGTATAGCCGGCCTGTGAAGCGAAGACTTCGATGAAGCCGATCGTGAATCCGCCGAGCGCCGCGCCCGTCGTGTTGCCGATGCCCCCGAGGACGGCCGCCGTGAATGCTTTCAGGCCGGCCTGGAACCCGATCTGGAAGAACGTGTAGCCGTAGTAGAGCCCCTGGACTACTCCGGCCGCGCCGGCGAGGGCCGACCCGATGAAGAAGGTGACGGCGATCGTCGTATTGATGTCCACACCCATGAGTTGCGCGGCTTCGCGGTCCAGTGCCGTGGAGCGCATCGCCCGGCCCATCCGCGTCTTCGACACGAAGAGCTGCAGCCCGATCATGAGACCGATGGCCAGCGTGATGACGAAGATGCTGACCCAGTGGACCAAGGCCGTGCCCACGTAGAAGCCGGCCTGGACGTCGATGAGTTGGGGAGAGTTCAGCTGCGCCGGGCCCCGCCAGATCTGGACGAGGTTCTGGAGGATGAAGCTCACGCCGATGGCTGTGATCAACGGCGCCAGCCGAGGAGCGTTGCGCAGACGTCTATAGGCGAATCTCTCGATGAGCACGCCCACGACGCCCATGACTCCCATCGAAAACACGAACGCTAATACGAGGATGGCGACGAGCTGGAGTGGGTTGCCGATGGGCCCACGGAAGCCGAGGAAGTCCGCCAGGAGCCAGAGGCTCACGAATGAGCCGACCATGAAAACGTCGCCATGGGCGAAATTGATGAGCTCGATGATCCCGTAGACCATCGTGTAGCCGAGAGCGATGAGCGCGTAGATGGCGCCAAGTGTCATGGCGTTGACGAATTGCTGGGTCAGGGTCCCGACGTCCACGGACATTCCTTGCTAGATCGCGCCGGATAGAAGCGCCACAGTCGGGAGCGCGGTGCTCCCGACTGTGGCAATCGAGCTAGTTTCAGGCCGCCGTTGGGTCGTTCTGCCGCACGAACTTCCAATCCTTCGTTGTCGGATCGAACTGGAAGTAGCTGATGATGTGCTGGTTGATGTCGCCGTTCGCGTCGAACCCGATCTTGCCGAGAACGGTCGTGAACGAGTTGGTCGTGGTCGTGACGTATGCGCGAATCTTCTCGCGATCCGGGCCGACCGCCTGGAGCGCCTGGAGGTAGACCTGAGTGCAGGCGTAGGCCGCAGCGCTGTAGGCGCCAAGCTCGGCATTGAACTCGGTCTTGTATGCAGTGGCGAGCGTGGCGCGGTCGGGGATGTCGTGGGCACCGGCCACGGTCATCCACGTGCCGATGTCGCCCTGATCGCCGGCGATATTGAGGAACGAGCTGGGGACCGAAGCGGCGCCGTCGCTGATGCCATCGCCGCCGATGAACGGCAGGGCACCCATGCCATTGGCGACCATCTGCTTGCGCAGAACGCCGCCGCCGGTCGAGGTCACGCCGCCGTAGAAGACGACGTCGGGGTTGAGAGCCTGGGCAGCCGTGAGCAGGCTTGTGTAGTCGCTGACGTTGGTCCCTGCGCCGTCGTGCTTGACGACCGTCCCGCCCAGCTTCTTGAACTGAGCTTCCACGACGTCGGCGAGGTACTTACCGTAGGTCGTCTGGTCGTCGACGATGTACATGGCCTTCTTGCTGAGGTCCTTGTACGCGATCGTGGCGTCCGCAAGACCCTGGTAGTCGTCATTCGCGACCACTCGCACGTATGCGATCTTGTCCGGGTGAGCCTGGCGAAGCTGCTTCGCGGTATCGCCAAGGGTCAGAGTCGAGTTGGTATTGGCCGGGCTGCACTGAAGGAGGCCGGCTTCGTTGCTGATCGGGATCTCCGCCTTGGCGACGGCCGAGTTGAACGGACCGACGACCGCGAAGACGGCCTTGTCGCTGACCAGGGTTGTGATGTTCCTCGCGCCCTGATCCGGGTTGTTGACGCCGTTGACGGCGTCGTCCTGGGTGTTCAGGGTCACGGTGTAGCCCGGGACCTGGATCTGCTTGATGGCGAGCTGGATGCCTTTGAGAGTCGGTCCGCCGTTCGGAGCCTCGCCGCCCGAGAGGGGCAGTTCGACGCCGATCTTGACCGCTGTGGTTCCGCCGGACGCCGATCCGCTCGGGGTGCTCGCAGGCGAGCTACAAGCCGAGCCTACGAGCGCAACCACGGCAACGATCGTTAGCACTTTGGGCTTCATATGGCCCGTCCTCCACTCCACTCAGAAATGACAGGGACCGACCTGGTTTGCCCCTGAGCCAGGGCAACCTCCGCTGGCAACCGAGGCGCCGTGCGCCGGCGGACTCGGATATGGAAACCCCAGCCCCGAGCCTTGCGACGTAGGTTACTCAACCGCTGGCTCCGCGCAAAGGGGGTTCTGCAAATCAGGATTGTCTACAACCTTCAACTTGGTTGCCATTCGGTTGCGAGAACACGGGCAGACCCAACCGGGATCATCGGGACTCAGCTTCGCCGGGTTCGGTGAGCGCGATGTTACCCGACTCGGTCGGTGGTTGACGCGCAGGTACCAGGCCCGAGCGTCAGGCGCGCCGAGAGCGGTCGAACACAAGCGTCAGGAGACTTGGGCACCGACCGGAACATCGGATTCGGCAGTGAGGTACGTCGTTCCGCCTTCGGCCTTCGTGACGCCCAGAACGAGCACGTCCGAGGTCTCGGGTCCCATCTGCTTCGGGCCGAGATTCACGATCGCTATCACGAGCTTCCCAACGAGATCGTCGGCGGCGTAGTTGCGATATGCGCCGCAGGACACCTTCATGCCGAGCTCGGACCCGAAGTCGATGGAGAGCCGGTAGGTCGGTTTGCGCGTCAGGGCCACCGCGACCGCCGTTACGCGGCCGACTCTGATGTCGAGCTCGTCAAACGAGCCGGAGAGCGCGGTTCGCTTCAAGGTGATGTCTCCTCCTACCAGGCAACCCAACCGGGTTGTCCGCCAGCTTGGACCAACCGGGCCGGGACTGCCACGGCATCGGCCGAGGGCCTGTGGGAGGCGTGGCGCCTTCGTCCGTTCGGTCCTTGACACCGTATTGGCGGGGGGATAAGTTTCGTGTGCGAACAAATCGCGGGTCTGTCCCTCGACTCGCCGGCTTTCTTTCGCTGGCGCGTTTCGCCACGACGACGCTGAGCGGTCACACGACCGACAACCTGCAGACGATCGCCGCGGTCGTCATCGGCGGCACGAGCCTGTTCGGTGGCGTGGGCAGCATGATCGGGACGGTCATCGGAGTCTTCATCCCGGTCGTTCTGCTGAACGGTTTCGTGATCCTGGGCCTGCAGCCTTTCTGGCAGCAGGTGGCCATCGGCGCGGTCCTCATCGCAGCCGTCTACTTCGACCAGCTCCGTCGCCGCATGCGCGACCGCTGAGCTGACATACGCGGCCCGTAGAGCCGACAACGACTCACAAGGAGATTGGCACCGATGCTGCGCAGCAAGCTTCTTCAGCCCGAGATCCTCGAAGCACTCGGCCGCGCCGGCCACAGCTCGAAGATCCTCATCGCCGACGGCAACTACCCCTTCTCGACCCAGCTCGGCCCGAACGCGAAGCTCGTTTCGCTGAACCTCTCGCCCGGCGTCGTGAGCGCGACCGAAGTGCTCGAAGCGATCCTCAGCGCCGTGCCGATCGAGGCGGCCACGATCATGCAGCCGGTCAAGACCGGGCCGTACGCGCTGCCTGCGGATCCCCCGATCTGGGCCGAGTTCCGGCGACTGCTCGACGAGGCCGGCATCGACGTCCCGCTCGACAAGCTCGAGCGGTTCCCGTTCTTCGATGCCGCCAAAGACACCAACGTGGCGCTGACGATCGCGACCGGCGAGCAGCGGCTGTACGCGAACCTGCTTCTCCAAATCGGTGTCGTGTTCCCGGATCCCGAGAAGTGACCTTCGAAGCGGCGCCCGGTCGCTACGACCGCATGCCGTACCGGCGGACCGGACGCAGCGGCTTGCAGCTTCCCGCGCTATCGCTCGGCTTCTGGCAGAACTTTGGCGACGAGCGACCGCTGGAGACCAGCCGGGCGATAGTCCGCCGGGCGTTCGACCTTGGCATCACGCACTTCGATCTGGCCAACAACTACGGGCCGCCATACGGCACGGCCGAGCAGAACTTCGGCCGAATCCTCGCCACGGACCTGCGCGCTTATCGCGACGAGCTCGTCATCTCCACCAAAGCCGGTTACGACATGTGGCCCGGACCGTACGGCGAGTGGGGGTCGCGCAAGTACCTCACAGCCAGCCTGGACCAGAGCCTGCGCCGGATGGGCCTCGACTACGTCGACGTCTTCTACTCGCACCGAGCCGATCCCGACACTCCGCTCGAAGAGACCATGGGAGCGCTCGACCGCGCCGTCCGCGCCGGGAAGGCACTCTACGTGGGAGTCTCCTCGTACTCGGCGGCGCGCACCGAGAAGGCGGTGGCGATCCTTCGCTCGCTCGGCACGCCGCTCCTCATTCACCAGCCGTCCTACTCGCTCCTGAACCGCTGGATCGAAGGCGGCCTTCTCGACGTCCTGGGTCGAGAGGGCGTCGGATGCATCACTTTCTCGCCGCTCGCACAGGGCCTCCTCACGGACCGCTATCTCGACGGGATTCCGAGCGGTTCGCGAGCCTCCAGGGACGGCTCTTTCAGCCGGAACATGCTGAGCGATTCGAACCTGGCTCGGGTCCGCGGGTTGAACGAGATCGCCCGTCGACGCGGGCAGTCGCTGGCGCAGATGGCGCTCGCCTGGACGCTCCGCGACCCGCGCGTCACCTCGACCCTGGTCGGCTGTTCCAGCGTCCGCCAGCTCGAGGACAACGTAGCCGCTCTCGACAACGCGAGTTTCTCCTCGGAGGAGCTCGCTCAAATCGACGAACTGACGGCGGGCGATCCAGGGGTAAGCCTCTGGACCCAGTCGAACGCAGTCGAACGGTGAGGCCGGCGTCGGGCTACGGCCGTCGGACTCATATCCGTGCGCTACGATCCTTCCCGACGACCGGCTCGCATGCCTGGGCGGCCGCCGGGAAGGGGCGCGCGGCATCGGCGTGCCTCAGGCACCGTTTGGGGACTTGAACCGTGGCGTCATCGTGGGTTCCCGGAGCCGGAACGAACCGCGAGGCTATGCGCAGGCACAACCTCGCGACTTTGCTGCGTCATCTGCACTTCGACGGGCCGCTCTCCCGGGCGACGCTCACGGCCAGGATGGGCCTGACCCGCAGCACGATCCTGGGGCTCGTCGGCGAGCTGGAGGCACTCGGCGCCGTCACGGAGACCACGCCCGCAGGCTGGCGAGCCAGCGCAGGGCGGCCGTCGCTCGACGTGCGACCGGCCGAGCGGCAGGTCGTCGTTCTCGCCGCCCACATCGGGGCGGACGTCGTGAGGGCCGTCACGATCGGTATCGGCGGACGCATCTTGAGCCGCGCGGACCGCGGGATGCCGGCCTCGAGCGACCCTGAAAGCGTCACGTCGGCGGTGCTGGACCTCCTAGACCAGCTGGCACGCGCACTGCCCGAGAAGACGGCGCTGCTGGGCATCGGCGTGAGCGTACCTGGCATGGTCGGGGCCAACGAGATCGTGAGGTCCGCGCCGAGCCTCGGCTGGACCGATGTGCCGTTCGCTGCACTCTTGCGCGCCGGAATGCGCCGCCCGGTCCCGTTGTGGATCGCCAACGATGCCGACCTGGGCGCCTTCGCGGAGCATTCTCGCGGCGCCGGCGTCGGACACGACTACATGGTGTTCGTCGGCTGCGACGACCTGGGCGTCGGCGGTGGCGTGATCGTTGCCGGACGCCCGCTCCGAGGCGTCGGCGGCTTCGCCGGCGAGTTCGGGCACCTGTTGATCAATCCTCGCGGCCGAGTCTGCCACTGCGGGGCCAGGGGCTGCTGGGAGACCGAGATCGGGGCCGTTGCCGTGGCCGCCGCTCTTGGCCAGTCCGCGAGCAACCTCGCGTCCCTCGCCGAGGCCCTGGGCGCGGTGCAGAAACCGTCCGCGGCGCTGCGAAACGTTGGCCGCTACCTGGGCCTCGGATTGGGCAGCATCGTCAACGCGTTCAACCCGGAGATCATCGTCCTGGGCGGAACGCTCCGAGAGCTGTATCCGGTCGTCAAGGCCGATACCGACAAGGCGCTGCGCGGCACCGCCCTCGGTGCCCCCTGGGAGCAGGTCCAGGTCGTGTTGCCGAAGCTGGGCGGCGACGCCGTGCTCATCGGAGCCGGAGAGATGGCCTTCGAACCGATGCTCGACGATCCGGTCGGCACGCTGACCAAGGCTTCGCGGCAGCCTTCGCTGGCCCTGCGTTAGGCCTGGACAGGCGCCACTCGCTCCATGTGCATGTACGGCTGGAGCGCCTCGGGGATTAGCAGGCTGCCGTCGGGAAGCTGGTAAGTCTCGATGATCGCGGCCACCGTCCGGGCCAGGGCGAGGCCTGAGCCGTTGAGCGTGTGGACCAACTCCGGCTTCGCGCCCGGCTCCGGCCGGTATCGGATCGCCATTCGGCGAGCCTGGTAGTCGCGGAAGTTCGAGCACGAGCTGACCTCTAGCCAGCGCTCCACGCCGGGCGCCCAGACTTCCAGGTCGTACTTCTTGGCCTGCACGAAGCCCATGTCTTTGGTCGCCATCAGCAGGACCCTATAGGCCAGGCCGAGCCGCTGGAGGATGACCTCGGCTCGACCGACGAGCCATTCGAGCGCCTCGGCCGAATCCTCGGGCTTCTCGAAAAAGACCATCTCGACCTTGTCGAACTGGTGGACGCGGAGAATGCCGCGGGTGTCCTTGCCGGCCGCTCCGGCCTCGCGGCGGAAGCACGGCGAATAGGCCGCATAGCGGAGGGGCAGGTCGGTGGCCTCGAAGATCTCGTCGCGGTGGAGGTTGGTGACGGGAACCTCGGCGGTTGGGACGAGATACAGCTCGTCGCGCGTGGCGACGTACATCAGGTCTTCCTTGTCGGGGATCTGGCCCGTGCCGCGAGCCGAAGCGGCGTTGACGAGCGCGGGCGGCCAGACCTCGATCATGCCGTGCTCGGCGGTGTGGATGTCGAGCATGAAGTCGATCAGCGCGCGCTGGAGCCGCGACCCCTGGCCCATGTACACGGGGAAGCCGGAACCGGTGATCTTCGCGCCGCGCGCCAGGTCGAACATGTGGAGGAACTCGGCCACTTCCCAGTGGGGGCGGCGGTTCCAGGTGGCGCCGCTGGGGAGGGCCTCTTCCTTGGGAAGCACCTCGCCCCAGGTTCTGACGACCTGGTTCGCCGATTCGTCGCCGATCGGCACATCGGGGTCGGCGGGGTTGGGGATGCGCAGGAGCAATTCCTCGAGGCCGGCCTCCGTGGCGGCTAGCTCGGCGTCCATGGTGGTGATTCGCTCGCCGGCGCGCGTGGAGGCGGCCTTGAGCTCGGCCACTTCCGGTCCGTTCGGCGCGGCGCCGCCGCGGATGGCATCGCCGATCTTCTTCGACGCGGTGTTGCGCTCGGCCTTGAGCCGGTCAGAATCCTGGAGCAGCTGGCGTCGCTTGCCCTCGAGCTCGAGGGCCTGGTCCACGATGGACGGGTCCTCGCCCTTGTCGATCGCGCCCTGACGGATGCGATCCGGCTCCTCGCGCAGCCTTGCCAGTCCGATGCTCATGCGTCGCTCACTCCTCGGGTCTTGCGCCGGACCGCTCGCGGCTGTGTCGCTGAGTTTAGCGGCGCCGACGCGCGAGGGGCAGCGAGGCGGCCCACGCTCACACTTCCGCCGGATCTTTCCTAATGCAAGCCAGAACGACATTGAGCGAGAGTTGCGGGCCGATGTGGCCTGTGGCGACCCCGCTGCGGCCTGTGGCGGCCGGATTCTGGCATCGCTGCGGGCCCGGAAGCGCGATTCGAGGCTGACTCGAGGCCCTCGAGCGTCGATTCGGGCCGCGAAAGGGATCGAGCTGGCGCGAGGTCTCGCCCAATGTCGTCGTGATTTTCATTGGGCAAGAATCACGAGTCGGCGCACCCGGCTGCCTGCGGGCCGCCCCCTACCCCGCTGCCGCCCGCAGCCGCTCCACCACGAAGGCTGGCTCCAGGCTCGCCAGCAGCCAGCCGGCGCGGGGGCCGTTGCTGCGGCCCAGGAAGGCCGCGTAGAGCGCCCCGAAGGCCCGGCCCGAAGGCAGAGCCGCTTCCCCTGCCACTCGGAAGATCAGGGCCTGCCACGCGTCGCCCGATATGGGCCGCTCACCCTCGGCGGCCACCGCCAGCGCCCCAAGGTAACCCCGCTGGTCGGCACCAAGATCGGCGACCGCGGGCGGGACGGCATCATGTTGCACGGCCAGGCGGGCACGTTCGGGGGCATAGGAATCCAGCCAGGCCCGAGCTGAGGCAATGCGTTGAGCGAGCACCGACTGTTCGAGCTCGGTCAGGGCCGAACCTTTCTCGGCCGTCATCCGTTCTTCGATGTTGACGCCCGGGATCTGGAGCAGCAGCGCCAGGTGGCCGAATGCGGGCCTAAAGGCCGCGGCCGCCGCCGCAACGTCCGGCGACTCCCCTACCAGCGAGTACGCGAACAGCCGCTCGTGATCGGCAGGCAGCTCGCCCTTGACCTCGCGACCAGCCGTGGCCGCCGCGATCCGGTCGAACTCGTCGAAGAGGCGCGGGATGGTGTCGCCTTCGGGGTCGAAGTCGATGACCTGGCTCGGCCGGGGACGTAGGAAGAGGAAACGGAGCTGTTCCGGCGGCAGGACCTCGGCGATGGTGTGGGCCGCGACGCCCTGGCCACGGGACGTCGACATCTTCTTCCCGCCGACGTTGAGGAACTCGTAGGCCACGTTGCGCGGCGGCTCGACCTCGAACACTTCGCGGCTGATGGCGTCGGAGCGGTCGCGCGACCCACCGGCGGTGGCCAGGTCCTTGCCGCAGCCTTCGATCGTGACCCCGAACAGGCCCCATTTTGCGGCCCACTCCAGGTTCCACGGCAGCTTGGCCTGGCCGCCCAGCGGCGAAACCCGCCCTTCGTGCCCGCAGCCGCGGGCCCACGTCACCATGTCGGGCTTGCAGACGTACGCGACCGTCTCGCCGTCCCAATCGGTGGCGTAAGTGGTGCCGATCCTGCCGCACTGCTCGCAGATCGCCTGGATCGGCAGCCACTCGGCAGAGCGCTCGACGTGGCTGACGCGCTGGTAGATCGACCGCACCCGGTCGGCTCGATCCAGGGCCAGCTTGACGTACGGATCCATTCGGCCCGCGGCGTACAACTCCGAGACCCAGTAGAAGTCGGGCTCGATGCCGAGCGGCTCGAAGGTCCGGAAGAAGATCTCGCCGACGAAATGGCGGGCGTAGCTGGAGGCGCTGCTTCCCTCGGGCGCGGGGACTCGCGAGAGCGGCACGCCCATGAACCGATCGACCGCGTCCGGGGTCAGCAGCGCCTGGGAGTCCATGGCGTCCATGTCGTCGACGCCATACAGGAACGTGGCCTCGTGCCCGGCCTGCCGGAGAGCGCGATATATGGCGTCATGCAGCACTACCCCGCGCAGGCTGCCGACGTGGACCGTCCCGGAGGGCGACTTGGAGTCGTTGACGACCTGCGCACCCGTGACCTGGGAAGCTATCTCGTCGGCCCAGTACACGGCGCGGGGCGACTAACTGATCTCGACGATCTTGTACGTGAAGTCGCCGGCGGGGACATGCACGACGACCTGATCGCCCTTGTGCTTGCCCAGCAGGGAGCGGCCGACGGGCGACTCGTTCGAGATCTTGCCTTCGCGCGGATTGGCCTCCGTGGAACCGACGATCGTGAATTGCTCCGCACCCTCGGTGCCCTGGAGCTTCACGGTGGAGCCGATCTGGACATGATCGGTGCCGTGAGTGCTGTCGATGATCGTCGCGTTCTTGATGAGCGACTCGATCCTTTGGATCTGGCCTTCGACGAATGCCTGTTCGTTCTTGGCATCCTCGTATTCGGCGTTCTCGGCCAGGTCGCCGTGCTCCTTGGCGTCGTGGATTCGCTGCGCGATCTCCAAGCGCCGGGCATTGACCAGCTCTTGGAGATCTGCCCGAAGTTTCGTAAGGCCGTCTTCAGATATGTACTGAGTCTTGTTGTTCACCGCAGAGCGGCCCCCGTAAAGTGTCGGGTCCAGGGATAAGGAAACGAACTCCAGGCGCCACATTCCGAAGGCGTCCTGAAGTTCGGCCGGCGCGTATCCTATCCGGCCCCCTGCCTCATGTCAAAGCGACACTCGTACAGTCTTCAATCGCGGGTCGCGCGTTTCGGTAGCCAGGCCATCGGGGGTGCCGCCGCCGAGCGCGTCCAGTGCCACGCAAGGTGGCACGCGGGCGGGCATCATGTGATCGTGATGACTGGCATTCGCGCAGGCGCCTCTGGTCCCGACTGGCTCACTCCCGAGCAGCGGGCGGGGGTCGAGTGGGGCGACGGACCGTTGATGGTTCTCGCCGGCGCGGGAACGGGCAAGACGACCGTGGTCGTGGAGCGGGTTCGATACCTGCTCGAACGCGATCCCGACCTCCAGCCGGAGAACGTCCTCGTCCTCACCTACAACGTCCGGGCGGCCGCGGAGCTGACCCAGCGGTTGGAGCGAGCACTGGGCCTCGAGCGGGCAAGCAGGTTGTGGGTTCACAACTTCCACAGTTTCGGCAGCAGGCTTCTGACCGTTCACGGCGCCGAGGTCGGACTGGGAGACGGGCGCCAGGTCCTCGACCAGGTCGGCCAGCAGCTCCTGCTGCTCGAGCTGCGGCCGGCGATGAGCGATTTCCTGTACCACGACCTTTCGCTCAACCCCGGCCCGATCCTGCGCCGCTTCGCCGACATGATCGGCCGGGCCAAAGACGAGCTCGTCACGCCGGCGGAGTTCGGCGCATTCGTCGAACGCAAGCGCCTCGCCTACGAGTCCGAGTTCGGCGACTGGGGGCAGGCTGTCGCCGCGATAGAGGAGCGGCGCGCCGACAACTCACTGGCTCCGATCTCCGAGGTGCGCGGCGAGCTGCGCCGCTCTCGGGAAGCGGGCGTTGCCCGAGCCGATCGCGTGGCGCGCCGCGACGCCTCGGGCGTCAATCGCGCCGTCGGGTGGAACCGCCTCTCGCCCGAGTGCTGCGACCTTGCCGAGGGCCTCCGGGAGACCTACCTGCGCGACGCCGCCGCTTTCGAGGTCCTGCGCCTTGTAGAGCAAGCGAAGGTCTACGAGCTTTACCAGCGGACCCTCCACGAACGAGGCCTGCTCGACTTTGGCGAGCAACAGCTCCGGGTGATCGAGCTGCTTCGCGACCGCCCCAACGTCTTGCTCCGATACCAGCGTCAGTTCCGACACGTTCTCGTCGACGAGTTCCAGGACGCCAACATGGCCCAGATACTGCTCCTGGAACTGATCGGTCGGGGCCCCGACAAGCCCGACAACGTCGTGGTCGTCGGCGACGACGACCAGTCGATCTATCGATTCCGCGGAGCCAGCTACGCCGCGTTCCGGCAGTTCGAGGAACGATTCGGCCGGCCTCCCGAGTGGGCTCCGGGACGACTGGCGCAACCCGTCGCGAGCCGGCCGCTGCTCGAGAACCGCCGCTCGACCGCGAACATCCTGGCCGCAGCCGAGCGCCTGATCGGGCACAATCCGGCGCGGCTCAAGGCCGGTCGTCCGTTGCGCGCGGTCGGCGAGCCTGGGCCTGCGGTCGAAATCGTCTACGCCCGCGACGAAGCCGACGAGGCGGACGCCGCCGTCGAACGTATCCGCACGGCCTTCGAGTCCCTTCCGGACCGCCTGCGAGATCCCCATGGCGGTGAGCGGCCCAAACGCTGGAGCGACGTCGCCGTCCTGTACCGAAAGCACCGCCACCGCCAGGCCATCGTGGAACGGCTCCGCGCCGAGGACATCCCATACGCGCTCGTCGGCGGTGCGGGCCTTTTCGCCGAGCCGGAGGTTCGCGACGTGGAAGCAGCCCTCCGGGTCATCGCCGATCCGACCGATTCGGTGAGCTTCACGCGCCTCATGACCGCCGGGCCATGGCGTTTCGATGCGGCCGAGATCCTGCGGGTGAGTCGCAGCGCGGCCTGGGACGGTAGGCCGATTCTCGATGCGGCGTCCGCGATTCGGCGGGAAGGCCGGCTGATCGCCGAAGCCGTCGTGGATCGGCGAGGACCGGCCGAGCCGGCGGAACCGGCGGAACCGGCGGAACCGGCGGCGGAACCGGCGGAACCGGCGGAACCGGCGGCGGAGCCGGCCGCCCCGACGCTGCGGGCCAAGCTCGACCGGCTCTTCAGCTGCCTCGACGAACTGATCCCGAGGGGACCGCGCGACGGCCCGTTCTCGATCCTCGTCGACTACCTCACCCGGACAAAGTTGCTCCACGATCTCATCGCGGCCGAAACTCCAGAGGCCCAGCGCAACCTGCTCGCCATCGCCAACGTGATGCGCTTCGTCTCCGGCTGGCAGCAAGAGAACCCGCGCGCCAGCCTGATCGACTTCGTGTCGTACCTGGACATCTATCAGCAGGCCGGCGGCGACGTGGAAGCGGACACCGTTCGCGGCGCGGACGTCGACGGCGTCCAACTCATGACCGTCTATCAGGCCAAGGGCCTGGAGTACGAAGTCGTGGTCGTGCCACGCCTGGTCGAGGGTCAGTTCCCCGACACGCGTGAAGAGGACCTGGTGATCCCGCTGGAGCTGCTCAAGCAGAAGCCGCCCGACGAATTCGCCACGTCCGAAGAGCGCCGACTCTGTTTCGTGGCGATGACTCGGGCGCGCAGGCGGCTCATCCTGATCGCGGTCGACAATCCGGCGCTGCGAGCGACGCCCAGCCGCTTCGTCGCAGAGGTGGCCGGCGAACCGCCAGAGCCGGCGGGTGGAGTCCACGTGGAGAGACGCGGAGCGGAGCCGGACGCGCTGCGCGGCGGGGCGGTGGCGCAATCGGCTGCCGAAGCGGCCGCGACCGCCACGCCGTCGCTGGAGCGCCTGATGCCGGTGCCGGCGGCTTACGAGCGGCGCTATCGGCTGCGGCGCCGTGCCGTCGAACTGATCGGTGCCCTGGAGCTGGCCGGCGAGACGGATCCACCGGCCACCGAAGCCCTGATCGGCGAGCTGCTCAACGTGGCCCGCGAGGCCGCCGGCGAAGCCGAGGAAGACCGGCGCCGAGGCATCGACCCGCTCACTCTGCGAGTCCTGAGCCGCCACTCCCCCGCCGGAGAGGCTTTGCTTTCCGTCGCGCCGCTGCCCGCGACGTTCAGCCACTCCCAATTCCGCCTCTACCAGGAGTGCCCGCTCGAGTACTCGCTGGCGAACCTCTTCCGCATTCCATCCCAGGAGCGCAAGGGCTACTTCGAGTTCGGGTCGGCCATCCACGGAGCGTTCGAGACGTTCACGATCGCCCGCCGGGAAGCGCGGGCCGCGGGCCTACCGGATCCGGGCTTCGAAGCGCTCGAGGCAGGGCTGGAGCGGGCATGGGAACCGACGGCCTTTGCCGATTCGCAGGCCGCCGCCCACTATGCCGGCCGTGCGGGGCCGGTCCTTCGTCGGTTCTTCGAGCGGGAGCTGCGTTCCCCGTCCGAGGCTCTCGTCTTCGAACAGCCCTTCCTGCTCGAGCTCGATCCGGGGAATGGCGGGCCGCCGATCCGCTTCAAGGGCGTCATCGACCGCATCGACCGCCACCCCGACGGCTCGATCGAGGTCATCGACTACAAGACCGGTCGATCCAAGAGCCAGCGCGACGTCGACGCGGACGAGCAGCTCTCGGCCTACGCGCTTGCGCTTCGTTCCGGGGCGGTCGCCGATCCGGTGAGCCGCGAGCCGCTGCCGGCCCCGTCGCGCCTGACGCTGTATTTCGCGGAGTCGGATCTCGCCCTGTCGACGACCCGGAGCGACGAGCAACTCGACGCCTACCGCGATCACCTGGTGGCGGTCGCAGCGCGGATTCGGTCGGGCGACTTCGCAGCGAACCCCGAGTACCGGCGCTGCGGTCGGTGCGACTACCGCGGCATCTGCCCGAGCCGCTGGGGAGAGCCGCCGGGCGCGTGAGGCACCTAGCGTCCGAGCTGGATCAGCCGGCCGCGTATTCGCTGCAGAGAGACGCGGTCTGCGAATACGACGAACACCGTGTCGTCACCGGCGATGCTGCCCACGACCTCGTTCCAGCGCGTGCGGTCGAGGGCCGCGGCGATCGCATGGGCAGAACCCGGGAACGTCTTGAGGACGAGCATTAAGCCGGCCTCGCGGACATCGACCGGCAGATCGTGCATGAGAGCCCGCAGCCTCTCCTCGCCGGTGGTCTCGGCCTCGGTGACTTTGGCCGGGATGCTGTAGGTCTGGACGCCCTCTCGGCTCGACTTGATAAGGCCGAGCTCGGCAACGTCCCGGCTTATCGTGGCCTGGGTCGCCCGGAAACCGCGCTCCCGCAAGGCGCCGGCCAGCTCTTGCTGCGTCCGGACGGGACGCTGCGCGAGCAAGTCGCGAATCGCCCGCTGGCGGAGCTGTTTCATGACCTCCATGTGGGCGCGAGCCTCCTATGCCCCATCTATGCCTTGTCTATGCCCCGTGAGGCGACAGGAGAACTACGAACACGACGGCAGCTAGTAGCACGCGATAGACGACGAAGCTGTTGACCGACTGGCGTCGCAGGAACGCCAGCATGAAGCGGATGGCGAGAAGGCCGGAGATGGCCGCGGCCACGAACCCGATCACGATCAGGTGAAGGTCGGGCCTTACCTCGCTGCCACGAACTACCTTCAACGCCTCGAACAGGCCCGCGCCCGCGACCACCGGCGTTGCCATGAGAAAGCTGAAGCGTGCCGCAGCCTCACGATTAAGACCCTGGAAGAGGCCGGCAGCGATGCTCACTCCCGACCTGCTGATGCCAGGCACCAGGGCCAGCACCTGGGCGACGCCGATCCCAAAAGCGCCGACGAACGTCAACGAGCCCATCTCGCGGACCTTGCTGCCCCAGCGCTCGGCCAGCCACAAGATCGCGGCGCCGATACAGAGCATGATCGCGACCGGAGCCGGCTCACGGACGGCGGACTCGATCGCGTCGTTGAGGAGCGGACCGACCAGCACCGCGGGAATCGTGGCGACGACGATGAGCCACGCCATCTTTCGATCGGGGTCGCCCGCCAGCGAGCGGTCGCGCATCGACGCCAGGCCCGCCGGGATCAGAGTGAGCCAATCCCGCCAGAAGTAGACGAGCAGCGCCAGCAGCGTGCCCATATGGAGCATGACGCTGAAGGCCAGCGACGTAACGAATGGGTCCTTCCAGCCGAAGAACCACGGGACCAGGATCAAGTGCCCGGAGCTGGAGACCGGCAGGAACTCGGTGAGACCCTGAACGAGCCCCAGGGCCAGCGCCTGGATTGACGTGTCCACGCGGCGTCTCCTTGCTGGTGGGCCGTTCCTGGCCCGGAATGCGTACGGGCCGGCGGTCGGAGACCGTCGGCCCGTGTTGCGCGAGTGGCTGGGTTAGCGGATGAAGAGCGGCGCCATCACGAGGGTGATGGTGGCCAGCAGCTTCACGAGAACATGGAGCGAGGGGCCGGCAGTGTCCTTGAACGGATCGCCGACCGTGTCGCCGACGACGGCCGCCTGGTGCGCCAGCGACTTCTTGCCGATCACGTTGCCATCTTCGTCGAGGAGATGCCCCGACTCGATGTACTTCTTGGCGTTGTCCCACGCACCGCCACCATTGTTGAGGACGGTGGCGAGCAGGACGCCGGCGATCGTACCGACCATCAACAGACCGGCGACGGCCTGATAGCCGAGCAGAACGCCGACGATGATCGGAGTGGCAACGGCAACGGCGCCGGGCAACATCATTTCCTTGAGCGCTGCGCGGGTCGTGATGTCAACGACTCGGGCGTAGTCCGGCCGGCCGGTGTAATCCATGATCCCGGGGATCTCTCTGAACTGGCGGCGGACCTCGACGATGATCGCCTGAGCGGTCGTGCCTACGGCCCGGATCGCCAGAGAGCTGAAGAAGTAGACGAGCATCGCGGCGATCAACGCGGCAACGAAGACATTCACGTCGGCCAGGTTGACCGAGGTCATGAGGTGGACGCCCTGCTTGCCGTCCTTGATCTGGTTGCCAAGGATCAGGTTGACCTTGTTGATGTAGGCGCTGAAGAGAAGGAAGGCAGCCAGGGATGCAGATGCAATTGCATAGCCCTTGGTGAGCGCCTTGGTAGTGTTGCCGACCGCGTCGAGGCGGTCGGTGATCTCACGGGCGCCCTTTTCGGCGCGGCTGAACTCGGCGATGCCACCGGCGTTGTCGGTGATGGGGCCGAATGTGTCCATGGCCAGGACGTAGGCCGTGGTCATGAGCATGCCCATGGTCGCGACGGCGGTACCGAAGATGCCACCGACGGCGCCGAGGCCGGAGTGCGAGCCGAGCCAGTTGCTGGCAAGGAGCGCAGCGCCGATCGTAAGGGCGGTGGCAAAGGTCGTTTCGAAGCCGACCGCCATGCCGGAGATGATGTTCGTGCCCGGACCTGTCTTGGAGGCCTCGGCGATCTCCCGCACGGGGCGGAAGTTGCCGGCGGTGTAGTACTGGGTGATGTAGACGAAGGCGATGCTTGTGGCCAGGCCGACGACACCGCAGCCGAAGAAGTAGACCCAGGTCGCGATGCCGTTGTCGCCGGTCGTGGAGCCGGTGTTCATCATCTGGCTGGTAACGAACGCCAGAGAAATCGCGGACAGGATCGTGGTGACCCAGTAGCCGCGGTTGAGGATGTTCATCGGGTTCTCGGTCTCCTTGCCGCGGATGAAGAACATCGCGACGATGGTGGAGACGAGACCAAAGGCTCGAACGACGAGCGGGAAGAAGATCCAGGCCTCGGGGTGAGTCCAATGAGCGTTCAGCGCGATGCCGTAGACGGCGACGCCGAGGATCATGGCGCCGATGTTCTCGGCGGCAGTGGACTCGAAGAGGTCGGCGCCGCGGCCGGCGCAGTCGCCGACGTTGTCACCGACGAGGTCCGCGATGACGCCCGCGTTGCGTGGGTCGTCTTCGGGGATGCCGGCCTCGACCTTACCGACGAGGTCGGCGCCCACGTCCGCGGCCTTGGTGTAGATACCACCGCCGAGCTGGGCGAAGAGGGCCACGAAGCTGGCGCCGAAGCCGTAGCCGACGATCAGGAACGGGGCGTCCTTGGTGCTGTCGCCGCCGTTGAGGCCGCCGTTGATGGCGAAGATCGACCACACGCCGAGCAGCGACAGGGCGACAACGAGGAAGCCCGAAACGGCTCCACCGCGCATGGCCACCTGGACTGCTTCGACCAGACTGCGGCGAGCGGCAGAGGCGACGCGAACGTTCGCCTTGACGCTGACGAGCATGCCGATGATGCCGCACGCCATCGAGCAGGCGGCGCCGATCAGAAACGCTCCACCTGTGCGAATGCCGATGTCAACGCCAACGTGCGATGTGTCCGCGACACTCTTGGTCTCGAGCAGCGAGATGACCCCGAAGATGACGACCGAGCCGGCGACGGCCAGCAGACCGATGGTCGTGTATTGGCGCTTGATGAAAGCGACCGCGCCCTCGTTGATCGTCGCGGAGACTTCCATCATCTCCTTGGTCCCGGTGTCGCGGGACAGGACGTCACGAGCGAGGTAGATCGCGAACCCTACCGCGAGCAGACCCGCGATCGGGATGAACGCTTGGAGAAGAATTGGGTCCATGGGTGGCGAGCGACTCCTTATCTGGCGGCACGGCGGAGCGCGGTGGGACTGCGCGCCTCCGGGGATCGGGGCCCGGATCCGATGCCGGTTGCATAGTTGGGCCTGCCGGAGTGTATCAACGGCCCGAAGCACGGGTCAAACTGCGGAAAGTACCTGGAATATGCATGTGGGACCGTGGAACCGGGGAGAATGGTCCCGACCCTGTGGGCCGTTTGGCCCGCGCGGACCCAATCTACGGCGCGCCGATTTCCAGTCAGGGCAGCCAGCGCGTGTACGCACCGTCGGGCGAGAGCTGAGCCAGACCCGTACCGTCGGACCGCACCACCCAGATCCCCTCCGATTCTGTCGGCACGTGGGCGTTGACGCGACTGAAAACGACGGTCTTGCCGTCGGGCGAGAAGGACGGGGAGCGATCGCTGAGGCCCGTATCCGTAGTCAGAGGGAGCTCCCCGCCCGACTGGGTCGACTGGAAGTCCACGTGATCCGAGCCGTCGACGCCTTCGACAAGAAGTGCGAAGTTCCCGCTGGCGTCCGCGGCGACGTCGACGACCGAAGGCCCCACCCGGACGGCGACGCCAGACGCGGGGACCCGCCAGTACGCCCAACTGGCCCCATGGTCGTCCGATCCGGCCAGATAGAAGGAATCCTGAGAGTCGACCCAGACCGGTCTTCCCAAAGCTGTCAGATTCAGCTTGATCGGCGGGTGTGCGCCGGTGAGATCGACGAGGTCGACGACGTTGTCCGACCCGCGAACGATCAGCATCGACGAGCCGTCCTGGGAGACGGCCGCGCGCGGAGCCCACGACGGCAGCCCGGCCGACTCGATCAAACCATTGCCGCCGAGCTCGACGCTTCCGAGCAGCGGCGCACCGTCGGGCAGGATCTGCTTCTGATCCGCACCGCCGACCACCGGTATCCGCCAGTAGCCGAGGTCGGTGCCCGTTGCGTCCCGCCGCCCGACGATCAGTCCCGTCCCGTCGGCGGTAAATACGGGCGCGTACTCGTAGCGCCCCGCAGCCGTCGTGTACTTGATGTCGCCGCCGATGCTGATCACCTTGACCGCGCCGGCGGCGGCGTAGGCGAGCGTCGTGCCGTCGCCACTTATGTCAAAGCCCGTTACGGGGACGAGTTCCGATGTGACCTGCCGCTGGTCGGTGCCGTCTGAGTTCATCAGCCAGACGTTGTTGACGCCGCTCCGGTCCGACAGGAACGAGATCTGCCCGAGGGCGCTCGTAGACGGCTCGCCGGTCGTGAACGTCCAGCTCTGAGAGGCCGCGGCCTGCCCATCGGTTCGCCGTATGCCCGAACTGAGCGTGACCGTATAGCTGGTATGCGCGGCCAGCGGACTGCCCGGCGTGAAGACCAGGACGTTGTTCCCCGATCCGCTCGGCGTCGACCCGGGCTGGCCCTGGGCGTGGCTGTCGTCCGGCAAAGACACCACCGAGATCGACCCGGGTACGGGAGGCGCCAGCTGGATCGAGTTGGCAATCGAGGAGGGATCGACCGGGCCATCGAAGACCACGGCGACCCTGCTCTGGACGCTGACGCCACCGTAAACATTGGGGGTCGGGTAAAGCAGCAGCGCGCGCAAACCGATTCCGACCGTCTTGAAGTTCGTCACGTAGGCTGAGAGTTTGGAGCCGTCGGTGTCCACGGCAGGGACGCCGAGCTTGATGGTGTAGACAGTGTCGTAGCTCAGCGGTTTGGTGGGAGTCAGGGTCAGGACCGCGCCCTGCCAGGCGGCCGAATAGGGAGCGGCCGGTTCGATGCTCAGACCCTGGAGCGCTTTCTGAGTATCCATGTACCGATCGAATGTGATGACGATCGACGAGTTGATCGACACGTTCGATGCATTGGTGTCTGGCGCGACGCCTTTGACCACAGGCGGGCCCACGGTCGTGAACGTGAATTCGCCGCTCCCATCCTGGCCGTTGCCCGAGAGATCCTCCACGCCGGGCGCCATGTGGACATGGAACGTGGAGGAGAGGGGCAGCTTGTTCGAAGGCGTGAAGATCATGGTGGTGCCGCCCTGCCAGTGGAACGAGCCCCCGACGTTCGGCGTGATCGAGAACGCGGCTTGGGCGCCCTCCTGCTTTACGTCTTCGCTGAAATTGACCTTGACCGAGGTCCGAACGAGCGCAAGACCGTTACCGAAGGTGCCACTCAGCTGGATTGCATAGGTCGGAGGGACCCGGTCGACGGCGGTGGCGTTGTAGAGAACCACCCCGAGAACCGCGATCCCCACGACGGCCGACAGCAACCGGACGGCTCGGGCGCTCTTCAGCCAGCCCAGGCGTTTAGGGAGTTCCACAGGGCAGGACGATAGCACAGCCCCTATACTCGCGAACTTGTGATGAGGCGTTCGCTGGGCTGTTTGTTCGAGGTGGTCGAGACGCTGCTCGTCACCCTCGTGTTCTTTCTGGTCGTCCAACTCTTCGTCGCGCAGCCCTTCCACGTCGAGCAGCCGTCCATGGAAAACACTCTGATGCCCGATCAGTACGTTCTCGTGGACAAGATCACTCCCCGCTTCAACGACTATCAGCGGGGCGACATCGTGGTCTTCAATCCGCCGAGCACATGGGCCAACGGTCCCTCGGGCACGCCCTACATCAAGCGGGTCGTCGCGGTTGCGAATGACACCATCGACATCCACGACGGCCACGTCTTCGTCAATGGCAAGGAGCTGTCCGAGCCCTACGTGTACGAAGGCCAGGCCACCGTCCCTCTGGACCCTGGCAAACACGTCTGGACGTTGACCGCGGGTCAACTGTTCGTCATGGGCGACCACCGCGGCGACTCTCAGGACTCCCGCGTCTTCGGTCCGATCGACAAGTCGAGCGTGATAGGTCGCGCTGTGATCAGGTACTGGCCGCTCGCGAATTTCGGGCCGCTATCCGCGCCCAAGACGACGCTCGTCCCGACCTCGACCCCATGACGGTTCCGGGTATCCCGGCTCCAGGCCGCTCCGCGGAATGATCGAGCCCGCGGTCGTCGCCTCTTTGGGGGTCGTCGCCGGCGGCATCGTGGCGGTCAGCGCCCGCGACGGCCGGGTCGTGGCGATCGGCCTTCTCGTCGCCATGGTCGCCGCGCCGCTGGTGGCCTCGCCGCTGCCCGAGTCCCTGTCTGTCGCCGCACGCATCGTCGGGGCGGTGCTAGCCGCGTACCTCTTGTGGGCTTCGGCGCGTGACAGCCGCAACCGCAGCGCTGGCTCGGCGATCGGTTGGGCGGCCGAAGGTGCCATCGCAACGGCGGCATTCACCGTCGGATTGTCTGTCTCGGTGGTCGAACCGCTGCCTGGCCCTGCCGTTGCTCAGGCGGGCGGCGTGGCGCTCATAGTGCTCGCGATGGTGCCCCTGGTCGGCCGGGACGTGCTGCGTCTGGGCGTCGGCGTCACGCTCCTGGTACTGGGATGCTCGCTGCTGACCTCAGCCTGGCTTGGTTCGACCCCACCGCTGGCGCACATGGCAATTGCCGTTCTTCTGGTGGGGATCGTCGGCTCGGCGAGCGTACTGGCCGGCACGAAAGCGAAGGCGGCGGGGATAGCGGCAGGAAGGGCCGCCGCCACCGGCATCGAGTCGCACGCAAGCGCCCCAGGGTCTTTCGCGTCGGGAACGAGGGCCGCCGCCGCCACCGTTCGAGCGCGGGCCTCACGCTCCCGCGAGCGATCGAAAGGCGCGAGCGATCAGACCTCTGTCTGGGCTCAAAGCGAGGAGGCTACGGCGGACACAGTGTCGGCTGAGGCTTCACCGGCCGTGGCTTCGGCTTGGCCGGCTGCCCCCGTCGGGCGGCGTGCCCGCCCTGGCCGCCCCACTCGTCCTCCTGAATCATGAGCCTCGCCGTCTTTCTGGCCATCTGCGCCGCGGGATCGCTGCTCGGACTCCTGGCGCTGCCCTTCCCACGCCTGGCTCGCCTCGTGGGTGTCGTGGCGCTCATTGCGGCCTTCGTTGCGGCCCTCACGATCAAGCCAGCCGACGAGTTGACCGTAGGGCAGGTGCAACTTGCCACTTCCTGGTATGCGGGGCTATTCCTGAGCACCGCGACGCTGTGCTGCTTGATCGTGTGTCTGCTCGGGCTGGTCGTGGGTTGGCCGGAGCGGCTGGCGCCCGCGGCCCTTGCAACGTTCGCGGGGCTGGCCGTCGCCTTCACCGCCACCGATCCCGGAGTCGTATTCGCGGCTGTCGCCGCCTCGGCGATACCTGCGGTCCTGGTCGCGATCGGATCGAGCTCGCGGTCGACCGAAGCGTCCGAGCCTGCCGTGGCGACCCACGCCTTGGATGTGTCTCTCTCCGAGCTCCGCACGCTGGGACTCATCGCCGCAGGCGCCCTCATCGCCTCAGTCGTGGTACTGCAACCGGGCTGGACGGCGAGCGACCCGACGTTCGTCTTTGCGCTCGCTTATCTCGCTCTCGGCCTGGCGGTCGCGGTTCGGTTCGGCGCGGTGCCATTCCACGTGCCCGCCGCTCGACTGAGCAAGAGCAGCGTGAAACTGGGACTGGCGCTGCCGCTCGTCTGGATCCCGGCAGGCCTCGGGATAGTGACCCTGAGCTGGAGCACGAGCGTCTTCCAGATGCGAAGCGACTGGCTCGACGCGGCCGTGGCGGGTCTGCAGGTCATCGCCGTCGCCACGCTGATCCTTGGCGCTTTGGGTGCCTTGCTCCACGAAGAGATCGAGGAGATCGCGACCTACTCGATAATCCAGGACGCGGCCTTCGTCCTTCTGGCATTGGCCGCTCGTGACGCCGATGCCGCCGGGCCGATGCGATTGTGGTTGTTGACCTTCATCGTGGCCAAGTCGGCGCTCGTCGCCTGGGGCGCGGCTCTGTCGGCGACCTTCGGGTCGTCACAGTTGCAGGACCTCCGCGGTTGGCTCCGTCGTGCGCCCATCCTCGGCCTCGCCCTCGCGGCGATCGTCGTTGCCACCCTCGGCTGGCCCGGGAGTGCAGTCTTCGATGCCCGCGCCACGCTCATCAGGCTGGCCCTTCCGAGCGAGGTGCAGTTCCTCGGTATCGCGGCCGTGCTTCTGTCGATCTCCTACTACGGTCGCCTGGTCGCGGTCGGTCTAATGGCTCCGGGAGAGCGAGTCAGGTCGTCCAACGGCGAACGACCGCGCCGGCCTAAATCGCTCGTCGCAGCGTCCGGAGCGGTCGCTTCCGCCTCCGTCGCCCCGGCCCCCGAAGCAGCTGCCGATGCGGCGCCCTCCGCGAGACGGTCGCGCGCTCGCGCATCGAGGGCGGCAGCTCGGGCGCTTTCCGCCGCCGCGCCCTTGGAGGTTTCGGCTGCGCCGGAGTCGCGAGGTCCGAGGCGCCCGGCCAACGTCAATCGGGCCGCGGGTACGGCGCGCCGCTCGCTTGCGAAAGCGCTCCGTCGCTTCGGTTCGGCCTGTGTCCGGTCGATTCGCGGCGCCGTCCCCGACGCACGCCAGCTGCCGCTAGCCTGGCGACTGAACCGCACTCTCGAGACGAGCCTGCTGGTCCTCGGCATATCGGCACTTTCCGTCGCCATCGCGTTTGGGAGCTTCGGCGCTTCCAGGGCTTCCTCTTCGGGGATTTCCCTCGACGCGGTCCTGGCCCCGACGCCGCAATTGCCCGTAACGGGCAACGACGCTCCGCTCGGCCCGTCGCCAACCCCTTCGATCGGAACGACGGGCTCGCCGGCGCCATCCTCGGCGTCCGCGTCTCCGTCGGGCAGCGGGACCGGCCCGACCGGCTCGGCTTCGCCGGGGACGAGTCCCTCCGCCAGCTCGAGCGGCCTGCCCAGCCAGCTGACCGGCGACTGACCGCCGGCCGTCAGCCCTTCGGGCCGATGACCCAGCGGTCGATTTCGCGGTCGTAGCTCACGAGCTCGCCAGCACGGAACCACAGGGCGAGCTCCGTCTCCGCCGTGTCCGGGCCGTCGGACGCATGGATGAGGTTCTGGCCCATCTCGACAGCCAGATCGCCGCGGATGGTGCCGGGAGCGGCCTCGGTGGGCTTGGTGGCGCCGACCATAGTTCGGACCATGCCGATCGCGTTCGGGCCCTCCAGCACCACGGCCACCAGCGGGCTCGAGGTAATGAAGGCAACGAGACCCTCGAAGAACGGCTTGTCCTTGTGGACCGCGTAGTGTCGCTCGGCCAGGTCGCGATCGACCTTGACGAGCTTGAGCCCCACGATCTTGAGGCCGCGCTGCTCGAAGCGGGCGATGATCTGGCCGGTCAGCTGGCGCTGGACGCCGTCGGGCTTCACGAGTACGAGAGTTCGCTCGGTCACAGTTCGGACACCGCTACGTTCGGTTGACGAGCGGCAGTTTACGGGATCGCCCGCCCGAGGCTCCCGCGACGGGCGATCAGCTCTTCGCGAGCGCCTTGGCGAGCGCGGCCTCGAGCTTCTCCACCTTGTCGAGCAGAGAGTTGACGGCCTCGTCCTGCGCCTGCAGATGGGACTGGATCTCCTCGGCCTCGTGGAAGGTCGCGTCGGCATCCTTGTAGGTCATGTCGGCCCGCTTGTCGGATGATCGGGCAAGGATGTTCTGGCCGACCATGATTACCGAGAGCATGGTGAGCTGGATGAACGTCTGGCTGACCCACTGGATCATCTGCATCACACCACCCGTGGTTTGGTCTCCCTGCTTGGCCCCGGGGAGTGCGAACGGCAGCGCCACGAGTGCGAGGATGGCGAAGGCGTAGGCGCACCACATCGTCCCGACGATCGTCGTGAGGATCAGGGCGATCTTGCCGTTGAGCCCAACGCTCTCGTCGGTCGTTTTGGGCGGCCCACTCTTCTTGCGCGTGGCGATGTGCGGGTGAGGAACGTGCTCGAAGGTGATGCTCATGATTGATCTCCCACAGGGGCAGCTCTGCCATGCGGCGCGGGCCCACGGAGATCATGGCGCTTGATGGCCCGCACGGGAAGTCCGGAGGAGGAAGATTGAACCGGGCGGGCGGCCCCGTGCATCTGTAGGGCATGGGAGTCGCACAACGACTGGAGGGATCGATGCAAATGGGGCCTCGCGCGTCCGAGAGAACCGAGCGCCGCTCGGCATTCGAGCGGTTCACTCAGAGCCGCCTGGATCGCGCCTACCGCCTGGCCGGCCTGATTCTTCGCGACCAATCTGAAGCCGAGGACGCCGTCCACGACGCGGCGGTCCAGGCCTGGATGCATTGGCAGGACCTGCGCGACTCGGAGCGCATGGACGCCTGGTTCGACCGGATCCTCGTCAACGAGTGCCGTTCGCGGCTGCGCCGGCAGTCGATCCGCCCGCTCGTCCTTGCCGACCCGCCCGAGCCTGCCGGCCCCGACGCTTTCGCCGGGCTGCACGAGCGCGACAGGCTGCGTCGGGCGTTGGCGGGCCTCGACGCCGATCATCGCATCGCCGTCGTGCTGCGCTACGTCGACGACCTCTCGCCGGCCGAGATAGCCCGGCGAACGGGTGAACGTGAGGGCACCGTCAAATCCCGTCTCCATTACGCGCTGCGCCAGCTTCGAGCGACTCTCGACGCCGCCGAGCGTATTCCCGGAGGTGCACTGTGAGCGACGAACGACTGGAACGCGAGCTGAAGGCCGCGCTCCTCCAGGACGATCTGGGACCCGCGCGCCACGAGCTGCGAATGCGTGTCGCAGCCGTGCCCGACGAGGTCCGCCCGATCCGGGGCTTTGGTTGGACCCGGCGCTTTTCGTTGATGGCGACCTCCGCCCGGGCTGTCGCCGCGGTTGCCACGGTCGCCGTCGTCGCCTTAGTGGTGGTGGGCCTCCGCAACACGGCCGTCGCCCCCTCGACGAGCAACAGCCCATCGCATTCCCCGGCCAGCCAGACTCCGTCGAGTTCACCCTCGGGCACGCCGACGGTTTCGGCTCCGGCCAACGGTCCCTGGGCCAACCTTCGATGGTCGGCCCCGGCAACCCTCCCAGGTGCCTTCGATGTTACGGGCATCGTGCCCTGGAACGGGGACTTGTTCGCTCTCGGAGACGTGCAGGTGAGCGGATCGAACTTGCAGCCGGCCGTGTGGCGCTCGTCCGACGGGACGGACTGGACCCGAGTCAGCCTCGACACGACTACGTTCGCCGATGCCCGCATTTCCAGCCTCCTGCCCATGGCGTCCGGGCTTTTGGCAGTGGGCACGATCGGTCAGCCCGTCTGCACCACCCCGGGAGAGGGCATGACCTGTGGTTCGATACCGGTCATGCTCTGGACCTCGCCCGACGGGGTCAACTGGACGAGGGTCCCGGACATCTCGACGTTTGCCGGCGCGACGATCAGCGCCGTCACCATCGGCCCACACGGGCTCGTGGCCGTTGGCGACACGGGCTGGAGTAACGCCGCCGTCTGGACCTCCGATACCGGCACTGTCTGGCAGCGCCAGACTCTGCCAGCGGCGACGTTCAAAGATGCCCATTTCTCGGCCGTACGAGCGACCGCATCGGACTTCGTGCTCGGCGGCTCGACCGGCGGGCAAGCACCGACCTCAGGCGGGGTTCAAGCACCGTCGACTGGAGTAGCCGCGGCCTGGTGGTCGCCCGACGGGAAGACCTGGACCAAGGCGACGGTCCGTCGCTCGGGCGGACTGGGCACGAGTCTCGGCGCCATCGAGGTTGGCTCCCGCGGCCTTGTCGCCGTCGGCTCAGCCTCGGGCGGCAACGCGGGTGCAGCCTGGACCTCGACCGACGGGCACACCTGGGATCCGATCGGCGTCGCCTACTACGGAGCCTCGCCGGCTCCAACTGGGGTCCCCGAGCTGCCTTCGTTCACCATTCGCGACGACGGGACTCATCTCATCGCGTTCGGTGACTACGTCGGGGGCCAGGGGCTGCCGGTATGGGTCTCCTCCGACGGCTCTGCGTGGCAGCGGCTCTCCTTCTCCGGTGCGACCGACACGATCCCCACGAACCTCGGGAACGTCTGGCTGGTTCCGGGCGGATTGACTGCGGTCGGCAGTCAAGGCTCCGCGGCTCAGGTGTGGGAGGCAACCGCGTTGCCGTGACGTCGCTCGGTCCGGCCTGGCCTTGACAGCTTGGGCGCCGGAGCTATAGTACGCCTCGCGATATATCGCGGGGCGTACTAGTTTCAGGTCAGATGGAGGAAGCGGATGCCCGCATCCACGGACGATGGCAAGTTGGGCGACCCGGCCCTGTTGATCCTTACCAGCCTCGCCGAGGGCGCCAAGCACGGCTACGCAATGGTCGACGACATCGAGCGTTTCAGCGGCTCGCGTCTCGGACCGGGAACGCTGTATGGGGCGCTCGTCCGGCTCGAGGAGCGAGGCCTGATAAAACCCGTCGAGTCCGCGGACCGGCGCCGTCCGTACCGACTCACGATGCGCGGCAGCCAGGCACTGGCTCGGGAGGCAGAGGCACTTGATCGGGTCGTGCGGCTCGTGAAGGTGCGCCTGGCAGGTTCGACCGAATGAGAGGCGCTCGCGACGCGACGCAACCCGCCGGACAGGTCGCCCCCGGTCGCGGCTCGCCGCTGTTGCGCCACCTGATCGTCCTCTACCCGGCAGCCTGGCGACGCCGGTACGGCGACGAGTTCGCGGCTTTGCTGGAGCAGACGCCGTTAACACTTCGAGCCCTGTTCGACGTCGCGGTCTCAGCCGTCGATGCCCATGTCAATCCGACGGGCCCAATGAGAAGGTGGCCCTTCATGTTCGAACGCTTGCGCGCATCGGAACTGGTCGTGTTCGCCGGCTGGGTTCTCTTCGTGGTCGCCGGACTCGGCTTTTCAAAGATGAGCGAGGACCTGGTTACGGCGTCGCCGCCCATCGCCGCCGGACCCGTCGTATTCGTCGCCTACTCGACAGTCCTTGTTGGCGCGGTCGTGGCGCTCGTGGCCGTTCTCATCGCCGGGGTACCGATTGCGCTGGCGATCGCCAGAACATCGTCGCGGGCACGTCGCCGGCGGCAACTTGGGCTGCTCGCGATTCCGCCGGTTTCGCTGGCGGTCTGGATCGGGTTCACGCTCCTGCTGGTCGACGTGGTCGTGCCTGGGCCCCGGCTCGACGGCCCGGCGCGAGTCATCGTCTTCCTGGCGTGGGCCGGCGTGTTCTGCCTGGCGGCGGTCGCGAGCACAGTGGCGGTCACGGTCGCGGCCATCAACGGCGACGTGGCGCCGGAACTCTACCGGCGAGCGGTCAAGCCGGCACTGATCGTGGCAGGAGCCATGGGAGTCGTCCTGATCGCGGTCGGCGTGTGGGGCCTGGCCCTCCTCGCAACCGAGCCTTCATTCTTCTGGGGCGGTCATGGCGTGCTCGCAACCAGCACGGCTCTGTCGTGGCTCGGGGTCATTGCCGGAATGGCGGGCGGCACAGCGCTGGCCATCCGCGGGGCGGCTTTGGCGCGCGTCAATCGACTGGTGTAGGGCCGCGGACTCTCGCCGCCTACAAATCGTCAGACGTGTGCCATCGAATCGGCGGCGGTTCAGGCCGCTCGTCCGGTGCTGAAGGCTCGTTCGCCTGGCTCGGGGTGGGCTCGGGGGCTTCGGGCTCGGGGGCTTCGGGCTCGGGCGCTTCGGGCTCGGGAGCTTCGGCTGGGGCGGCAGCGGGGATTTCGGCCACGCGACCGGGCGATCGAAGCTCCGCAGCGAGGGAGAGGTATGCCTGGTCGGCAGCCCCCTCTTGGCCCAGCGATCGCAACGCGTCAGCGCGGACCAGTTCGAGCGGAAGCTCATGTCGGTCATCGATCGCATCGAGGATTGCTCTGGCGGAACCGGGCGCCAGCCGAAGGGCCATCGCGAAATGGAGCCCGGCCAGCAACACGTCCTGTGACTCCAGGGCGGCCACGCCGGCGCGGACCTCTGCCTCGGCCTGGGGATCCAGAGTGCTCGGCTGTTCGGCAGGCACGCCAACCGGCGATGCCGGAGCATCCTGGGTCGCGCCCGGCGCCGGTGCCGCGTCGGTCGGCTCCGAAGGCGATTCGATCGGGGCTTCCGGAGTCGTGGCCTCAACCTGAGGGGAATTCGAGGCTGTCGGGGCGTCGGTGGCATCGAGGGCAGTCGGGGCAGCCGTCGCGTGCGTAGCTTCGGGTACCTCGGAGACGAGCGGGGCTGGATCGCCTGTGGGAGAGTCCGGCGAAGCCGGGGCGACGGCCGGAGCGGCAGAGCCTCCAGTCTTGCGAACGGCGTGGGGAGGCTGCACTCCAAGCGTGGCCTTGGGTGGCTCGGGCTCCCGCCTTGTAGGCGCTGCCTCGGGCGAAGTCGTGGCGGCATTTCGCGCTGCCCGGCGAGTGGCCGGGATCGCCGGCATTACCACCGGAATCCCCGCCTCCTGCGGCCAGGTCAGGCGCCGCGGGATGCCGGCGAAGTAGGTTTCGAGGTTCACGTGGCTGCGCTCCAACGCACGTCCGGCGTGACGCCGCGCCTCGGCAGGCCGATCGGCGACAGACGCAGCCTCGGCGGCGATTACGAAACCCAGCGCCTCCCCTCCTCCCCCGGCCAGATAGGCTCCGGCGGCGATCCCGGCGCCCGCTAGATCGCCGGTGCGCCATCTCACTTCGGCAAGGTCGAGCATGGACGCCGTGTCGAGGGACCCCAGGCCCGCTAGCTTCTCGAGCTCCACGCGCGCGAGCGTGAGGGCACCTGTCCGAAGGTGCACTCGAGCAAGGCGAATCTGCAACTCCGGGGCATTCTCGTCAGCGGCCGGCTCGGGGTCGAGAGGCGGCTCGGGTTCGAGGGGCGGCTCGGGTTCCTCGACTTCCGCAGACGCCCACGATGCCTCTATGGCACGACCGAATTCCACGGCCAGTGCACTGCTGAGTCCGAGCGGAGGCTCTACGACAGGGACGTAGGAGGCAGCCGCCAGCTCGGACGTGTCGGCAACGTCGGCGGCGGGCTCGGGTTCGGGTTCGGCGGCGGGTTCGGCGTCGGGTTCGGCGGCAGCGAGCTCGGCCGCCGCGGCGGGTTCGGCGGCAGCGGGCTCGGGGGCTTCGGCCGCAGCAGGCACGGCCGCCGTGGCAGGCTCAGGGTCGATCTCGATGCTGACCTGGACTTCGGCTTCGGCCTCGCGCGCTGCCTCGACAGGCTGAACCGACTCTTCGGTGTCGGCAGGCTTCGGCTCCTGCGACACGTCCTGAGGCCGCCGGCGGGGGCGTCCACCGTGTCTCACGCCGCGCCGCCGGGCAGTCGAAGCAGCGATTCGAGCTTGCGGCCGCGCCGCGGCGGCGCTACGACTGCCAGCCGCAACGCTTCGTCTCGGAACAGGCTCACCGCGAGCTGGTGAATCCGCTGTGCAGTGACCGACCCCAACTCGGCGAGCGCCTCGTCGAGCGTCAGGACCTTGTCGTGCAACGCCTCCTGGCCGCCCAGCCACGAGCTGACGTTGCGCGTCTCCTCGAGCCGCAACTCCATCCTCCCGCCCAGGTACGACTTCGATCGGGCCAGCTCGTCGGCGGGCACGAGCTCGTCACGCAGGCGAGCCAGTTCCACGAGCGTGGCCTCGACCGTCGGCGCGATCTTCCCCGGGTCGACTCCTGCGGCCACGATCAGCGCGCCGGCGTCGGCGTAATCGACGATGTAGGAGCTGACGTCGTACGCCAGGCCCTTTTCCTCACGCACGGATTGGAAGAGGCGACTGCTCATGCCGTCGCCGAGGATGGCGTTCAGGACCTCGAGTGTCCAGGCTTCCGGATGATCGCGCGGCAAGCCGGGCACGCCCAGGCACAGCTGAGCCTGAGTCGTGTCGCGCCTGATGGTCATGATCCGTTCGCCCGCCGGGAGGGCCGGCGCGGCTTCGAAGCTCGAATGGTTGGCCTCGCCGGTCCCGAACGCGCGGCTGACGAGCTCGACGACTTCCTCGTGGGAGATGTCGCCGGCGGCCGAAACGACGACGTTGCCGGGACGGTAGGCCGACAACCAGAAGGCTCGAAGGTTCGCGTCGGGCAAGGCCCGAACGCTCTCCTCGCTCCCGGCGATCTCGCGCCCCAGCGGCGTATCGCCGAACATCGCCAGGTCGAAAAGGGTGTGGACCTGTTCCGACGGATCGTCCTGGTAGGAGCGGATCTCCTCGACGATGACAGTCCGTTCGGAGTCGATGTCGCGGCTCTCGAGGTTGGGTCGGACGATCAGCTCGCCCAGGACGTCCATCCCGCGGGCCGCCTCGCGGAGCGGGACGCGGACCCAGTAGACCGTGGACTCGCGATCGGTGGCCGCGTTGAAGCCGCCGCCGAAGCCCTCGATCGCCTCCGAAACGGCGCGGGTCGTCGGGTAGGCGGCCGTCCCCTTGAACGTGATGTGCTCCATGAAGTGGGCCGCCCCGGCCTCCTCCGCCGCCTCGAGGCGCGAGCCGGCAAGGACGTACGCGGCGATGGAAACCGAACGTGCGCCGGGCATTCGGGCGGAGATGACGCGCGGCCCGCCGGGCAGCACTGTGCGTTCGAACATCGCCCCAATCCTACCGGATGCCGGGGCCGGGGCTTGGCGAGTGGGCGCGCGGAGCGCGGTGTCCCTCGCAGACACGAAGCGGCCGGCCTCCCTTTCGGGCGCCGGCCGCAATCGAACTCCGACGGAGTTACTTGACGAACGTCTGGATCCAATCCTTCGCGAAGTAGATGAGGAACGACGCTGTCACTGCGTACATGAGCCAGTGGACTTCGCTCCACTTGCCCTTGATCAGCTTGATGAAGACCCAAGAGATGAAGCCCGCGCCGATGCCGACGGTGATGTCATAGGTCAGCGGCATGAGGATGATGGTCAAGAGGGCCGGCAGGCCGTCCTCGACGTCGGCGACGTTGATGTCCTTGATGAGCGTGAACATCAGGTAGCCAACGAGAACGAGAGCCGGGGCCGTTGCCACGCCCGGCACGATGCCGGCGATTGGGGAAAGGAACACGGCGAGCAGGAATAGCACGCCCGTTACGACGGACGCGAAACCGGTCCTACCGCCTTCGGCGACACCCGCCGCGGACTCGATGTAGGTCGTATTCGAGCTGATGCCGGCCAGGCCGCCAACTGCCGCGGCCACGGAGTCGACGAACAGGACAGGCCCGATGCCCGGTACGGAACCGTCTTCGTTGGCCAGACCGGCCTCGGCGGCGACGCCTGTAACCGTGCCCATCGTGTCGAAGAAGTCGCTAAGCATGATGGCGAAGATGGTCAGGGCCGCGGTGATGAGGCCGAGCTTACTGAACACGAGGCCGAGATCGAAGTTGCCAAGCGTGGAGAACGAGGGCGTGGCCGACCAGCCGTCCTTCGGCAGGGATGTAACGCCGACCACAAGTGCAACGAGGGTCGTGATCAGGATGCTGATGATCAGCGCAGCGCGGATCTTCATGATGTACAAGGCGAACGTGATCGCCAGGCCGAGGATGAAGACGTACTGGGCCGTCTGCGTTGGGAATGCCAGCGAAACGATCGGGGAACCGCCCTGAGGCGTGACGATCAGCCCACCGTTGACAAAGCCGATGAACAGGATGAAAAGCCCGATCCCGACTCCGATTGAGCGCTTCAGGACCAGCGGGACGGCACTCATGATCGCCTCGCGGAGGCCGATCACGACCAGGACCGTGATGATCGCGCCTTCGATGACGATGACTCCCATCGCCCCAGCAGGCGTTAGGCCCTTGCCGGTCAGCGTGTAGGCCACGATCGCGTTGATGCCGAGCCCGGCCGCGAGCGCGAACGGATATCTACCGATCACGCCCATGGCGATAGTCATGATGCCGGCGATGAGCGCGGTGGCGGCTGCATAGGCCGGAATGCTCTCAGGCCCGAGCTTGAAACCGCCCGTCAGGATCAACGGGTTCACGACGATGATGTAGGCCATGACCATGAACGTTGTCAGGCCGGCCCGGGACTCGGTGAGGAAGTTCGTCTTGCGTTCCGCGAACTTGAAATAGCGCGCTACGGCTTCCAACCTTGATCTCCTCCTGGTTTGTCGCCTGGTCTACCCACCGATTGATTGCCGCCCCGAGTTGGGCCCGGGCGGCGCGGCGCTCCCCCGGCCGTTGATGCCTGCCCTACCAGCCGGTCACTGACTCGCGGTTCAGGTGTCCCCCTGCTCGCCCTCGACACGGTCGGGGCCGAGCAACTCCATCTGGACGTAGTCGGACGTGTCGAACTCGAGCTGACGAGGCTCGGGCGCACCTGCAACAGCCACTCCCGCAGGCGCGAAATCGATCACGACGGCTTCGTCGCCCTGAACCAGACGATAAGTGAGCAACTGGTCGGGACGGGTCTCGAACTCGAGATGCTCGAACGAATCGACGTTCAGGCAGATCGAGAGCGGGGTGAAGAACGTCGAGGTCTCCGGTTCGTTGGTCACGATCCGCTCGACCCAACCCAGCCCATGTTGAACCAGCTCGTGGCCGCGGTAGTAGCGGTAGGCCACGGTCTGCTTCTCGAGGGGTCGGAGAACGTTGAGCAGGTCGTTCCGGCTTGAGACGATGCCGCGATTCACGAAGAATTTCGCAGGCGGCACGGACGACACCACTCCTCCTGGGTGAGCTTGGCGGGGGTGACTGGACGCCGGTGACGGACCCGCGGATGGTACCTCAGCGGCACCGCCCGGGACAAGGGCAAATGATCAATCCCGCGCCGCGCTGGGAAAGGGGCCTCAATTCGGGGGCACGGTATGATCGCGCCATGCTTCTCGTGCTCGATATCGGCAACACGAACCTGACCCTTGGCCTCGTCCACGGCGAGTCGATCATGGCCAGCCGCCGGGCGGTCACGCAGCGGGCAGAGACTGCCGACGAGCTCGAGCTTCTCGTCGACGGACTGCTCCGCCTTGACGGCGCGTCCCTGGCCGACGTCACCGGCATTGCCCTCGCCTCGGTCGTGCCCGCGCTGACGGGAGTGGCGACCAGCGTGGCCGAACGTCGCGGCGTTCCGCTCATGATTGCCGGCGCCGACAACGTGCCGATGCCGATTCGGACCGAGCGGGCCGCCGAGGTCGGCGCCGACCGCCTGGTGAACGCGCTCGCGGTGGCGCGGCTGTACGGAACCCCGGCCATCGTGGTGGACTTCGGGACCGCAACGACCTTCGATTGCGTCGCGGGCGACGGCGCGTACGTCGGCGGTGCGATCACGCCGGGCCTCGAACTGGGAGTGGAAGCGCTCGCGTCGCGCACGGCCCGGCTGCCACGCATCGAGCTGCGAGAGCCGGACCATGCCATCGGCACCGACACGGTCTCGGCCATGCAGTCTGGCGTCGTCCTCGGATACCGTGCCCTCACCCTCGGTCTGCTGGAGCGGATCCGCCTCGAACTGGCCCAGGCGGAGGGAGTCCGCGACGTGGACATCCAGGTGGTGCTGACCGGCGGCCTTTCGGCCGCGCCCTGGGCCCGCGACCTGCCCGGCGTGGACGCCATCGACCCCGACCTCACGCTCAAGGGGCTGGCCATCCTGTGGACGATGGCCAGCGGCGTGACCGACGTTCCCGGGTTGGACCCCTCGGGTTGGACCGGAAGCGCAGCCGCCTCGATCCACATCCTCACGGACAAGGCGCGATGACAGGACCGACCGGACGCCTCCAAGGTCGAAGACTCGCCCTGGGCATAACGGGCTCGATAGCCGCCTACAAAGCGGTCGACCTCCTCCGGCTGCTGCAGGCCGAAGGCGCCGACGTGCGCGTTCTCATGACTCCAGCCGCGACCGCATTCGTTGGGGTGCTGACGCTGGAGACGCTCAGCCGGCATCCGGTCGACGCGGACGTCCTCACGCTTCAGGCGGACGGCCGGATCGGCCACATCAGCGCCGCCCACGACGTCGAGGCGATCGTCGTCGCCCCGGCGACGGCCCACTGGATCGGCTCGATGGCCCACGGGCTTGCAGGGGACTCGATTTCCGCGGCGTGCCTGGCCACGTCCGTCCCGGTGGTCGTCGCGCCGGCAATGGACGGCGGCATGTACAGCCACCCGGCCACGCGCGCCAACGTGGCGCGGCTGCGCGAGTTCGGCTACAGCATCGTAAATCCGGAGTCCGGGCCGCTGGCCTCGGGCATGGTCGGACAGGGTCGGCTCGCCACGCTATCGAAGATCGTCGATGCCACCGTCGAGGCCGTGCTCGGCGGAGCGACGCGGGTGCCAGGGGAAGGCGGAGCGTCCGGGGAGCACGTGCCGTCCGGGCCGAGCCGCTCCGATCTCGCGGGTCGTCACGTCGTCGTCACAGCCGGCGGCACGGCCGAACCGATCGACCCGGTCCGTTTCGTCGGCAATCGATCGAGCGGCAAGATGGGGATCGCGATAGCCGAAGCCGCCCTCGATCGGGGCGCGGCCGTGACGCTGATCCTCGGCAACGTCTCCGTGGAGTCGCCGGCCGGTGCCCACGTCGCTCGGGCGGAGACGGCGGCCGAGATGCAGTCCGCACTCCGTGCCCTGACCCCGTCGGAAGGCCCCGTTTTCGATGCGCTGATCATGGCCGCTGCAGTGGCCGACTTCCGGCCCCGCTCGCCCGCCGACCGCAAGATGACCCGGGCCGACGGCTTGAGCCTCGACCTCGAGGCCACGCCCGACATCCTGGCCGAGGTTGCCTCCAGGGTCGGGGCCGCCGCGTCCATCCCCGGGACTCTCCGTCCGATCCTGGTCGGGTTCGCCGCCGAGACCGGCTCCTTCGATCGTGTCGCCGCCAAGCTGCAATCGAAGGGCATCGACATGCTGGTCGCCAACGACGTGGCCGAGCCCGGATCCGGCTTCGGCACCGACACCAACAGGGTCGCCGTCTATACAGCCGACGGCCCACCCGAGGAGTTGCCGCTCATGTCCAAGCGCGAGGTGGCCGAGCAGCTCCTCGACCGCGTGGTCGTTCGGCTGGCGGCACGAATGCCAGCGGGCGTAGCCCTCGCGTCTCCAACCATGGAGGAGCGCCGATGAGCCAGGCGCCGTCCCCCAATCAAGCCTCGCGGATGACCATCGCCTCGATCGCACGGCTCTACGAGCAGGGCCATCGAATCGCGATGCTGACCGCCTACGACTATCCGACCGCCCGGACCCTCGACGACGCCGGGATCCCGATGCTCCTCGTCGGCGATTCGCTCGGCCAGGTCATGCTCGGCTATGACAGCACGGTGCGAGTGACCATGACCGAGATGCTGCACCACACGAAGGCGGTAGTCCGTGGCACCAGCCGGGCCCTCGTGGTGGCCGACATGCCGTTCCTCACTTACGGCGTGACGACGGAGGCGAGCCTGGAGAACGCGGGCGCACTGATGAGCGAAGGCGGCGCGGGCGCGGTCAAGCTCGAGGGCGGCGAGCGCAGCGCCAGGACGATCGAAGCGATCGTGCGAGCCGGCATCCCGGTCATGGGCCACATCGGCCTCACGCCGCAGTCGATCCACCAGCTCGGAGGCCACCGGGTACAGGGCAAGACCCGCGAAGCCGGCCGCCAGCTCCTGGCCGACGCTCTCGCGGTCCAGCAGGCAGGGGCCTTCGCCGTCGTCCTGGAGCTCGTGCCCGAGCAGCTGGCAGCGGCGATCACGGAACGGCTCCGCATCCCGACGATCGGGATCGGCGCGGGCGCGGGCTGCTCCGGCCAGGTCCAGGTGATCACCGACGTCCTGGGCATGAGCGCCGAATTCACGCCCAAGCACGCCCGCCACTACGCCGAGCTTTACTCGATCGTCAAGGCGGCGGCCGAGACCTACCGCGACGACGTCGCCTCCGGCGCCTTTCCCGGGCCTGCCGAGAGCTCCAGGATGGACCAGGCCATACTCGACGAAATCCTCGGGAGGACCACGCTCGACCGGCCTGTCGGCGTCGAAAGCGGAGGGATCCCGCTCGATCGGGATCTCTAGGCGATGGGGCCTGCGCGCGTCCTGCGTACTCGAGGCGAGCTGGCAGACGCTCTGTCCGCGGCGCCTCGACCGATAGGCCTCGTCCCCACCATGGGTGCGCTGCATGCCGGCCACGCCTCGCTCATCCGACGGGCCCGTGCGGAGAACGCGACGGTGCTGGTCACGATCTTCGTGAACCCGCGCCAGTTCAATGACGCGGCCGATTTCGAGAAGTACCCGCGCGATGAAGCGGCCGACGTTCAGGCGTGTGGCGCGTCCGGAGCGGACCTGGTCTTCATCCCGTCGGTCGAGGAGATCTACCCGGAGGGGTTCCAGACTTGGGTGCGCGTTGGGCCGCTGACCGAGTCGCTCGAGGGCGCGGCGAGACCGGGCCATTTCGAGGGAGTCACGACGGTCGTCGCCATCCTGCTCGGGCTGGCAGGCGCGGAGCGGGCCTACTTCGGGCAGAAGGACGCCCAGCAACTGCTCGTGGTCCGGCGCATGGCCCTCGACCTGGGGATCGGGACCGAGATCGTGGCCTGCCCGATCGTCCGCGAGCCCGACGGACTGGCCTTGAGTTCGCGCAACGTGCGACTCACGGGTGAGGAGCGGGCGGCGGCGCCGGTTCTGCGACGGGCGTTGATGGTCGCCCGCGCCCGCTACGACTCCGGAGAGCGGGATGGGGAGACGCTCCGTTCCGCGATGCGGGCGGTGCTCGCGGCGGAGCCCCTGGCCGCGCCCGAATACGTGAGCTGCTCCGACCCGGCCACGCTCCGAGAGCTGCAACGCGTCGAAGGCGCAGCGCTGCTCTCGCTCGCGGTTCGTTTCGGCGCAGTGCGGCTCGTCGACAACGAGCCGCTGCCCTGACCTGAGCCTCGCCCGAGGGCAGAGCGGCGCCCGCGACCCTGGCGGCGCCGCCACTCCCCGGCGCCAGTCCCCGGCGCCAGGGAACCGGCCGCACCTCCGCAGCGTCCTCAGCTGGTCGAACCCATGCTCGGTTCCCATGCAGCGTCTTCGGAGGGCGGACTCGTGTCTACGGATCAAGACCAGCCACTCAGCGGCGACCCCCGCCGCCGTTCGCCCCTCAACTACCTCGTCGCGAGGATCCCAACCCGGCGCCGCGCACCCTTCCGGACAATCGCGATCGTCGCCGCAGTGCTCGCCGTTGCAGGGGCGGCCTACGTCGTCGGCGCCCCAGCAACCGGCACGTCGCAGGCTGCCGCGGACTCCTTCGGACCGCAATCCGCCGCTCGGGCCGCCGCGGGCGCCCCTGGCGATCTCAGCAATACCTATGGGATGGGATTGCCCAGCAGCGCGCCAAGCGCCGCATTGTCTGTGACGAAGGGCGGCCAGGCGGGTACCGGCGCCACGACACCTTCAGGCCAGGACCAGCTCGCCGCCACCCTCGACGCCGGTCTCATCGTCAAGACCGGCCAGGTTTCACTCGAAGTGACGAACCTCGATTCCGCCGTCTCGCAGGCGCAATCGACGATCGCCGGCATGGGCGGCTACATAGCGCAATCGTCGCGGGCCGGCTCCGACGGCACGGCCTCCGCGACGGTCACCTACCGGCTGCCGGTGGCCCGCTGGGACGATGCTCTCGTGGCCCTCAGGAAGCTGGGAAGCAAGGTCGTGTCCGAACAAACGGATTCGAGCGACGTCACGTCCCAGGCAATCGACCTCGATGCCCGATTGGGCAATCTCAAGACGACCGAAAGTGCCCTCCAGGCGATCATGGCCAAGGCCAGCGCGATTCCCGATGTCCTTGCGGTCGAACAACAGCTGAGCAGCACCCAGGGCGAGATCGAGCAGCTCACCGCAGAGCGCGCCCACCTCGGAGATCAGGCGTCTATGAGCACTGTCACCGTGACCTTCCTACCGCCCAGCGAAACGATGACGACGCAGACGGCGCAGGGTTGGCAGCTCGGCGGTCAGGTCGACCAGGCCGTGGCCCAGCTCGTTCGCATCGGTCAGGGCCTTGCCACAATCGGCGTCTGGGCCGTGATCGTCGGCTTGCCCGTCGCGTTGGCCCTGTTCATCCTGTTCCTGGCGTGGCGACTGACCCGGCGCATCTCCGGCCGTGGGCGACCGCGCGGAACCACTCCGGGGGCGCCGGACCAGGCCGCGGCGTAAGCGCCCGACGCTAGCTCCGAGGCGCCGTCTTGCGATCGACCAGCTGGACCGCGTCGCGCAGCCGGCCCAGCATCTCGGCATCGATCGAGTCCGGCTCAAGATAGGGGCCGAGGCGCTCGAGGATGTCGACCACGAGTCCGAAGAAGACGCCCGCGTCCGCCAGGAAGAACTGCGGCTCGTTGTTGTAGCGGACCAGCGTCAGCCGGCCCTGCA